>WNFV01012634.1_pt1 | contig 12278 bp, 10 predicted proteins | sample 5400101 | NCBI WGS metagenome assembly WNFV01 (sample SAMN13153361, study PRJNA577476) | soil metagenome | isolation source: 115 cm soil or saprolite under grassland replicate 1 | place: USA:California | collected 2016-06-15
CAAGTTTGTACGGCTTCAGCACGGGGATGATGGCTTCCACGCCCGCCATCGCGGCAATCGGCTTTTCGCGAAGGAGAGCTTCGGGCCCGATTACACCGATGATCACGCGCGACGCGCCACGGCTGATTTGTGCCTCCAGGCCGAACTCGCGCACACGCGTGATGATGCGCTGGATCTGTTCTTCAGTAGCGTTCGGTTGCGTGATGACGATCATATTCTTCTCAGCGGAATAATCAGGATGCCGTTAGCTGGAATTTTCTGCAAGCCTAGATAATGAGCCTGTATTCCCCTGCAATTCGTTCGAAAAGCGGCGGAGCACCGCCGCACTCCACAACGCAAGCGCGTAATCGACGTTTGCAAGGACGGCCACGTTTTGGAGTGCGGCAGTGCTCTGCCGCTTTAGATTTTCTCAACGCAGCGAGTGCGAAATTTGCGAGACGGCGGACTCGAATCGGAGGAATCGTCGTGAGGAGCCGTAACTTAGTTCGTGATCGTGACCGGCGTCCCGACTGAGACTGACCTAAAGAAATCTTCGGCCATGAATTCGGGCATCCGGATACATCCGTGCGACGCCGGATAGCCTGGCAAATAACCTGCGTGCATGCCTGTCCCTGATACGATCCGCATGAAGTACGGCATGGGCGTGCCCCTGAAGTGAGCGCCCGGCGGTTTTGGATCTTTATTAATATCGACGTTGGGCACGACCACGTTGCCGGCCGAATCCACATAATCGCCGAACAAGCTGGAGACGTGGTCCTTGTCCTTCTGAATAATTTTGAAGTGACCGAGTTGCGTGTTTAGTCCTTCGCGACCGGTTGAGAGCTGCGAAACGCCAACGAGCACGCCTCCCTTGTAAAAATAGGCGCGCTGCTCTCCGAGACTGATCTTTACCGACGGGCTTCCGTTAACGCTGTCACCATCCCAATAAGAGACGGTGTCACGAGGCCCACCGGCCGGCGCTTCACCGTAAACGCCGCCCAAATACTGCGTCCTGGCGGAATAACGCGGGTCTTCACCGCAACCCGCGACGAGCCAAACAAGACCAACAGAAACGATTATCCGCAAAACACCCAACAAAGAATGATGCATAGTTTCGACGGCGTTCTTAATGCGCACGCTGCGCAAAAAGTCAAGCGGGGGAGGAGTTGCCGCGAGTCAAAGAATACCAATCGCATCGCGAATTTTCTTATCGACAGCGACGGAAATGACATCGCCGCTGTTGTAGAGGCGCTTGTGCCAAGCGCCAATGTACTAGTTCGGCGTTCGCTACAACGTCGTCAGTTTTTACGCCACTGTTCTATGCAATCATCCACGGCCGTCCCGATGTCATCCCGAGCCGCAGCAGACGGCGAGGGACCTCACATAAGCTTTGTTGATTACGCAATGAAACTTGTGTGATTAGCGAAGACTGTGAGGTCCTTCGCTCCGCTCAGGATGACAGCGCGCTCTTATTTCGTGCCGCACCATTGATCCACCCAGTCGTTCACAGTTTTGTACCAGAGCTGGCTGTTCTGCGGCTTAAGCACCCAATGACCTTCGTCGGGGAAATACAACATCTTTGACGGCACTTTCAGTACTTGCAGCGTGGTGTAGAGATCGAACGCTTGTGAAACATCAAGGCGGTAATCATTTTGGCCATGCACGACCAGCGTCGGCGTTTTGAAATTCGCCGCGTATTCGTGCGGCGACCATTTCCGATAAACATCCCGTTTTTTCCATGGTGGACCGCCGAATTCCCAGTTGGCGAACCACAGCTCTTCGGTCGTGCCGTAGGCGGGCTCCGCGTTGAACATGCCGTCGTGCGAGACAATGCACTTGAAACGATTCGTGTGGCCTAACAACCAATTCGCCATGTAACCGCCGTAACTCGCGCCCAGCGCCGCCTCGCGATTCTTGTCGATGAACGGATAAGTTTTCTCCACGTAATCGAGTCCCTTCATCAGATCGACATACGGTTTGCCGCCCCAATCGCCACTGATCGAGTCCGTAAACCTCTGCCCGTAACCGGTCGAGCCGTGGAAATTGATCATCACCACCACGTAATTTCCCGTTGCGGCGAACAACTCCGCGTTCCAGCGATACGTCCAGGAATTTCCCCAAGCTCCTTGCGGACCGCCGTGGATCAAAAATTTTAGCGGATATTTCTTGTTCGGATCGAATCCCGGCGGCCTAACGAGAAAACCCTCCACGTCGTCATTGTTTGCGCCTTTAAACGTAAATTCTTCCAACGGCTGCATGTCGATCTGCGACAACAGCGCGTCGTTGATATGCGTAACGACTTCAAACGGGTCTCCGAAACGCGTTTTGTTCGGTGTTGGTAGTTCAAATCGATAGATCTCGTTTGGCGCAAGGAGCGACATACGCGAAATGAAAAGATTACCGCCGGCAATTACCAAGTCGTCTGCGTGCAGTTTCATCGTAGGCTGCACTGGCTGGTCCGGGATCGGACCTTCACTTGCGGCGTACGCGGGAATCGGCACGTCGCTAGGTGGCGATGCGCGGAACACTGGGGATTCGCCGTGATCCTCCGCGCTGAAAAAGATTTCCCTGAATCCCTCACGGGGCATCCACCACGCGAAACTGCCCACTGACCGATCAAACTTTTCCGTCAGATCGCGCGTTTTGCCTGATTGTCGATCTTGCACGAGGAGCCGCCATTTATCGGCTTCGAAGCCGGCGCGAGCTTGCGAACGCCATGCGAGATATTTTCCGTCCGGCGAATAGAGCGGCGTGGTGTCTGCGCCGGGGCTGGCGGAAATTTTCTTAGGCGCACCGCCGGAGATCGGCACGACGAAAATTTCGTTGTTCGTGCTGGTCGCTTCGACTTCATCGACGTTGGATGTGTAAGCGACATCCTGGCCGTCGGGCGAGATCGCATACATGTCCTGCCCGCCTAACGAGAACGGCGGCACATCGTGATCGCCGGGGGTGAGATCACGCGGCGTTGTAGAGGCGCTTGTGCCAAGCGCCTGGGCGTTTGATACAAACGCCCCTACCACAAACAAATGGCTGCGTTTGAATTCCGTGAACGCGTTCCAATGCCGATAGAACAATCGCGTGAAAACTTTAGCTTTCACCTTGCTCTTCTTCAGCTCTTCGTCGCGCTGTTTGTTGCACGCATCATCTTTGCAATCGGGATGTACCGCCGACACGAAGACAATGTTCTTTCCATCCGGCGACCAAATCGCGCCGTCGGCACCGGTTGAGATCGATGTGACTTGATGCGGTTTCCCAACCAGCTGTCCCGTTTCGGGGCTGAAATCGCACGTCCAGATTTGTGTTGGATCAGTCGCTTTCGAAGTCCAGATGAGTCGTTTGCTATTCGGCGAAAATCGCGGGCGCTCCTCGTGATTCGGCGTCGGATTCAACCGCCGCGATTCGCCGCCGCTGGCTGGGACAATCCACAAATGCGAAATCTTCGTGTTCGCCGCGAGATCGACATCTTCGCAATCGAATACAACCCATCTTCCATCCGGCGACGGCACCGGCGCACCGACGCGCTTGAGTTTCATCATGTCTTCAAAGGTGAATGGATGCTTTTGCGACGGCGTGGGCGATTGAGCGAAAGCAGAAAGCGCCAACGTGAACGACAGCGTTAAAATCTTCCAATGCATGGTGTCTATGTTGTGTTGAAGCGCGCGACAAATCCAGGTGGATCGGCTTCTCCGAAGTCGATGGGAAATATTGCGCCTACGGCGCCTGATTTAACATCGCGTTGAGGACAACGCGATCCACCTTAGAATGCAGACATGGCTCAAGTAACAATCGAAACAATCAAGAACGGTCCCTACATCGTGACCGGAGAAGTCGAGTTGATCGATGCCCACGGAAACAAGTATCCGGTGGAAAAACGGATGGCGCTCTGCCGCTGCGGCGCATCGACGGAGAAACCGTTTTGCGACGGCACCCATTCGAAGATCGGCTTTCAAGCCGCCGAGAAAGCCGTGCCAGAATCGAAAGAGTAGGCGCCGAACATTTATGCCGTCTGACGCGCTCACGGTTCAGGTCGAGCGCCGGATTTATTTGATTCGCGGTGAGAAGGTGATGCTCGATGCCGACCTCGCGTGGCTTTATGGCGTTGAAACAAAGGTGCTTAACAGAGCGGTAAAGCGGAATAAGGATAGATTCCCGACTGATTTCATGTTCCAGCTTACGCGGAATGAAACAGAAGGTTCGAGGTTGCAAATTGGCACCTCAACGGAGCCGACCGCACGAGGAATGTCAGCTTTGAGGTTCCAATCTGGCACCTCAAAGAGCAGGCGTGGCGGCCGGCGGTATCTGCCGTACGCTTTCACCGAACAAGGTGTCGCGATGTTATCCAGCGTGTTGCACAGCGCCCGCGCGGTGCAAGTCAATATTGCTATCATGCGTACATTCGTGCGCCTCCGCGAGATGCTTCTTTCCAACGCCGATCTGGCTCGCAAATTGAGCGCATTGGAGAAAAAGTACGACAAACAGTTCAAGGTTGTTTTCGATGCGATTCGCGAGCTAATGACTCCGCCGGAAAAGCCAAAACGCCAGATTGGGTTCCATTCTTATGAATAACAAAACGAAATTTCTCGCTATCGCCCTGTCGCTCGTGTCGTTATCGGCGCGTGCCGACAAAGTTTCGCTCGTCGGGGCAACAGTGATCAATCCCACCGACGGCAAAGTTTTGCCGAACGCGACGGTGGTAATCGACGGCGACAAGATCGAACGCGTCGCGACAGGCAAACAAGACGCGGCGACGCTAGGGAAGCAGATCGATTGCTCAGGGAAATTCATTTTACCCGGATACATCGACACGCACGTTCACTTCTTCCAATCCGGCGATCTGTTTACGCGACCAGATGGCGCAGATCTCAACAGCGTGCGCCCCTATAAAGACGAGGTCGCGTGGGTAAAGAGTCATGTGGACGATGTCTTCGCGCGGTATCTGCGCAGTGGCATTACCAGTGTTGTCGATGTGGGCGGACCATTCTGGAATTTCGAGGTCCGCAAGACCGCGAATCAAACGCCGAAAGCGCCGCGCGTTGCGGTGGCCGGTCCGTTGATCTCGAGCGTCTCGCGCGAAAAACTTGATCTCGGCGATCCGCCGATCGTCAAAATCGATACGCCCGATCAGGCACGAGACTTCGTGAGGAAGCTCGCCGAGCAAAAACCGGATCTGGTGAAGATTTGGTATATTGTCGACAAAGATCACCCGGTCGAAAGGTTCCGGCCAATCGTGCGCGCGACGATTGAAGAAAGTCACGCGCACAAGATTCGCGTCGCTGTGCACGCGACCGAGCTGGAGACGGCGCGCGCAGCAGTCGAAGAGGGCGCCGACATGCTCGTGCACAGCGTGACCGACAAGCCAGTCGATGACGCATTTGTGAAGCTATTAAAAGATCGACACACGATTTTGTGTCCGACTCTCGTGGTTTTCGAGCGTTACGGCCGCACGTTTTCCCACCAGTTGAATTTGACGCCGGAGGAAAAAGCGTGGGGCAATCCGGAAGTGATAGCGTCGCTGGATGTTACCAAAATTCCTCAGGACAAATTGCCGCAAAGGATCAAGGACGCGCTTGCAAAACCGGATGAAACATTGGGTCGCATCAAAAAAACTTACGATGTCGCGCTGCCGAATTTGAAAAGACTGGAAGATGCCGGTGTTACGATTGCGGCGGGCACAGACGCAGGAAACATCGGCACGATTCATGGACCTGCTCTTTTCCGTGAATTTCAATTAATGAAAGAAGCCGGCCTTACGCCCATGCAGATTCTTCAATGCGCTACCGATAACGCGGCGAAACTTTTCGGCGGCGACACCGGCGCGCATATTGGCCGTGTCAAAAACGGCCACTTCGCGGATTTGGTGGTTCTCAATTCCAATCCGCTGGATGACATCGCGCACGCTTCCGATATCGACGCAGTGATCAAGAACGGGATCATTTATCCGGTTGATTCCATCCTGCACTGACGTTCAGCAGAAAATAATGAAGTGCGCGTCGCTTGTTGTCCTGTGTTTATCGCTGCTTGCCGGCTCGACGACGGGCGGCGCCACACCGTCGCCGACACCAGCGACGGGCACAAGCGTCAACAAGATCGCAGAAGCTTATGTGAAACTAGTGCTGGCGATGGGGCAACACGATCCCGATTACGTCGATGCATATTACGGACCGCCGGAATGGAAGGAACACAAGAAGCCGCTCGATGCGATCGCGTCTGAGGCGACGCGGTTACGCGACCAATTGGCGAAGATTTCCCAGCCGACGGACGAGATGGAGCAGTTGCGACGCCGTTATCTGCCAAAACAACTATCCGCGCTCGAGGCACGAGTGCGGATCTTGAACGGCGAACGTTTGAAGTTCGATGAAGAATCGCAGGCCCTTTATGACGCTGTTGCACCCACGTTTCCCGAAACACATTTCCAGGAGATCCTCGCGAAGCTCGAGCCCAAACTTCCGGGGGAGGGATCGCTCTTGCAGCGTTACGAGAATTGGCGTCGAGCATTCGTGATTCCCAAAGAAAAACTGGACACAGTGTTTCAGCTCGCGATCAAGGCGTGTCGCGAACGCACGCTCGCGCACATCAAGCTGCCGCCGAACGAAAATTTCAGCGTCGAATACGTCACGAACAAACCGTGGGGCGGCTACAACTGGTACAAGGGGAATTATCGCAGTGTGATCCAAGTGAATACCGATCTGCCCGTTTACATCGATCGCGCGATTGATCTGGCCGCGCATGAAGGTTACCCGGGGCATCACGTCTACAACGCGTTGCTTGAGAAGAATCTTGTCCGCGACCGCGGATGGATTGACTTCTCGGTGTATGCGCTCTTCTCGCCCCAATCACTCATTGCCGAAGGCACCGCGAACTTCGGCAGAGATGTCGTATTTACCAAACCGGAGCGGTCAGCATTCGAAAAAGAAGTACTCTGGCCGGCCGCGGGAATCGACCCATCACGCGTGGAGGAATTTTACGAGGTCCAGGACCTGGTGAAAAAACTGGGATACGCCACGAATGAAGCCGCCCGGCAGTACCTCAATGGCGACATCAACGCGAACGCCGCTGCGGCCTGGTTGCAAAAGTATGCGCTCATGGATGAGAAGCGTGCGAAACAAGCTACGAAATTTATCGAAAAGTACCGCAGCTACGTCATCAACTACAATCTCGGCGAAGACATGGTGCGCAGTTACATCGAGAAACGTGGCGGCACGGAAAACCAACCCGAGCAGCGCTGGCGCAAGTTTGAAGAGTTGCTCGCGTCACCGCGACTGCCGCGCGACATACGCTCGGATTAATGATAGGCGGTAGCGAGAGCGAGCGAGAGCACTCTTCTATAGCGGCCCCAAAGGCATTCGGGTCAAAATCGATGCGGTTGCGACTGGCACGGCTGCCTCTACAGTTAGGATCGTGCCTTCACTAGTGCTGGCATCCTGCTCACCCAGGCGCGCTGCGTTGCTCTCCGAAGGTGGATTCCAATTTGAAATCGCCTCGCCGCGCGTTGCAGAAAAGTTCAGTAGAACCCTTACGTTGCGCGAGCTCACGCTGTGGAACGCCATCCGAAAAGGGATGTCGGTCGCGCAAATGCGCCCCGACGCAGTCGTGCTCGCAGCGGACACGCTAGTTGCGCTGGAGAATCAAATCATCGGTAAACCAGCAGATTTGAGCGAGGCCGCTCGGATGCTTCAGCGCCTGAGCGGACAAACCCATGAGGTTTGTTCTGCCGTTGCAATTTACCAGCAAACATTGGGCAGATCGGCTGTTTTTCATGAAAGCTCGCGCGTCCGTTTTCACCGCCTGAGTGACGCAGCTATCGAGAGCTATCTTGCGAAAGTGGGTCCGCTGGACAAGGCCGGCGCTTATGCCGCGCAGGGAAGCGGGGCGGAAATCATTGCAAAAATCGAAGGCTCATTCACAAATGTGGTTGGTCTGCCAATGGAAAAAACCGTCGCCGAACTGGCCAAATTCGGCATACGCCCCAGGGGCAATGATCGCAAGGAACGACGGCTTCTCAGCCGTCGTACTTAAATGGACGGCTGCCCAAGCCGTCCTTCCTTGATCTCTAAATCAAGTGCTCGCGATTATCTGATCGGAGCCGGAGCGTTTTCATTTGCAAATTGTGCCGCGCTCGAATGAACCGCACGGTCTTGCTCTTGGCACGCATGAGGATCGAATGAGTAACCGCGGTGACGCCGCCGTGGGCGCGCACGCCGCGCAACAATGGGCTGTCACTGATCCCCGTGGCACAGAAAAGAATGTTTTGGCCGTTCGCCAGATCGTCGGCTGAAAACACGCGGTCCAGATCTTTCTTGTAGCCGCCGTCGATGAGGCTTTTTCGTTCCTTTTCATCGCGCGGCCACATTTTGCATTGCATATCGCCGCCGAGACATTTGATTCCCGCCGCAGCAAGCACCGCTTCGGGCGAACCGCCGATGCCCATGTAAAGATCGACATCGGACTCGGGTAGCGACGGCGCGATGGCCGCGGCGATGTCGCCGTCGCCGATCATGCGCAACGACGCGCCTGCCGCGCGAATTTGTTCGACGATTTCCTTGTGCCGTGGTCTGTCGAGCATCATGACTGCGACGTCCTGGACGCGTTTGTCCACCGCGTGTGCAACAATCGCCAACATCTCGGCGATAGGCATCTCGATATGAAGCGAGTCGCCGCGCTTTTTCATATAATCGATGACGCGCGGTCCGTAAGCCAGCTTCGACATGTAAAATGACGGCACATCCCGTAACGCGACCTTGACTCCTTTCTCCGGACTCGCTGCCGCGATACAACTGATCGAGTTCGGCGCGCCTTTGGAGATGTTGGTTGTGCCATCGATTGGATCGATGGCGATGTGAAACTCCGGCGAACCGGGGACCCATGTGCCGAGTTGTTCGCCTTTGAAAATGCCGGGTGCTTCGTCCTTGATTCCTTCGCCAATGACGACTTCGCCGCAGATGTTCATGAGATCGCTTCCTTGTCACCACGCCCGAGCCAGCGCAGTGAATTCAGTGCAGCGGCTTCCGTCGCGCGCACGAAATCCAACTCGATGATTCGCTCGATGTCCTGATAATCTCGTTTCGGCAGTCGCAGAGCCACGGGGCGTTAATTTTCACGCAGGTCGCGCGGGATGACAAGCCATCAAGGAGTGATGGCTTCCCGGCGCTCGAGACTGCCCAAGCCATTCACCTCCGCTGCCACGTCTACACGAGGAAAACCATCTTCAAGAACGATTGGGATCAGGCGGACAGACGAAGCTTGCGTCTTTTTGTTCAAACCGATTTCAAGTAATGCGCTGCGATTCCACGACTCGACGGTGGGAGCACCATCGAAGACGAGATTGCCGAGTGAATACGCGATTGTGCAGCCATGATAGAAATCAAGCGGCTGAACACAATGCGGATGCGATCCGACGACGAGATCCACTCCATGGTCGATCAGCCAACGAGCGAGTTCGCGCTGGTCATCAGTGATCTTCTTGCTGTTTTCAACTCCCCAGTGAACCAGACAGACCACGAAATTTGCCTGCTGCCGGGCATTCGCAATTGCGGCGTTCAGGTTAAGGCGATCCGATGCCGTGACGATTTGAGGGCCTGCAGCAGGCCCAACATCGTTGATCGCGAGGACACCAATTCTTTTCCCATCGAGCACGGAGAAGAAACCCGGTGTCCAGTCGCTGCTGCCGGGTTTTCCAACTCCAATTGGCTGGACTTGTTCACGGAACAAACGCTCGGCGCAGTCCTCCAGCGCCGCGGTGCCGAAATCGAGCGCATGATTATTTGCCAAGCCCATCGCGCGAAATCCGGCGCAACGGAGCAGCTGCGCTGAGCGTTCAGGCGCCCGGAATGCGTAGCGTTGCGCGGCGTGGCCAAGACTCGAAATCGTGCATTCCAAATTTGCGACAGCGAACGATGCGTCGCGTAGCAGTGGCGCGATGCCAGCAAACGGATCTATTCCATTTTCAATCTTCGCTGCGTAACTGCGGCCGAGCATCACATCGCCGCCAAAAACGAGTGTCGCCCGGGGTTTTGCCGGCGGCACGCGAAACAAATCGAAGCAATTTTTCCGCCGCTCTCTCAGGAGTTTCCCGAGCGTGAGTATTTCCGGAACGCCCCCGAGCTGGTGGGTGACGAGATCGTTTTCATCGAGAATGCCAACGGGCTGCCGATCCTCCATTACCGCTGCAACATGCGTACCGAGATGGACGATTGTGCCGCGCTGCAAATCCTCTGCACTTATTTTTGCTGTGCCAGGCGTGGCTGATCGCGCGACAAGGTCGAGATCATCGCGCAGTTCTTTCGGATCGGACCACGGAATGCGCTGACCCTGCCGGCGCAAGGCATAAACGACGAAGTTCGCGCAATCAGCGCCCAGATTCGTTTCCGGACCGGTACTTGAATTTTCTGACAATTCGCCGCTGCCGAAAAGGTACGGAAGACCGAACTGCTCGCTGATCGCAGCACGGAAACCGCTCCCGATGAATCGCCGCAATTCCAAAACAGGTGTCTCGCGGATTTTCCCACCAACAACAGCGCGAGCTCGCAACCGCAGCGAGCCGCAGTGCCACTCTGGATCAAACAAATTGTCGAGCTTGCTTATCGGCAGTGCAGACTCGTGGTGATTGATGGGAAGTTCATTCCAGGCAGGACGTGGTGCTGCGTTCGCGACAAAGCCAACCTGATCAGTTAACAAATCGGTGAGGTTACACCGCAAATATTTTGGAGTTAGCGCGAACCATTCGATCTTTTCCGGCTTCGTTGTCCAGGGCTCGGTGACTAGTTCGATCTCGGCCGGCTCATCTGCCGGTATGCGCCAGACGTTGTCTGTGGAAGGCTGATGGTCTTTAACTTGAAGCTGCAACCGGGTCGCTTCGTCATCCCAGGTGCGCAAAAGTTGCTGCCAGCGCGCGGCGTCGTGCCGCACGAGGATGCGTTGACGCTCGGTCAAAATTCGCGCCCAGAGCTCCTGTGGCGCTTGCGCGAGATCGAATACCGGTAGTTTCTCTCCTTTCGCCATCAATTCCTTCGCGAGGTTTGAGTGATCGTTGGCGACCGACAGAAACGGTTCGAACTGGATTTGTGCCGTCGGCAACGAGAGTGCCGAAGTCACCGCCAGCTTGAGCAGTCGATACGCTTCGTTCTCGTCTTTCAAGTAGGGACGCGAAATGGCAAATGTGACGGCGCGAAGGTTTCGCCGTTCGATCACAAAATTCCAGATGCGGGCAAAAGCTATTTCTTGTTCGGTCACGGAGAGTCCCGCGAAATAATCGAGATCGATTGTTACAACCAATGGCTGATTTGGATTGAGACGCTTGTCGAGATTGTCGAAATCAAAAACGACATACGATTCGTGCAATGATCCCGATTTCCGCGGCGATGCTTCGAGATGCCCATCGAGTAACGCCGTTGCTTCTTGCGTGCGTTTGCGGATTTCGGGTGCAGAAAGCTTCTCAGCCGGCACCCAGATTACTCGTGCAATCGGTGCCGGCATAAGCGGCTCAATCCAGTTGAAGCATTGGACACCGCCTGCGTGGCGCCAGCGATCAAGCAGGGCTTGTCGGTCCTGCGGGGATGCGACGTTTCGCAGCGTATCGCGAATTTTATCGGAATCAAAAATGCCGGACGCATCGCTGTGCGCATCGAAAAGGATGAGGGTGCACGCGTGATCGAGATCCAGATTTTTGGCCAGCCAATAAAACGTGCCGGCGTGATTGTCCTCGATGTAAATGGGCAGCACCTTCCCCGCGGTTGCGGGGCTGGCGGCAACCAGCAGCGCCGCCGTGCAAAGCGTCGCCGCTCGCCGGTTCATCGGGCTCCCTGAATTTCAGGTTTTTTAGTGAGCGGCGCTCGCAACTTAATGAGCGAGATGCAGGTGTCGCGAAATTGCGTGCCGCGATGCACACCCTTGATCACCAGTTTGATTTTGTTGACCGGCTTGGCGTAATCCCGGACGCGAATCAGGTACGGCCTTTCGAAGAGCTCATCGGGAATGTTCTCCGTAAATGTGTGTTCATCATTGAGCGTGATTTCGAGCGCCGCAACGCGATTGTTTTTCAGCCACGGATCTTTGTTATCGTAGTCGTAATATCCAGGCTGAATCAGAATGCCGTAGAGCAGAAGCGGACGCTTCACGTTAAGCGTTATGCTCTCGCCGATCCCATCGCCTTCCACTCCCTCGGCCCAGGGCGTTTGAATCTCTCGGCTTGGATCGGCCTTTATATTGACGACGTCGTAATTGTGTTTGCCCTGGGCTGCCAGCGTCGAGCTTGCCGTGGCATCATAGTCGGTATGATCGAGAAAATATTGGTGGTCCTTGAG
>WNFV01007792.1_pt1 | contig 12276 bp, 9 predicted proteins | sample 5400101 | NCBI WGS metagenome assembly WNFV01 (sample SAMN13153361, study PRJNA577476) | soil metagenome | isolation source: 115 cm soil or saprolite under grassland replicate 1 | place: USA:California | collected 2016-06-15
CGCCACAGCCTCGCGCGACGGCTGAACAACGCGGCTCGGTTTATCGTGCTCCCAGGTCGTAAGGACGAGTCGGGCAGCCGGCTTGAGCACCCGCGCCGCTTCGCGCAAAGCCACGCTCCGGTCCTGGGCACGTGGGATGGTGTCGAACAACACCGGGAGCTTGCGCAGAAGCTGCGGGGCCACTACGGGTATTACGGGATCACCGAAACTCGTACGCCCTGAGCAGCTTTCTGCACGAGGTCAAGCGGCGCTGGTGCTACTGGCTCAATCGGCGATCTGATCGTCGGCGTTGGACGTGGGAACGGTTTGCGCAGTACATGGGTGTACACCCGCTGCCGCCACCGATCTCCGTTCATTCAGTGCTCCGCCACGCAGCGAAGCCGTGATCTGAGGAGCCGGATGCCCGAATTGGGCACGTCGGGATCTGACGGGGGGCCTGGGAGGGCAACCGCCCAGGTCTACCCAACCAGAGGCCAGCTTCGCGCTGAGCGGCATGGAAACATGCGAGCAAGGGGCCGGCGCACGTCGCTCCCTCACCCCGGCGGCGCGCCATTCATGCTTACAAGGCCGGGGCTAAACGCGGAGCGAATCTCAATAACCGGCCCCGCGGCGCGGTCTCGGATCCTGCTAGATGGTTCAGAAGCGGGTAAGCACCTTACCCAGTGGCGCGCTGGCGCCACTGCGCCGGCGGGCTGCCCATTGCTCGCTTGAATGCGCGGTTGAATGCCTCCTCTGACTCATAACCAATGCGATATGCGACAGCCGCCACGCCGAGCGTCGTGTCGCGTAAGAGTCCAGCGGCAAGTTGGAGGCGCCAGTCATTGAGGTATTGCATCGGAGCCCGCCCCAGAAGCCGGCCGAACCGGTCGTTGAGTGTGGATCGTGAGCAGGCTGCCTGCGCCGCTAATTCGGCCAGTGTCCACGTGCGGTCCGGGTCGGCATGCAGCGCGGCCAAGGCCCGGCCCGCGACAGGATCATGAACAGCCGCCAGCCAACCACTCAGCCGCGGCGACGCGCTGTCGATGTACAGCTTCAATACTTCGAGGAATAGAAGCTCAGCCAGCCTGACCGGCATCCCAGCTTCGCGCGGGTCGCGGCCGTCCGATGCGTCGAGCGCATATTGGATGCTGGCCGCAACCCAGGCGGCTTTCGGTCCGGCCGGCGGTCGGACGCTGAAGAGCGGCGGCAGCGCGCGTACGACCGGGTCGAAGATCGGATCGTCACAATGCAGGTAGCCGCACACGACGCTCGTGCGGCCCCCGCCACCGCCGTAGCGGATCACCGGAAACTGTTGCCACGGCGGGACCGGCAGTAGGGATGCGATTGGCACCGGCGGCACCAGTTCGGTGCTGCCCATGAGGTGTTGCTCGCCATACGGGAGCACAACCAGGTCCCCTTCGCTAACCTCCAGCCGCTCGTCCTGGTTCACGCTAATCCAGCAGTTTCCTTCAGCAATGATGTGGAACAGAATCAGCCGCTTGGCACCGGGCCTGAGGATATTGGTCAGCGCGGCGGACGGCGGAGACTCATACGCCCACGGCGACGTGTACTCGGCGCGCAGGAAGATCGCCCCGGCCAGGCGCACCGCGGCCAGCACGTCGGTAAGCAGATCGACGGGCGCAGGGCGTGCCGCACGGTCTGGAAGATCGGTCAACTCGTTCGGTATTCGCGTCATGGTGCGGTCAAGTTGTGAAGCTGATACTGCGGCTATGGCGAGAGCCAGGGTACAGCCGAACCGGCCGCAGGACGAGGTGCGGCGATGACGCTGCTTTCAACGCCGGGGTCTGGCCCGAGTTTGCACACTACCGTGAACGACTCGTCTGGACTGGAGCCCGGACCATTTCTGTACCCGGAGGAGCTGCAGCTTGCCCTGCGCAACCGGGCGCTACCCCTCGAGGCGCTGCGCTACGAGCGCACGCCGACCGGCTTGCACTACACATTGACGCACTACGACATTCCATTCGTCGCATCGACGTACCCCAAGCGGACCCGAGCGCTGGTCATGATCGGCGGCTTCCCGAGGCGCGTCTGGGCCGCCGATTATCCCTGGGGTGGCCGCCGTCGGCGAGCGCCGCTGGCGCGAGGTCGAGGCCGCCCGCGCGGTGGTGGTGCAGAGCGAGATTGAGCGCTATCCCGGCCGGGCGGCCGGAACGGTGGGCGGCACCTTCCTGGCCACCTTTGACGGACCGGCCCGCGCGATCCGCTGCGCGTCGGCCATAGTGGACGGAGCGCGGCTGCTCGGGATCGAGTTACGGGCAGGGCTGCACACCGGCGAATGCAATGTGGTGGATGGGGAACTTACCGGCCTCCCGATCGGCGCCGCCGCCTGGGTGATGGGCCAAGCGGCGCCAGGTGAGATCCTCGCCTCGCGCACGGTGCGGGACCTTGTCGGCGGCTCGAGTATCGAATTCGAGGAGCGAGATCCTCATCTCGTCGATGCCGCACCGGGACCATGGCGTGTTTTTCGCGTCGGGCGCCTTCCACGACTGCCAGGATCGCTGGTACCGGCCCGTGCGCCGGCGCCGGCAGCACGGGGAGGCAGCGTTCATCCACTGACGCGTCGCGAACGTGAAGTGGCAGTGCGGCTCGCCCGCGGACTCACCAATCGCCAGATCGCGGACGACCTGGTCGCGGAGCGGACACGGGCGCAGAACCGGCTGCGTTGGCACCTGCACGAGCTTGAACCCGGCTGGGAGATCAGGCCACGATATCTGGATCGCCGGTCGGTGCTGGCGAACATCGAGCAGCGGCTAGATTGCCAGCGTGGCACCGTCGCCCGCATCGCTCGCGAGATCGTCGGCCGCATTCGGGAGCTCAGCACTGTGATTGGCGACTTGCAGCGCGAGATCGCCCGCCTCGTTGCGCCCCTCGCGCCTAGTCTCCTGGCAATGAAAGGTTGCGGTGCGCTCACAGCCGCCAAGCTCATCGGTGAAACAGCTGGAGTGCGTCGCCGCTCGCGGGCCGCATTCGCCAAACATACGGGCACCGCACCGATTCCGGTTTGGTCGGGCAATACTCGCCGCCACCGTCTCAATCGAGGCGGTAACCGGCAGCTAAACCTGGCCCTGCATCGAATCGCGATCACTCAACTGCGGCAGGAGGGAACATCGCGCGGTTACGTCCAGCGCCGCATGGCATGCGGCGACACAAAGACTGAGGCTGTGCGTGCGCTCCGACGGCGCCTGTCGGATGAGGTGTACCGTCGCCTGCGAGCCGACGAGCTGGCTCGCTCCGGACATACACCTCTAAATACAGGCACCCATGTCGATGACCGTCCCTACGCGCATAGGTCGCGTGAGCTGATTGAGCCTGTTTGCCCGTGAGAGTAGCCGTTCAGAGGGTTCGTACGAGCGGAGCGGCGCGGCCCCCATTACAAGCGTTGATTACTCCAGCGTTCCAAACAGGCTGGGACTCGAGCCACTCCATGTAACGGCCGTGGGCTCACGCGGCTGGCGAGTTGGTGCAGGGTCGCGGCCAGCCGCATGCGCAGCAGCGGGGCGAACCTCAACCACATAACAGACCGACCTGACCGCGCGCGCGCCCGGATCAGGCCTGTGCGAAGTTGTGGATCGTGGAGCAGGAAGGCGTAGTGGCTTCCGAGGGGTTCCATGGTGTTGGACATCCTTGTTCAGGCTTTGGTGGTAGCCAGCGTGCACCTGGGCCGTACTCGGCGAAACCCCCGGGCCGCCTGCTTACCTGCCTGCTTGAGAACAAGCCGCAAGCAGGTGCCCAAGCTGCCCGCCGCCGTGGCGCTTGGCCACGCGAACGCTGTGGTACGCTGCGCGCCCTGGCGGCAAGTTGCCGATCCTTGAACAAAGGCCTGCGGATGCCGCGTAGCTCAACTGCAACATTTGGGGCCCTCCTACGCCAGTACCGCCTGGCAGCCGGCCTGACCCAGGAGGGCCTCGCCGAGCGGGCGGGGCTGAGTGTGCACGGCATCCAGAAGCTGGAGCGCGGAGCAACCCACCCCTTCCGCGACACTGCCCAGCGCCTGGAGGTCGCGCTTCAGCTCGAGCCAGACGACCGGGCCCTCTTCCTCGCGGCGGTCCGGCCCGTTCGGCGCCATGGGGTCCTTTCGCCTCGAACGTCAGGCGGCGCGGCGCACCACAACCTGCCAATTCCCACCACGACTTTCGTTCCCCGCCAAGGTGAGATCGAACGAGTCATTCAGCGTGTGGATGAGGCACGGCTGCTGACGATCACGGGCTCTGGTGGGTGCGGCAAGACGCGCCTCGCTGTGGAGGTTGGCCGCCAGTTGGTCAGCGAATTTGACGATGGCGTTTGGCTAGTCGACCTGGCACCCCTGGCCGACGCCTCACTGCTCGCTCGGACGATCGCCAACACCATAGACCTGCATGAGACGCCGGGGCCTCCGCCCCTCGATGCACTGACCGAGCACCTGCGGAGCCGCCGCGTGCTGCTCATTCTCGACAACTGCGAACACGTGATCGACGCGTCGGCCGAGGTCGTCGACACCCTATTGCGCGTGTGTGCGAACCTGCAGGTTATCGCGACGAGCCGTGAGCTGCTCGGAGTAGGCGGTGAAGCAGCATGGCCCGTCAGGTCGCTGTCGATGGTCAGGCGTGACGACGTCGTCGCCGCCGGCGCGAGCGTCTCGGCTGCGACGGTGCTGGCGACTGAGGCGGGTCGTCTGTTCACGGACCGCGCGCAACTGGTGTTGCCGTCGTTCACGATTACCGATCGCAACGCGCTGGCCGTAGCGCTTCTGTGTCAACGGCTCGACGGAATTCCGCTGGCGATCGAACTGGCCGCGGCACGCCTCACCACGTTGAGCGTCGACCAGATCGCGGCACGCCTCGACCGCCGCTTCCGCCTGCTGACCGGCGGCAATCGAACCGCCGTGCGGCGGCAGCAGACGCTCGGGGCCGCAATCGACTGGAGTTACGAGCTGTTGTCCGACCTGGAGCAGAGGCTCCTTCGCAGGCTGTCGGTTTTCGCGGGTGGCTGGTCGCTCGAGGCAGCTGAGGCGGTGGGCGCCGACTCCATATCCGGCGGTGAAGATGTGCTCGAGCTCTTGAGCCAGCTAGTCGCAAAGTCGATGGTCCTGGTCGAGGAGCCGCGCCAGGACGAGACTGCTGTACTCCGGTATCGATTCCTGGAAACGATCCGCCAGTACGCCGAGCAGAAGCTCCTCGAGGCGGGCGAGGCCGATCGGGTCCGGACGCAGCACCGTGACTGGTATCTGAGCCTGGCCGAGCAAGGGATGGACGGCATGGAGGGGCCAGATCAGAAGCAGTGGTGGGAGCGCCTGGAGCTCGAGCACGACAACCTGCGCGCGGCGCTCGCCTGGAGCGCATCCGAGCCCAGTGGTGCGCCAGAGCTGCTGCGTATCGCCGCGTGCCTGGGCAGGTTCTGGCAGTGGCGAGGGCACGCTCGGGAGGGGCTCGGTTGGCTCGACATCGCATTGGCCCGAAGTGAAGCAATCCCTAGCTCTGATCGCGCGCGGGCGCTGAACTGGCGTGGCCAGCTCGAACGGGCCAACGGCAATAGCACCGCCGGCCGACCATTCCTTGAAGAGAGCATTGCGCAGGCGCGCGCGGCGGGCGACGGGCGCGTGTTGTCGATCGCGCTGCGCCATCTTGCCATGCTGGCTCGCTCGGCCGAAGAGCACGCGCACGCCCGCGGTCTTATCGAGGAAGCCCTCGCCGTGAGCCGCCAGACAGGCTGGAAACGCGAAATTGCCTGGAATCTGAGCGTGCTCGGCGAAAACCTCGCGGTCGCGGGCAAGCACGACGCTGCTGAGCCGCTGCTCGAGGAGAGTATCGTCGTCGGTCGTAAGTCAGGTGACCTCACGCCCGTGCTGCGATCAATGCTAATCCTGGGCGCGATCTGCGGCATACGGGGCGATTTCGTGCGTGCGCGACGCATCGTGGAGGATGGGCTGTCCCTTGGACGTGAGCTCGATATCCAATTCATGACGACGGGCATGGCTATCTCCCTGGGCGACCTGGCCGCGGCCGAGCGTCATTGGGACGCGGCCGAGCGTGCGTATCGCGAGACGCTCGAGTCGCCTGACCGCGGCGGAACGCGCGCACAGATAGCCACCGCGGCGCGACGTTTTGCGGCGATCTGCGGTGCCCGCGGCGAGCATCGCCGAGCCGTGCGGCTGTTGAGCGCTACCGCATCGATCGGAGACGCCTGGTATCCCTTGATCTTGTTTGACAACACTCCCGACCACCAGGCAGCGATCGCGAACGCACGCGACGCGCTGGGTGAAGACGAGTTTGCACGCGAATGGGCTGCAGGCCAGTTGCTCACGCTCGAGCAAGCCATCGCGCAGGCGCTCACCTCGCAGACGGTCCGACGTGATCTTGTCCTGGGATCAACTGAGTCCCGCGGGGGACGACGGTCGGGACCCGTCAAGCATTCAAGCGCACGCTTGACATAGGAGCCTCCCGTGTTGACCAGCCCACCAGGGCCCATGTTGGCCCAACTCGACTCGCGCCTTCCGCGTGGGGATCGGTGGGCGTACGAGCCGAAGCTGGACGGTTTTCGTGGCCGGCTGTGGCGGCGAGAGGGTACGGCGCAGCTGCTGAGTCGTAGTGGCCGTGACCTTGGGGCCCTGGTTTCCTGAGCCGCGGCAGCCGAAGTTCTGCCATGCAACACGCAGCTCGATGGTGAGATCGTCATCGCCGATGAGGATGGGCAGGCTGACTTCGGCGCGTTGCAGCAGCGCTTGACGCTCGCACGAAAGTTCATCGCAGAGGCCGTCGCAGCGTGCGCCGCGATCTTGCTCGTCTTACGTGCTCGAGTTGCCAACCTAACAGCCCTAAGCCGCTCTTCGACGATGGATCCGAATCAGGGCCGCGCGGCCACAACCGCCAATTGGCGGAGCAAGTACCGCTGGACCTTGCCGCTTGGTGTCTTTGGCAGCTGGTCGACGAACTCGACAGCGCGCGGATAGGCATGGGCGGACAGCCTCGACTTCACCCACTCACCGAGCTCCGCCGCCAGCGCCGCAGAGCGCGCGTGGCCTGGCTTGAGCACGACAAACGCCTTGACCACCTCACCGCGTAGCTCATCGGGGATGCCGATCACGCCGGCTTCGGCGACAGCCGGATGCGCGATGAGGCTGCTTTCGATCTCGAACGGGCCGATGCGGTGGCCGGCGGAGTTGATAACGTCGTCCGCTCGCGAAGAAAAGAAGACGTATCCCTCCGCGTCCATACTCGCGGCGTCACCGGTTAGATAGAGCTTGCCGTCGTCGATGAAGCGGCGGGCTGACCACTCTGGCGCATGCCAATAGCCGCGGAACCAATACAAGAGTGACCGCGGTACGTCGATCGCCAGCTCGCCGGTCGCTCCGGGGGCTAACTCCCGACCCTCCGCATCCACAACCATGACCCGGAAACCTGGCATTGCCGGGCCCATTGAGCCTGGCTTTATGACTCTGGTGAGGTCCGCTCGCTGTGGATTGACGGCAACCATGCCAAGCTCCGTCTGTCCGTACTGGTCATGAATGGACACACCCAGCGCACGCTCGCCCCAGGCGATCACGTCAGGATTGAGCGGCTCACCCGCGCTTGAGCACGCACGCAGCCGCAACTCGACCGATGGTGACCCGGCCGCACGCAGAGCGCGATAGACCGTCGGCGCCGCAGTGAGGTTCGTGACACGGTATTTGGCCATGAAGCGGTATGCCGTCTCGGCATCGAACGGTCCGTTGTAGTAAAGGACGGTCTGTCCAATCAGCAGACTGCCCACCAGCCCGTAGAACAAGCCATAGGCCCAACCTGGATCACCGACATTCCAATGCACGTCGCTCTCGCGGACGTCGAGGCCGAGGCGGAGGTAGGCCAGGAATGAGGCTAGGGCGCGAACCGGCACCTCGACACCCTTCGGGTGACCGGTCGTGCCCGAGGTGTAAATCAGGATCAGCAGCTCGTCAGGACCCAATGTGGTCGCCGTGGCCCATGGCACCAGGCCCGCGAGTTGCTCACGGAGGTCGTCGATCAGCAGCACATCGGCTCCTGTCGCCTCAGGGAGTTTTCCGCTGTTACGGGCGTCGGTAATCACAACGCGGGCGCTTGCATCGTCCAATCGGAAGCCGATCGCGTCAGGTCCGAATGCGGTGAAGAGAGGAACGTGGACCGCCCCGAGACGCCACAGGCCCACCGCAGCGATCAGGAGCTCAGGGCATTTCGGCAGGAGCGTTGCGACGCGATCGCCTCGGCCCACGCCAGCCGCCGCCAGGCGGCTCGCAAAGCGGGCTGACAGGTCTGCCAGTTCGCGGTAGGTGAGTTGCTCCTCGTGTCCGTCGGCGTCTTCGTAGCGCAGGGCAAGGCGCCTGGGGTCCTCAGCATGACGCTCGCATAGCAGATTGGCGATGTCGTGGTCACCCGTAGCGAACCGCGTGATCCAGGTACGAAGGTCGGCTTGCACGTCTACCATCGATCGCTCCTTCCGAGGATCAACTCCTCAGCGATGGATCGCACGAGCCTATGGCCCGTCGCGGCGGCAGACCATGCAGAACGTCCGCTGCAACCCACGCAATCGCCGCGAGTGAGTGCTATGCTCGACCCGCTCAAGGGACAGGAAGCGTGACAAAGAACGCGCCCGGTTTCGGCGAACTGCTGCGCCGGTACCGAGTCTCGGCCGGGCTAACGCAGGAAGCCCTGGCCGAAAAGGCTGGCCTGAGTGTGCGCGGGTTGTCCGACCTCGAGCGCGGCCTTCGGCAATCACCGCATCCCGAAACGGTCCAAAGGCTCGCCGACGCGCTCAGGCTTAGACGCGAGGATCGGTTAGCGCTCGCCGCATCGACAGTCCCCGTCGTCGTGTCAGAGGCAGCCGAGTCGACGACACAGCCAGCAGCCTTTCGAGACTGTGGTCGCTGCGAGCGCCGCAATACGGCGGATGCCCGGTTCTGCGTCGGCTGCGGGCAGGCATTGTTGGAGCCCATGCAAGTCGGGCTCAATACACCGGCGATCGTTCGACCCGCGCCAAGTTCGTCGATCGGCGTGGAGGGCGAGCACAAATTGGCAACGCTGCTCTGCTGCCAGGTCACCGACACCGCCGTGCTCGCCGAGCACCTCGGTGCCGAGGGCCTGCTCGCGTTGATGGACCACTTCTTCCAGGAAGCCGAGGCCGAGATCGAGCGTTTCGAGGGCACCATCGGTAGCTTCCTGAACGATGGCTTCGTGGCTCTGTTCGGGGCGCCGGTCGCGCACGAAGACCACGCTCGGCGAGCCGTTCTCGCCGCGCTCGGCATCCAGCGTCGGCTCAGAGAACCGTGGGCTCCCAGCGGTCCGCCGGCTGGAGATGCCCCCACGGCATGGAGAGCACTGCTGCGCATGGCTCTGCACACGGGCCCGGTAGCGGTCGGGCGACTCGGGAGCGGATCGTCCAGTAGACCGACAGCTGTTGGCGAGGCGGCCAGCCTGGCCACGTTGCTGCAGCAGCGCACGGAACCGGGCATGATCGTCATCAGCGGCGCCACGGCACGCTTGGTGACGGGCTACGTCCGGCTGGAAGAACTCGGACCTGTGACCCTCTCGGGCGCGGCCCGTGCTGTTGAGGCATTTCGGATAACTGGTGTTGGGCCACGCCGCTCGCCGATCGAAGGGCTGGGCACGCGGCCACTGAGTCGGTTCGTTGGGCGCGAACGCGAGATGAGCACCCTCCACGACCTGGTGGAACAGATCGCCGGCGCTTCCGAAATGGATGCTCGACCGACACTCAATCAGTTCATCGGGCGGGACGAGCTGTTGGCGGCGCTACGGGCGCCGCTGGCCAAGGTCGAGGCTGGCCACGGCCAGGTTGTAGGTGTGGTCGGCGAGCCTGGCATCGGTAAGTCGCGACTGGTCTACGAGTTTCGACGCAGTTTGGCTGCCAAACCGCTGACATACCTCGAAGGCCGATGCCTTTCGTATGCAAGAAACGTCCCGTACGTGCCAGTCCTGGATCTCGTGCGCGCCAACTGTGGCATCCAGGACAGCGATGAGCCGGAGCTGGTCGCTGAGAAGGTGCGTTTCGGCCTTCAGGAGGTCGGGCTGGAGTCGGACGCGTATGCTCCGTATCTCTTGCACCTGCTCGGCGTGCGTGACGACGCGTCCCTTGCACAGCTCAGCGCTGAGGCGATCAAGATGCGGACGTTCGATGCGCTCCGCACATGGAGCCTGCGCGGCTGTCAGCAACGCCCGATCATCTTCGTGGTCGAGGATCTGCATTGGGTCGATCGGTCGTCCGAGGAGTACCTGGCTTCGCTCGTCGAGACTCTGGCCGGTGCGCACATCCTTCTTTTGTGCACGTGGCGACCTGGTTACCGTCCGCCCTGGGGAGATCATTCTTACGTGACGCAGCTCGCGTTACGGCGCCTGAACGCTCACGAGAGTCTGAGCATCATTCGCTCAGCACTCGGAACGGACCGGGTGCCTGAGGGGCTGGCGCGGTTGATTCTGGAACGGGCGGAGGGGAATCCCTTCTTCCTCGAGGAGTTGACCCGCGCGGCGCTCGAGCATGGCGAGGTCGCCGCTGGCACGCGCGTCCCGGAAACCATCCAGGGCGTGCTGATGGCGCGCATGGATCGGCTGCCGGACACACCGCGGCGGGTGTTGCAGACCGCCTCCGTACTGGGCCGTGCGGTACCGCTCCGCTTATTGGGGGCAATCTGGCAGGACGCGACACCGCTTGCCCCGCAGCTCGAGGAGCTGCAGCGCTTGGAGTTCCTGTACGCGCAGGCTGGCCAGGAGCCTGGGTATGTCTTCAAGCACGCGCTGACCCAGGACGTGGCCTACGAATCTCTGCTGGCAGGGCGGCGCCGTCTGCTCCACGCGGCCGCCGGCCGGGCCTTCGAGCATCTGTACGCCGACCGGCTGGAGGAGGTCTACGATCGGCTGGCGTACCACTACGGTCGAACGGACGAACACGACAAGGCGTTTACCTATCTGGTGCGCTTCGCCGAGCAGGCAGCCCGGAAGTATGCCCACCAGGACGCAGTCAGCTCGCTGCGAGAGGCACTGCGGCACCTCGAAGGCGTTTCATCGGACTACCAGGACCACGCGTGGATCGACACAGCCATGCGACTGGCGCACTCGCTGTACTTTCTGGGGCGATTTCCGGATACGCTCGGGCTGCTCGATGGCGGTCGAGAGCGCCTCGAACGCGTGGCCGACGCGCGCCTGACCGGGCCATATCATTTCTGGCTCAGCCACACGTACAGCCACGTTGGCGACCGAAAGCGGACGATCGAGCACGCCGAGCAGGCGATTGTGGAGGGGGAACGGTGCGGCGATGCCGCTACTGTGGGTCGGGCGCACTACGTTCTCGCCCGTTCGGCCTGGTGGTCGGGCAAAAACGTATGGGGTGTCGAACATGGCCGTCAGGCTGTTGCGGTCCTCGAGCAGTCCAAGGAGCAATGGTGGCTGGCGCAGTCGTACTGTGCGACCGGCATCAATTACTGTTGGATGGGCGAGTTCGAGTCGGCGATCGAGATGGCCACTCGGGGTTATGCGATCGGCGAATCCATCGGCGACGCGCGGATTCAAAGCTACGCCCTCTGGAACAGGGGGTGGTATCAGGCGGCTAGCGGCGCTGCGGCTGCCGGCATCGCCGCGTGTCAGCAAAGTCTTCAGCAGTCGCCGGATCCGTTCAACACGACGGCGGCAACGGGCTGGTTGGGTTACGCGTATCTCGAGGCCCGCCAGCCTGCCTTGGCAGTGGCGTGCCTGGAGCAGTCGCTCTCGAGCTGGACTCAATACGAGTATGGACCATTGATCGGCCTCTTCACCGGATGGCTGGCCGATGCGCTCCGCGGTTTGGGTGATCTGGAGCGAAGCGCGCAGCTCGCGCAACGCGCGCTTGATCTCAGCCGGCGGCTGGAGTTCTGGTGGGCGGCCGGCTGGGCCGAGCGCGTTCTCGGCCACATTGCGCGGCAGCGCGGCGACCCGCATGCGGCCCGTGATCGTTTGGGTAGTGCGCTGCGGACCTACCAGTCGATCCATTCACGTTTTGAGATGGCGCGGACGCTCCTTGCGCTGACCGAGTTGGCCCGCGACGTCGGCGACGAACCGCAAGCGGAACGGCTGTTGCTTGAAGCGCACGAACTATTCATGGCAGTTGGTGCTGACCAGTATTTAGCTACGTTTTCGGCAGGCAACCGAGGAACAGGTGAAGCAGCCCCGAACTGATGGCCAGCTCCTGGACGATGCGCTTTGGGTAAGGCCTATGGAGGAAGGCTCCCATGCTCTACCGGCTCGCCGAGTTCTGCGAGTAGCTGTTCAATCCGCTGTACGCTGCCTTGGTGGCGTTCGACTTCGC
>WNFV01015137.1_pt1 | contig 12276 bp, 16 predicted proteins | sample 5400101 | NCBI WGS metagenome assembly WNFV01 (sample SAMN13153361, study PRJNA577476) | soil metagenome | isolation source: 115 cm soil or saprolite under grassland replicate 1 | place: USA:California | collected 2016-06-15
TTCACCAGCTTGCCCTCCACCTGGGCCAGTGCCCGGAGGCGTTCGCGGGCGAAGCGGTGGGCGAGCACGGGCACGTAGACGTTGATGCGGGCGCCGCCGAGAAGGTCGAGCGACTCGGCGATGTACCGGGCGATCGTCTCCTCCGAGAAGATGCCCTTGAACTCCGATGCCAGAGCCGAGGCCGCTTGGTCGACATGGTGCCGGGTGACGGGATCGAGGATCTCGGGCACGACGCACACTCCTCCTCATCGATGACGATCGATGAGCGGATGATTGCAACGGCATCGATCTCTGTCAATATGAATCGGTGCAGACGATCGCGGCGATCGCCGCCTCGTGTCCTCCACTCCTCCAGGGGCCGCTGGCCGAGGACGAAGCCCAGCGCCTCGCGCAGGCGCTGAAGGCGATCGCCGACCCGGCCCGGTTGCGCCTGCTCAGCCTGATCCAGGGACAGCCGGAGGGCGAGGCCTGCGTCTGCCACCTGACGGAGCCGCTCGGGCTCAGCCAGCCGACGGTGAGCCACCACCTCAAGGTGCTGCTCAACGCCGGGCTCGTCGAGCGCGAGCAGCGAGGGAGCTGGGCGTATTACCGCGTCACCCCGGAGCCGCTGGGCGCGCTCCGCGACGTCCTGTCGTAGCGGTGAACGTCCTCTTCGTCTGCGTCGGAAACAGCGGGCGGAGCGTGATGGCCGAGCGGCTGTTCCGGCGTGCAGCCGCCGACGTCCACGCCGTGCGGTCGGCCGGGTCCGACCCGCACCGGGAGACGGCCGAGCCCGCGGTCGTCGAGGCGCTCAGCGAGCTCGGGATCGACGCCTCCGACCACGTCGCGCACAAGCTCGAGGGCGCGGACGTGGCCTGGGCGGACGTCGTGATCGCAGCGTGCGACGGCGCCTGCCCGGTCGTGCACGGGAAACGCTACGAGAACTGGGGCCTTCCCGATCCCTACGGGCGATCGATCGAGGAGGTGAGGGCGATCCGCGACGAGATCGCCGGTCGCGTGGACGAGCTCATCCTGACGCTCGAGGCGCCGCTAACCCACGATTGAGGCGCGCCGGCGGGCTGCGCCCGGCGGCGCTTGCGGCTAACGCCGCGCTGAGGTGAGCACCCTGAAGCGGCCGAGCCCGCGGATCGAGCTGTCGAGCAGCTCGACCGGATGCACCGCGGGTAGGCGGCGGCCGGAGCGGCGGAGGTAGGTCGAGACCTGGACGAGGCAGCCCGGGTTCGCAGCCGCATAGACGTTCGCGCCGGTCGCGAGGACGTTCGCCGCCTTCCGCTCTCCCAGTTCGCGGGCAGGCGCGGGCTGCGTCAGGTTGTAGATGCCGGCGCTGCCGCAGCAGATCGCCTGCTCGGCCGGCTCGACGAGCTCGAGCTCGGGGATCGAGGCGAGCAACGCCCGGGGCGCGTCGCGGATCCCCTGAGCATGGCCGAGGTGACAGGCGTCCTGGTACGCGACCTTCAGCGCCAGCGGTCGCCGACGGGCCTGCGGTCCTAGCTCCGCCAGCAGCTCGTTCACGTCGACGACGCGGACGCCGAGCTCCGCGTCCTTGAGGTGCGAGCCGCAGCCGGCCGCGTTGACGACGACGGCATCCAGCCCTGCGAACAGTTCGCCGATTCGCTCCGCGCGGCGCCGCCCGTCGGCATAGCGGCCGGCGTGGAGGTGGAGGGCTCCACAGCACCCCTGGCTCCGCGGCACCACGATATCGCAGCCCTCGGCTGCGAGCACGCGCGCCGTCGCCGCGTTCACGTCGCCGAAGACGACGCGTTGCACACAACCCAGCAGCAGACCGACGCGCGCCCGGCGCTTTCCGACAGCTGGCGTCAGGTCAGGCGGCCGCTCGGAGGAGCGCCAGGGCGGCTTGAGCGCAGCGAACGGGCGTAGGCGGCCCGGCAGCCGGGGAGGCGTCAGGGCAAGCGCGAGCCGCAGCCGCCTCGGATAGGGCACCGTCGAGAAGACGAGCGCGCGCTGGAGCCGCTCGCCGAACGGCCGGTCGTAGTGCTCCTCGACATGCGCGCGGGTCTGCTCGATCAGCCGGTCGTACTGGACGCCCGACGGGCACGACGTGACGCAGGCCATGCAGCCGAGGCAGCGGTCGAAGTGCTGGACGGTGGTCGCGGACAGCGAGATCGTCTCGTCGAGCAGCGAGCTCATCAGGTGGATGCGACCGCGCGGCGAGTCCATCTCCTCCTGCCAGAGGGGCCCGTACGTCGGGCAGGTCGGAAGGCAGAACCCGCAGTGGACGCAGTCGGAGATCAGCTCGCGGTCGATCACCGCAGCGAGCCCCTGCTCGCGATCCATCGCGTCGGCTGGCTCGTGACGCGAGCGATCGCGTCGAAGTCCTTGTCATAGTGGAGAAGCGTCACCCCTGCGCTCTCCGCCGCCGCTGCGATCAGGAGGTCGGCATGGCCAACGCTTCGATGGAAATCGTTGCCCGGTCCGGATGCGCAGAGCTCTTCGTATACGTCGAGCGCTCTGCGCCACTCGCCGACGCCGATCTCGCAGGTCGGCACCGCTTCGAGCTCGTCGCGCAAGGATCTGAACTCCGCCGGGTTGCGCGCACTGTGCAGAAGCTCGAGCTTGACCATGTCGCACGTGGCAATCTCGCCGTTCTCGAGCTTCGCGTCGAATTCGGCCCGAAGCTTTTCCGTCCGAGCGCGAACCGACCAAGCCGTCGTGTCGACAAGCTCTGCCACTAGTGACGCGGACGGCGCATCTCCTCGATCGCCTCCAGCGTGAGATCGGGAAAGTCGCGCGCAGCCAGCCTACGGAGCAGCTCGCGCCGAACCGCCTCCTCGAGCGCTCGATGGACCGTGTCGGTTGTGTTCACGGTGCCGAGGACGCGCTTCGCATCCTGGACGAGTCCGATGTCGAGATTGATCGTCGTACGCCTCTTCGGACCTGTCTTATGCATACGGAAAGACGCCATTGGTATGTATTCTACACCAAAGAGGCTCTACGGGCCGAACGCCGCACTCACGACCGCGGCGAGGGACCCCCACACGCGCAGAGTCCGAGCATCAGGAGAGCTGCGAGAACGGACCCACCGCCCTTCACACGAGCACCCCCGCCGGATCGAACGCCGCCCGCACCCGCTCGGCGAGTGCGACCTCGGCCGGGTCGCGCGGGTCGGCGACCGGCTCCGCGACGTACGCGACGCCCGCTGCGACCCGGACGACCGCCTCGTCCAGACCGTCCAGCGTCGCGGCAAGCTGACCCGGCGCGAAGAGCAGCCGCCCCCGCGACGCCGCCTGCCGCGCCTCCGCCTCCTCCCAGATCGCGCCGAAGTCCTCCTCACCGCCGACGAGCGTCTGCGCAGCGGTGAGCTGCTCCTCGACCGCCCGCCGCGCGCCCTCGAAGAGCACCGCGAGCGACCCCGGCCAGACGACGTCGACTGCGGACGGAACCAGCGGCGCGCGCAGGATCGCCCGGGCCTTCGCCTGCGCGTCCACCGCCGACTCCACCGGCACCGCCAGCGTCCTCGCCGACTCGGGCCGGGGGTGCAGCCGCAGGGCGACGCGCGCGATCAGCCCGAACCGCCCCTCGGAGCCGCAGAAGACCTTGCCGAGGTCGTAGCCGGCGACGTTCTTGACGACCTTGCCGCCGGAGCTCGCGATCGTCCCGTCGGCGAGGACGACGGTGACGCCGATGACGAGATCGCGGGCCGTGCCGTAACGGTGCCGCCGCGGGCCGGACAGGTTCGCCGCGACGCAGGCGCCGATCGTCGGGTTCCCCGGCGGGTCGAGCGCGAGCATCTGCCCGTGGCCGGCAAGCAGGGCGTTGAGATCCCGCACGCGGATGCCCGCCTCGACGATCGCGGTCAGATCGCCGGCCTCGTGCTCGAGCACCTGGTCGAGCCGCTTCGTCGACAGAACGACGTCGCCGCCGTCCCGCTCGATCGAGACGCGCTGCCCGTCGGCAGAGGCCCGGGCGAGCGCCTCGGCGCCCTCGTGCACGCTCGTGAGCTCAGAAACGCTCGGCAAGCCCGGCCTTCTCGAGTGGATGGGCGCGGTACGGCCCGGGCACCTCGCCGCAGAGCCGAGGCGTCGGGAGCACCTTCCCGGGGTTGCAGAGCCCGGCCGGGTCGAACGCCGTCCGCAGCCGCTGCATCGTCGCCAGGTCGTCGGATCCGAAAAGCAGGGGCATCGAGCAAACCTTGTCGGCGCCGATCCCGTGCTCGCCGGTGAGCGAGCCGCCGGCCGAGATACACGCCTCCAGAATCGCCTCGGCCAGCAGACGCGCGCGCTCCGGCTCACCGTCGACCCGCGCGTCGTAGAGGACGAGCGGGTGCAGGTTGCCGTCGCCGGCGTGGAAGACGTTGCCGACCCGCAGGCCGTACTCGCGCTCGAGCTCGGCGATCCGGCGCAGCACCTCCGGCAGCTTGGTGCGCGGGACGACTCCGTCCTGCACGTAGTAGTCGTTGGCGACCCGCCCCATCGCCGCGAACGCCGACTTGCGCCCCTTCCAGAGCAGCGCCCGCTCGGCGTCGTCGGCAGCGGTGCGGACCTCCCACGACCCGCACTCGCGGCAGATTCGCTCGACCGCGGCGAGATCCTCCTCGACCTGCGGCGTGCATCCGTCGAGCTCGACGAGGAGGATCGCGGTCGCATCCGGATACCCGGGGTGCACTGCCGCCTCGGCGGCCTCGATCGTCAGGCGATCCATCATCTCCATCGCCGAGGGCAGGATCCGGGCGGCGACGATCCCCGACACGGCCGCGCCGGCAGCGTCCGTCGAGTCGAAGGCGGCCAGCACCGTGCGCACGCACTCGGGGCGGCGCAGGAGGCGGAGCGTGATCTCGGTCGCAATCCCGAGCGTGCCCTCGGAGCCGACGAACGCGCCGAGGAGATCGGGCCCGGGCGACTCGAACGATCGCCCGCCGAGACGGACGAGCTCCCCGTCAGGCAGCACGACTGCCAGCCCCGTCACGTGGTTGACGGTGAAGCCGTACTTGAGGCAGTGCGCGCCGCCGGAGTTCTCCGCGACGTTGCCGCCGATCGTGCAGACCTGCTGGCTCGATGGGTCGGGCGCGTAGTAGTAGCCCTCGCCGTTCACAGCCTCGGTCACCTGGAGGTTCGTCACCCCCGGCTGGACGACGATCCGCTCGCTGTCGAGATCGACCTCGAGGATCCGGTTCATGCGGGCGAGCGAGATCACTACCCCGTCCGCGACCGGCAGCGCGCCGCCGGAGAGGCCCGTGCCCGCCCCGCGCGCAACGAAGGGCGTACCGGCGGCGTGGCACGCCCGCACCACGCCCTGCACCTGCTCGGTCGTCGCCGGTAGCACGACGAGCGACGGGACGACCCGGTGGCCGGTGAGCCCGTCGCACTCGTAGGTCTTCAGCTGCTCCGGCCGATCGATCAGCGCGTCCGGGGGCAGCAGCCGCTTCAGATCGCCTGCGAGCGCCATCAGTGTCAATCTACAGCGGCTTGCATACCCAACTCCCAACCGGCCTCGAGGTCCGCGGCAAGCACGACGGCGAGATCCTCTCGGAGGAAGCGCTCGCCTTCGTCGCCGACCTCCACCGCGCCTTCGGCGGCCGCCGCGAGGAGCTGCTCGCGCGCCGCGGCGAGCGCCAGCTGCGGCTGCTCGGGGGTGAGCTGCCGGACTTTCTCGAGGAGACGCGCGGCGTGCGCGAGGACACGTCGTGGCGGGTTGCCGAGGCGCCGCCCGATCTGCAGGACCGACGCGTCGAGATCACCGGCCCGACCGACCGCAAGATGGTGATCAACGCGCTCAACTCGGGCGCGCGCGTCTTCATGGCCGATTTCGAGGACGCGAACTCACCCACGTGGTCGAATCTGGTCGAGGGCCAGCGCAACATGATCGACGCCGTCGAGCGCACGATCTCGCTCGACACGGGCGAGAAGAGCTATAGCCTGAACGACGAGATCGCGACGCTGCTCGTCCGCCCGCGCGGCTGGCACCTTCCCGAGCGGCACGTGCTCGTCGACGGCGAGCCGGTCTCGGGCTCGCTGTTCGACTTTGGGCTCTCCATGTTCCATTGTGCGCAACAGGCGCTCGACCGCGGCAGCGGGCCGTACTTCTACCTACCGAAGCTCGAGAGCCACCTGGAGGCGCGGCTCTGGAACGACGTCTTCCTCCACGCGCAGGACGCGCTCGGCATCCCGCGCGGGACGATCCGCGCAACCGTCCTGATCGAGACGATCCTCGCCGCGTTCGAGATGGAGGAGATCCTCTACGAGCTGCGCGAGCACTCGGCGGGCCTGAACGCGGGCCGCTGGGACTACATCTTCAGCGTGATCAAGAAGTTCCGGCACCGCGACGACTTCGTGCTGCCCGACCGCTCTGCCGTGACGATGACCGTGCCGTTCATGCACGCGTACACGGAGCTGCTCGTCAAGACCTGCCACGCGCGCGGCGCCTTCGCGATCGGGGGCATGGCCGCCTTCATCCCCAACCGGCGCGACCCCGAGGTGACGGAGAACGCGCTCGCCAAGGTGCACGACGACAAGGAGCGCGAAGCGGGAAGCGGCTTCGACGGCACCTGGGTCGCGCACCCCGACCTCGTCCCGGTCGCGACCGAGGACTTCGACGCCGTGCTGGGCGAACGGCCGAACCAGCTCGAGCGGCAGCGTCCCGAGGTCTCGGTGTCGGCCGAGCAGCTGCTGTCGGTGCCGGAGACGCCCGGTGAGATCACCGAGCAGGGGATCCGGCAGAACGTCTCGGTCGGCATCCAGTACCTCGCGGCGTGGCTGTGCGGGACGGGCGCGGCCGCGATCTCCAACCTGATGGAGGACGTTGCGACTGCGGAGATCTCGCGGTCGCAGCTCTGGCAGTGGGTGCACCACGGCCGGGTCGAGCGGGACCGCCTGCTGGCGATCGCCGACGAGGAGATCGCGTCGCTACCGCCGCAGGAGCGCCTCGACGACGCCCGCATGGTCTTCGAGCAGGTCGCGCTCGCCGACGAGTTCGTCGAGTTCCTGACCCTCCCCGCCTACGAGCTGCTGTAGGAGGGACAGTCCCCTGCGGGGGACTGTCCCGCGCGTTCGCTCAACCGCTGACACAGTCGGCCGCGCCGATCTGCCTGGCCGCTGCGTCGCTCTCGTTGCCGTGGGTCTGGGCGTTCGCGAATGCCGCCGCGAAGCCGGCGGCGTCGTCCGTCTTCGCCGCCTCGACCGCCGCCTTGAAGTCCGCGAGGATCTCCGCGGACGAGTCGTTGAAGGTGCGGGAGGCGTTCCGGAGCTCGTTCGGCGCCCTCAGGGCCCTGAACTCCTCGAGGGCGTCCTCACCGATCGCCACCGCTTCGTCGCCCTTCTCCTTGACCGCCGCCTGGGTGGTGATGCCGAGCGCGTTGATCTTGTCGTTCGAGTCGTTGCAGATCGCGCTCAGCTTCGAGGCGTACTCGTCCTTGCTCAGCGTCTTGCTCCCGTTGCCGCCGCCGCAGCCGGCCGCGAGGACTGCTGCGAGCGACACGAGCAGCACCCCACTTGCCAGTCGCTTCATTCCCGCAGCTTCCGTGCCATAGGCAGACGACGAGCCTACACCGCGTGCCGCATCCAGATGTTCGGCTCTAGGTACACCCCGGTGCCGCCCGTGAAACGCACGGGCACGAGCGCCCCGGGGACCACGTAGTCCCCGTCTGCGGCGAAGGCCAGGCCGGTCCATCCCTCCCAGTCGGCGACGGTGCCCTCGATCCGCATCGAAGCCGGGCAGATGTCGAGCAGCTCGGCCCGAGCCGGGCGTGGAGCCGGATCCACGGGTCCCAGGGCAGGCCGTCGTCCCGAGTCCAGCGGACGTAGCGCTCGAACGGGATCAGTGGGTACTCCTGCTTGCGTCGGCCGGACGGGAGCGATCAGGGAAGCCAGCCCTGCGGCCGCGGCGACGCGGCGCATCCCTTCGATCAGGAGCGCGCTCAGCCCTTCCCCCTGGCGCCGAGCTCCTCACTCAGCCTGGGCCAGTAGAGGTCCGTGATCTGGGCGTGGTGCATGAACTCGGCCAAGGTGTCCTCGGCCTGGCTCGTCCGCGCGGCGAGGTCGGGCCGCTCCGCATAGGTGAAAACCTGCACCCGGCGAGTCTACGATCCACAGTGATGGACACCTGGCTCGCAGTCGCCAGCCGCCGAGAGGTGCGCGAGTACGCGGAGCGAGACCTCCCGGACGAAGTCATGCACATGATTCTCGACGCGGGACGACTCGCAGGGAGCGCGAAGAATCGACAGCCCTGGCGGTTCCTCGTGGTCGAGGATCCCGAAGTGCTCGAGCGGCTGGCCCAGGCGGTCTACGAGCCGGCGAACGTGCGCGGGGCGCGTCTCGTCGTCGCGATTCTTGGGAAGGCCAGCCTCGACACCGGTCGAGCGGCGCAAAACATGATGCTCGTCGCCTGGAACGAGGGCGTTGGCTCGTGCCCCAACGGCCTCAGGGAGCCTGAGCAGGCGCGTGAGGCGCTCGGCCTCGCCGCCGAGCAGGAGCTCGCGATCGTGCTCACGTTCGGTTATCCCGCGCGGGATCGCGACCCGCTGCGGCACACGCCCGAGGAGTGGAGCGCCCGCGCAGATCGCAAGCCGCTCGACCAGCTAGTCGAGCGGCTCTAGTCCGCGCCGCCTCAGCCCAGCTGGTCGACGGTGCCGCGCCACGCGAGCGTGCCGCCGTCGATCGGGATCGAGACGCCGTTGATGTAGGCGGCCTCGCGGCCGGCCAGGAAACAGATCAACTGGGCCACCTCCCGCGGCGTCCCGAAGCGGCGGACGAGCGCGGTCTTCACGTGCTTGGCCATCGCCTCCTCGGGGTCGGGCGCCTTGGCGAAGAGACCTTCGACCATCGGCGTCCGGATCGTGTGCGGGCAGTAGCAGTTGACCCTGATCCCGTAGCGCGAGAGCTCGACGGCCAACTCCTTCGTCAGGACACTGAGCCCCGCCTTGGCCGAGACGTACGCGGGCAGGCCGTTGAAGCCGAGGAACGATGCGGACGACCCGGCCATGACGATGGAGGCGTTGTCGCTCTCCTTCAGGTAGGGGAGCGCGTACTTGGCGCAGAGCCACGCACCGACGAGGTTCACGTCGAGGACGCGCCGGAAGTCGGCCACGTCCATGTGCTCGAGATCGCTCTCACCCGTGAGTGCTCGATCGGTGACGCCGGCGTTGCAGACAAGCACGTCGATCCCGCCGTAGGTGTCTGCCGCCGCCTCCATCAGGGTGCGCACGTCCTGCTCGACTCCGACGTCGCACCGCTGAAAGATCGCCTGCCCTCCGCCGGCTGCGATCTCGCGGACGACCCCGCTCCCACGGTCGGCGCTTCGACTCCCGATCACCACCTTGGCGCCGCTCTCCGCCGCGACCGCAGCCGTGGCAGCGCCGATCCCGCTCGATCCGCCGGTGATGACGAAGACCATGCCTTCGAGCCTCATCGCGCGGATAGTAGGCTCCTCTCGCATCGTCCGACGGATCTGGCCATCCGCGTCAGCTGATGGCCAGCACGAGCTTGCCGAAGTGCTGACCGGACTTCATCCGGTCGTGCGCCGCCTCGGCCTCGGCGAGCGGCCGCACGCTGTCGATCACCGGCTGCCAGACCCCCACATCGACCATGCGCAGCAGGCCTGCAAAGTCCCGGCCCGAGCCCATCGTCGTTCCGAGGATCGACTGCCAGCTCAGATACATGGCGCGGACGTCCAGCGTCACTTCCGGCCCACCGGTTCCGCCGAAGACGACGAGTCGCCCGCCCTTGCGGAGCGCCCGCAGCGAGTCGCGCCACGTCGTCCCGACCGAGTCGAGCACGACATCCACGGGGCCGACCGCCTCCGGCCAACCCTCCTCCGTGTAGAGCACGCCGCCGGCAGCGCACAGCTCCTTCGCCCGCTCGATCTTCTCCTGGCTCGAGGAGGTGACCAGCACCCGTGCCCCGGCCTGAGCCGCGAGTGACACCGCGAAGGTCGAGACGCCGCTCCCGGCTCCGAGCACCAGCACCGTCTCGTCGCGCATGAGGCGCCCGACCTCGAAAAGCGCCCGGAAGGCGGTCAGCGCCGCCAGCGGGAATGCAGCCGCCTCCTCCCACGTAAAGCGCGCCGGCTTGCGGAACACGTTCTCCTCGGGCACCTTGACGAGCTCCGCGTAGGTGCCGTTGTCCGGGCCGCCGAGGATCCGCCAGTCGGGCCCGGCCGCGTCTTCTCGCGGCCCCCACCCGAGGCCCGGGTAGATGACGACCTCTTCGCCGGTGTCCCGGCGAATGCCGGCCCCATCCGATCCCGGGATCAGGGGCAGCGGGAACTGGTACGCCGGCCCGGGCGGGTTGCGGACGAGCAGGTCGCGGCGGTTGACCGCCGCCGCTTTCAGCTCGACGACCACCTCGCCTGGCCCGGCGACCGGGTCGTCGACGTCCTCGTAGGAGAGCGCGCCGCCCTCGCGGACCAGTACGGCCTTCATCGCTTCGAGGCCCAGGGCTCGTCGGCGGAGACGTCGACGGCCACATACCCGCCGTCGCCGACCGCCGGCGCGAGCACGACCTGGAGCTCGGCGGGCTCGTCGAAGTCGTTGTACGAGCCGTGAACTACGTCCTGATCGATGTAGACGGAGTCCCCCGGGCCGAGCTCGGTCTGCTCGTCGTCGAGCCACTGTGTCACCCGGCCGGACTTGAGGATGATCATCTCGTCCTGATCCGGGTGCTTATGGAATGCGTGGAAGAAACCTGGATCGAGCCGAACGTCCATCACGACGAAGGACTCGCACCCGGTCCCGGGAGGAGCACAGCGCATCCCGGCCGTGCCCCAGTCGAATGTCTCGGTTGACACATCCGCAGCCATCACGAATCTGCTCATTGAATGCCTCCGTTCACTGGGATTGCCTTGAACCGTCTCATGTTCTCCGTCATCGCCACCTCGGTCGGCAGCCGCTCCATGCTCGACGCGCCGAAGAAGCCGACGACGCCGGTCGTCCGCTCGAGTACGTAGGCCGCGTCGTCCGGCTCGGCGATCGGCCCGCCGTGGCAGAGCACGATCACGTCCGGGTTGACGTCGGCCGCGGCATCGCGCATCCCCTGGACGAGGGCGACCGACTCGTCCAGCGTCTTCGCCGTCGTCGCCCCGATCGCGCCGCCGGTGGTCAGGCCCATGTGCGGCACGAGCACGTCCGCGCCCGCCTCCGCCATCGCGCGCGCGTCGTCCGAGGTGAACACGTAGGGCGCGGTCAGCAAGTCGAGCTCTCCGGCGGCCCGGATCATCTCGACCTCGAGGTCGTACCCCATGCCGGTCTCCTCGAGCCCCTGGCGGTAGGTGCCGTCGATCAGCCCAACGGTGGGGAAGTTCTGGACGCCCGAGAAGCCGATCTCCTTCAGCTGGCGGAGGAAGACGGGCATCAGCCGGAACGGGTCGGTGCCGCAGACCCCGGCCAGCACCGGCGTCTGCTTGACGACCGGCAGCACCTCCGCGGCCATCTCGACCACGATCGCGTTCGCGTCTCCGTACGGCATCAGCCCGGCGAGCGACCCGCGGCCGGCCATCCGGTAGCGGCCGGAGTTGTAGATGATGATCAGGTCGCAGCCGCCCGCCTCCGCGCACTTCGCGGAGAGGCCGGTGCCGGCGCCCGCGCCGATGATCGCCCGGCCCTGCTCGATCTGGGCCCGCAGCCGCGCCAGCGCCTCTTGCCGGGTCATCGAGTCTCCCGGATCATCTGGTCGAGCCGGTCCGCCATCGCCTCGGCGAACGCCGGATCGTTGACGTCCAGGTCGAGCTCGTGCACCTCGACGTTCGCCGCCAGTCCATCCCGGAGCGCGCCGAAGAGCGCGTCGTCGGCGGCCGGGTCGTAAAACGGACCTCCCTCTGTCGCGATCATCGAGACGCCCTTCAGCGGGACGAACAGCGCGGTCGGCCCGGTCGCGGCGCTCAGCTTCCGCGCGATCTGACGGCCGAGCTCGGCGCACTCCTCGGGGGTCGTCCGCATCAGCGTCACCGTCGGGTTGTGCACGTAGAGGTTGCGGCCCTCGAAGTGCGGCGGCACCGTCTCGCGCGGGCCGAAGTTGACCATGTCGAGCGCGCCGAGCGAGACGACCTGGGGCAGGCCGAGCTCGCCCGCCGTCTCGAGGCGGTCCGGGCCGGCCGAGAGCACGCCGCCGACGAGCTCGTCGGCCAGCTCGGTGGTGGTGATGTCGAGCACGCCGGCGAGGAAGCCGCCGCGTGCGAGCGCCTCCATCGACTGCCCGCCCGTGCCCGTGGCGTGGAAGACGAGCACCTCGTAGCCGAGCTCCTCGAGCCGCTCGCGTGCGCGGGTGACGGACGGCGTCGTCACGCCGAACATGCTCGCGCCGATCAGCGGCCTGCCCTCGCCCTCAGCCA
>WNFV01020761.1_pt1 | contig 12276 bp, 9 predicted proteins | sample 5400101 | NCBI WGS metagenome assembly WNFV01 (sample SAMN13153361, study PRJNA577476) | soil metagenome | isolation source: 115 cm soil or saprolite under grassland replicate 1 | place: USA:California | collected 2016-06-15
CGTCCCGAAATACAGCACGATCATGTCGATCTTCCCGAGCACGGTCAGGGTGCCAAGCAGCACGGCCAGGCCGGTCCGCCGCGCAAGAACCGCCCACAGCGCGCTCATGATCAGCAGCGCCGAAAGTGGCTCGACGAAAGAGATCGGGCCGTTCTCGCGATAGATCGGGAACAGCGCCAGTAGCACCGCCGCCAGCAGACCAGCGCGCGGGTTGAAGTAGCGCGCGCCAAAGGCATAGGTCAGCAACACTGTCGCACCGGCGGCGATCGGCACCACCAGGCGCAGCGCCGTGTACGAGCCGGTCAGCCACCAGACACCGCCGAACAGCACCAGATACAATGGCCACCACCATGGATGCAGCGGCGCGCTGTGGCCAGTCGCCGCGCCGCCGGGCGCCAGCGATGCCCGCGTTGGCGGGAAGCCTCTGACTCGGTCATCAACATCTTCGGTATCGATCAAAAAGCGCGGCTGCTCAACGAAATAAAGGCCCCAGTGTAGGTTGCGCGGCGCGTCCATATATTCGACGCCGGTAGCAATTTGCAACGCGGCGTACTGCACTGCAAGCGCGGCGAGCAGCCAGCAGCGCCACGACTTCCACCACGGCACACCGCCTTGTAATCGAATCTGAATCACACTCCAACCTTGCGCTGTTTCCACATAAATGGCCGCCTTATTGTATCAATCTTCGGCCAATTTTCATGTACTCTTTGATAGCAAAACAGTAGCGGCTGTCAGCGTTTTTCCTGCTCCGGCAGAGTGGTAGCTCTGCTGGTGCTGAAAGGTGCAAGCAGCAAAAATCTGCGGAGTGTGTAAACCCCATCAACAAAGAAAACGCCGAACATACCAAAACAGTTGCTCAATATCGGCAATTGTCACGCCCAGTTTAGAAGAATGGGAACATTCAGTGTGTGGAGAAAGGCAAGGGAAACTAAAAACGCCGCGCAAGCTGGTATGCCGATTCGGCGGCCAGCGCCAGCTTATCCCAGGTGTAGTGCTGAGCCACACGCGCGCGCGCGCCTTGGCTGAGCCGCTTGCGCAGCGCCGGGTCGGCCAGCAAGGCCAAGGTCGCGCGCGCCAGAGCGGCCGGGTCGCTAGGTGCCACCAGCAGGCCACTGTGGCCATCTTCGATATATTCGGCTACCTGGCCGACCCGCCCGGCCACGATCGGCAGACCGGCGGCCATCAGCTCGAGCAGCTTGGCCAACGAGCGCGCCCGGTTGATCAGCGTGTCGTCCATCGGCACGAGCGCAAGATCAGCCTCAGCCAGCAGCCCAGGAATCTGGGCCGGCTCGGCCCAGCCGCGATAGTCGATCGCGTCGGCGACACCCGCGCGCTCGGCCAGGCGCAGCAGCTCGACCTCTTCGCCACGCTCGCCGCGCCCCACCACGAGCAGCCGCGCCGACGGGCAGCCGGCCACGATCGGCACCAGCGCGGCCACGAGATCGCGGAGATCGAATTCCCAGAAGCGTGTGTACAGCAGCATCGTTGGGTATTGGGTATTGGGGATCGGGGGTTGGGAATGTAGTGCCCTTAATCGCCAGTCCCCAATCCCCAGACCCCCAACTCCGTTCGGTATGTAGAACACGCGCTCTGGCGGCACGCCAAAGCCCCAGACCTGCGCTTGCAAAGTTCGACTCGCGACAGTGACGGCGGCGGCGCGGCGCGGCAGATCACGCTCCTGCCAGGCGAATAGCGTCTTCGCCGGCCGCGGGTAGGGCAGCAGATCGTTCCAGCCACCCCAACCCTCCCAATCATCGGTGTCCACCACCAGCGGCAGCGTGGGCCGAATCACCCGCAGCAGCAACGCAGCCAGCCCGCTGTAGCCTTTGGGCTTGAACAAATGCAACACGTCGGGCCGTTCGGCTAGCGCCGCGCGCAGCAACGATTGAACCTGCGGCACCACACCGGCCGGGCCAGGCAAGGTTGGCAGCCACGTATGTGTCACCGACACGCCATCGTAGACATCGCGGCGACCAGCGTCCTGCGGGTTCTGCACCGGGGGGGCGATGATGCTGACGCAGTGACCGCGCCGTGACAGCGCCTGGGCCAGCGGCAGCATGCGCGCCGACAGCGTGCCCTTCGGGCGGATGCCGAACGGGGCCAGCATGGTGATCCGTAATGCGCTCATGGCGCTATGTTAACCGCTCTCGCGCTGCGCCGCAACTCCAGGATGTACAGTAACTGTTCAGCGTTGGAGTAAACGGGACGCGGACGAACGCAGAAAGATACGCTATAGCCGCGTTCGTCCGTGTTTGTCCGCGTCCGAATATGCCGACAATGCTGAGTGGCGCGCTGGGAAATCGAAAAACAGTGCATATGGCGCGACCGTCACCAGCGCGAAGATCGCGAATGGGATATCAGGAACTCCCGGCTGCGATCCGCCCGTCCAGATAATGACCATATGGAACCCGATGCCAACCGGCAGCGCGAGCCAGCGCAGGCGCGGCACCCACAGCGCCACGGCCAGGAACAGCTCAGTCAGAATCGAGATAACTGCTAGGAACGGCAGTATCTGCATGGACGACCAGCGGCCGGGCTGCGCCGCCAGCTCATTGAACGGCCAGAAGCTGGCGAGCATCGCTCCTGAGAGATATTGCGGGTTGACTTTCAGCAGCGCCGCGTAGAAATAAACGATCGAGATCTGGATCTTCAGCAGCAGGATCGGCCATTCCAGAATGAGATCACGGCCGCCCAACCAGCGCGCGTCAAGCGAGAAGCGCGCCCCGCTCTTGGCGATCGTCAGCAGCAGCACCACGAGCGTCGCGAGATACAGATGGTTACTATACAGCTGCTGATCGAGAAAGAGCGTGTAGGCCATCGACAATGTCAGGATCACCCCGCACAGGCGCGTGCCCAGCCCAAGCGCGAACGCCAGCGCCGCGCACAGCCACAAGCCGATGAATAGCGGCAACATTGCGACTGGCAGGCTCGGATACCAGGCGACATACGGCATGTCCACCACCTGCGGCGAAAGCACGCGCCCGATATTGACCCAGGCCTCAAGCGCGAAGCCGATCGCGGCCAGCCCGACCAGCATCCGTACGATCGCGACCGGGCGCGAGTCGGTTTGCCGGGTGACGATCTGAAACAGTGAAGTTATGCGTTGCACTGATATGTCCCCGCTTGCGAGCCATCATCCATCTGATAGTGGACGGCGGCGGCGTCTGGGAAGAGCCTACAGAGATGTGGCGGCAAAAAGCGTACGAGCGGCACATCTCCGCGCAGGCTGGTCACATAGGGTGTGATATCGAGCGGCTTGGCGGCCCCGTCGCGCATGATCAGCTCGAAGCCGGGCGCGGCCGAGACCACCGAGTACATCTGCCAGCCAAAGCGCGCCGGCCGGGGCGACCACGCAAGCTGGGCCAGCGGTATCAGAATCTGTGCCGCCAGGAACACGACGAAGAAACAAGCCGCGATGACGATCGAGGGCGCTGTGCGACGATGGTTCACCATATGGCTCCTTCACGATCATGCTGTGTGCCGTTTTTCCGCGCAGAGCGCGGAAAAACGGCACACAATTGAAAAGAAAATACCGCTCTGCCGAAGGCTAAAATACGCCGACCGCGTAAGTCCTATCATTACGGGTGCCGCAGCACTACCAGCTGCTGATCGTGGCCAACCTCCTGCCAACCATCGCGCCGCAGCGCCTGGGCGAGCGCCTGCTGGTACGGCGTCAGCGCACACCGCACATGATAGGTCGAGAACAGATCTCGATAATCGCCCTGCTGCTCAGCGATGACGGCCTGGAACAGCAGATCAGCCGGGTAGGGATCCTGCCGGTTATCGACGAACACCGGCCGTTCCGGCATCAGCCAGATCAGCGGGCCACCGGTGTCGTACGTGTTATACAACGCCCCATCACACATCCGCACCGCGTTGACGACATCGGCCGAAAGTGGCTGGCGCGCTGTTTCGGCCCACAAACGGCCTACCAACAGCGCACCGCCACACGCTAGCACCAGGATGATCAGCGCATGGCCGGTGCCCTGGCGGATACTGCGCAGCGCTCGCGGCGCCCGATCACGAAATGGCCGTGTCAGTAGCGGCACGGCGATGATCGTAAAGAACGCGGTGTGCCGAATCGAGCGCAGGCCGAGCAACCCAAAGACCAACGCCAGCGCCAGCAATGTCCAATCGCGCTGGCCGGCCCAGGTCTTGCGCGACCAAACAGCAACCAACACGACAAGCCCCATTAGAACAAAAAACGGATAGCTCGCCGGCCAGCTCAGATTGGGCGGCTGCCATTCCGACAGATATGAACGGGTTTGATCGCCAAATGATGCTAGAATGTAGCCCCACAGGCCAACGCCGAGCGGATTCACCAGCGTCGCCAGGCCGCTCGCCACCAGCACGACCAGCCAGTGCGCGCTGTCCGAACACGCTAGAGCGCGCGCGATCGAATGCACCGCACGCTCGCCTGGTGATCGAGGTAGCTCCCACCCGATCGCGTACCAGAGGGCGCCATCGCGTATGAGCGCCACCAGGCAGACAATCCCAAGCACCATGCCGCCGAATGCCACACCGGCGTGAAGGTTCGCCCAGAGCAGGAACATCAGTGGGTAAAGCCAGTGGAAGCGCCGCGCCGGCCGCAGTATCAGCACAAGCACCAGTAGCGACAGAGAGAAGAGATGTGGCCGCACACTCCAGATCAGCTCCTGGCTGGCAAGCCCAATTAGCAGCGCGCCTGCGCGCGCCCAGCCGGGGCCTTCGCCCAACCATATCATGCCATACCACGCCGCTGTCGTCAGCCCGGCGCAGGCCAGGAACAACAATGGCAGGCCGCCCAGCGCATACCAGGCATAGAACAGCACCTCGGCTAACCACTCATGATTCGGCCAGTAGCCGCCGCGCACGGTCGAGCTAAATACATCGGTTGTGGGAATGTGGCCAGTGTGAAGGATTAGCTCGCCGGTGCGCAGCAGCCACCAGGTATCGCTCTGAGCACCCATATTTGCTGCTGTCACGAACACTATGAGAAGCACTACGATCAGCAAAAAACGATCGAATGTCAGCCAGCTGAGCATTGAGCGACGAGGTGCTGCTTGCGCGGCCGGTTTGACGGCAGAATGTGGCGACGCCATGCGATTGTTCCTAGTGCGCTTTGCGCGCAGGGACTGGAGATACGATGCCCAATCGCCAGTCTCCAATCCCAAAGACCTAGCTTGAGAAAGCACTCGATCGACAAATTCAGGTGGCGCTCAACTCCCACCCCTAATCCCCAACTCCCAACCCCCAGCATTGTACCAACTCTTCACCTAGCGGCTATAGTCTGGAGGTCCTGTACAAGTCTAGCACACCTGGCATGCCGCGCACCGGTGGCATTCTCCGGCATCTGCGTGCCGATGGTACTAGACTCACTCCCCCCTGAAGTCCCGCCAGCACTGTTGACGGGCGATTGACCATCGTGTACAATAAACCAAGCTTTCTGGGCCGCAGATTCAGCCTTGCCTTTCATAGATTGACCCCTAAGGAGCCGGGCAATGCCAGACGAACGTGGCGCCGTGAATGACCTTGAGCCGCGCTTCTACCCGAACTTGATTGGGCGACTCTACCTGATTAGCCTGGAAGATGTGATGGGCCGCAACGGCGTCAACGCCCTGCTCAATCTGTCTGGCGCCCGCAACCTCGTCAATAGCTATCCGCCCTCCAACCTCAAACGCGAGTTTCCGTTCGCCGAACTGACCACGATCTCGAAAGCCACCGAGACCATGTACGGCCCGCGCGGCGCGCGCGGCATGGAGCTGCGCGCCGGGCGCTATGCCTTCAACCTGGGCTTGAAGGAGTTCGGGCCGCTGCTGGGCATGGCCGACCTGGCGCTCAAGCTGATGCCGATGACCATGAAGATGAAGATCGCGCTGAACGCCACCGCACAAACCTTCGACCGCTTCTCAGATCAGCCGACGCGGGTGGAGGAGCGCAAGGGGCAGTTTCTGTACATCATCGAGAAGTGCCCGGTCTGCTGGGGGCGCAGCAGCGAGAAGCCGTGCTGCCACCTGGCGCAGGGGATCTTGGAAGAGGCGCTGACGTGGGTGACCGGCGGGCACAGTTTCCACATGGACGAGATCGAGTGTCGCGCGCTGGGCGCGCCAAGCTGCATCTTCGCGATCGACAAGGACGCGATCGACTGAGCAACCTCACCCCTCTCCCGTTACAACGGGAGAGGGGATCTTTGTGCGGATTCCCTGAACGCGTTTTGGGCATCTTCCCTCGCGCGCCTCCTTCGGCTGGGGGTAGCTGTGTCAGGAACTTCCCTGACATCACAATCGACATGTCCCGACAAGACGCGCGCCACCACTGGGCGTACACTGATGGCACACCACCCAGGGGCGTCGGCGTGGGCGCGCCGTTGGGCTGGGGAAGGGCAGGCACGATGGCGCAGTTGTTTCAGGTCGGCGATCGCGTGCAGACGACCCAACCACGAGCGGATCTCGCGTGCGGCAGTATCGGGACGATTCGGCAAGTATTCCCAGCCGGCGAATTCTACGATGTCCGATTCGAGCACAAACTGTTGCCACGGCTGGTGCATTGGAGTAGCCTGGAACCAGCAACACCAGCGCTGCAATCCCGCGCGCTCGGTAGTGGGTGAGCAACGATCCATGCTTCGGTTTGCCACCTGCGGCGTCGGGAGGCGGCTAGTGCAGTTGCCACGAGCGGGGCCGATGCCACAACACGTGGCGCTGCCAGAACGGCTTTCATTCGCCCAAGGATTAGGCCGCGCTCGAAGCACCTCGGCAAAATCTCCACCCATTAGCGCCTTTGGAATGATCCAAAGGCGCTGTTCTTTTTGAGCTGAGATCGTCGAAACGCATGCTCTACCTTGCTACGTGTCTTGCGAGGCAGGGTGATACAATAAGCGCGACGCATGCTGTAGTTGGAGGAAGTCATGGACCATGGGCGAATCAACACAGCCCTGCGCGAAGCAAGCGATACGCGCCGCGTGGTGATTGGCGCCGGCGCGCTCGACGCTGTAGAAGATACCTTCGCGCAGTGCTTCGAAAACGCGCCGGCGGTGGTGATCGCCGACGAGAACACCTTCGCGGTCGCCGGCCAGGCCGTCCACCAGCGGCTGCGCGTCGCCGGACGCGCGCTTGAGCCGCCGATCGTCTTTCCAGGCACGCCGGCCCTATACGCCGATTTCGAGAACGTACTGGCGCTAGAAGGGCAGCTACGCAACTTCGACGCGATCCCGGTGGTAGTCGGCTCGGGCACGCTCAACGACATCACCAAGCTAGCGTCGCATCGCGCTGGGCGGCAGTATATGTGCGTCGGCACGGCGGCGTCGATGGATGGCTACACCGCCTTTGGCGCGGCGATCACAAAGGATGGCTTCAAGCAGACGATGGCCTGCCCGGCGCCGCGCGCGCTGCTGACCGATCTGGAAGTGCTAGCGGGCGCGCCGTCGCGGATGAACGCGACCGGCTATGGTGATCTGCTGGGCAAAGTCACCGCTGGCGCGGATTGGGTATTAGCCGACGCGCTTGAGATCGAGCCGATCGATGGGCGCGCCTGGCCGCTGGTGCAGGATTCGCTGCGCGACTGGACTGCGCGCCCGGATCTGCTGCACGCTGGCGACCGGCAGACGATCGCGCACCTGTTCGAGGGGCTGATCATGGCCGGCGTGGCCATGCAGATAAGCGCATCGTCGCGGCCAGCCTCGGGCAGCGAGCATCGCTTCAGCCACCTATGGGAGATGCAGGCGCTCGGCCACGGCCACCCGGCCGTGCCGCACGGCTTCAAGGTCGGCGTCGGCTCGATCGCGGCGGCGGCGCTGTACGAGCGGCTGCTGACGCGCGACATGCGCGCGCTGGATCTCGACGCACTGTGCCGCGCCTGGCCATCGCGCGACGCAGTCGAACGCATGGTTCGGCAGGGCCACGACATCCCGCAGCTGGCCGAAAACGCGGTCGAGGAAAGCCTGGCTAAGTACATCACGCCCGAGCAGCTGCGCGTACGACTGACCATGATCCAGGAGCGCTGGCCGGTGATCCGCGCGCGGCTGGAGACACAGCTCATGACCGCCGACCAGCTGCACGGGCTGCTCGCTGCCGCCGGCTGCCCGACCGATCCAGCCGCGATCGGCATCACGATGGCGCAGCTACGTGAAAGCTATTGGCTGGCGCGGACAATCCGCAGCCGCTACACCGTGCTCGACCTGGCCAACGAGACCGGCCTGCTGGATGAGTGCGTCGCCGAGCTGTTCGGGCCGGGTGGGTACTGGTCGCGCTACCCAGCCATATGAATAGCTGATCGAAAAGCTGGTACAATGGAGGCTCTACTAGCAGCCGGCGGTCGGCAGGCGGCAGTCAGCGGTACTGCCGCCTGCCGACTGCGTAACTAATAGACGGAGGATGCAATGGCCACACATCCACTGGCGGGCAAGCCGGCGCCGCGCGAGCTGCTGGTCAATGTGCCAAGGCTGGTATCGGCCTACTACACCGGCAAACCCGATGCGAGCGTGCCCGAGCAGCAGGTCGCCTTCGGCACATCTGGCCACCGTGGCTCGTCGCTGCTCACATCCTTCAACGAAGATCACATTCTGGCAATCTGTCAGGCGCTCTGCGAGTGGCGGCGCACGCAGGGCATCGACGGCCCGCTGTATATCGGCATGGACACGCACGCGCTGTCCGAGCCGGCGCTCGCCACGGCGATCGAGGTGTTTGCGGCCAACGAGATGGACATCTTCATCCAGGCTGGGCTGGGCTACACGCCCACGCCGGTGATCTCGCACGCAATTTTGACCTATAACCGCGGCCGGACATCCAGCCTAGCCGACGGCGTGGTGATCACGCCTTCGCACAACCCGCCCGATGACGGCGGCTTCAAGTACAACCCGCCCTCCGGCGGCCCAGCCGATACCCAGACCACCAAGCAAATCCAGGATCGCGCCAATCAGCTGCTGGCCGGCGGGCTGAAGGAGATCCGGCGCGTGCCGCTGGCGCGGGCGCTCAAGGCTGAAACCACCCACATGTATGATTATGTCACGCCGTATGTGGCCGATCTCGGCAGCGTGATCGACATGCAGCCGATCGCAACGGCAGGGATCACGATCGGCGTCGACCCGATGGGCGGCGCGGCGCTAGGCTTCTGGGCGCCGATCGCCGAGGCCTACCGGCTCAATTTGCATGTCGTCAACCCAGCGGTCGACCCGACCTTTGGATTTATGACGGTGGACAAAGATGGCAAGATCCGCATGGACTGCTCATCGCCCTACGCCATGGCCAGACTGATCGGGCTCAAGGATCGCTTCGATATTGCATTCGGCAACGACCCCGATAGCGACCGCCACGGCATCGTCACGCCCAGCGCCGGCTTGATGAACCCAAACCACTACCTGGCGGCTGCAATTCAGTACCTATTCCAGCATCGCCCCGGCTGGCGCGCGGATGCGGCGATCGGCAAGACGCTGGTATCCAGCTCGATGATCGATCGGGTGGCGGGGCTGCTGGGCCGGCGGCTGGCCGAGGTGCCGGTGGGCTTCAAGTGGTTTGTGGATGGGCTGCTGGATGGCTCGTATGGCTTCGGCGGCGAGGAGAGCGCCGGCGCGTCGTTCCTGCGCACCGACGGCACGGCCTGGACCACCGACAAAGATGGCTTGATCCTGGGGCTGCTGGCGGCCGAGATCACCGCCGTGACCGGGCGGGACCCGGCGCAGCACTACCATGCGCTGGAGGAGCGCTTCGGCAGCCCACTGTACGAGCGCATGGATGCGCCGGCCAGCCCGGCCCAAAAGGCGGTGCTGAGCAATCTATCACCGGCGCTGGTAGCCGCCAGCGCGCTGGCCGGCGAGCCGATCATCGCCAAGCTGACGCGCGCGCCCGGCAACGATGCGCCGATCGGTGGGCTCAAGATTGTCGCCGCGAACGGCTGGTTCGCGGCACGGCCTTCGGGCACCGAGAACATCTACAAGATCTACGCCGAGAGCTTCAAGGGCCAGGCGCACCTCGCCGCCATCCAGGCCGAGGCCCAGGCGATCGTGAGCGCGGCGCTGGCGGCCGCAGGGGTGTAGTACAAACTAAAGTTTACATAGATACGTGGTTTTGCCGCTCGCTGAGCAGCAAAACCACGTATCTATAAAAGCAAAATACCTTGCTGCCGCAGGCTAAACGGCATCTATCGCAGCGTGTGTATGCCAAATGTTGATAGCTGGCTTGCACCTGATGCAAGCTGCCATATCACAGGATCTGGGGCTATGACAGCACCACAAAAATACGCCGATCAGGAGCTACGGCTGCTCCAGCTGCTCAGCCAGCGCTACCCGACCATCACCGCCGCGCATATCGAGATGATTAACCTGCACGCCATTCTGGCGCTGCCGAAGGGCACCGATCACTATATCTCAGATATCCACGGCGCCTATGAGCAGTTCGACCACATCCTGCGCCACGCATCCGGCGCGATCCGGCGCAAGATCAACCAGACCTTCGGCGGCGAGCTATCCGATCAGCGCCAGGTCGATCTGGCGATGCTGATCTACTACCCCGAGCAGAAGCTGCGTAAGATGCTGACCGCGCTGGACGACCCGCGCGAGTGGATGGCCGCGACAATCGGCCAGCTGGCGCGCGTGGTGCGGACGGCATCGGAGAAGTACACCCGTAGCAAGGTGCGCAAGCGGCTGGCGCCGCAGCTGGCATATATTCTCGAAGAGCTGCTGACCGAGAGCAGCGCCGAGAACAGTCAGAAAGAGCACTACTATCGCAGCATCATCGATTCCATCCTGGATCTGGGCGAAGGTGAGCAGGTGATCGTGACGTTAGCCTACCTGATCCAGCGCCTGGCGGTCGACCGGCTGTACATCCTCGGCGATATCTACGACCGCGGCCCGGCGGCCGAAAAAGTGATCGATCGGCTGATCGCCTATCACGATGTGACGATCCAGTGGGGAAATCACGATATCTCGTGGATGGCCGCCGCGAGCGGCTGCGAGGCGCTGATCGCGAATGTCATTCGCATGGCGCTGCGCTACGCCAGCCTGGAGACGCTGGACGACGGCTATGGAATCGGCCTGCGCTCGCTGGCGCGCTTCGCCGAATCGGCCTATCGCGACGACCCCTGCACGGTGTTCCAGCCCAAGCCCGGCCCGCCAGTGGAGAACTACTCGCGCGATCAGCTCGCGAAAATGCATAAGGCGATCGCGATCATCCAGCTCAAGCTCGAAGCCGCGATCATCGCGCGCCACCCTGAGTACGAGATGCAGGATCGCGTGATCCTTGACCGGATCAACCTGGCCGATCGCACGGTGACACTCGACGGCAAACCCTACCCACTGCGCGATGCCAGCTGGCCCACGCTCGACCCGGCCGCGCCCGCCGAGCTGACAGCCGGCGAGGCGGCGCTGGTGGACGACCTGCGCGAGCAGTTTCTTCAGAGCCCGCGGCTGCGCCAGCATATCCGCTTTCTGTATAGCTACGGCAGCATGTTCCAGGTGCGCGATGGCAACCTGCTACTCCACGGCTGCCTGCCGGTCGATCAACAGGGCGAATTCATCGCTTTCCCGCTTGGCGGCGAACGCTTGAGCGGGCCGGCGCTGCTGGAGCGCTATGAGCAGATGGCGCGTGAGGCGTTCTTCAGCAGCGACCCCGGCGCGCGGAAGGCCGGCCAGGACGCCATGTGGTACCTATGGTCCGGCCAGCACTCGCCGCTGTTCGGCCGTACACGGATGACCACCTTCGAGCGCTATTTCATTGCCGACCCGGCCACCCATGTCGAGCCGAAGGGGCCATACTATCGCTTGCGCGAAAGCGAAGCGTTTTGCCGCAAGGTGCTGGCCGCGTTCGGCGGGGACGCTGAGCACGGGCATATCATCAACGGCCATACACCAGTCAAGGTGCGAACCGGCGAGCGGCCGCTGATGGCGAACGGCCGGCTGATTGTGATCGATGGCGGCATGAGCGAGGCCTACCAGCCGGTCACCGGCATCGCCGGCTACACGCTGATCGCCAACTCGCACGAGCTGCTGCTGTCGGTTCACGAGGTCTTCACCTCGGCCGACGAGATGATTCGGCAGGGCAGCGATATCACGCCGCACACCGAGCAGATCGCGACATTTTCGCCGCGCGCGCTGATCGCCACCACCGATACCGGCGAGCTGCTGCGCGGTCAGCTCGAAGATCTACGCAAGCTGGTGGATGCCTACCGCCAGGGCGTGCTGGTGGAAGGTGCGGCGCGCTCGCCGGGGAGGTAGGGTAGTAGAGTCCGGTTCGGCACACTACCTGGAGTATGGGCGAATCTGGTTTTGGGCCGCCATCAGTGCCGTATCGTACGACTGCCATTCATCTA
>WNFV01007797.1_pt1 | contig 12272 bp, 5 predicted proteins | sample 5400101 | NCBI WGS metagenome assembly WNFV01 (sample SAMN13153361, study PRJNA577476) | soil metagenome | isolation source: 115 cm soil or saprolite under grassland replicate 1 | place: USA:California | collected 2016-06-15
GTACACGCTGGGGGGACGCATACTTCAGGCAGCCTCGTCGGGTCGTTGTGGTCGCAAGCTCCAACGACCGGCGAGGCTACTTCATCAGCGCTCGCCCGCACCCAGGGTTACGCGGAGAACTTCTGCTCACCTGCTTAGCCGTCCAGGCGATCGCCGCCGACGACCGGTTCCGTGAGGCCGTCGCCTGGCAAAACCGTCAGGTGCTGCACTCGGCCCTCGACCCGCTGCTGCGCGAGCCTCCGGTGCCGGGAACCCCGAGCCAGAAGTGGCGCCGCCGGGAGGAGGTGGTCGCCAAGTACTGGCAGCGCTACTGCACCAAAAATGACAGCATCGGCTTCTTCGGCCCGGTCGGCTGGGCGAGCTGGCATGACCACGGGCCGGCGGCCAGCCTCCGGCTGGGACCGGGCCTGCTCGCCGCGCGCACCGTGTACTTCGAGGCGTGGGCCATCGACGCGCTGGCGAGGGTGCTGTCGGCGGACCCGGCGCTGCGACCCTGGATCGCGCCCCGGCGCCTGCCAGCGGTCTCGCTCGACTGCGCGGTGGCACACCGCCCGCACGGGCCGCCCGTGCGGCTCTCGCCCGCGGAGGCCGCGGTCCTGCGCGCCTGCGACGGGCGCCGGCTGCCCGGCGACATCGCGGTCGAGCTGCTGTGGACCGCCACCCCGGGAGCGCGCAGCCAGGCCGACGTCGTCCTCGTGCTGGAGGCGCTGCTGCGGCGCGGCCTGCTGGCGTGGGCGCTGGACGTCCCGCTCGGCTCCCATCCCGAGCGTCACCTGCGCCGGCTGCTCCACCGCGTCGGCGACCAGGCGCTCCGCATCCGGGCGCTCGAACCGCTGGAGCGCCTGGAGCGGGCGCGCGCGGCGGCCGCCCGCGCGGCCGGCGACAGCGTGGCCGTCGACCGCGCGCTGGGCGAGCTCGAAGCGACCTTCCACGCGGTGACCGGCGGCGCCCCGACCAGAGCCCCAGGGCAAACCTACGCCGGACGGACGCTGGTGTACGAGGACTGCCGCCGCGGGGTCGAGCTGCGCCTGGGTAGGGAGCTGCTCGACGCTCTCGGCCCGCCGCTGTCCCTGCTGCTGACCAGCGCACGTTGGCTCACCCACGAGGTCGCGTGGGCGTACCGGTCGGCGTTCGAGGCGATCTACGACGACCTCGTCCGCCGGGGCGGCTCGGCCACCGTGCCCTTCGGCGAGCTGTCGTTCCTGGCGCACGCCCCGCTGTTCGGCAGCGGCCCAAGGCCGGTCGACAGCCCGGCCGGTGAGCTCCAGCGGCGCTGGGCAGAGGTCCTCGCGCTGCCGGCGGGCGCCCGCCGCGTCACGACCACGACCGAGGAGCTGCGGCCTCGCGTGGCCGCCGCCTTTGCCGCGCCCGGGCCGGGCTGGCCCTCGGCGCGCTGGCACAGCCCGGACGTCCTCATCGCGGCCGGCAGCCTGGACGCGCTGCTGCGAGGCGACTTCCAGCTCGTGCTCGGCGAGCTCCACGTCGCCCTGAACAGCCTCGAAAGCCGCGTGTTCGTGACCCAGCACCCGAGCCCGGCGGCGCTGCTCGACCACGTCGAGCGGGACCTGCCTGGCCGCCGGCTCCTGCCCGTGTTCCCCAAGAGCTGGCCGGGCGTGACCTCCCGCACCTATCCGCCGCCGGCGTTGCTGTCCGACCGCTACCACTACCTCGCCCTCGGCCCCGACCCCGTCGGAGTGGAGGACGGCCGCGTGCTCCCCGCCGCCGGCCTGGTCGTCGAGCGTGACGCCGCCGGGCTGGGGGTCCGCACCCGCGACGGGCGGCTGCGCTTCGACATCGTCGAGGTCTTCGCCGAGCTGCTCACCCTGGTGACCGTCAACCGCTTCCAGCTCCTGCCGCCGCTGCCGCACACGCCCCGGGTAACCGTGGACAAGCTGGTAGTCGCGCGGGAGGCCTGGCGGTTCGCGCCCGACGGGCTCGCCTTCGCCGCCGAGCGGGACCCGGCGCGGCGGTTCGCCGCCGCCCGGGCGTGGGCCCGGGCCAACCGGCTCCCCCGCTTCGTGTTCGCCCGGGTCGCCCCGACCGAAGAGAAGCCGTACTTCGTGGACCTGCGCAGCCCGGTGCTGGTCACCGTCCTCGCAGCGGCGATCCGGCGTGCCGCGGGTCAGGCGCCCAACGAGGCGCTGGTCACGATCACCGAGATGCTCCCCACCCCGGAGCAGGCGTGGCTGCCCGACGCCGAGGGGTGCCGCTACACGAGCGAGCTGCGCATGGTCGCGGTCGACCGGGACGCAGAGCAGCGGTGACCGCGACCGGCGCCCAGGCGACCACCTCGGTCCCGCTCGCCGCGGGCCGCTGGTCGCTGTGGCGCAGCATGGTCATGCGGGGGGCCGGCTTCGCGGTCGCGGACCTCCTCGCCCTCGGCGACCCGGCCTGCCGCGTTGCGGCGGACGCGGTCGCGGCGACGGCGGCGCAGGACGGCCCGCCCGCCGGCTACGAGCAGTTCCGCAGCGCCTTCGACGCGGCGGCGCGGCGGGCCACGGCGGCCCTCTCCACCCTCGTCGGCCAGGACCGCTTCCGCGAGGCGCTGCTGTGGCAGAACCGCGCTGTCGTGCCCATGCTCGACGCGCACCTGCGGGAGGTCGCCGCCGGCGGCCCGCGCAACAAGACGCGCCGCCGCCGCGAGGCGAAGCTGGCCAGCTACCTGCAGCGCTACCACGCCAAGAACGACACGATCGGGTTCTTCGGCCCGGTCGGCTGGGCCTCCTGGGATGAGCAGGTCGAGTGGGCGCGTGTCGTCCCCGGGGCGCGGCTTCTGGCGAGGCGGGCGGTGTACTTCGAGGGCTGGTGCATCGACGCGCTCGCGGTGAAGCTCTTCGCCGACCCGGCGATCCGGCCCTGGGTCGCGCCGCGCCGCGTGCTGTCGCTCGTGCTCGACGGCCGCGCCGTGCGACGCCCCCTGGGACCGCCCGCACAGCTCACGGCGACCGAGGCCGCGGTGCTCGCAGCCTGCACCGGAGCGGCGACGGCGCGGGAGATCGCCGTCGACCTCCTGTGGCGGGCGACCCCGGGCGTGCGCAGCGAACGTGACGTCCTCCGCGTGCTCGAAGCCCTGCTGGGGCGCGGGCTGATCGCCTGGTCGCTGGAGCCACCGATGCAGGCGTTCCCCGAGCGGACGCTGCGCGACCGGCTCGCGCGCATCGGTGACCCGGAGGCTCGCGAGCGCGCGCTGTCGGCCCTCGGGCGGCTGGAAGGGGCGAAGGAGGCGGTCGCCGCCGCGGCGGGCAGCGCCGCGCGCGTCGACGCCGCACTGGCCGCGCTGGAGCGGGAGTTCGTCCGCTCGACCGGCCAGGCGCCGACCCGGGCCGCCGGCGAGAGCTGGGCGGGCAGGACGCTGGTGTACGAGGACTGCCAGCGCGACCTCGATGCGCGACTCGGCACCGGGCTGCTCGACTCGGTGGCCGGGCCGCTGGCGCTCGTGCTCGACAGCGCCCGCTGGCTCACCTGGCGGATCGGCGAGCACTACCGCGCCGCGATCCGCCAGGAGTACGACCGGCTCGCGGTCAAGCTTGGCGAGCCGGTGGTGCCGTTCGGCCGGCTGTTCTTCGAGTTCCTTCCGATGCTGCTCGACCGGCGCCAGCTGGCGCTCGACCCCATCGTCCAGGAGCTGCAACGGCGCTGGTGGGAACTGCTGGCGTCGCCGGCAGGGCAGCGCCGCGCCCACTACGCCACGGCGGAGCTGGCCGGCTCGGTGGCGCGTGCGTTCCAGGCTCCACGCCCGGGCTGGGCCGCCAGCGGCTACCACAGCCCGGACCTGATGCTCGCCTCACCTAGCCTCGAGGACCTGGAGCAGGGCCGCTACGAGTGGGTGCTTGGGGAGCTGCACATCGCCTGCAACGCGCTCGACCAGGACGTGTTCGTCCTGCAGCACGACGACCCCGCGGCGCTGCTGCGCGCCGCCGAGCTGGACATCGCCGGCGAGCGGTTCGTACCCGCCTATCCCAAGGGCTTCCCGTACATCAAGCACCGCAACCACCCGCCACCGTATCTGGTCTCCGAGCGCTACACCTACCTGTCGTTCGCCGACGACGGGGACGGCGTGCCAGCCCGGATCGTGCCGATCACCGAGCTGACCGCGGAGGCCGACGGGCAGGGCGTCGCGGTCAGCACCCGCGACGGCAGGCGCCACGACGCGCTGGACGTGCTTGGTGACTTTGTCACGCTGATGGTCATGAGCGTGTTCGACCTGCTGCCGCCCCTGCCGCACACGCCGCGGGTCACGGTTGACCGGCTGGTCGTCGCCCGCGAGACCTGGCGCGTCTCCGCGGCGCAACTGCCACTGCGCGACCGGACGACGAAGCCGACCGGTTCCTGCACCTGCACCACTTCGCACGCGAGCATCGGATGCCACGGTTCGTCTTCGTCAAGGTGCCGACCGAGCCCAAGCCGTTGTACCTGGATCTCGCCAGCCCCCCGCTGGTCAACCTGGCGGCGATGGCCGTACGGGACGCCCGGCGGCGTGACCCCGACGAGCTCGTCGTCATCTCCGAGATGCTCCCCGCCCCCGGGCACGCCTGGCTGACCGATGCGTCCGGCCGGCGCTACACCAGCGAGTTCCGCATGGTCGCGGTCGACGGTGCGGAGGAGCCGACGGGACTTGCCCTCGTTGGTCCGAAATGAGCAGACTGGCCTGACCCGTGATGGGCACCGCGACGGAGGCGCTTATCATGGCGGAACCGACCGAGCCGGTCGGCGAGTTGCGCGACGTGCACAAGCGGTTCGGCGCCGTGCACGCCCTGCGGGGCCTGTCTCTCACGGTGCAGCCCGGGGAGCTGCTGGCGCTGCTCGGGCCGAACGGCGCGGGCAAGACCACGGCGATCAGCATCCTGCTCGGGCAGCGGCGGCCCGACGAGGCGTCGCGTGGCTGTTCGGTGGCGAACCGCGGCGGCCGGAGTCCAGGCGGCGGGTGGGCGCCACCGTCCAGGAGACCGGCTTCCCGGTCACGCTGCGGGGTGCTCGAGCTCGTCGAACTGGTCCGCGCCTACTTCCCGAACCCGCCGGCATCCGGCGAACTGCTGGAGCGCTTCGGGTTGGCCGACGTGGCGGGGTGGCAGGCCGGCGGGCTGAGCGGCGGGCAGAAGCACCGGCTGGCGGTCGCGCTCGCCTTCGCCGGCGCGTGGGGTGCCAGAAGCCGAGTGTCATGCTGCGGACTCGTACTCGTGGATCAGCCCACCGAGGACGTCGCGGCGACGCAGCCGGCCCAAGCTCGGCGCGCTCCTTGCTTCGGTTCGCTCCGACGGTACCGGCGTCGCGTGGGCCAGACTGCGGTGCGGGCGGCGCTGGTTGTAATGCTCGACGTAGCGTCGCAGGACGCGAGCAAGCTGTTGGTGACCCACGATCAGCAACTGGTCCAGGCACTCCCGCCGGACCGTGCCGACCCAGCGCTCGGCGACCGCGTTGGCGTTGGGCGCCTGCACCGGTGTGCGGATAATCTCGGTACCGGTCAAGCGCCACACGTCGTCGAACGCCTTGGTGAACTTGGCGTCCCGGTCACGGATCAGGAACTTGCACGCGGTGGCCTGGTCGCCCAAGACGGCGGCCAGGTTGCGGGCCTGCTGGGTAACCCACAGGCCGGTGGGATGATTGGTGACGCCACCAAGGTGCACCCGCCGGCTGCCGAGCTCGATGACGAACAGCACATACACTCGCCGTAGGAAGATCGTGTCGACGGTGAAGAAGTCGCAGGCCAGGATGCCGGCGGCCTGCTGGCGCAGGAACGACCGCCAACTGGTTGCAGCGCGTCGGGGTGCCGGGTCAAGGCCATGGGCGTGTAGCACCCGCCGGATCGAGCTGGCTGACACCCGAACGCCAACGCGCAGTAACTCGCCGTGGATCCGCTGGTAGCCCCATCGCGGATTCTCGTGCGCAAGCCGCACGACCAGCTGCTGCACCTCCTCGGATATCGGAGGCCGTCCGATGGAGGTGGTCGGGTAGGTCCAGCGCCGGGTCACCATGCGCCGGTGCCAGCGCAGTAAGGTCTCGGGCCGCACAAGGAACACCGACCAGCGAATCCGTGGGAGAAGACGGCTCAAGGCCGCAAGCAAAGCGCGGTCGGTGGGCTGCAGGTGAGGCCGTGGATGCTGGCGACGCAGCACCGCAAGCTCATGGCGTAGCACCAGGATCTCGATCTCCTTGGCTTCCGCCGAGCGGAAGCAGAGCAGGATCAGCTCAAGGACTCTGCGCAGCGCCTGGTAGACGAACGACCAGACCACACGAGACCTCCACCGACGAAGGCGAGCAAGCGACGGCGGATCGTAGCCCTTCGTCAAGCGGGAGTTGGGGGTCACCGCCCGATCGACTTCTGGCACCCCACGGGCTCAGGGATGTCCAGCTGGACGAGGTCGGGGGCGCCTGGAGCGGCACCATCGCCGACAGCCGTCGCTGGCGGGTGCCTTCACCTCGGGGCTGGCGGCGTCGGTGTGGGGCGATGGGGTCGCAGGGGGTCGCAGGGGCGTCGGGAGTGCCCGCCAACGGGGTCGCAATTGGGTCGCAATCTAGCGACATGCATCGCTCGGTGGCCCGGTGGCGGGGCCGCTGACCAGCGGGTTTGGTGGCGCGCCGCGAGGGATTCGAACCCCCAACCGCCAGATCCGTAGTCAGCCATCACCCATCCCCGCCTGTCCTTCTCGTCCCTCGACGTCCCTGTTGGTCCTGGTCAATGGCTATGTTGTTGCACCGGGTCGGGCATCCGTCCCCGCCTGTCACGCGTGGCTTGGTCGCAATGTGGTCGCAGTTTCGGGCCGCTGTCGCCAGACCGGGAGTCTGGCGACAGGTCGCTCTCCTGGCTGCGCTGCGTCCAGACCACCAGGTCCTGAATCTGGTGCTCGAGTTCAGGGACGCGAACGGGAGGGTTGGTTGCCGATGCCGTGGCTGGCGACGAAGGGTCGAGACTGTGACCACGCCAGGGGTGATGGGCGGTGACGGATGCCCGACTTACACCAGCGACATGGCCGTTGACCCGGATCAACGGGGATGCGAAGGGACCGGAGTGCGGGCGGGGCGGGTGATGGCCGACTCGCTGCTGGTCGCAGAGCATGACAGGCTGGCGCTACGTCGTCAGATGGAGTGTTTTACGTACATCACTCTATTGCGTTCGAGTCCCTGAGCGAGATACTCCGCGCGGCCCGTTCAACCCCCTCGACCGGCGCAGCAGTGATGGCGCGGGCGGCCTGCACAAGGTGCGTGCCGAGCCTGCATGGCTGGACACACGGGGAGCAGGTCGGGGAGGCACTGAAAGCCCGCACGAACCCAAGGAGTGTTGATGGGACGAATGCTGCGCTACGGCATCGGGATCCTCGCTGCCCTGCCAGTGCTGCTGCTGCTGCGTGTCTCGCCTGTAGCAGGACAGGTGCAACCGCCTCCGGTCGTGGGGGCCAACGTCAACGTCAGCCAACGGCTGGGCAACCAGACCGAGACGACCAGCGCAGTGGACCCCACCAATGCCCAGCGGGTGTTCATCGCCTCCAACGACGAGACCCTGGCGCTATCGGGTCTGTTCCGGGCGTGGAGCACCAATGGGGGTGCGACCTTCACCACAGGCACGATCGCCACCGGCACCGGAGCCGGCGGCGATGGGCTGCCGCCGGCCTGCTGCGACCCGAGCGCTTCCTTTGACGGCTTCGGCAACCTGTTCCTCGTGTACCTAGATACCACCACGTCGCCGCGGCAGATCATCCTGCTGCTCAGCACCGATGGTGGTGCCAACTTCACCAACCTGGCGACCATCGCCACCGGGGCAAATACTGACCAGCCGACGGTGGCGACCGGGGCGGGCAGCGTCTGGGTGACCTATACCGACAGCGCCAGAAGCATCTCGGCCCGGGGCGCCGCAGTCACCGCCCTGGGGACGGTGGGAGCGTTCAATGCGGCCCAGGTCGCTCCGGGCTCGGCCCAGAGCGACTTCGGCGACATTGCCATCGGCCCAACCGGGCAAGTGCTGGTGACCTATCAGCGCCAAGGGAGCGGGGAGGGGCCCGACTCCATATTCGTCAACCTTGACGCCGATGGCTTGGGCGCGGGCGGGTTTGCCGCCCAAGTCACCGCGACAGCGACCAACGTGGGCGGGTTCGATACCATCACGCCGCAGCCAGACCGCACCGTTGACGCCGAGGCCGGCCTGGCCTACGACCGCAGCGGCGGCGCGCGCAATGGACGCGTCTATCTCGTCTACACCGACGAGACGCCCGACGAGAGCAACGATACCGACATCTTCGTGCGCTTCTCCACCAACAACGGGACCACCTGGAGCGCGCCGGTCCAGGTCAACGATGACACAACCACCAACAGCCAGTTCCTTCCCCGCATCTCGCTCGATCAGACCACCGGGAACGTCGGGGTGACCTGGCACGACGCCCGGGCCGACGGCGGCACTGGGCCGGCCGACGCCGACGGGGCCAACAACGACGCCCAGTTCTGGGGCAGCTTCAGCACCGACGGCGGAGCCACGTTCCTCCCGAACTTCCAGATCAGCGCAGGAACCTCGGACGAGGACGGGGCTGAGCCACCGGCCGCGTGCTGCGCCGACATTGACTACGGGGACTACACCGGCGCGAGCTTCGACGCGGGAGTGCTGCACTCGGCCTGGGCCGACAACTCAAACAGCACCAACGACAACCCCAACGGCGCGCTGAACCGATTCGACGTCTACACCGCCCGGGTTACGCTGCCACCTCCCAACGAGCCCCCCGTGGTCAACGCGGGCCCAGACGTTACCGGGGATGAGGGCGCAGCAATGGCCCTCAGCGGGTCGGCATCCGACCCCGAAGGCGACCCGCTCACCATCGCCTGGACCTTCACTCCCGCCGCAGGCGTGGACGCCGGCGCCAGCTGCAGCTTCGCCAACCCGACCAGCCCTGCTACCACCATCACCTGCACGGACGATGGCACCTACACCGCTACCCTGACGGCCAGTGACGGGATCAACCCGCCGGTAAGCGACAGCGCCTCGGTGACCCTGGCCAACGTGGCCCCGCAGGTGTCGATCACCGCGCCGGCTGACGGTTCGATCGTGGCCGTCAACACGCCGGTCGCACTCGCGGCCTCGCTGTCGGACCAGGGTGCCAATGACACCCACACCTGCTCTATCAACTGGGACGACGGCACCACCACCGCAGGCACGGTGGTTGAAGCTGCCGGGTTGGGCACCTGCACCGACACCCACACCTTCACTGCTGCCGGTACCTACACGATCCAGGTGACGGTGACCGATGACGACGGCGGGTCCGCCACGGACTCGATCCTGGTAGTGGTGTTCGACATCCAGGCGGGATTTGTTACCGGAGGGGGCTGGATCGACTCCCGAGCCGGCGCCGACCCCGCGCATCCAACCCTGACCGGTAAAGCTAATTTCGGGTTCAATGCGAAGTACAAGAAGGACGGGGCCTTAAAGAGCCAGATCGAGTTCCACTTCCACGCCGGCCACCTCAACTTCCACAGCGACACGCCAAGCGTGTTGGTGGTCTCGGGGGCCAGGGCCCAGATCCGGGGCACGGGCACCATCAATGGTGCCGCCGGGTTCGGGGTGATCCTCACCGTGACTGACGGCGACCTGCCCGGCGGCGGTGGCGTGGACAGGTTCAGAATCAAGGTCTTCGACCTGACCACCAACACCGTGATCTACGACAACGTGCCAGGTGCATCCGACGACATCGACCTCGCCAATCCACAACCGATCGGGGCCGGCTCGATCAAGATCCACGCCTAGGCAGAACGCTCCGCCACCAGCGGTGAGGACTGTGGCAGCGCATTGCCGCAGTCCTCACCGCCGCGGAACCCATTGCAAGCCGAGGCCGTCCAACCAACAGGGGTAGCAACCGAACCCTGCAGGTCCCAGGCAGCGCGCAAGGACCAAGCAGCAGCAACACCGGAGGACACCACGATGCGCCAACTGATGGTTGCCAGCGTTCTGCTTGGGCTGCTCCTTGCCGGATGCACCTCAACCAGGCAGGAAGGATCACCGACCCCCCAGGCAACCCAGCCATCGCCAGCCACGCAGAGCACCTCACCACCGTCCACTACCGGCAGCGCCGCAGCCAGACCGACCACCACCCGCCCGCCGGCCCGCTCGCCGACCCTGCGCATTCTCGCGCCCAAGCCCGGCGCCCAAGTCCTGCTCCCGACCGCGATCCACTACGAGGTCATCGGGTACAACACCGGATATCTGCGGGCTTTCGTCGGTGACCCAGGGACCAGCTTCCACATCGACATCCCATTCAAGCGGCCAACTGGTGTGGTGTATCTGCCAAACGACAAGCAGCTTTCAGGCAGGGTGGATGTCACCTTCTGGCTGGTCACCCCAAACCACCAGCTGCTCACCAACCGCGAGGCACACGTAACCGTCAGCAACCTCCTGCTCATGGGGAGCCGGAGCGGATAAAGGCGCCCCCTCGGGGAGTGGAGCGGCGCACCGAGCGGTGTGCCTCGCGCGATCGGTTGGTTGATCGACGCGGCCGCGCCTTGGGCGGACATGTGGCCGCAGGCTCTGTTGCGTTGGCTGCGAGGTGGTCAGGGCGCTGACCCTCCAGCGATGAGAACCGCTCAACGTGCTGGCGGTCGGCTGGTAGCTGCGCTTGGGCCGGGCCCTGCATCGGCTGGCGGCCGTCAAGGCGCAGGTGCTGGATCTGGCCCGCAGCTCCGCAGCGGCTCAACCACCGCGCATCGCAACGAGTTCTAGGAACTCGTGGAGCTCGCCGAACAAGTACGACCACAGAAGCTGAAGCAACCACGCTGCGTGGCAAGCAGGGCAGGCTTGGATTGCCGCCGGAGGCGGCGCGGGCCGAAGGTCCGCCAAAGGCGCGGATCTTCTGCAAGGTGCTGGGATGGCTGGTGCTACTGACGCGGCGCTCAGCGACCAAGAACGCGGAGCTGCTGGTGTTGCGGCACCAGGTCGCGGTACTCCGCCGACAGGTAGCCCGACCCCAGCTCGACTGGGCCGACCGCGCGGTACTGGCTGGGCTTTCGCGGATGCTGCCACGCTCGGTCTGGCACGGCCTGTTCGTCCAGCCGGCCACGCTGCTGCGATGGCATCGCGACCTGGTTCGGCGCCGCTGGACCTATCCGCACCGCCGCGGCCGCCCCACAGTGGCGGCGGAGATCCAGTCTCTGGTGCTGCAGATGGCAAGGGAGAACTCGACGTGGGGCTACCGCCGCATCCACGGCGAGTTGTGCCGCCTCGGGTACCGCATCGGGGCCAGCACCGTCTGGACCATCCTCCACCGTGCCGGTGTTGCTCCGGCGCCCAAGCGGTCGGCCCTGACCTGGCGGCAGTTCCTCCGGGCCCAGGCCAAGGGTGTGCTGGCGGTGGACTTCTTCACCGTCGACACCGTGTTCCTCAAACGGCTGTACGTGCTGTTCGTGGTCGAGGTCGCCACCCGCCAAGTCCACGTGCTCGGGGTCACGCCGCATCCGGTGGGAGCGTGGGTGGCCCAGCAGGCCCGGAATCTCCTCATCGAAGTCGGGGACCGCATCGGCCGGTTCCGGTTTCTGGTCCGTGATCGGGATGCGAAGTTCACCGCTGCGTTCGATGCGGTCTTTGCTGCCGAGGGACTCAAGGTGCTGCGAACGCCGGTGCGGGCACCACAGGCGAACGCCTATGCGGAGCGGTGGGTGGGCACCGTTCGCCGTGAGCTGCTTGACCGGATGCTCGTCTTCGGATGCTGGCAGCTGCGGTCGGTGCTGGCCGAGTACGCCGATCATTACAACGTGCACCGCCCACACCGCGCCTTGGGGCAGGCACCACCGCTCGGGCCCGCCGAACCACCCGTCGTCCTACCGGCTGGAGGCGTCGTGCGACGAGATCGACTCGGCGGGCTGATCCATGAGTATGCGCAGGCCGCATGATGTGACCGAATATCTGGCACCCACAGGATCGCGGCCGGCGAAGACCTGTACTTGCAGGCTGCCTCCGCGCTTCCTGATCACCCTGCCTCCATGCTGCTCCTGTCATTCCAGTAGGAGCGGAAGAATGACATCGGAATGACATCGAGGCAAGAGCACTATCCGCAGGAAGGCTCTGACCTGCACTTTCTGGAGCTGGCGGAGGGACTCGAACCCCCAACCTGCTGTTTACAAGACAGCTGCGCTGCCGATTGCGCCACGCCAGCGGTGGGGCAAGGGTATCGCGGTCAGGGGGGCGGCGGCAGGCCGCGGCGGCGGCGGACCTCGAACAGGGCGAGGGCGCCGGCGACGGAGGCGTTGAGGCTCTCGACCCGCCCGGCCATGGGGATGCGGACGAGCACGTCGCATGCCTCCCTGAC
>WNFV01008191.1_pt1 | contig 12272 bp, 8 predicted proteins | sample 5400101 | NCBI WGS metagenome assembly WNFV01 (sample SAMN13153361, study PRJNA577476) | soil metagenome | isolation source: 115 cm soil or saprolite under grassland replicate 1 | place: USA:California | collected 2016-06-15
CGCACCGCGGACACTGCCGCGGTGTCCGGTTCCGTGGACACCTGCTGGGGTTGCGGGCCAGGTCGGCGCCGCCGGCGGACATCGACGGTCCGGAGGTGTGGACAGCGGACGCGGCTGGTGGACACTGGCAGCCCGCAGGCGCCCGGCGCTGCGGACACCCGCGACTGCGGCAGGGTCGTGCGGACACGACGGCAACGCCACGCTGGACAGCCGGCAGCACAACCGTCCACCGCCCCCCCAATGTCGGACCAGGAACGGGACCGCAAGGTGCGGCATCGGCCAGCACCGCCATGGCCTGACCGCCAGATCCGTAGACTGGGGATGGCTGGAAGGCCAGCGTCGTCCTGGAAAGGCAGCGCAGCTCAGGAAGGCCGATCGTTAAGGTAGGCGCAGGTAGAGCAAGGTAGAATGTTGACCGCGTCGTTGACCGAGCAGAGCAAGCCGATAGGCTGAGAGCATCAGATCGAAATGTGGTGCTCTAGCCTCGCTCTAGGAGCCTGCTGAGCAACCCCGCTTTCCCGCTGGTGGCTGGCGGCGTAGGCTGCGGGCGGGCCCGGGAGATGTCCGATCCGAAGCGCCGGTGTTTGAGGGTGCAAGCCGGCCACGCTGGATGGCTCAGGCCGTAGCGACGTCCCTCATTGACACCCCGGGCCCGCTGAACCCCTCAGCAGGTCAGCACCCACCCGGCGCTGTGGCGGTTCAGTCCCATGGCGATCAGGCGGCGCAGGTTGATCGCGGCCACCCGCACCGACAACCACTGCTGGTTTTGGCCATGATGGGCGCGGTATGCCCAGCCGGGCAGGTCACGGCCCGTGCGGCCAGGTCGACCACGAAGTCGTCCTTGGTGAACCCGCCCGGCACCGCAGCGCGCAACGGGATCGGCTTGATCGTCTGCCGGTGCCCCGCCGCCCGCAGCGCGCTGCGGGTCGGCCCGCTGCCGTAGGCCGAGTCGCCCAGCACCTCCAACCCTGTCGGCTCGTCGGCCAGCAGCCCGACCCCGGTCGGCCCGTCGGCGGCGTTGGCCGGCGTCAACGCCGCCGCGGTGACCAGTCCCGTCTCCGGCTCCACCGCCAGGTGCGCCTTGTAGCCGTCGCGGTAGCTGCGCACGCTCTTGTGCATGTGGCGGGCGTCAGGGTCGACCACGCTGACCACCCGGTCGGGGGCCACCTTGCTGGCGATCCGCCAGGTGCCCGGCTGCTGGCCGGGTTCGACGTCTTGGCCGGCGACCACCCCCAGCAGCCCGACCGCCTCGGCCTGCTGCTGGTCCAGCTGGGCGCCCTCCAGCGCGGCCAGCACCGCCAGCGCGTCGCTGACCAGCGCGCTGACCAACCGCTGGCGGGCGGCCGGGTCATCCCACGCACACACCGGCTTGCCCGGCTGGTGCTCGTAGTCGTGCGCGCCCAGTGCCAACACGGCCGCGGCAGGCACCAGCCGCCGCACCCGGCGGATCGCGGCGACCAGCTGGGTGACGGTGTCTTGGGTGGCGACCGCATCATCCAGCAGGGTGGAATCCAACGCCCGGCGGGTGCGGCCGGCAAGCGCCCCGGTGGCGTGCACGACCTGCCGGACCGCCTGGAAGATCCGCTCGGGCCGGTCGGAGGCGCGCAACCTGGCCCGCCACAAGGTCAGCACGCTGGGATGGAAGCCCGGATCTGTCAACGCCAGCCCACAGGCGACCTTCCAGGCGATGTTGCAGGCCAGCTGCTGGCAGGCCTCCCGGTCCGACAGGCCCTCCAACGCTTGCAACACCATCACCGTGGCGATGACGTCGGCGGGAACCGAGGGCCGGCCCCGGCCAGAGGGGAACAAGTCGGCGAACAGCTGGTCGGGGAACAACTCCCGGCGGTGATCGGCAAGGAAGGCATGCACCGAGCCGTCGGGGACAAGGTGGCGGCAATGCGCCTGGGCGTCGAGGAACTCAACGCGGGAGGGGTCGCTGATCCCTTGCATGCGCCAAGTCTCTCAAACCCCAACCCGGCCACACGAATTGCTCAGCAGACTCCTAGCTCAGCTCCCGACCCGGGTGGACAACCCAGAAGCCGCCGGGGGCCCCTGGCGGACGGGCTGGGCCAGGTGGAGCGTGGACGCCCACTCGGAGTTGCAATGCCCACCTGGTAGGCGGTCGCGCCCACCATCCGCGTAGCCCAGGTTTAGGTCCGTCGCGCAGTCAGTGGCATCGCGACTGCCCGTCATCCCGAGCGGATTGCCGAAGGGGCTGTCTCGGTCCAAGCCGTTTCGAGGTGATTGGGCTGGTAGCTGGTAAGTGGCGACCGGCTTCGCCGAAAATGAGGTCAGGTCGGCCGACCTTGAAGCGGAGAGGCGAACCTATGACTCGGCCTCTCGGCCGTCGGCTGGGATCTGCGGTGTTTCTGCAGCGCCTGGTCACCGGCATGCAACGGCGACTACTCAGCCGGGTAAAGACTCACTCCCTCAAACTCGTTACAGACCGTCTTAGCGACGCAGACAGGTCTCGTCCCGTTCGCTTTTTCATCCACGCTACGCCGGCTAAGAAGTAGCGGTCGGCAGATATAAATGCCTCCTCCCTCTCCGCGAGCTCCATAATGCGTTGATAGACCTTCGGCTCGCGGCTATACCTGCCAAACCGCATCGTTCGTACTGCAAAGTCAATTACCCTGTATCCTTGGCTTGATGCGTAGTCGATGACACTTAAGGGATTAGAGAAGCTGGAAACGAGAAGTATGAGCTGCTCAAAGCCGCATGACATGATCCTTTTCGTTACTTCGCTGCCATCGTGCCCGCCCCACAACTCAGGAATTCTAATCAGGTTGTCTGGCGCAGGCAAGTATGGTGGATTCGATATCGCGCAGCCCCCTATGATAGAACCGGAAATGGCTGTAAAGAAATCCTCATTGAGCACGACGTATCGATCCGAAACCCGATGTCCTTCCACTAGGATTCGCGCATACTGAAAGGAATCCTGTTGGATTTCGTATCCACGGATCTTGCCTTCGAAATTATGATGCTGTAGTAGTTCAACAATGGTCTCTCCCGTACCGACGCCTAGCTCGAAAATGTCCTTGTTCGACAGTAGCTCGTACCCGTACCGAAAAAGGAAGTCTCTAACACATTGGGCATAGAATTCGGATTCTTGGCGCTCATGGAATATGTTGTCGCCTAGGTCGGGCTCGGAATATCCGTCAACGATGTTATCTAGTTCAGCCACAAGGTCTCCTCAAGCCGATATCGGAGGTGCAGCCTTAGTTACGGGAGAGCTTGAGCCCCTTCCGCCTCTTGCCGGCCCCCTCAATTAGCCCGACCCGGGCTTGTGCAGGCGAGTAGTGACGCCGTGACCACGTTCACCTATGCACCTGAGCAACTCGGACAAGGATCTCTCTGCGCACGGGGCACGAACCGGAGCTGCGGTCTGCGGTGGGACCATCCCACTCTCCGTTTGGTCGGTAGAGCTCGGGCATGTGGCTAGCCCGGGGAGTATACGACGAGAACGGATGGGGCAACGCACGTCACGCCAGCTGCGCATAAGTCCACTTCCGCTGACCAGGCAAGGTCAAGCTCGATCAAGACCAGCGCTCGAAGAGGCAGGATACTCTACCAAACTCCATCTATGTGTGCGATTCTACCGAGATTGCCGAAGACCCTAACCATGCAGCAGCAGGACAAGCCGGTAGAAGACGATGCTGAGGGGGGATCGCGGGCTCGCGCTGGGAGGAAGGCCTGGCAAGCAGACAAGCCGCAGTCGCTACGGCCCTCAAAGATGAGGCGAAGGGGTGGTGAGATCCTCTTGGCGAGCGTTAGGAGAGGGTTTGGCAGCCAACTTAGGCACTTTGCCAGATCCGTTGACATCGTTGACGACCGGACTTTCGATGAGATTAGAGATCTTGTCTACTCCCATTTGCAGACCGAGTTCGTGGCTTCATATTTCAGCTTGGCGATAGAGCATCCAATAAATGGCAGTGCTGGGTTAAAGACAGATTGGAGTAGCGAAGGCGGCGAGCATTCGACCACGATTCAGGCCGCAGAGGGCAAATATAGTTCCCACATATCGGTCTCGTTTGCTGAGGCAAAGCCGCTTTGGGTAGTAAACCCTGACCGGCGTCCACTTCGATGGGTCCAAGAGTTCGCTGACCTTTGGTCGGGTTTCCAGGATCTCCCTGAATATGTCGCTCCGGTGAATCGTGACATGAGGACATCCATCATTGTGCCGCTACTGCGGTGGCTGCGCCCGATTGGTGTGATGTATCTTGAATCAACATCTTATCTAGATATCACCGAGCCAGCCAAGGAAGGGTTGGACTTAGTGGCAGACGCACTTGCTATCCTATTCGACCTCCGGAAAGCCTATCGAGCACAGTGGACAGGTACACGAGACGCCATCACGGAGATTCGCGAAATCCTGAGTAGCGCTAGGTTCCCAACACTTACTAAGCCGCAGATCTTCATTGGCTCGTCAAGCAAGGCAGATGACAAGGTCTTGGCCGTTATCAGAGAAGTAATCGACGAGTTCAGTGAGCGGCTAAAGGTTGTTCAGTGGAACAAAATTCGCCAATCTGGATCAATTACTACTCAAATAGTAGAGGAGATCTCAAGGTCAAGTTTCGGTTTGTGTTACCTATCGGAACCTGCCGAGAAGAGTGCCGGCGCTAGGTTTAGGGACAACCCTAACGTGGTGTTTGAAGCGGGAATGCTTCACTCTCTGACGAACGATCCGGCCGGGAAGCCGACAGGCTGGATACCCATCAGAGAGGAAGATTCGCCGCCTACTCCATTTGACTTTGCCAGTGAGCGAATGGAGATCGTACCTCGCACGGGTGGGGGTGAGCTTATCGAAGAGCGGTTCAGGTCAGGACTTCGAGAGCGCATGGGCCGCCTGCTGTTGGATGACAGATCGTAGATCATCGTGGCCGGATTGCACAATTTCGGACTCGCGGTGCAGCACCGACAGCAACTCCTGAGCCTTACGTCTTGCACCGAGCGATCCGTGTGGAATTGTGACCGAAGGGGGCCGCGCAGGGGCCATGCATCGTTGCCGCTTCCGTAGGTGGCTGCTCTGCGGCTTCGCTTATTGGAATCTGGTGAAGGTCGCTGGAAGCGGCACTAGATCACGCACGCTCGTTGCTGGCGCCCGGTCGAATGCATGATCGATCGCCGCCGCAGGCGGCGCGGACCGAAGGTCCGCCAAGATCGCGGCCGCGCCGATGGATCAATCGCGCGAAGCGCACCACTCGGCGCGGCCGCACCACTCCCCCGAGGGGGCCAGTCGGCCGCGGCGTTTGCGGCCGACTGGCCCCACGAGGGGCATGACCAGGGGTGATCCGCCGCCCAGCCGGGGGAGGGGTACGCCGCTGGCGCGCGTAGAGACAGCGTAGGTCCAACCGCACCGAGCACCGTGGACCCAGGCCGGGCCGGCAGGGCTGCGGAGCTTGCCAGCCAAGCAGCACGCGCCGAAGTCGCGTCCCCCACCCACCACCGCCAGTCGCCGGGGCCCGCGGTTTATGGCAGCGGGTCAGCGGGCGTCGGCGGTCACCTCCCGCTCCTGGACCTGCGCGCGTGCTCGGCTGGTCCGGTCAGTGCGGCTGGCACGGTCGGTGCGGCTGGCGCGGTCGGCGTGGCGGCGCTCCCCACGGCCGTGGCGGTCGCTGGCGCGGTGACTGGCGCGTTGGGCGCGGCGGCTGATCGCCCACGCCCGGGCGGCCGGCCGCTTGCCGTAGGTCTCGCTGCCCATCTCCACCACCACCTCAGCGCCCAAGGTGGCGTACTCCTCGGCGCGGCGCACCCGCGCGGCCAGCTCCTGGTCCGAGCGTGCCCGGACCGGGAGCAGCTTGCGGTTGAGCGCCACAAACGCCGCGTCCAGCCGCCCGGCCGGCTGCCGGGTGGTGGGGCGGCGTGGCAGGCCAAGGCCGTGGCGCTGCCAGGCGTTCCGCAACGCCCGGTCGGAGACGCCCAGCTCCTTGCGGGTCTGGTTGATCCCGACCTCGGCGGCGCGCCGCCAGGCCTGCTCGGCGGCGTCGCGGTCGTCGTAGAACCGGGTGCGCCTGGGCCCGCCCTGGAACCCCTGCGGTTGGGGCAGGCCGTGGTGGTCGAAGGCACGGCGCAGCGCCTGCTTGGAGACGCCCAGCTCGCGGGCGGCCCGGTCGATGCTCACCTTGTTGGCCAGCTTGAGCGCCTCCTCAGCGGCGGTGCGGTCGTGCACGAACCTGGTCCCCTCCGCCATCGAGGCGCGGCCGCGTAGGCGCACGCGCTGGCGGGCGGTGGTGCCGGCGAAGATGCCGGTGTGATCGTCGCGGGCCTGCGGGCCGTGCAACGCCGCCTCCAGACATGGCCCGCGGACCGCGCAGCCGGCGCAGACCGCCTTGGCCGCCGCGGCCTGGGGGACCTGCCCGGTTTCTGGGAAGAACAGCTCGGGGTCGACGTCGGCGCAGGCGGCGTCCAGGCGCCAGTCTCGCTCCCCATCGGCCCGCTCGACCGGTGGTGGTGGGCTGGCGAGCTGCTGGTGGGTGGCCACCAGCCGCTCCCCCAGCGGGGACTGCCCCTCACGGGTGCGGAGCTGCCAGGTGACGTGCCGCACGTAGCTGTCGGACACCCCCAGCCGCCAGGCGAGCTGGCTGGAGCTCCGCGGCCGCGCGCCAGGATTCTGCTGCTGCTGGTGCCAGAGCTGCGCGATCCGCTCGCCGGCGGTGGCCGACCCGGCGCGCAGCTCGGCGAGCTGCTCGCTAATGGCCCGCTGGTCACCGTCCAGCTCCCGGGCGAGCTGGCTGGGACGAAGCCGTTCGCTGGCGCGGACCTCCCGCGTCCAGTAGTGGTGTTCCACCGCGGCCGCCAGCCGCTGGGGGTCGGTGGGGCGGCCGGTAGCCGCGGCGTGCTGGTGGCCGCCGGAGGCGAAGTGTGCCTGCAACGCCGCAAGCTGCTCGGGGGTGGGCCGGCCGTGGCTGACGGGCTCGCTGAGGATCTCCAGGCCCTGGGGGCTTCCGTGCTGGGCGCGCAGCCCGGCCAGCCACTGGCGGGCCACAGCCGGCGAGGTGCCGACCTCGGTCGCCAGCTCGGTGGGGTCAAGCCGCCCGCCACCGGTCAGCTCATGTCGCAGGTAGGCGTCGGTGATCCGGTCGCGCACCAGCCGCGCCCGCAGCTCGGAAAGGCCCGGGTCGCGGTCCCGCTGGGCGCGTAGCAGCCGCAGCAGGTCGCGGGCCAGGTCGGGCGCGACGCTGACCTGGCGGGCGAGGGTGGCCGGGTCGACGGGTTGACCGGCGTCGACCTCACGGGCAAGCCAGGTGTAGGCGACCCGCTCCCACGCCGACCGCGGGTCGGTTGGCTGCTTGGGGTCGGGCCGGTCGGCGGGCTGCATGTCGAGGGTCATCGCCGGCCTCCCTCCCGCTCCGGCCAGACGATTCGCGCCGCGGCGGCCTGACCCTGCTCACGCAACCGACAGCGCTGCATCCGGGTGAAGGCCCGCTCGGTCTTGCGGCCAAGGCGCCGCTGCGCCCGCGCCACCCGCCGCGCCGCACGGTCCTCGGCGCGCTGGCGGCGGGCCTGCTCGCGCGGCTGGTAGAACGGCCGCAGCCGGATGGGGGTCGGCCGCAGGTGCCCGTACAGCAGCACCCCCTCCCCCGGCCGCAACCGCCGCAGGTCCTCCACCGGCAGCAGCGGCCGATACGACGTGGACTCGTTCAGTGAGTGGCGGCCGTCAGAGCCCATCGACCGGTTCCGGTCGACCAGGGCCTGGTCGCCGATCAGCCTGGCGCCGAGCTCCAAGGCGGAGAGGTCGGCGAGGCCGGACAGGAACAGCTTGGCGCGGTGGTTGTTCAGGATCGTGGACGCCTTGGTCCCATACCGGGCCTCGAGCTGGCTCTTGTCGTGCCAGACGGTGACGAGCTGGATGCCCTGCCCCCGCGCGGTGGTCGCCAGCACATCCAGGTCACTCAAGGCGGCGCAGTTGCCCGCCTCATCTAGGAACAGCCCCAGGCGCGGTGACAGCATACCGTCGGGGGCCAGGGCGGCCTGCTCCTGGGCGGCGGCCACCACCTGCTGGGTGATCGTCTCGAACAGTGGCCTGAGCAGCCGCTGCTGGTGCGCGGGGGCGTACAGGTAGATCGTGTGGTTCCCGGACAGGAAGGCGTCGAGGTCCAGGTCGTGCCCGTCGGTGGAGGCCGCGACGCGCTGGTTGCCGTAGACGTGCAAGACCTCCTCGGCCGTTGCATACAAGCTGTCGACGGCCCGGTCGGTGCGGTACTGGCTGGACTCCCAGGCATCCAGGGCCGCCGGCACCCCAGCCGCTTCAAGGATGGTCTTGATCTGGTCATCCTCGCGAGAGTCGAGCCAGTGCAGCACGTCGGCCATCGAGAGGCCCTTGGTGGCGGCGGCGAACAGCATGGGGGCGAGGAACTTGGTACCCATGGTCTTCCAGAAGCGATGCTCGGGGCGTTGCTCCTCGGTGGGGGTCTGCTCGATGGCGTTGGCGAGCTGCACGGCGGTCTGCTGGGCGTCCGCCCAGGTCGTGCAGGAGGCCAGCGGCGACCACTTGGCGGCCTTGACGCCGGAGGCCCCCAGCGGGTCGATCACCACCACCTGGCCGAGCCGGGAACGGTGGGCCATGGTGGCGCGCAGCAGGTCCGGCTTGACCGAGGTGGCCAGCAGCGGCCCCGACCACTCCAGCACCCCGGGGATGACCAGCGCGGACGTCTTGTAGCTGCCGGTGGGGCCGAACACCAGGACCGAGTGGCAGTCTTCGGCGGCCAGCAGCCGCCCCAGCAGGCCGGGGGTGCGGCCGAGGATCACCCGCCCCGGCTCCTGCTCGTGAACGGTGAGCAGCCGCAGTTCGCGGTTGCCGGCCCAAACTGCACCGGCATGCTTGGCCGGCCGTGGGTGGCCGGGGCGGTGGCCGGCCGCCCGGCCGGGTAGGTGCCGCAGCACCGCGGCGGTCCCGCCCGACAGGCCGCCGACCAGACCGGCGAACGAGCCGTACATACCGGCGGGCCCGGGCAGCGGCCCGCGCACCTCGGTGGGCCAGGCCAGGGCGGGGTCGCTCCAGTGCTGCGGCAGGTGCAGCAGGACGTGGGCGACATCGGTAGGGGACATGTCGAGCCAGGTGTGGCCGAAGGCCAGGCCGGCGAGCTGGCCGCTGGCCCACACCAGCGCGCCCGTACTGGCGGCGGCGCCGAGGCCGACGGCCAGGAGCTGGTCGCCCGGGCTGGTGAACGGCGGCGCGTCCGGCGACCGATGCCCACCTGGTGGCAGGGGCGGCCAGGCGTCATGCAGCATCCGGGCCACCTCCGCCCGTCAGCACGTTACGGAGGTGATAGGAGGGACGAAACAGCAGTGCAGACGCGCTACCATCGGCGTGCGTCATGGGGCCAACTCCTTGATGCATGGCCCGGGCCGGTGCTGCCGACACCGCCCGGGCTCTATCTACGCAGGGGTTTGCGCAGTGTCGGGCGCGGCATCGGGTGCGCTGCTCGGGTCGAGCTGGACGCCGAGCTTGTCCTCGATGGCGGCGGCCGGGATGAGCCAACGTCCATCCAACTGGACCGCGCGGAGCGTCCCGCGCCTGATCAAGTTGCGGACGCCGGACTCCGACATGCCGACCATCTCGGCCACCTCGCGGGGCCGGTAGGCCACCCGCTTGACGGCTTTCTGCGCTGGCTTCTTGAGCAACGGGGCCAACTCCTTCCCAGATCGCCCGGGCGCTGCCGACGCCGTGGGGCGGCTGTGCCGACTTTGCCGTCTATGCCGAAAACGGTAAGCCGGCCGAAGGAGACCAACCCGTACGAAAGTACGGCCATCACCCAAGTACGGGTTATGGGAGGACGGACTGGACGCACCGACGTTGTGCGATGCGTACGCTCGTTGCCGCCTCGCCAACCGTTCGTGCTCTCCGTTGCCGCGTCACTTCAACGGATCGCACTGCGTTAATGCACAACATTGACCAATATCGCAGAGAACTATTTCATCCAATAGTAGACGCAGCAAGTCCAGACCTGTGGCTGACAGGCGAGCGACCCTTCCGCTTTCTCTAAACTTTCTCTATTACCGCACCAGCAGCAACAGGGTCGAAGTCGTCGGGCCACGTTGTGTCACCATTGAGCTTCGCGCCAGTAAAGCTGGCGCCACTGAGCTTAGACCGCTCAAATTTGGCACCTCGAAGATCTGCATTTTGCAGCCTCACCCCTTGAAGGTTTACTCTTTGCAGTTTTGCCATCTTAAGGTCAGCGCTTCGAAGGTCGGCTTCGCTTAGATTCACATGTAGCAGCGTGATACCGGTCAAGACTGCTTCACGCAAGTTGGCATTAGCAAAGGTTGAAAAGCGAACCTTTCTATCGTGAAGCAGGGCCCCTTCCAAGGTGGCCCCACGAAAGCTCGACAAAATGACGGTAATTGGAAAAGTCCCACCTGCTAGAGTGCTCTCCTTCAGGGAGGAGAACGCAAGAATAGAACCCTGGAGGTTGACAGCCACAAGGTCCGCACCGCCGAGAGTGATGCCAAGCAGTGTCGCCTCTTGAAGGTCCACGTCGCGGAGACTTGTCGTTGTCCTACTACTGACTTGCCGGAGGCGCTTTCTTCCGTGGCGATCTGTGTAGGTTGACTGATATCGAACCTTCTCCGTGAAACGTGAGCCAAGAAGAGTACTGCCGCGAAGATTGGCATTCGTCAGATCAGCTCCATAGAGCCGCCCACCTACAAGCCGCGTTTTCTCAAGATCCGCTCGAATTAGGTTGGCCTTGGTGAGATTGGTCCACCACAGCCAGGTATTCTGCAGACTCGCACCCTCAAGGTTGGCCCCGCTAAAGTCAACTCCGACCAGGAGTACCTCTTGGAGGTTGGTACCACGGAGGTCGGCTCCGTTTAGGTTCGCTCCGAATAGGCTCGTGCGCCTGGTACGCCTCGTCTCTCTTCCAGGACGCGCGCCGTATAGGCGAGCCCTTTGAAGGTTGGCGCTCGAGAGGCGAGCGCCCTCGAGGCGAGCGCCCTCGAGGTTGGCATTGTCAAGCTGAGCGCGTGTGAGCTTCGCGCCTCGAAGGTCAGACCCTAGGAGTTTGGCGCCCTGAAGATCGGCACCTCGAAGGTCAGCGCCCAGGAGTTCCGCCCCTTGCAGATCGGCATTTCGGAGGTTGGCACCCCGGAGCTTGGCACCTCTGAGCTTAGCGTTTCGAAGGTTTGCGCGTTCGAAATGTGCGCTGATAAGCGTAGCGTAACGTAACGTGATACCCTCAAGCCGGGCGTCGTTGAATATGACGCCCTCAAGATTGGCCGCCCAAAGCCAAGCCCTTTCCAAGTTCGCCATTTGGAAATCGGTGTGCCGAAGATCCGCTCTTGGAAGGATGAGCAAGTGTAGATCGGCCTGTGATAGCGCGATTACTTCGGCCTTGTTACTAAGGATCTCGCGTCGCGCAAGTACACTAATTGCCGCTTTGACGTCAGCCGATGGGGGGCCGCTCTTAAGGCTTCCCGGACGAGATTGCGAGCGGAGCCGTATGTATGTCGCGAGCAACTCCACAGCCTGTGGTCGATAGTCCAGCGAATCCTTGATGATGCGTTCAAGTGCGTGAATACCACCTAACTGTATCTCAATCTCTGGCTTACCCAGTTGGTCCACAGCTCTAGTCCACCGCTCCGATATTTGGCCCTCACGACTTACGAGGAGTTGCCGCCATGCAATCAGGCCGCCGCTGACAACTAGCAAGCCAACTACACCTTGCAGTAACGTGGTCCGAATGTCGTTCTCCAACCCAGGGCGGTCGTTCGGTTCTACCGTATCCGGAACGAGGCGTTGCGGAATCACAAAAGCGCATGCAATCACGAGCGGAAGCACCAATAGAGCTAGGCCAGTGAGCACCCATGTTGCACGTATCCGCGTCCGCATTCTTCGGATGCTTCGACGGACGGTGGGACTGGAGAGAACCACAAGGGCGGCGACAACTAGAAGCGGCGAAGCAATCTCAATCGCCTTGACAGTATTTGGCAGCGCCGGAAGGATTGATCGTCTAACGAAGGGCGAGAGCCGGGAATTAACCTCATCCCAACCAACTGCTTGGGCTATGGCAAAGGCGATCGCTAGAAGGAATAGCCACAGCAACAGGTGTCGGCGCACGAAACATCTCCTCTATTTCTTATCCTGGGTCGTCTCTTGTTGTCCAAACGGTTCTCCTATTCCCTCAACAGGCAACTCGACTTTTGCACTTTCGCGTGGCGGCGTCCTGCCAGCACTCCGTCAAGTTGCGCATGCTCGTGCAGGCCCGTCAGCTTGCGGGCCCGCCCTGCGCCACCCTCTGCTCCGGGATGGGGGCGAGCACCACGACCAAGAG
>WNFV01007799.1_pt1 | contig 12271 bp, 9 predicted proteins | sample 5400101 | NCBI WGS metagenome assembly WNFV01 (sample SAMN13153361, study PRJNA577476) | soil metagenome | isolation source: 115 cm soil or saprolite under grassland replicate 1 | place: USA:California | collected 2016-06-15
CAGTCACGTCGACGGCCCCTCACCCCACCAAGGCTCGGTCACGTTCACCCGACAATGCGATCCAAGGGCGTTTCGAGTACGCCGTGACAGTTCCTGTCCTTCACGTAGCCAAGCGGCATCACCTGGGGCCATCGATGGGTGTCAACGGCAGCCCAATCCTGACCCCTTGCCGGCATCTGAATGTTGACCCCCTGCATGTGATTTGATCTTTATTCCTCGGTCGTGGCGGTGGGGACCCGGCCGAGGTTGCGGTTCTTGAGTCGGTAGCTGTCGCCTTTGAGGGCGATGACTTCGGCGTGGTGTACGAGGCGGTCGATCATGGCGGCGGCGACTACGTCGTCGCCGAAGACTTCGCCCCAGCGGCCGAAGACCTTGTTGCTGGTCACGATCAAGCTGGCCCTTTCATATCTGGAGGAGACCAGTTGGAAGAACAGGTTGGCGGCCTCGGCCTCGAATGGGATGTACCCGACCTCGTCGACGACGAGCAGTGGGTAGCGGCCGAGCTTTGTCAGTTCGGGTTGCAGGCGTCCGGCGTGGTGGGCCTCGGCGAGGCGGGCGACCCATTCGGCGGCGGTGGCGAATAGCACCCGGTGCCCGGCCTGGCAGGCCCGGATCGCCAGCCCGATCGCCAGGTGGGTTTTGCCGGTGCCGGGTGGGCCGAGGAACACCACGTTCTCGCGGGCGGCGACGAAGTCGAGGGTTCCGAGGTGGGCGATCACGTCGCGTTTGAGTCCGCGGGCGTGGTCGAAGTCGAACTCCTCCAGGGGCTTGCGGGCGGGGAAGCGGGCGGCGCGGATGCGGCCCTCCCCGCCGTGGGCTTCGCGGGCGGATACCTCGCGTTGCAGGCAGGCGACGAGGAACTCCTCGTGGCTCCAGGACTCCGCGCGGGCTCGCTGCGCGAGCCGGTCGACCGACTCGCGCAGGGTGGGCGCCTTCAACGCCCTGGTTAGGTAGGCGATCTCGCCGGTCAGGTCCCGGTTGGCGGTCTTGCTGAGTGTCTTGGTAGGCATCAGGCCACCCCGCCGTCTGCGCCGCCGGCGGTGTCGAGTCCGAGGGCGGTGTCGTAGTCGGCGAGGGGCCGCTGTTCGACCTCGACCTCGGGTTTGGGTGCTGGCCGCAGCAGGCCGATCCGTTGCCGGCGCAGCGCCTTGGCCGCCGCGACATGGTCCGGGTCGGAGATCGTTTGGTGCCGGGCCCAGACCCGTTCGTGGTCGGCGACGAGCCGCCCGTCGCACAGCGCCCGCACCCGGTCCAGGTCGGCGACGATCTCGACCCGGCGGCCGATCACCGACGGGTGCACCGAGTAGTCGTTGGAGTCCAGGCGGACGTAGTGGTCCCGCGGCAGCCGCACAAACGCCCGCCACCCGACCGCCGGCGCGACCGGCGGCAGGGTAAGCATCGCCGCCTTGTCGGCGGCGATCCGGTCGGTGGGGGCGCACCCCAACGCCCGCCGGGATCGGGTGTTCACCCTCGCCAGCCAGGCAGCGAGCTGGGCGTTGAAGTCGGTCGGCGAGGCAAAGTGGCGGCCCGGCAGGAACGAGCGTTCCAGGTAGTCGTGTGCGCGCTCCACCAGACCCTTCGCCTCCGGGTCGCCGGGCCGGCAGATGATCACCTTGGCGCCGAGCGTGCCCCGAAACGCCTGACACTCCTTGGTGAGCTCACTGCGCCCGCCCCGCCACCGGCCGACCGCGCCCTCACCGTCCCAGACCAGCACCCGCGGCGCCGCCCCCAGCCCGGCGATCAGATGCCACCAGCCGGCGAACAGGTCCTCGGCCTTGCGGGTCGGGATCAACACCCCCGACAGCCACCGCGAGTACCCGCACACCATCGTCAACACCGGCAGCTGCGTGGCCGTGCGGGTCTGCCCGAACCCGACCGGCACGCTGGCCGGCGGGAACCACAGGTCACACTGGGCGATCTCCCCAGCCGCATAGGCGGTCCGCGATGCCGGGTCCGGCGGCAGGTACACCGGCCGCAGCTCAGCAACCCGACCGGACAGCACCCGGATCGACCGATCCCACCCGATCCGCTCCGCGATCACCGTCGCCGGCATCGTCGGGTACGCCTTAAGCAACTCCCGGATCCTCGGCTCAAACTCATCCACAATCGACCCCGCCGGACGCCGCCGATACCTCGGCGGCGCATCCGACGCGACCGCGGCGCGCACCGTGTTCCTCGCAACCCCCAACACCCTGGCGATCGCCTTGATCGGCAACCCCTCCGACCGATACAACCTGCGAATCTCAGCCCAATCCTCCACGGACAACACCCTTCGTCCCCCCTGGCTCGACGAGAGCCAGAGTCACCCGGACAGGGGTCAAAATTCGGATGCCACGCAGGGGTCAGTCTTCACGCGCCGCCGACAGAGTCAAGGCGGATTCGGCAGTACAGCCGGCGCGACAGCATGAAGCCCATACGCGAAAGCACCTCGCGTATGGGCTTAACTGAGAGTGTCCGAGGGGGGACTTGAACCCCCACGCCCTATACCGGGCACTAGCACCTCAAGCTAGCGCGTCTGCCATTCCGCCACTCGGACTCGCGACCTGTCCACTCTACCCGGTGGCCCCTGTCTGGAGAGGGCACCGGTGTGGCCGCCGCGAGCGGAAACTTTACACGTTCGGCTGCGTGTCGCACACGCGGGTTCGCACGCCGCCAGCCCGGACGGGAGTACGGCGGTGCGAGGCAGGTCACGGCGTACATGTATAAGGGTCTTCTATACGTACGTGATAGAAATGCTCGTGTGAGTGCATCGAGCGCGACGATCGACCGGGTGGAGATGGCGGCCGCCCTGGAGCGGCTGATCAGGTTGATTCGCAGCCTGTCGCCGCCCGGGGACATCAGCCTCACGACGGCGGCGACGCTGGCTCGGCTGACCAACGACGGGGCGATGCGGTTGACCGAGCTGGCCGCCGCCGAGCACGTCACGCAGCCTGCCATGACGCAGCTGGTCAGTCGGTTGGAGCGGGACGGTCTGGCGGAGCGGCGCGGGCATCCCGACGACCGGCGGCTCGTGATGGTGCACGTCACGGACGCGGGTCGCCGGCTCATTGCCGGCCGCCGGAGTGCTCGGGCTGAGCAGTTGACCGCGCTGCTCGCGCAGCTTACGCGGGACGAGCGGACCGCGATCGCGGCCGCGCTGCCGGCCATCGACCGGCTCATCAGTCTCGCCCACTGACCCACTAGACCTGGAGCAGCCAACCGTGTCAGCCCCCGCCATCGGAAACCCGTTCCGTCAGCCCAAGGCCGTGTACGCGGTCGCGTTCGCCTGTGTCATCTCGTTCATGGGCATCGGCCTGGTCGACCCGATTCTGCCGGCGCTCGCCCACGACCTGCACGCCTCGCCGAGCCAGGTGAGCCTGCTGTTCACCAGCTACCTCGTCGTGACCGCCGTGGCGATGCTGGTCACCGGGTGGTTCTCCAGCCGGCTCGGCGCCAAGCGGACGCTGATCGGCGGGCTCGCGCTGATCGTGATCTTCGCCGCCGCCGCGGGATCGACCGACAGCATCGCCGGGATCGTCGGGTTCCGCGCCGGCTGGGGGCTCGGCAACGCCTTGTTCATCGCCACCAGCCTGGCGGTCATCGTCGCGTCGGCGAGCGGCGGGTTCGTCGGCGGCATCATCTTGTACGAGACCGCCCTCGGCCTCGGCATCGCGGCCGGTCCCCTGCTCGGCGGCGAGCTTGGCAGTATCTCCTGGCGGGGCCCGTTCTACGGTGTGTCCGTCCTGATGGCGATCGCACTGATCGCGACGGTCGTCCTGCTGGAGCCGACTCCGGCGCCGGCGCGGCGTACGTCGCTGGCCGATCCGATCAAGGCGCTGCGGCACCGCGGGCTGTTGATCATGAGTCTCACCGCGGTCTGCTACAACTGGGGCTTCTTCACGATGCTGGGGTACGCCCCCTTCCCGCTGCACCTCGACGCGCACCATCTCGGGTTGGTGTTCACCGGCTGGGGTGTCCTGGTCGCGATCTTCAGCATCTTCGTGGCCCCGCGGCTGCAGGCCCGGTTCGGCACCGCCGCGTCGCTGTACGCCAACTTCGCCGCGCTCGCCGTCGTCATGCTGGCGATCGGGCTGAACCCGGGGTCGCGTACCACGATCGCGGTGGCGGTGATCGTCTCCGGGGCGTTCATCGGGGTCAACAACACCCTGACCACCCAGGCCGTGATGACCGTGTCTCCGGTGCCCCGCCCGGTGGCTTCGGCGGCGTACGGGTTCGTACGGTTCATCGGCGGCGGGCTGGCACCGTACGTGGCGGCCAGGCTGGCCGAGTCGTACGGGGTGAGTCTGCCTTTCCTGATCGGAGCGGGAGCCTTCGTACTCGCCGCTCTGGTGCTGGTGACCGGCCACCGCTTGCTCGCCGAGGCGGAGCGGCGGCAGTCCGAGGACCTCGTCACCGCGACACCGCCGGCACCGGCCGAGCCCGACCTTGCCGACCAGCCCCTGCTTGCCGACCAGCCCCTGCTTGCCGACCAGCTCGGTCTCGCGGCTGCCCGGTCAGGTCGCGGCGGACGGGACGCCGTGCAGGTTGAACTTGCGGCGGGGACTGAATCGTCGGCCACGCCGAGCGAGCGGCCGATCGTGGTCGCCGTGGCCAGTTCGCCCGCCGCCGGCGACGCCGCGGACGAGGTGATCGACGCGGTCATCGGGATGGCGCGTATGGCCGACTGTCCGGTCGACGTGCTGCGGGTGTTGGAGACCGAGGTGTTCGAGGACGCCGCCGTCGACCGGGAGTCGGTCGAGCAGGCGCGCGCGGATGTGGAACGGCACGTGGGCGTACTCGCCGGGGCGGGGGTCGCGGCTACGGGACACGTACTGCGCAGTGTTGGGGACCACGGCGGGGTCGGCCGGGCGCTCGCCCGGTACGCCGAGACGGTGAACGCCCGGGCGATCGCGGTCGGCGGCCCCAGCCACGGCCGGTTCGCCGCGCTGATCGACGAGAGCGCCACCCGTACGTTGCTGAGCGAGGCGCCGTGCAACGTGGTGGTGGTACGCCACGCCGCCGACCGGGCACCTGTGCTCAGCGGCGAACCCGCCTAGCGATCAGGCCGGCCCGGGGCAGCCGGACGGGGAACGACGAAGGGCTGCCGTACCCGAAAAGGTACGGCAGCCCGACTGTCTCGGACCGGGAGTGGACCCGGGCCTCAGCCGCTTCGTTCGTGCAGCCCGGCCGTGCGGGCGGGACGGCCGAGGACGAGCATCGCGATACCGGCGATCAGCAGCAGCGCGCCGATGCCGCCCAACGTGAGCATGCTCGAGCCGGTGACCGGTAGCCCGCCGCCGCCTCCGGGCGCCGGAGCCGACGTGGACGGCTCAGCGGTGTCGCTTGGCGAGGTGGTCGGCGATTCGGACGGGGGCGGTGGTGGCGGAGCCGTCGTGGTGGGGGGCGGTGGTGGCGCGGTGGTCGCCGGCGGCGGGTTCTCCGAGCCCTTCGCGAACACCTTGAGCCGCTCGTACGAGCCGTTGAACCAGTTCTGGTCGACCGGGTCGCTGGAGTACTGCCAGATGGTGTGGACGCCCCAGCCGGCCGGAAGGCCGCCGGGCTCGGGGCCGTACCTGGCCAGCCACAGGGCACTGGTGTCGCCGAACGAGCCCGCGTTGCCGGTGCAGGTCTGCCACCAGTTCGTGGTGCTGTAGATCGTGGGGTAGCGCCCGGTCCGGGAGTGGTACGTGTCGGCGAAGTCGTGGATCCACGCGGCCATGCCGGACGCGGACTTGCCGTAGCAGGTCGCGCCGTACGGGTTGTACTCGATGTCGAGCGCCCCGGGCAGTGTCCTGCCGTCGTCGGACCAGCCACCGCCGTGGTCGACGAAGTAGTTGGCCTGGTCGCGTCCGCTGGACCGGTCGGGCAACGCGAAGTGGTAGGCGCCGCGGATCATGCCCACCTGGTAGGAGCCGTTGTACTGCTGCGCGAAGTACGGATTCTGGTAGGAGGTGCCTTCGGTCGCCTTCGCGTACACGAAGCGCATTCCCTGGCCCCACCAGTAGTTCCAGTCGACGTTGCCCTGGTGGGACGCGACGTCCATGCCGCGAACCCGGTTGTCGTCGGCGCTCGCCGACGTGATGGTGAGTCCCCCGACGGATGCGAAGCTCGCGATCGACAGTGCGATCAGCGCCACGCCGGCGGTACGCCAGGTGCGCCGGCCACGAGTACGAGCCTTGCCGTCATGTCGGGGGTGCAGGCGATGAGTGTTCGCCATAGAACCTCCCCGCTGTGGGTCGGCCCGGCACGCCGGACAAACCCTTTCCGAGCATGACCTGCACATTTCTTCACAACCTCAAATCCGCCGCAAGACCGTACCGTTACTTTTTTACGGGCGATTTTTTCAAACCGTGAAGAATCGCCACCGCCAGTGCACTGCGCCAGCACGAATAGTGAGATGACAACCGGCAGTAACGGCAGAAATTGCCACAGCGACAAACACGTGAAAAGGCTTCTAATACGGTCCCGAACCATCCACGACGGCTGCGATCCGGACCTTCGGGCGCGACAGAGGGAGCTTCGGATGCGTACGCCTCGTCTGGTCATCGCTGTGGTCACGGCCGCGACTCTGCTCGTGCTGACCGGGCCCGGTCGCGCCAGCCTCGCCGCCGGCGACGACTACGGCGAGGTGCTCAACGTCATGCCGCCGGGCCAGTCCGGCACGGTCACCGCGACCGATCTGGCGACCGTACTCGCCGGCGACCCGGTCGACCGGGAAGCGGTGGACGGCAAGAACGCGCCCCGCAACTTCGCGAACCAATGGGAGATGTACGACGCCCTCGGCCGCCTGACGCCGTCCCAGATCAGGTCCGCCGACCTGACGAAGTACTTCAAGTCCGAGGGCTTCGACGTGCCGCCGGACCAGGTCGCGAAAGTCGAGACTCCGAAACCGGGGGTCACGATCACCTGGGACACGTACGGCGTGCCGCACATCAAGGGCACCAGCTACGACGCGGTGGCGTACGGGGCGGGGTACGCCGGGACCAGGGACCGGATGTTCCTGCAGGACGTGCTGCGGCACGCCGGCAAGGCCCGGTCGGCGGAGTTCCTGGGAGCCTCCGACGCCAACGTCGCGATGGACTCCGACGTGCTGCGCAGCTCGTACTACACCGAGGCGGAGGCGCAGGCGCAGATTGACAACGTGGCGACCCGCTACGGTGCCGAGGGCGCCCGGCTGAAGTCCGCCGCCGAGTCGTACGTGGCCGGGATCAACGCCGCGCAGAACGCGATGTGCCCGCTCGCGCTGCCGACCGGCGCCGGATGCCCCGCCGAGTACGCCGCCCTCGGCAAGCTGCCGACCGCGTGGCAGCTCACCGACGTGGTCTACGTCGCGGGGCTGGTCGGCGGCATCTTCGGCAAGGGCGGCGGCGCCGAGTACGGCAACGCCCTGCTGCTGCAGCAGCTGCAGAAGAAGTACGGCTCCACCGAAGGCACCACGGTGTACGAAGACCTGCGCGGCCGCGACGACCCAGAGGCGCCGACGACGGCCAGCACCCGGTGGTCGTACGGGGGCGGGGCGGTGGACCCGACGCTGGACGGGGTCGCGATGCCGGACCCGGAGGGCGGCCCGCAGGCGCCCGGCACCGGCGCCACCGGCGGCGCCGGGCCGAGCATCGACAACCTGCTCACCGGCGACATCGCCTCGCACGGCGGCACGCTCGACGCACCGTTCGGCACCATCGACCTGGCCGGCGCGGCGCGCGGGATGAGCAACGCGGCGCTGGTCTCCGGCGAGCACACCGCGAGCGGCCACCCGGTGATGGTCGCCGGCCCCCAGACCGGCCAGTACGCACCGCAGCTGTGGACGGAGATGGCGCTCGAGGGCCCCGGCATCCACGCCCGCGGCGTCGCCTTCGCCGGCACCAACATCGTGGTGCAGGTGGGGCGCGGCACCGACTACGCGTGGTCCCCGACCAGCGCCGGCTTCGACAACGTGGACACCGTGGCGGAGCGGCTCTGCGAACCCGACGGCTCGCAGCCGACGGTGAACTCGGTGCACTACCTGCGCGACGGCGACTGCGTGGCGATGGACCGGCGCACCCACACCGAGACCGCGCTGCCCAGCATCGGCTCGGTCGAGCCGCCGCGGCGGTACACCTTCCAGGTGCTGCGTACGCGCCACGGGATCGTGCAGTTGCGTACCACTGTGGACGGAGAGCCGGTGGCGCTGGTGAGCCAGCGGAGCACGTACCACCACGAGGTGGACTCGCTGGTCGGCTTCGCGCGGGCGAACGACCCGGGTTACGTGACCGACGCGGCGTCGTTCCAGCACGCGGTGAACGAGATCGGGTACACGTTCAACTGGCAGTACGCCGACTCGCGCGACATCGCGTACTTCGGCTCCGGTCTGCTCCCCCACCGCTCGTCCGCGACCACCCTGGACCTGCCCCGCTGGGGTGACTCCCGGTACGACTGGAACGGCTGGCTGTCGTTCGACGAGCACCTGCACCAGATCGATCCGCCGAGCGGGTACCTGATCTCGTGGAACAACAAGCCGGGCGCCGGGCCGGTGGTCGCCGACGACACCTGGGACAACGGCTCGGTGCACCGCAGCCTCGCCCTGTCCGACCGGATCGCGCCGCTGGTACGGGACGGTGGCGTGACCCCGAAGTCGCTGCTCGCCGCCGTCGCGGACGCCGGGTTCGCCGACACCAGGGCGGCGAAGACGCTGCCGTACCTGCTGAAGGTGATCGGTGACGACCCGCAGACCAGGGGCGCGACCGACCAGTTGAAAGGATGGCTGGCCGACGGGGCGCTGCGCGAGGACCGGGACCGCGACGGCAGCTACTCCCACCAGGCCGCGATCGCGATCTTCGACGAGTGGTGGGAGTCCGCCCCCACCGACTCCACCCCCCGCGGTCGGTACGCCGTCGGCCGCGACGTGCTGCGCGGCGGGCTCGGCGGGCTCACTGACGATCTCCGGTTCGGCCTCGACGACCACCCGCGGGTCGGCAACGCGTCCTCGTGGCTAGGCCCGCCCTGGTACGGCTGGGTCAACAAGGACCTGCGACAGCTGCTCGGCGAGCCGGTGCGGGGCGGCTGGTCCCGTACCTACTGCGGCGACGGCTCCCTGGACGCGTGCCGGGACACGCTGCGCGCCTCGTTGGCCGCCGCCGTGAAGCGGGCCGGGTCAGCGCAGGGCGTGGCCGACGCCGGCTCGTTGACGTACGACAAGAGCCAGGACTACACCCGGCCGGTCGCCGCGGGGGTGGTCGGCGTACGGCCGATCGACTGGCAGAACCGGTCGACGTTCCAGCAGGTGGTGTGCTTCACCCGGCACCGGTAGCCGTCACCGGTCGAGCAGCCCGGCCAGGTCGACCCGGCGGATCTTCCCGGTCGCCGTGCGCGGCAGGTCCGCCACCACGCGGTACGTCTTCGGGCGCTTCGCCGGGGCGAGGCGCTGCTCGGCGTACTCGGAGAGGCTGGAAGGGGTGGCAGAGCCGGTGACGGCCGCGCACAACCGCTGGCCCCACTCCTCGTCGGGTACGCCGAACACCGCGACCTCCGCGACGCCGGGACACTCCGCGAGCACCCGTTCCACCTCGCGGGGGTAGACGTTGACGCCGCCGGTGATCACCAGGTCCTCGCGGCGTCCGTCGAGGTAGAGATACCCGTCGGCGTCGAGCCGGCCCACGTCGCCGACGGTGAACGCGTCGCCGCGCCACGCCCGCGCCGTCTTGTCCGGGTCCCGCCAGTACCCGAACCGGGCGTAGTCGGGGACGCGGCACCAGATCGCGCCGCTGTCGTCGACGGACAGCCGCCGGTGCGGGCGGGCCCGGCCGACGCTGTCCGGATGCTCCCGCCACTGCGCCGTGGAGCAGACCGTGAACTGGCCCTCGGTGGAGCCGTAGAACTCGTACACCGAGTCGGTCGGGAACACGTCCACCGCCCACTGCTTCAACGGCTGCGGGCACGCCTCCCCGGCGTGGGCCAACAGCCGGAACGACGCCAGGTCCGGCCGCCCCTCACCCGCCGTCGCCCGTAGCCGCCGTAGCTGAGTGGGTACGCAGAACGCGGTCGTCGGCCGTTCCCCGGCAATCAACCGGTACGCCGTCGCCGCGTCGAACTTGCCGCCCAGCAGCACCGATCCCCCGGCCAGCAGCGTGGCCGTCGAGAACCGCAGCGGCGCGGAGTGGTGCAGCGGCGAGAGCACCAGGTGGATGTCGTCGGCGGCCAGCGACCACAGCTCGGTCTCCTCGGCCAGCAGGGCGCGTGCGTCGGCTTCGCTCAGCACCCCCGACCACACGCCCTTGCGGCGACCCGTGGTGCCCGAGGTGTAGTGCATCGGCCGGCCCAGTGGCGCGTCGGCCAGCTCGACCGGTGGCGCCTCGAGCACCGCACCGAGTGCCGCTGGGGTGTCGAGCACCAGCCGCGGCTCGGCGTCGGCGAGCAGCTCCGCGCGCTCGGCGGCCGGCAGCGCCGGATCTCCGATCACCGGGATCACTCCGGTACGCAGCGCCCCCAGCACCACCGCCAGCAGGTCGCCCGACGGCGGCACCAGCACTGCCACGCGGTCGCCGGCTGCCAGTCCGGCACGCCGCAGTCCGCCGGCGGCGCGGCGCTGCGCGGCCAGACTCTCCGCGGCGGTCACCAGGTGCGCTGTCACGCTGCTGTGCGTACCACAGCAGGGTTTCCGGACCGGAACGTGGCCGGTCCCTTGTGAGGACCGGCCACGTCGGGGTGGGGGTTGGGGGTTGGTCTACGGGGTGTTGTCGGCGAGCGCCAGCAGTCGCGAGGAGTCGCCGTTGAAGTAGTCGCCGTCGACACAACCGGAGATACCGGAGACCGAACGGCAGTTGGTGTACTGCCAGAAGGTGTAGAACGACCAGCCGGCCGGCTTGGTCGGCGAGCTGACGCCCCAGTGGGCCACCCACAGCGGGCTGCGGGCCGCCTGGGCGGTCCAACCGCCGGTGCAGGTGCTCCACCAGCTGGCGGTCGTGTAGATCACGACGTCACGGGTGGACAGTGCCTTGTAGCGGGCCCAGAAGTCGTAGATCCAGGTACGCATCGCGCTCTGGCTCAGGCCGGCGCAGCTGCCTTCGAGGTCGAGGGCGCCGGGCAGCGTACGGTGGTCGGCCGACCAGCGGCCGCCGTTGTTGAAGAAGTACGACGCCTGGGTGGCGCCGCCGGAGTACGAGGGCCGGGCGAAGTGGTACGCCCCGCGGATCACGCCCGCGTAGTACGCCGCCGGGTAGTACGTGTTGAAGTTCGGGTCCTTGTAGCTCGTACCCTCCGTCGCCTTGATGTACGCGAACCTGATGCCCGCGTTGCGGACCGAGGTCCAGTTGATCGAGCCCTGCCAGTGCGAGACGTCGATGCCGGGAAGCAGGGTCTGGATGCCGATGTCGTCGCCGGATCTGACGGTCGAGCCGGTGTTGGCCGACGCGGGCTGCGACATTGCCACGGTGGCGAGGAGAGCGAGAGCCGAAACGGTGCCGAACAGCACGCGCCGTAACGACCGGGGGTGGTGGTGGGTCACTGCGAACCTCCCTGATCAGGAGCAGTCGGAGCGCCGCGGGGTTGCGGCAGTTCTCCAAAACCGCGGCTACGCCCCCAGCGCCTGGGCCGCGCGATCGCGCAGCTCAGGCAGACGTGCGTACAGCACGTCACCGGGGCATTGGGTGACGACGTAGTCGCGGTGGCCGACGATCGCCTGGTGCGGGTCCAGGCGATAGACGTCGCACAGCCAGGCACAGGTCGCGACGAGCTGGTCGAACAGCATCGTGGTGGTGTCGACGGAGGTGTAGAGCCCCTCGTTCTCGATGCCGATCGTGTGGTCGTTGTGCCCGGCGCACTGTGCGCCCTGTACGTGTTGTCCGTTCTGGATCGCCCACAGGCTGCGGTCCCGACCCTCCATCAGGTAACCGCCGCGGCTGATGGTCAGCTGCTGACCGGCGTCGATCCAGCCGTTGGTGTCCATGTGCAGGTCCTGGATCCAGTGCGACAGGTTGAACGCCTGGGCCAGCGAGTAGTCCGTGGTGTTGTCGCTCGCGGTGTGGTGCACGATGACGTGGTCCGGCCATCGGTCGAGTACGGTCACCGGACTGCTCGGCGGCCGGGCGTTCCACTCCACGCGGGTGTAGATCCGCGGTGGCGTGACCGCCGCGTCGGCCCGCCGTGGCACGGCCAGGTCGGCGGCTCCACCGAGGACGACGCCGGCGGCGAGCGCGGCGCCGCCGAGCAGGCGCCGCCGGGACAACGGTGACGAGTGGGGTGTCGGGGGTCCGGGTCGGTCCGGCGCCATCAGGTCTCCTCCTCCCGAGTGGCCAGGAATCGCGCGTCGCGTGAGGTG
>WNFV01007801.1_pt1 | contig 12271 bp, 13 predicted proteins | sample 5400101 | NCBI WGS metagenome assembly WNFV01 (sample SAMN13153361, study PRJNA577476) | soil metagenome | isolation source: 115 cm soil or saprolite under grassland replicate 1 | place: USA:California | collected 2016-06-15
GCCGATCACGGGCCGCATCCACATGCCGCCGCCGACGCACCAGACCTTCCAGGGCAGGAACTTCGTCATCTGCTCGTTCTGCCCCCGCAAGCTCGACTTCGACCCGCTCGCGATCCCGATTCCCTACCACCACTCGAACCTGAACTCGGAGGAGATGATCTATTACGTCTCCGGCAACTTCGGCTCGCGCAAGGGCATCGAGGTCGGCTCGGTGACGCTGCATCCGTCGGGCATCCCGCACGGCCCGCATCCCGGGCTGGCGGAGAAGTCGATCGGCTTGACGGAGACGCACGAGCTCGCCGTGATGTGCGACACCTTCCATCCACTCCGGCTGACCGTGCTCGGGCGTGAGCTCGACGACCCGTCCTACGCGTACTCCTGGTACGAGGAGCCGGCGGCCGCGAAAGTCGCCTCGAGCGCCGACGAGGATCCTGCAGGAGTCACCTCCCACCTGTGAGTCGTACTCTTGTCGTCGACTTCGACGGCACGGTCACCGAGCAGGATCTCCTCGACGAGATCGCGAGCCGTTTCGGCGACCCGGCCGTCTACCGAGCGGTCGACGAGGGGCTCGGCGAGGGCCGCATCCCGCTTCGCGAGGTGATCACCCGGGAGTTCGAGCCCGTGCGGAAGCCGCTGGAGGAGATCGTCGGCTGGGAGCTCGAGAACGTGCGGATCCGGCCCGGTTTCCGTGAGCTCGTCGAGCTCGCGGAAGCGCAAGGCTGGCGCTTCGTCATCGTCTCCTCGGGCTTCCACGAGCTGATCGAGCCGATCCTCGAGCGCGAAGGGGTCTCCGTCGAGGTGCACGCGAACCGAGTCGACGCGCGGCCGGACGGCTGGCGCGTTCTCTGGCGGTACGACGAATCGTGCGAGTCCTGTGGCGAGTCGTGCAAGCGATCGATCGTCCAGGGGTTCGCAGGCGACGGCGAGCTCGTGTACGTGGGGGACGGTTACTCGGATCGCTGCGCGGCCGAAGCTTCGGACCGCGTCTTCGCCACGAAGGGCCTGGCCCAATACCTCGACGAACGGGGAATTCCCTATGAGCGCTTCCACGACTTCCACGACGTCGCGCGCGGTCTCGCTTCCTGAGCCCTACGACTTCGAGCTCTCGACGGAGCGCTACCGCGCCTTCGGGCCTGACCTCGCCAACCTCTGGCGGGAGGGCGGCCTGCAGCGAATCTTCGACGGTCGTGAGGTCCGGATCGAGCTTGCGCCGGGCGGGGTGCGCATCGAGCCGGGCGACTCCAAGCGCGCCGATCGCGTGCGCCGCTACCTCGGTGAACCTTTCGACCTCGACGGCTTCGCAGCGTTCGCCGCGACCGAGCCCGTGCTGGCCCGCCTCGCCGACGGCCTGCGTGGATTTCGCCCCCCGCTCGCGCCCGATCCCTACGAGACTCTCGTCACCTCGATCACCGCGCAACAAATCTCCCTCCACGCGGCCTTCGCGGTGCGCAACCGGCTCGTTCAGGCATTCGGGGAACCCTTCCAGCACGCGTACTCATTCCCGACTCGCGAGCGCATGGCCGCCGCAGAGCCCGACGAGCTCTTGCCGCTCGGATTCTCGCGCCGCAAGGCCGAGTACGTCGTCGGACTGGCGCGATCCGACCTGGATCTCGCCGGGCTGGCGGCCCTTCCGGACGACGAGGTGAAAGCCAGGCTCGTCGCGGTTCCCGGGATCGGCGAATGGACCGCCGACTGGTTCCTGGCCCGCCACCTGGCGCGCCCCGACGCCTGGCCGGCGGGCGACCTCGGGCTCCGAAAGGCCGTCCGTCACTTCTATGACGAGGAGGACACGCGTGCCGCGGGCGACCGCTTCCCCGGTCACCGCAATCTCGCAGCGCACTATCTCCTGACCGGTCAGCGAGTATTGGGTTGATGCCGATCGACGAGCAGCCGAGCGAAGATCTTCTGCGCCAGCTCGTGGAGGAGGCCCAGGAGCGCGGAGACGACGCCGTCGTCGTCGAGGCGACACCCGAGACGGCGGACGCCTGGCGCCGGGCCGGGTTCTCCGAACGGGCGCGCATCCTGGAGGCTCCGGTCGCGGCTCTCGAATATCGGCTCGGAGACGAGCGAGAGCCGTCTTTCGGCTCGATCCACGTGCAGACGGACGATATCGACGCCGTCTTGCGAGGCGTCCGCCAGTTCGTCCCCCGCATGCCCGGAAACTCGCGCGGCAGCGTCGTCTCGTCGCCGCGGAACGGCTGGGTGGCGGTCTACGACGAGCTCGCGGACCGCGAGCCCGAGATGCTCAGGCGGCTCGCGCGCGAGCTCTCCGATCGCATGGGGGCCGTCGTCCTCCTGCTCGGCGTCGAGGAGGGCCAGGTCGTTCGATTCGTGCTCCTCGAGCGCGGACGCGTGATGGACGAGTACCTGTCGGTGCCCGAGCACCACGGCGAGCTTCCGCCCGGGGACGTGATCGCTCTGTCGGCGAACCCGACCGTGGTCGCGCGCCTGACCGGAGCCGACCCGGCAGAGGTGCGGCGTGTCATCCGCACCGGCAAGCGGCTGGAGGATTTGGCTCCCGCTCAGGAGCTCGTGACCGACGTCGCCGCGGTTCTCGGCGTCGCAGGCGGCGACCACGGGTACGCGGGCGCGGGAGACGTACCAGGCGCCGTTGCCTTGCCGCGCGAATGAGCGCGCCGCCGATCCTCCTCCTGCACGCCTTCCCGATGGACGCGCGCATGTGGGACGCGCAGGTCTCTGCGCTGGAGCAGGTGGGCTACGAGTCGCTGGCGCCTAACCTTCCCGGCCGCGAGCCCGACAACGACCTCGCAAACTGGGCCCGGCGCGTCCTCCAGCTCCTGCCCGGCGACTTCATCCCCGTCGGCTGCTCGATGGGCGGTTATCTCATCTTCGAGCTCTGGCGGCAGGCCTCCGCCCGGATCCCGGCCGCTGTCTTCATCGACACGCGCGCGGGCGCGGACACCCCGGAAGTGCGGGAGGGCCGGGCCGAGACGATCAGAATTCTCGGAGAGGACGGCCTCGACGCCTTCTGGAAGCTCCAGGAGCCGAAGGTCTTCGGGCCTGAGGCTCCGCCTGACGTGGTCGAGCGGGCTCGTGCCATCGCCGCGGAGCAGCCGATCACGAATCTCGTCGCCACCCTTCAAGTGCTCGCATCGCGGCCGGACTCGCGCGAGACCGCCTCGTCGCTGGACGTCCCGGCGCTGGTGATCGTCGGCGAGGAAGACGTCCTGACTCCGCCAGGCGAGGCCGAGGAGCTCGCGGAGCTGCTTCCGATCGCCCAGCTCGTGCGCCTTCCGGGAGCGGGTCACCTGACACCGCTCGAGCAGCCCGTGCGGATAAACGAAGAGCTGATTGTCTTCCTTTCTCACGTCGCGCCCACCAGCCCTTGACAGCCGCCGGCGAAGTTAGTAAAAACTAACTTCTGATGACCGAACGCCTGGCGCGCGCGTCGGCTCGGCGCCCCTTGCTCATGATCGGCGTGTGGGCAGTGGCCATCGTGGTCGCCTTCGGGCTCATCGGCGTTTTTCTCGAAGACGCCCTGAGCAGCGAAGCTCGCGTGACAGGAAACCCGGAGTCGGCGCAGGCGGAGCAGCTGCTCGCAGAGCGTTTTCCCGCCGCGGAGGTCGCCGCCCAGCGCGACGTCACCGAGGTCGTGGTCGTCCGCGGATTGTCCCCCGACCGAGCCAAGCCCCTCGCGGACGAGCTTCGCGCGGCCGGGGCCTCGCACGTCGTCACGCCGTCCGAAGACGACCGACTCGTCTCGGAGGATGGCGACGGGTTCGCGCTCCTCATCGGTCTGGGCGAGCCTCCGGAGGACAAGGTCGACCCGGTCGTCGCGGTCGTCGAGAGGCTCGATGCCCAGCCAGGGGTGGAGGCGGGGATCTCGGGCGAGTGGACGCTGGACGCCGACTTCCAGCAGCTCTCGCAGGACGATCTTCGCACCGGCGAGCTCTACTTCGGCATCCCAGCGTCCCTCGTCGTCCTTCTGCTCGTCTTCGGCGCCGTCGTCGCCGGCCTCGTGCCGCTCGTCTTCGCACTCGTCTCCATCTTCGTGGCGCTCGCGCTGACCGCTCTCATCGGGCAGGCCTTCGAGCTCTCCGTCTTCGTTGTGAACATGCTGACCGGCATGGGACTCGCGCTGGGAATCGACTACACCCTCTTCATTCTCTCGCGCTACCGCGAGGAGCGGGCGCAAGGACGCGAGAAGCCGGACGCGATTGCGACCGCAGGGGCGACAGCAAGCCGGGCCGTGCTCTTCAGCGGCCTCGCCTTCGTCCTTGCCATGACCGGGATGCTCCTCGTTCCGAGCTCGATCATGCGGAGCCTCGCGACGGGCGCGATCCTCGTGGGCATCGTCTCCGTCATCGCTGCGCTCACGCTCCTGCCCGCCGTTCTCAGCCTCGTGGGCGATCGGGTCAATGCGCTGCGCATCCCGTACTTCGGGCGGGGAGTGGGGACCCAGGCGGTCGAGAGTCGCTTCTGGGGCCGGATCGTCCGGTTCGTGATGCGCCGGCCCTTCGCCTGCCTCGCGGCCGCGGTAGCGCTCATGCTCGCGGCGGCGGTCCCGGTCTTCTCACTGGAGACGGGCTCGTCGGGCGTGTCCACCCTCCCCGACCGCTTCGCGTCGAAGCACGGATTCCAACTCCTGAACCAGGAGTTCCCCGGCCAGTCGACCGACCCCGTGCAGATCGTCGTGGACGGCAATGCGTCCTCACCTGCCGTGCGGCGCGGGATCGACCGCCTCGAGGCGACCCTCGCAGAACGGCCCCTGTTCGGCGAGCCGACTGTCGAGACGAATGAGACGGGCAACACCACGCTGATCACCGTGCCGATCGGAGGGGACGCCGTCTCCGAGCCGGCGATCGAGGCGGTGCGCGACTTGCGAACGGAGGTCGTCCCGGAAGCCTTCGCCGGCGCGGAAGCCGAAGTGCTGATTGGCGGAGACACCGCGATGGAACTCGAGTACCACGACGCCATGGACACCTGGCTGCTGCGCGTATTCGCGTTCGTCCTTGGCCTCAGCTTCATCCTGCTCACGATCGCCTTCCGCTCGATCATCGTGCCCGCGACCGCCATCGTCATGAACCTGCTCTCCGTCGGGGCGACCTACGGCCTGCTCGTGCTCGTTTTCCAGAAGGGCGTGGGGAACGAGCTTCTCGGCTTCCAGCAGGTCGACCACATCGAGGCGTGGGTGCCCCTTTTCCTCTTCTCAGTTCTCTTTGGCCTCTCGATGGATTACCAGGTGTTCCTGCTCTCTCGGATCCGGGAAAAGTTCTCTCAGACGAATGACAACCGCCTTGCGATTTCGTTCGGGGTTACCTCGACCGCGCGCCTGATCACGGGCGCCGCGTTGATCATCATCGCGGTCTTCTGGGGCTTCGCCATGGGCGACCTGATCATGTTTCAGCAGATGGGCTTTGGGGTCGCAATTGCCCTGCTGCTCGACGCGACCGTGATCCGAACGGTCGTCGTGCCTGCGACGATGGCGCTCCTCGGCCGCTCGAACTGGTATCTGCCTAGCTGGCTCGAGTGGCTGCCGGACGTTCACGTCGAGGGCGCCGAGCCGCGACGTCGAGAAACCGGTCGGCCAGCGCCCGCCCAACCTGGGCCCACCGCTCCATAGGAGCGAGGTCGATCCGCCGGCCGCTGCGGTCGGACGCGAGCCAGCCTTCGACGATCTCCCGAGTCACTTCGGCGTGAAACTGGATGCCCCAGGCGAAGTCCCCGATTCGATAGGCCTGGAGGCCGACGCGGCTCCTCGCGAGGGGAACGCCGCCGGGAGGGAGGTCGAAGGCGTAGCTGTGCCACTGGAACGCATCGAAGCGCTCCGGCGCGGCGGCGAAGAGGGGATCGCCGGCGGCCTCGGGGGTCAGCTCGACTTCGTGCCAGCCGACCTCCTCTCGGGTCGCCGGCCCCACATGTGCCCCTGCGGCCTTCGCGATCAGTTGGCCGCCTAGGCAGACGCCGACGAGCGGCAACTCCGCGGCCAGGAGACTCTTGATCAGATCGTCCTCTTCGCGAAGCCAGGGATGCTGGTCTTCCTGGTCGACGTTCATGCCGCCCCCGAACACGAAGACGGCGTCGAAGGCCTCGGGCGGCTCGGGCGGGGCGCCGCGGACGAGGTTCCATTCGACCAACTCGCCGCCACGCTCTCGAACGGCGTCCGCGAACGTTCCCGTGGGGGCGTCGTCCTGGTGGATCAGGGAGAGGACGCGCACGATCGGAGTCTAGTCTGGAGCTCTCGCGCCGCTTCGCCCGGGCTGCCCTCGCCGACGGGTTTCCCGTCCAGCTCGATCGCCGGCATGACCTCGCGCACCGAGGACGAGGTGAAGGCCTCCTCCGCGGCCGCCATGTGCTCGAGCGGGAAAACTCCCTCGCGCACCTCGTAGCCGAGCCGGCCGGCCTCGGCGATCAGCGTCGCCCGCGTCACGCCTGCAAGGATCCCGAGCTCGAGCGCCGGTGTGTAGAGAACCCGCTCGAGCCGCCACCACACGTTCGTCACGGGCCCTTCGAGCACGATGTCGCCGCTGGCGAGGAAGACAGCGTCGTCCGCGCCGCGGCGCTTCGCCTCCGCCTCGGCGGCCATGTTCACCGCGTAGCTCGTCGACTTGACGCCGCCGAGGAGCCAGGGCGCGAACGCACGCAAGTCGGCCTGCAGCCCGAGCGGGAGCGCGATCAGCTTGATTCCCTGCGCACGCAGCTCCTCGAGCTGGGGCGGAACCGAGCTGACGAGCGCGAGCGCGGTCGGGCGCCCGCTTCCCTCCCGGCCCGCTGTCCAGTAGAGACGCAGAACGGCCTCCGGCTCGCCTGCGGCGTCCAAGGCCGACCGCGCGAGCTTCTCGCACTCCTCGACGTCTACTGGAGGAAGCCCGATCCTCGCCGCCGAGCCCGCGAGCCGCGCGAGGTGCTCGTCGAGCTTGAACGGACTTCCCGCATACACACGCGTGGTCTCGAACGCGGCGCGACCTCTCAGCAGCGCCTCATCGTCGGCATTCAGGACCGGCTCGTCCGGGTCGACGATGCCGCGCCCGCCGAGAGCCACGGCGAGCAGCGTCACCGGGCGACCGGCTCCTCCACGGGCGTCCCGATCGCTGCGAGGAGCGGCCGAGCCTTCACCCATGACTCCTCGATCTCCTCTCCCGGCTCGGAATCCCACACGATGCCGCCGCCCACCCAGAGGTGGATTCGTCCTTCGGCCACCGCGAACGTGCGGATTGTCAGCGCCAGGTCGAGGTCGCCGTTCGGCCAGATGCGACCGAGCGCCCCCATCGAGGCGCCCCGGCCGACCGGCTCGAGAGCGGCGATGTGGTCGACGGCGGAGATCTTCGGCGCCCCCGTGATGGAGCCTCCGGGAAACATCGCCTCGAGTAGCTGGGCGAGCCCGACGCCGTCGCTCAACCGGCCCTCGACCCTCGTGACGAGGTGCTTAACGCCGGCGAGCTTCTGCTCTGTCATGAGTCCGGGCCAGCGCACCGTCCCCGGTTCGCACACGCGCGAAAGGTCGTTGCGCTCGAGGTCGACGATCATCACGTGCTCCGCGGCGTCCTTCTCCGAGTCCTGCAGGTCGTCGTCTCCGAGAGGCCGGGTGCCTTTGATCGGGGCGGTCCAGACGCGGCGCCCCCGGCGCGCGAGGAAGAGCTCGGGAGAGGCCGACACGATCGTCCAGCCGGCGCCCACGAGCGGCTCCGGGTGGAGCGGGCGCAGGGACGCGAGGTTGGCCGCCAGCCCGCTCGGGTCGCCCTCGAAGGGCGCGGAGAGGTGCTGGACGAGATTCACCTGGTAGACATCCCCGCGAGCGATGGCGTCTTTAACGGCTTCCACGGCCGCTCCGTAGTCAGCGTCGTCCCACGTTCGCGTCCACTCGCCGACGCGGAAGTCGCCGGCCGCGCGCGCCGGCTCCTGGAGACTGTGGATCCGGCAAACAGCGAGAGGCAGCGGACAGGGCTCCGGTGGCGCCGGCGCACTCGTTCGACGGATCGTCTGCGAAAGGCCGTAGCCGAGAAAGAGATCCGCGACGAGCCCGCGCCCGTCGGGGCCGAAGAACCCTTCGGCGCGCAGGTAGTCCTCGATCGCTGCAAACGCGCCCTCAGCCTGCCAAAGCTCGAGCATGGTGGGAACGCTACCCGGTCGCGCTCGTAGAATCGGGCTCGTGGACGACCGGCCGATCGGCATCTTCGACTCCGGAGCAGGAGGCCTCACCGTCCTTCATGAATGTCTCGTCACGCTGCCGCACGAGGACTTCGTCTACCTCGGCGACGGCGCGCGCTGTCCCTACGGCCCGCGCCCGCGGGAGGAGATCCAGCGCTTCTCGCACGAGATCGCGTCATACCTCCAGGACGCGGGCGTGAAGCTGATCGTTGCGGCGTGCAACTCTGCCACGGCCGCGGCGTTGCCGCAGCTCCAGGAGCGGCTTACGGTCCCGATCGTCGGCGTCCTGGCTCCGGAGGCGCACGCGGCCGTGCAGGCGACCCGCAACCGCCGCATCGGGGTCCTGGCCACCGAGGCGACCGTGGCAAGCGGCCGCTACACGGAGGCGATACGCACTCTCGACGCCGGTGCTCACGTCGTCGCCACCGCCTGTCCGCGCCTCGTGCCCCTGATCGAAACGGGTGCCCCCACCGAGGAGATCGACGCGTCTGTACGCGAGTACGCGCGTCCGCTCAAGGAAGAAGAGGTGGACACGGTCATTCTCGGCTGCACGCACTACCCGCTCATCCGGCCCGTGCTCGAGCGCGTGTTCGGCCGGACGACGACTCTGGTCTTCTCGGCCGAGGAGACGGCGCGTGAGGTGGCGGAGACGCTCGACCGCAAAGGAACTTCGAGCGACCCTTCGCGCGAGGGCTCGATTCGCTTCCTCACGACCGGGAAGCCGGAGGAGTTCCGCGCGCTCGGCGAGCGCTTCTTGCAGCTGCCGATCGGCCGGGTCGAACAGGTCGCCATCCGCGACCTCGAGCTGGCCGCATGAAATGAGAGAGGGGCGCCGAGCGGACGAGCTCCGCCCGATCGACATCGTCCCCGACTTCGTCGAGCAGGCGCACGGCTCGGTGCTGATCTCCTTCGGCCGGACGAGAGTCCTCTGCACCGCCACGGTCGAGGAAGGAGTCCCGCGCTGGCTCGTCGGCTCCGGCCGGGGCTGGATGACCGCCGAGTACGGGATGCTGCCGGCCTCGACCGGCGAACGCATGCAGCGCGAGGCGCGCTCCGGGCGGCAGGCCGGGCGCACCGTGGAGATCCAGCGCCTCGTGGGGCGCTCCCTCCGCGCGGCCTACGACCTCGACGCTCTCGGGGAACGGACGGTGTGGCTCGACTGCGACGTCATCCAGGCGGACGGCGGCACGCGCACCGCCGCGATCACGGGCGCCTGGATCGCCCTCGCGCGCGCGGCCCGCAAGATGGCGTTCCCACTCCCCTCCAACCAGATCGGGGCCGTCTCGGTGGGCATCGTCGACGGAGAAGAGCTGCTCGACCTCGACTACGAGGAGGATTCCTCTGCGGAGGTGGACATGAACGTCGTCATGCGAGGCGACGGAACACTCATCGAAGTGCAAGCGACCGCTGAGCGAAACGCGTTCAGCCGCGAGCAGCTCGACAATCTGATCGACCTCGCGGCGGCCGGCATCGAGGAGCTGGCGGCTGTTCAGCGGAAGGGCGTCGAGGCGTGAGCAACGGGAACGTGATTCCCGACCTGGATTTGTGGGAGGTCGCCCTCCGCCTCGCCGTGGCGGCTGCCCTGACTGGCGCCGTCGGGCTCGAACGGGAGTTCCGTGAGCGCGCCGCGGGCCTGCGAACGCACATGCTGGTGGGCGTCGGCTCAGCGCTCTTCACCATCGTTTCGGCGTACGCGTGGGGAGACTTCATCTTCGACCGGACGCAGGGTACGGCCTTCGATCCCACCCGCATCGCGGCCCAGATCGTTACCGGCATCGGCTTCCTCGGGGCCGGCGTGATCATCCGGCAGGGTCTCTCCATCCGGGGAGTCACGACCGCGGCCGGGCTCTGGGTGGCCGCCGCGATCGGGATGGCTGTCGGCGCCGGCTACTGGGGCGCCGCTCTCATCGGCACAGGAGTCGTGCTGGTCGGGCTCGGCCCGCTCAGAATGGCCGAGGGCTGGGTCGTGCGCCGCCGACGCGAGGGAGGCACCCTGGAGATCGACCTCCGTCCGGAGGAGCCGCTCGCCCCCGTCCTCAGTGTCCTCGAGGGACGACGTGCGCGCGTGAGCAGGATCCACCTCGAAGAAGAGGAGACCGGCCGCGAGCTTCGCATCGAGGTGCGAATGCCTCCCGGTGTGAGCGGTCGTGATCTGGTCGAGGAGCTCACGCGCCTCGATGAAGTAACCGGCGTCCGCTGGAACGAATAAGCCTCGCGGATCTGGTCGGCGCGGCTCCCACCGGGCGGAGCCCGGCTTCGCCCGCGCCTGACGCCTCTGGCAGCGGGATGCTTCGCTCGCGTCGCCTCGCCCGTGAAATTTCGACGCGTTAGCGTATCGGCGCCGCTCGCTCGCCTCCCTTGCCAGCGGCGTCCCAGATGCCGCGAGTAAGAGCGATCTTCGCCTCGCAGAACGAGCACAAGCTGCGGGAGCTGCGCGCTCTCTTTCCCGACTGGGAGATCGAGCCGCTCGAGGACGGCGCGATGCCGGAAGAGACGGGCTCGACCTTTTACGAGAACGCCCTCGCGAAGGCCCGCCACGGGCGAGAGGCCGGCGCCCCCGATCTCTGGGCGATCGGCGAGGACTCGGGGCTCGAGGTGGAGGGGCTCAGCGGTCGGCCGGGGATCCACTCCGCCCGCTACGCGGGGCCGGTCGCAAGCGACGAGGAGAACGTCGCCAAGCTCCTCAACGAGCTCTTCGCGGCGGAGAACGAGGCGCGTCGCGCCCGCTACGTCAGCGAGCTCGTGCTCCTCTCGCCTGACCTCAAAGAGCTTCGAGGCACGGGAACGCTGGAAGGACGGATCGCCCGGGAGCCGCGCGGCTCGGGAGGATTCGGCTACGACCCTGTCTTCGTCCCCGAGGGCGAGGAACGAACCGTCGCCGAGCTGGGTGACGATTGGAAGCGGGAGCACAGCCACCGAGCGCGTGCGGCCCATGCCTTGCGCGAAGCGGTAGGCGTCAGCGGCGCGGAGTTGTAGGCTCCCCGCGTGCTCTTCTCGCACGACACCAAAGCGGATGCCCTCAGGCGCTGCCCGTTCTTCGCAGGCCTCTCGCGCGGGGAGCTCCTCGAGCTGGCGAAGGTGAGCGAGGACATGGAGGTCGAGGAGGGAAAGGTGCTCACGCGCGAAGGTCAGAGCGGGAGCGAGTTTTTCGTGATCGTCGACGGCGACGTGTCCGTCATGAAGAACGGCCAGGAGATCCGAACGCTCGGCCCTGGAGACTTCTTCGGCGAGATCGCGCTCCTCGAGGACACGCCTCGAACAGCCACCGTGGTCGCGAAGACGCCGCTTCGGTTCTTCGTGCTGACGCGCCAGTCGTTCCGCAGCATGCTCGCGCACCAGCCGGAGCTCGAGCAGAAGGTGCTGGCCGCGCTCGAGGAGCGTGTGCGCGCCACCTAGGCCCTCCTACGCGACTCCCACGCCCTCCTCGGCAGCAGCGGCCTGCGCGCGTCCTCGGGTGAGCCACCAGTTCACCTCGGCGCCCAGCACGAGGATATTCGCCATCAGGTAGAGCCAGAAGAGCAGGAGGGCCAGCCCGCCGAAGGCCTGGAGAGCAACGAGCTCGCCGGCGGTCAACCGGACGAAGATCGGCAGGATCTGAAAGCTCGCCTGGAGGAGCAGCGCCGCGATCACCGCGCCCGGCAGCGTCTCCCTCCAGGTAAGCGCGGCGTTCGTGAGCAGGTTGTAGAGGCTCCACAGGAACCCGAAGATGAGCGCGGTCGAGATCGTGAGCGCGTACACATAGGAGAGAACGCCGCCCGCGACGCCTGCGTCCTTCGTCAGCTTGACCCCGACGGAAGCGACGATGAGCGCGACGAAGAGCACGGCGAGGGAGCCGGCCACGAGGACGAGTACGAACAGCTTCTGGCGAATGAACGACCGGTTCGGAAGCCCATAGACGATGTTGAAGGCCGACTCGAGGACGCTGAAGAAGCCGAGCGAGGCCCAGAGCAGCCCGATGCCGCCGATGATCGAGAGCGACGTGGCCTGCTCCTGGATCGAATGCACGACCGTGACGAGCCGGTTGACCGAGCTCGCGGGGAAGGAGCGGCGGAGCTCCTCGATCAGGTAGCTCGACTCGCTCTGCTGCCCGGCGAGCGCGATCAGCGACAGGGCGAGGAAGAGCAGCGGAACGAAGGACAGCAGTGCGAAGTACGCGATCATC
>WNFV01010401.1_pt1 | contig 12271 bp, 9 predicted proteins | sample 5400101 | NCBI WGS metagenome assembly WNFV01 (sample SAMN13153361, study PRJNA577476) | soil metagenome | isolation source: 115 cm soil or saprolite under grassland replicate 1 | place: USA:California | collected 2016-06-15
TCGCGGGCGCGATGACCCCGGACCAGGTGCGCGCGAACGCCGCGGCCGGCGAGTGGCGGCTCGACGCAGACGAGCTCGCCGCACTGCGCCGGCTCTAGCGGACCGCGTATCCGGAGAGGTCGAGGAAGGAGTCGCCCTCCTTCCCGTTCGGCTCGCCGGGCGCGAAGGAGATCGTGTGCGCGCCGCGCTTCGGCCAGCGCCACGCGAAGAGAACGGTGTTCGGGATGCTGCGGCCCGAGCTCGACTTGTTCTGCCAGATCCCGGTCCGGTCGAAGGTCTCGACACCGTCGACGAAGACGCGCGCGTGGCCGTTCTCGCAGCAACGCTCGCCCAGCGTCCCGAGCAGCGCGATCCCCGAGCCGGTGAACGTGACGGTGTCGGTCACGGAGATCGCGCGCGTCACCGTCTGTGCGCCGGCCCAGCGCTTCGCCGACGAGATGCGCGTCTTCGGTGCGAGCGCGGCGGCGGCGATCTCGAGCGCGAGGCCGCCGTTCGTCTGCCACGCCGTCGTCATCGCGCGCGGCGGCGGTCCGTCGAAGAAGCGGCCGAAAGTTCCGTCGGCGGCGGTCCGTCGAAGAAGCGGCCGAAAGTTCCGTCGGGCGCGCGCGCCGAGAGCGCGGCGGCGGCGTTGCGGAGGATCCAGAGCCGGGCGAGCCGCGACCCGCGGTCGTGCGCGAGCCGGTACATCGCCTCGACGAGCGGCTCGGCGATGTCGTTTTCCGCCTGGAGGTCGGCGAAGACGCCGTTCGGATCGTCCAGCTTGACGAGTGCGGCGGCTGCGCCCAGAGCCTCGTCGAGATAGCGCCTCACGTGGGTGACGCGCCAGAGCTCGAGCCCGTTCCAGATCATGTCGCCGTTGACCGACGCGAAGAACCTGTGCGGCACCTGCGTGCACGCGTGTCCGTCGTCGAAGACGTAAACGGAATACAGCGGCAGGGCGGGGTCGCGAAACCACTTGCGCACCGCCGCGTAGTGCGCGCGCGCCGACGTCAGGTACTTCGGCTCGTGCGTGACGAGGTGGAGGAGGAGCGCCGCCTTGATCGCGTTCGCGTCCGTCTCGAGCGTCTTCAGCTGATTCGCCTCGCCCTCCGGCTGCTGGTAGCGGATCTCGGGACAGGCGCCGCGCGCGAACACCTGCGCGTCCTCGACGTACGCGAACGCGGCCCTCGCCAGCCGCACGGCCGCGTCGCGCACGGCGTTCCGTAGCTCGGCGACGTCGCGATCAGCGCGCGCAGGATCGGGACGAGCCGCGCCTCGTGCGTCGTGCTCCAGCGCAGCCAGAGCGCGTACGTGAGCGAGTCGACGCCCCAGTCGCGGTTCGAGAGGCCGCAACCGGGCGGACCGCACTGGTTCCACAGCCCGTTGCCGGCGTAGAGGACGCGCACGAGCGTCGACTCCGCCTGCCGGCCCGCGGCTGCGAACGTCGTCGTGCCGGTCGTCGAGGGGGTCAGCGCGAGGCCGGCCGCGGCGAGCACGGTCGCGACCGCGCGCGACGCTACTTGACTTTGTCCTTTCCGTTTCCGTGCTCGACGCTCGCCGGCGGCTGCGGCGTCACCGGCGCGGCCGCCTGGCTGCCGGGGTCGGCCGGCCGGCCGTGCTCGGTTGGGGCGGAAGGGCGCGAGCCCGCTTGCGCCGGATGCGCGGCACGCGCGACCGCGCTGTTTCCGCGCTGCGTGCGCACGGTCGCGGCGGCCCGCTGCGGCGGCGCCGCAGGGTGGACGGGCGCCGCGCGGTGCACGACCGCGGCCGCTGCGGGCGCCGCCGGAACGGCATCCGTGCGCGCCGGCGCGGCGGCCGCGTGCTTCCGCGCCGCGGGCGGTTTCGGCGCGCGGTGCCGCGCGGGCGCCGGCGTCACCGACGCGCGCCGAACGACCGGAGCAGGAGCCGGACGCGCGTGCGTGACGCTCGGGCCGGGCTGCGCGTGCTGCCGGTGGACGATCGTCCGCTCCGCCTTCGTCGCAACGACGGTTGCGGTGCCGGCCGCGACGAGGACGGCGGCTGCCTTGACGGCCGCGCCGCCTGTGAAGAGCGCCTTCAACGTGGCGAGCAGCGGACCGAGGTTGAGTCCGGTCGCGAGCCGCTTCTTCAGCGGCTGCTCGAGTCCCTTGGCGAGCGAGCGGCGCGCGCGGAAGATCAACGTCTCGACCGCCGCCTGCGAGAGCTCGAGCTCCTGGCCGATCTCGCGGTACGAGAGTCCCTGCCACTCGCGCAGGAGGATCGCGCGGCGCTGGCTCGCGGGCATCGAGGCGAGCACGTCCGTGAGCCCGATCAGCTCGTCGCCGCGCCTGTCCCGCGACGGGACGACGTCCTCGAGGACCTCGAAGTCTGCATCGCACTCGACGCGCCGCCGCCGCCACGACGTTGCCTGGCGCTCGTTGCAGACGTTCTGCGCGATCGCGAACAGCCACGCCTGCTCCGCGTGCGGCGTCACGCCGCGCGAGAGACCGCGGAAGGCGTTCATGAACGTCGTCTGCAGCGCGTCCTCGGCGTCTTCGCGCGAGCCGAGCCGGCGCAGGCAGTAGGAGAAGATCTGCCGCGCGTAGCGCTCGTAGAGCGAGTGCAGAGAGCGGCCGGCGGCCTGGCCGTCGACGCCGGGGGATGCGATCGGTGCTGCTGCGGTCACGTGGACAGGATGATGGCGTGCACTCGTAAGGAAACTTTTACGTCCGTGCCCGCGCCGTCCCGCGTGTAACGCGCCGGTGGCGATCTCCAGGCCGCGCGTTACGGTTGGGGAGGATGGCGTCGACGATGCACTCGCTCGCCGCGCGCGCGGACGGCATCGGACGCTCGCGCCTCGCCTCCCTGGCGACAGCGGACGCGCGCGCCGCGCTGCTCGGCTTCCTCACCGTCGCGGCCGTCGGCTCGGCGCATGGGGGCTATTCCCCGACCTCCTGGGGCTGGACGGCGATGGTGCTCGGCTGGCTGGCGACGCTCGCGCTCGCGGCGCGGCCGCTCGTCCGCCTCTCGTGGCCGGAGGCCGTCGCGCTCGCCGGCGCGGCTGCGTTCGCCGCCTGGACGCTCCTGTCGGCGCTGTGGACCGAGTCGGTTCCGCAGACCGCGCTCTTGTTCGAGCGCTCGCTCGTCTACGTCGCGGGCATTGCCGCGGCGCTCCTGCTCGTGCGCTCGTGGTCGTACCGCGCGCTCGTCGGCGGCGTGTGGGCGGGAACGGCGGCGCTCTGCTGCTACGGCCTCGCGACGCGGCTGTTCTCCGGACGGTTCCCCGGCGCGCTCACGATCGCCGGCAACCGGCTCGAGCGCCCGCTCGGCTACTGGAACTCGCTCGGACTGCTCGCCGCGTTCGGGTGCATCCTCGCGCTCGGGCTCGCCGTCCACGGCCGCGGCGCCGTCTGGCGCGCGCTCGCCGCGGCCTCGCTCGTGCCGCTCGCGGCAGCGCTCTACTTCACGTTCAGCCGCGGCGCCTGGCTGGCGCTCGCGCTCGGGCTGCTCGTGCTCGTCGCGCTCGACCCGCGGCGCCTCCGCGTCGTCGCCGGCCTCGCGCTGCTCGGCCCGTGGGCGGCCGCCGGCGTGCTCGTCGCGTCGCGGCAGTCGTCCTTGACGGCCAGCGGCGCGCTCGGCCCTGACGCCGTCACCGAAGGACGTCGCCTCGCCGGGATCCTGCTCGTCCTGGCGCTCAGCGCCGCCGTCGCGTCACTGCCGCTCGGACGCGTCGGCGTCCTCCTAACCCACCCGGGATACGACCGCCGTTTCGCGCTCGCCTCCTGCGCAGCCGCGGTCGTCGCGCTCGTCGCCGTCTTCGTCGCGTTCGGGTCGCCGGTGCACATCGCGAAGCGCGGCTGGCACGCCTTCAACGCGCCGCCGGTCGTCGTCCGCGGCGGCAGCCTCAACGCGCGGCTGACGAGCTTCTCGGGGAGCTGGCGGACGCAGCTCTGGCGCGTCGCGATCGACGACTGGCGCGCGCATCCGCTCGGCGGCTCCGGCGCGGGCACCTATCAGCAGGAGTGGCTCGCGCACCGAAAGGTCGCGTCACAGGTGATCAACGCGCACAGCCTCTACCTCGAGACGCTCGCCGAGCTCGGCCCCGTCGGTCTCGCGTTCCTGCTCGCGCTGCTCGCGGCGCCGCTCGTCGCGGCCGCGCGTGTGCGCGAGCGGCGGCTCGTGCCGACCGCGGCGGCCGCGTTCGTCGCGTTCCTCGCGCACGCGGCGGTCGACTGGGACTGGCAGCTGACCGCGGTCGCGCTTGCTGCGCTGCTGACCGGTGCGGCGCTGCTCGCGGCCGCGCGTGCGGACGCGGGCGCCGCGCGCGTCGGGACGCGCGGCCGCGCGGCGCTCGCGCTGGCGACCGTCGCCGTCGCCGTCGTCGCGGGAATCGGACTCGTCGGCAACCGTGCCGTCGCCGCGAGCGCGAACGCGACCGCGCGCGAGGACTATCCGCGCGCCGAGCGTCAGGCGCGCCGCGCGATCGACTGGGCGCCGTGGTCGTCCTCCGGCTGGGAGGCGCTCGGCGACGCGCAGTACCAGCAGGGCGAGCTCGCCGCTGCGCGCGCCAGCTACCGGAACGCGATCGCGAAGGACGACCGCGACTGGCACCTCTGGCTCGACCTCGCTCTGACGAGCACCGGCAAGGCGCAGCGGCGCGCGGCGGAGCACGCCCGGCGGCTCGACCCGCTCTCGCCGGAGCTCGCGGCGATCGCACCGGCGCTCGGTCTAGGCCCGTAAGGTTTCCGACTTTCGGGCGGTACGAGAGGGCGGAGGATGTCCTTCAGGCGAAACCACGACCGCGATCTCGAGCGTGCGCTCCGCGCCGCCCGGCCGGCGCCCCGCGAGGTGTTCCTCGATTCCCTCGTCCGGCGCGTCAGTGCGATCTCTCCATCGCCGGCAGGGCGTGCCGTTCGCGCGCGTCTCGCGGTCGCGGTCGTGGTCGGTCTGACGGGCCTCGCCGCCTTCGCGGCGTTCGGCGGCGCCGGCTACGCCGCCGGCGCGGCCGGCGCGGTCGTCGACACGGTCCGCGTACTCGCGGCCACCGCGACGTCCGGCAACGGCGGCCGGAAGGCCTCGACGCCGAGCGCCAACACGCCGGCGGCGCAGCAGTACACGGGCAAGACGACCATCTGCCACCGGACGGGGTCGGCGACGAATCCATGGGTGCTGATCACCGTGAGCAACTCCGCGCTGCCGGCGCACATCGCACACGGCGACATCGTCCCGGCGCCGAGCACCGGCTGCCCCGGCGCGAAGAAGAAGAAGAAACCGTAAGGGGACTAACGACGGCGCGCGACGGCGACGCCGCCGAGGCAGAGCGCGCCGCCGACGAACGCGAGCGCGGGCGGCGACTCGCCGAGCAGCAACCAGCCGAGCAGGATCGCGATCGGCGTCACGAGGTACGTCGTCGAGCCCATGCGACCGGCGGTCGTGCGCGCGAGCGCGTAGCCCCACGTGAGGAAGCCGAGAGCGAGCGGCACGATCGCGAGGTACACCATCCAGCCGATCGCCGACGCGTGTGCGTCGGGCAGCTCGCGCGCGAGTTGTGGCGCGAACGGCACGCAGACGAGCGCGCCGAACGTGCAGGCGAGCCAGGTGATCTGCAACGCCGACACCCGCGCCAGCAGCGGCTTCTGTGTAAGGACGCCCGCCGCGTAGAGGAACGCCGCGACGACGCAGAGCACCGCGCCCCAGCTCGGCGTGAAGCCGTGCTCCGACGTCGCGGAGCCGATCACTACTGCGCCGGCAAACGCGATCGCACAGCCGACGAGCAGCCGGCGCGGAAAGCCTTCGTGGAGCAACACGCCCGCGAGCACCGCGATCAGGATCGGCCCGACGTTGACGAGCATCGCTGCGGTTCCGGCGTCCACGCGCTGCTCCGCCTCGTTGAGGGCGATGTTGTAGAGGCCGAACCAGAGCACGCCGCAGACCGCGATCGCCGGCAGGTCGCGGCGCGACGGCAGCGGCTCGCGCCGCACGAGGACGAGCGCGCCGAGGGCGACGCTCGCGATCGTCAGCCGTCCCAACGCGAGCGCCTCCGGCGAGAGCTGCCGCGCGGCCGAGCGGATGCCGACGAACGCCGAGGCCCAGAGCGAGACGGTGACGAGCGCCGCGCCGAGCGCGAGCAGCCGCTCGCGTTCGGCCGGGACGGGAGCTGTGGCCTCGGCGGTTGCCATCATCCGGTGAAACGCGCGGACGCGCTTGTCTGTGAGAACGCACGGCGGCGCGCGGTTATGCCGACACGCCGGCCGGGTAGAACCGACCTCGATGTTCCTGGAGGAGAAGGCGAAGTCGATCGTCCATTCCGTCGAGCACCCGGTCGAGACCGCGAAGGCGCTCGAGCACGAGGCCGCGGGCGGCTACAGCGCCCGCACGCCGGCGATCGCACTCGTCGGCGTCATGCTCGTGATCGGCGTCCTGCTCGTGCTCCTGCTCGCGGTCGCGATGACGCTCTATTTCCTCAACGGCGGCTCCTAGGACTGCGCGTTTGGATCGGGGAGGGGCGGGAACCCGAACCGCGAGCCATGTACGCGATCCAACATCCATTCGCAAAGAACCGCACTCGGTTCGGACGCAGCGAGCAGCTCGCGCTGCTCGCGTTCGTCGCAGGAGTCGCGCTCGAGTTCCTGCTCGACCCGCAGCAGGGTCGGCGCCGCCGCAGCCTCGCGCGCAACCGCACCGCGGGCGCATTGCGCCGCACGTTCAGGCGCAGTCGTCGCGGCGCGCGCATCGCGTGGTCGTACGCGCGCGGGTACAGCGCGCGCATCGCGCACGCACCGCGCAGCGACTCGCTCGTCGCACCGAACGACGAGACGCTCGCGCGCAAGGTCGAGACGGAGTTGTTCCGCCCGGCCGACGTGCCGAAGGGTCAGATCGACGTCAACGTGCAGAACGGCGTCGTCCAGCTGCGCGGCGAGGTGCCGGAGCCCGAGATGATCGACGACCTCGTCGACAAGGCGCGCAGCATCGCGGGCGTGCGCGACGTCGAGAACCTGCTGCACCTGCCGAACGCCCAACCGCAGATGCACCAGTAAGACCCCGTCCCGGGGCGGTTTACCGCACGCGGTAGCGAAGGTGCGCGACGCCTTCGCCCTCGACGACGCGCGTCTGCTCGAGCTCGGACGGCTCGACCCCGAGGCTGCCGAGGAGCGAGACGCCGTCGCCGAGCAGCACCGGCACGACGTGGATCTGAAGCTCGTCGAGCAGCCCCGCGTTGAGGTACTGCTGCGCGACGCTCGCGCCGCCGGCGATCGCGACATCCCGCTCGCCCGCGGCCGCGCGCGCCTGCTCGAGCGCGGACTCGATCCCGTCGGTGACGAACGTGAACGACGTGCCGCCCTCCTTGACGACGGTCTGCCGCGCATGGTGCGTGAGGACGAGCACGGGCACGTGGAACGGCGGGTCGTCTCCCCACCAGCCGTCCGCGTTCGGGTCGTCCTCCCACGGGCCGGAGCCGCCGCTGAACATCTTCCTGCCCATCACGACCGCGCCGGTCCGCTGCAGCGTTTCCGCGACGACGTCGCCGTCGACGCCGGTCTCGCCGCCGGCGAGCCCGTGCGGCTCCCGCCAGCTCGCGAGCCGGACCACCCACTGGTGCAGACGCTCCCCGCCTTCGCCGAGGGGAGCGTCGAGCGTCTGGTTCGGTCCGGCGACGAAGCCGTCGAGCGAGGCGGAGATGTCCACGAACAAGTGAGCCACGACCCTAAGACCGTACGTCGGACCGAAACTCATCGCAGACGCGGCGGTCTTGCAAAGCCGACGGCGATGTCCTAGGCTCGCGGATCAGCAAGACCGGGCTGCGGCGCCGACGTTCGGGAGGGCCGCGCCGCCGCCTCCCCTTGTCGGCTCAGTCACGACGGGAGCGGCCAGAGGGGGCAAGGCAATGAGGAAGATCAAGTGGCCGTTGGGGGCGCTCGGCGCGCTCACGGCAATGTTCACCGTCGTCGCGCTGACCGCGTCGACCGGCGCGGGGGCGAAGACGACCGCGCAGGCGGGAGCCCAGCGGCACGTCGAACGAATCGCGCCGCGGCACGTCAGGGCTCCCGCGCACGCGCACGCGCCGGCGCATCCGAGCCGCACCGAGCCGTACCGCCGAGGCGAGGTTCCGCCGACGGCGCGCGGCGGAAATCCGACCAGCGGGCTGCCGCCCATCGTCACGGACAAGCGTCCGGCTGCGCCGGGCAAGTCGCGGAAGGTCGCCGGCAGGCTGCGCGCCGGCACCGCCACCGGCAGCTTCGCGAACCTCCTCACCGTCACGGGGGCGACCCTGGCGAATCCCGGCTGCGGGTGCGAGCCGCCGGACACGCAGATGGCGGCGGGCAGGAACGAGATCGTCGAGTTCGTCAACAACGACTTCCTCGTCTTCAGCAAAGGCGGGACGCTGATCACGAGCTACCCGGCGACCAACGTCTTTCAGCCGGCGTCGCAGACCGTCAGCGTGACGGACCCGAAGATCCTCTTCGATCCGACGGTCGGGTCGAACGGCCTCTACTTCGCGACGATGATGGTCTGCCAGAGCGGCGGCTGCGGCGGGGGCACCTGGTCGCACATGGGAATCTCGCTCGCCGTGTCGGCCGACGGGATCAACTGGTGGGTCTACGACTACCTGAACGACGGGCAGAACCTGCAGGATCAGGAGAAGCTCGGCTTCAGCGGCGACAAGATCACGATCGCCGTCAACGAGTACGGCTGCAAGTGCGGGTCGGGCTCGCAGTACAAGCAGGAGAACGTGATGGTTCTCCAGAAGTCCGACATCGTCGCGGCGGCGGGCACCACGTACTACGTCTACAGCTACGCGTGGAACACCACCGGTGAACGCGAGTTCGACTGGATGCCGACGACGCCGCTCAACTCGAGCACGTCCAACAACACGCAGTACGTCGTCTGGAACCAGGAGGCGAGCTCCAGCAACCACATGGGGCTCATGCGCATCACGGGAACGCCCAACGGCGGCGACCTCGACCTGTCGGACATCACCGACATCTCGATCGCGAATTCGACCTCGCCTCCCGCGGGCGTTCAGCCCGGCGGGACGATCGCCGGCGACAAGATGAACTTCCAGTCGGCCGTCGTGCAGGGCAGCCAGCTCTGGACGACGGGGACTGACGGGTGCACGCCGTCGTACCCGACCGCCGACTCGACGACGCGCGCGTGCATCCGCCTGCTCGAGGTCGGCCTGGGCAGCGACAGCGTCCTCTACGACACGGACATCGGCACGACGGGGACGTACCGGTACAACCCGTCGGTCGTCAAGGACGGCGCCGGCCACGTGTTCTTCGGCTTCACGATCTCGTCCTCGACGCAGTACCCGACCGCCGCGATCGACGGCAGCTCGCTGCCGCCGCCGGCGGTGTTCCAGCGGATCGACTTCGCCTCCGGCGACGCGACGTACACGAACAGCCGCTGGGGCGACTACTCCGGGACGCAGCAGGATCCGGACAACACGAACGACGTCTGGACTGCGCAGGAGTTCGGCGCGTGCCAGACCGCGTGTAGCTCCGGCAGCGGCAACTGGGCGACGGCGATCGGCCAGTTCACCTTCCGTGAGCCGCAGATCACGTCGATCTCGCCGAATCACGGGCCGGCGACCGGCGGCACGAGCGTCGACATCTACGGCGCCGAGTTCGCCAACGGCGGCACGTCCGTCAGCTTCGGCGGGACGCCGGCGGCGAGCGTCACGTGGTTCGACTCGACGCACATCCGCGCCGTCAGCCCCGCGCACGACTCCGGCGTCGTCGACATCACGGCGACGACCGGCGCCGGAACGAGCAATACGTCGTCGAGCGACGAGTACACGTACAACCCGGTGCTGTTCTCCGTGAGTCCGCCGAACGGGCCTGCCGAAGGCGGCCAGTCGGTCACGATCCTGGGCGCCGGCCTGAACGGGGCGACGGCCGTCAGCTTCGGAGGGACGCCCGCAGCGTCGTTCACGGTCGTCAACTCCGGGAGGATCGACGCCGTCACGCCCCCGCACGCAGGCGGGACGGTGTTGCTCACGGTGACGACCTCCGGCGGGACGTCGAACGCGATCTTCTACACGTTCCAGTTCCCGACCACGACGACGGTCACGAGCTCCGCGAATCCGTCGATCGTCGGCGCGTCGGTGACGTTCACCGCGACGGTGACCCCGGTGCCGAACGGTGGCACGCTCTCGTTCTCGGACAACGCGAGCCCGATCGGCGGCTGTCAGTTGCTGCCTGTCAACACGCTCACGGGGACGGCCACGTGCACGGTCACCTACGCAAGCGTGGGCAGCCACTCGATCGTCGCCGGCTACAGCGGCAACTTCTACTACGAGCCGAGCACGTCGCCGGCGTTCGTCCAGCAGGTGGCGTACGCGGTCGTCGCGCTGTACGACCAGACGAGGCTGATCAACAGCGGTGCCAACGTCGCGATCAAGGTCGCGCTCCAGGACGCGTTCGGGACGAACGTCTCGTCGGCCGCGATCGTCCTCACGATCGTCGGGCTCGCTCCGAGTCCCGCCCCGGGCGTTCCGCCGAGCGGGACGTTCACGTTCCTGACGCTGCCCGACTTCGGGGCCGGCTACCAGCTGAACGTGAAGACGAAGGACTACCCGGCGGCGACGTACACGCTGTCGTTCACCGCGACGGGAGATCCCGTCACGCACACGGTCCAGTTCGTCGTCCGGTAGCTCTCGAACAGGCACCCACCCGGCGGACCTCCGCCGGGTGGGTTGCTCGTTTACTGCGCGACGCGGGGCGCGATCGCACCGGAGAGGCGGTAACGGCCTTGCGAGCGGTCGAGCAGCGCCAACGTCAGCGTCGCGTCCGCGCCGTCGGAGTAGGTCTTCGCCCAGCGGTCGGTGAGTCCGAGCGCGCCGGTCGCGGTCGGGCGCCAGCCGGCGGCCGCGGCTCGTTGCGCGTAGAAGCGATAGACCTCGCCGGGGGGCGCGGAGCTCTCGAAGGCGAAGACGACGCTCGGCCCGTCCCAGCCGCCGCCGCTGAATCCGGGTTTGCGATAGCGGGCCGGCGTCCGCGTCACGCGGACGCCGGTCGCGCCGGCCGGCGTCGCCGCAAAGACGGAGTCGCCGCCGAGCTCGTGCAGGCGGCGGTTGCCGGGATCGCCGGCGGCATGCGAGCCGCCGCAGGCGACGAGCAGCGACCCGAGTGCGAGTAGCGCCCCTGCGAGACGGCCGAGTCGCCGTCGATCAGCTTCACGATCAGCTCGCGACAACCGCGCCAGCTCGCGTCCGTCTTCCAGACGTAGTTGTAGTGGTCGCCCGGAATCGTCGACGGGATCGCGTCGCTGAGGGTCGGCTCTCCCGACGTCAGCGATTCGGGTGCCCAGCACGACACCGGCGCCGACTGCGGATAGCCGGCGGCGAGGATCGAGTCCAGCGTCCCGTTGCTGCCGGGCACGACGAACTTCACCGGCACGGACTGGCCCGGCGACGTGGCCGTCGGCGTCGGCGGTCAGAGCGGCGACCTGCACGTCGCCGGTGTCGCCGAGCCCCGGCGAGGTGACCCACACCTCGACGGCCGCACCGGGCACGAAGCCGTCGCCGGAGAAGGTGACCTGCTGACCGGCCTGGTACGTGCCCTCGCAGTCCGCGCTGCCGGCCGTGACCTCGTGCACGGTGAGCGTGCCGAAGCCGACCGCCGTTCTGACGGTCGTCGACGGCGGGTCGGGTAGCGGCACCGGATTGGCGGGGAAGCCGGCAGGCGTGCGAACGGCGGCCGTCGAGATGTACGACTCGATCGCGCCCGCGTAGCCGTAGGCGTGTCCCGACGCGTTCGGGTGGAACGAGCCGACGATCGGGAGTCCCGGGATGATGCAGTGGCCGGCGAGCGACCAGATGCAGGAGCCGCCGTTCCCGGACGCAATCGAGATCGCGTTCAGGTACGAGCCGGCGCTGCCGCAGATCTCATGACCTGCGAAGGCGCCGCGGACGTCGACGAAGTTGACGCCGGCCTCGCCGGCCGCTTGTTGCAGCACGCCGATCAGCCGGTCGCCGGCGCTGTTCATCATGTCCTGGTCGTCGTTCGTCAGGAACGGCTCGAGCTGGAGGCAGTCCTGCGCGTCATGGTCGCTCGGGAACAGCCGCGGGTAGCCCGCGACGACGATCGAGGTGTCCACCGGGTCGACGACCGACTTGAGCTGCAGCTCGGTGCTCTTCACCGGCCAGAAGACGTTGTCGACACCGGTGTTCACCGACGAGACGAACCTGTCGGAGTGCGAGCAGTTCGGATCCTGGCCGAGGCCGAGCCAGCGTCCGACCGCGCCGACGAGCGCGTTGATCGCGTCCGCCTTCAGCTTCTGCTCGATGCATGCCTTCAGCACGTCGGAGAAACCGGCGTCGTTGCCGCCGATC
>WNFV01009482.1_pt1 | contig 12270 bp, 14 predicted proteins | sample 5400101 | NCBI WGS metagenome assembly WNFV01 (sample SAMN13153361, study PRJNA577476) | soil metagenome | isolation source: 115 cm soil or saprolite under grassland replicate 1 | place: USA:California | collected 2016-06-15
GGCAAGTAACCGAAAAGGGCCACCGAGTTGTCACAGCGCTCCTGGCGGCCCGGCAAGCAGATACGGACAAACTCATCAGCTTGGCAGCATGAAAATTTCATCGCGGCTTGCGAACAATTTCGACTGTTGTAGTACAGAGGTTTTTTAAATTCTCCCCTCCGCGCCCTCAGCGCCTCCGCGGTGAACTATCCGGGCACAAATAATACTAAAGGCCAGGGCGAGCCGCGCCGCAGCAGCGTTTGTATTTTTTGCCGCTGCCGCAAGGGCAGGGGTCGTTTCGTCCGGCTTGGCGGACAGAAGTCTTCGCATCGGCGGCACGCACGATCTCCATCAACTTTTCTGTCGGCTCCCCGGCTTCCACCAACTCGGCGAATTTTTGGAAGTACGGCTTACTGTGCGTGAAGAATACCTTCAACCCGGCGCAGAGATAGTTGAGTCCGGCTTCGCCGTCGGGGGTTTTGATGATGCGGTCTTTAGGGCAGCCGCCGTTGCACATGCTCAGCACTTCGCACTCGCGGCAGTATTTGGGCAGGCTCGTCCATTTGTTCTGGCCGAATTCTCGTTGTTTCGGATCTTCGATCATTTCAGCCAGCGGGCGGTCATGAATGTTGCCGATCTTAAACTCCGGCTGAACGTAGTGGTCACAGGAATAAAAATCGCCGTTGTGCTCGACGACCGGGACGTCGCCGCAGGTCTCGCGGTAAATACAAAGCGCGTGCTCCATGCCGAGAAACGGCCGGACCGATTCGTCGAAAAGCTGAATGAAGATCTTGCCGATATCGTGGCGTACCCACTCGTCAAAGATCGTGTTTAAGAATTTCCCGTAGGCCGCCGCGGGCACAGAGCGCTGGTGTGCCGGATGGTTTGGATCGCCGGTTTTCTCGACCAGCGGTAAGAATTGCAAATACTGTCCGCCGATCTCTTTGAAGTAGCGATAAACCTGAGTGGGATATTTAACATTGACGTCGTGGACGACGCAGAGCAGGTCGACATGCACCTTCGCCCTACGGAGCATCTGGAACGCTTGGACGACTTGTTTATGTGTCGGCTTCTGACCTTTGGTCACTCGGTAGTGGTCGTGCAGTTCGCGCGGACCATCGAGGCTGAGGCCGATATAGAAATTCTCTTTGCCGAGAAATTCGCACCACTCGTCGTCGATCGTCGTGCCGTTGGTCTGAATACCATTGATGATCTTTTTATCCTGCGGCAGGTGTTTTTTCTGCAATTCGACGGCTTTGCGGAAGAAATCGACGCCAAGCAGCGTCGGCTCGCCGCCGTGCCACGAGAAGCTGACGATTTCTCCGGGCGTCGCCTGGATATGTTGGATGATGTAGCGTTCGAGAGTTTCGTCGTTCAGGCGAAAGTTGCTGCTTTTGGGATAGAGATTCTCTTTCTCTAAATAATAGCAGTAGTGACAGTCGAGGTTACAGATCGCCCCGACCGTCTTCACCATGATCTGAAACTCACGCGCCGCAGTTTCCAAAAGAATGACCTCCAGTACGTTAGCCGAGCAGGCTCGCTATCCCTAGTCTGCCTGAATGGCTCGCTAATCGAGGACTCTACTGAAAAAACGAATGGATGTCATCAGGCTGAAGGGTGGTTACGGCAGTAGATCGGTTAGAATGGCTGCAAGTCGCACCTCTCGCTCAGACTAGGCGACTTGACAGCGCAGCGGAAACTATTGAGAATCGTATAGTTTGATAAGTCATTTGGGTCACAGCCGTGATACTGGATGAGTCGCACATTCGAGCAAATACAAGACTTAGTTGCCCGAGGAGAGATCCGAATTTCAGAGGCCAATCCAAGTTGTTTGGGGAATACCCAAAGAGGCGCTACACCCGCGGTTTTGGTGACCGCGTATAGACCGGATCCAGCTAGTTGGAGCGACGATTTCTTAAGGAGAAAAGAATGAGAAAACGCTCTCATACAAAACTGATTCATGAAGGACAGTATGCAGCTGAAGTTGACGTTGAGCTGATTGAAACAGAGGATGGCTGGTCGCCCTACCTCTCAGTGGAAGACGGCAGAAAACTTGATGACGTGCGGCAGGCCCTTCGTGATGGCGATCTCAAACGCGCTAGCCGGCTAGCGCGTGTGTATCAACTCATGCCAGTGAGCGCATGAGATCGTCCCGACTGTGATGACGCATTCGTAGATAGGCTTACGCTTGCGAGTCTTGTTTCTTGTTGTGAATAGATGACCGTCAACCCTCAAGCGATACTACCAGGCGGTTGCACCAATATACCTCCTATACCTCACGGCAAACTTCCGGACATCGGAAAAGTTAAAAATTTGCGATTAGTGGCGCGAATACGAGCTCGGTTTTGCAGCCGATCCAGAGTCTATCGGTTACTTTATAGATCGCTTAGACCGCCCAAGAAGTAATTTCCAGGACCTTAATCAAGCACAGCTGTTTGGCGATAGGAAAAGTTTTATGGAACCCAATCGGCGGCAAAGATATTGAACTCTCGCGCCTCCTTTCCGTTTCGCGTCGAAGCGAATACCAATTTTTTCCCGTCCCGTGAAAACATTGGGAAACTGTCGAAGCGCGCTCCGTAAGTTACTCGCTCCAGGCCAGTTCCATCGACATTGATCAAGTATAGAGAGAAGCTCCCTCGGTCCGGATCGTGCACGTTCGACGAGAAAATTATCTGCCGATTGTGCGGATGAAGAAACGGCGCCCAGTTCGCCGCGCCGTTGTTGGTTAGTTGCCGCTTGTTCGAGCCGTCGGCAGACATCATGAAAATCTCCGCCCGCGTCGGCTTGATCAAATTTTGCTTGAGCAAAGACTCATATTCCATTAATTCGTCCGGCGTTTTTGGATGATACGCTCGATAGACGATCGTCTTGCCGTCCCAGGAGAAAAATGGCCCGCCGTCATAGCCTTTCTCGGAGGTGAGCCTTTTGATGCCGTTGCCGTCAGAGTTCATAGTATAAATATCGAGATCTCCGGCTCTCATTGAAGTAAAAACGATCTTTTTCCCGTCAGGAGAAATGGTTCCCTCTGCGTCGTAGCCAGGATTTTTCGTCAGGCGTTTCAGACCAGAGCCGTCGACATTTGCGCTGAAGATTTCATAGCTGGGATAGATCGGCCAGACGTATCCCTGACTTCGATCCGGCGCCGGCGGGCAGGCATCGCCGGCCAAATGGGTCGATGCATAAATGATTCGTTTCCCGTCAGGGAAGAAAAACCCGCAAGTCGTTCGTCCTTTGCCGCTGTTCAAGAGTTTCACGTCGCTTCCATCGACGTTCATGCTTAAGATCTGATCGCATTCGAATGGAGGCCTGGTGGATTGGAAAATTATCTTATTGCCGTCATACGAAAAGTACGCTTCGGCGTTCTGTCCCCCGAAGGTGAGCTGATTTAAGTTCTGTAAGTGTTTCTCTTGCGTTTCCGCTGGCGGCCGTAAGGGCGGGTCTTGGGCTCGAACCAGCAGTGAGCTGACGGCGGTCAATAGACATAGGAAGATGAGCCATGCCAGGGAGTCTTTCATGGTCGGATCAATCGAGCTGAATAGTATTTCAGAGCGTTATCGGAAAACTTCACTGCCGTCACAATCTAACATAGTTGATCGCTGTTCAAGCCAAAGGATAGATGGTGTTTTTTGTGGGCGCTAAGTAACACTTGTATGGCTGTCACTCGGCGACTTGATCTGTTGGGCGCCATGGTCAATAATTGGGCGTTGGTTGGAAGAAAAGTGCAACCATGAGCAAAGAATATGTTGAAAAGCGAGACGCGGGCTATTGGATCTCCAACACTCGTGTTTCGCTCGCCTCGGTCGTCTACGCTTTTCTCGGCGGCCAGTCTGCTGAGAGCATCGCACAGTCTTTTCCGGCGCTCACATTGGAACAAGTCTACGGGGCTGTCGCTTTCTATCTGTCCAACCGGGCCGATATCGATGCCTATCTCGCTCAAGCTCAAGCGGATTATGAAATCGCTCGGCAAGCCGCCCGCGACGCCGATCCGATGTTCTATGTGAAACTAGCCGACGCACGCCGAACAGTTCAATCCTCACACCCATGAAAATTCGGTTTCAGGCGGATGCAGACCTGAACCAGATAATCGTGTTGGCGACAGTGCGGCGTGAACCGTCCATAGATTTCCAGACAGCACGCGCGGCTAACCTGACTTCGTTAGACGATCGAGAAGTATTAGAAATCGCCGCTCGCGATGGCCGGATACTTGTAACACACGATTGCAAAACCATGCCGCGGCATTTCTTGGAATTTATTGCTGGAACTACTTCCCCGGGATTGCTGATTGTTCCCCAGCACCTTCCGGTTGCTACCGTGGTAGATGATCTGCGGTTGATTTGGTTCGCAACCGAGGCTGAAGAGTGGGTGAATCGGGTCGGCTTCCTACGCTTTGAAATGTGCTCTGAATCAAGAAACAGATCTCGCGCGTACCTGTTTCCACGGACCGAGGAGATCTCCGAATGAAAATTCCACCGCGATCGGATTCTGATAGTGCTTATAAGAGCGGCGCTTTCATCGGGAGAGCACATGATGTTTGAAAAACTGTTTGGACGACGTCGACGTGAGCCGGGCAATCTCTCGCGTATGCCTGAAGTGGACGAGGTGCCGGATATAGAAGAGGTCTTTGCCAAGGCAAGAAAGGCTGCCGCCGGAGAGCAGCCTGTCGAACAGAAAGGGCGAAACGTAATCGTAGTGACACCAGGACGACTGCTGATGCTTCAACCATGTCCGGCCCCTGGGTCGATGGCGTCGAACCAAGTAGCCTCGGTAGAGGGGATGATCTCTCCCAAAGTCAAAAGGAACATTGCGGCAATTGCTTATACCGAATTGAGCGGCTTAAGATGGACATCTCAAAGACGATACCCTTCTTCGGAATTCTTCTCGGTTTTGCTTACATCGGACATGCCGTGTGGATTTTTGAAGGGCATGGTGGCGCTTTAGTGGCCGGCTGCAGGGACGCGGACGTACTGATCGTTGATGGGGCGATGGTTCCCCACTTGCAAACAGACTGGCCGACCGCCGCTTCCAGTGTTATGAGAAGTCGCGAAATCTCCGTCCACGATCGAGCGACCTATTCGCTGCGCAAGGCGACGTAGCATTCGTATTTTGCGCATTCGGGCCGACGCAAATGCGGCCTTCGAGATGAGTCTCGATGAAAAGCTTTGTTAAATAAGAGCGTGAACACTTGCAGCTATGAAGTTCGTAGTTCTTGACGACTTTCCTCTTTGGTCAACTTACCTTCTGGCGTTGGTTGTTCTGGGCGGCTTTTTGTTTGCAGTTGCAATGCTGATTCGCCCGCTGTTGGTTTCGAACCGTTTCCGCTCGGGGCGCCAATCGTGGTTTTTCGTGATTGCCGGCGCGGTGGCTGTTTGGTTCTTGGGCTCTTCGATGTATCTGCGCTTTCACGCGGTTGGCATTGGACCGCGAGAGATCGAGCTGATATTTTTCTGGCCACGACCACCGGTGAGTCTGGGAGCCGACGATTTGGTCGACGTTAAGCTTCTGCGGGCCAATCGCACCTGCGGTCATTTGGAAATCGCGACCCGACAGGAAATCTTTCGCAGCGTCAATTTCAAGAGGTGCGAAGGTGCCGAGGAAATTCTCAACGCAATTTCCGGTCACGTAAACAAGAATGCATAAAATTGCGCCATCATTCCTCTCGCGAACCCTAAATTGGGCCGAAGTCAAAGAACAGAACCGGTCTTTCGGCGATGGGATTGCGCAGTACGATTAGACGGTGCGATTTCGCACAGAGGGAAACGCTCTGGTTGATACACTGGAGAATTTGCTGACCGAACTCGAGCAGTTCGGACGCGATAATGACAGGAGAACCGCCGAGCGGCCGCGCAAGATGCTCAATATCACGCGCGACACCGGCGAGTTGCTCGCCGTACTGGTCAGAGCGACGCTGGCGCGCCGGGTGCTGGAGATCGGCACATCGGATGGCTATTCGACACTTTGGCTCGCGAGCGCGGCACGGGACATCGGTGGATCGGTGACCACGGTGGAAAAGTCTCAATACAAGATCGACCTCGCAGCTAAAAATTTCGCGCGCTCTGGTTTGATCTCTTCCATTTCACAGGTTCAGGATGACGCCGGTCATCTGCTTGAAGGTTTGCCCAACGGCGCTTTCGACTTGATATTCCTGGACTCGGAGCGCCCGGAATATTCCGGATGGTGGCCGAATTTGCGTCGCGTGCTCCGGCCCGGCGGCTTACTTGTCGTCGACAACGCCACTTCTCATCCGGCGGAGGTCGCGTCGTTCGTTGCGGTGGTCAAAGCCGATCCCGAATTCGTCACTAGTTTAGTGCCGGTGGGTAACGGCGAGTTCCTTGCTGTCAGAGCATGCAGGTGATGATTATTTAATCCTGCGACAAAGGAGGGCAGATGTCGTCAAGGCTTTTAATCGGTTTCGCGACAAGGCTTTTGATTACGCTGGCGATAATTCATTTGCTCGGTTTCTCTGCCACAGCAGCGGCCCCAACTAAAAAACTCTCTTTGGTTTTTGCTGATTTCAGTGAGCGGGCAGGCCTTTTATTCGTCGCCAAGGATCAACGCTTCTTCGATGAACAGGGCTTGGATGTGGATGTCGTTCAGGTGCGCAGCGGACCGGTCGCGATCGCCGCGGTCGCCGCTGGCGAAGCACAATTCTACAGCGTGTCGGCAACGGGCGCTTCGCTTGGAGCGATGGCCGGAGGCCTCGATATCGTTTTTGTCGCAGGGTTCATCAATCGACTGGATGGCTATTTCGCCGTATCGACGAAGGTGCGCGCTCCGGAAGATTTAAGAGGGAAAACTATCGGAGTTCAAAGCATCGGCGGCGGCATCTGGATGTTTACGCAAATCTTGCTCGATCATTGGGGTCTCAATGCGGAGCGCGACAAGATCCAGATTCGCGCTATCGGCGACGACGCGGTCTTGGCGCAGGCCGTGATGACGGGCGTTATCGATGGAGCGGTATTGGGCTATACCTATAGCCGGGTCATCACCCAAAAGGGCGGCCGCATCTTGGTGGAACTGCCGACGCTCAATATTAAGTATCAAGGAACCGGTTTGGTCGCTCCCCGAAGTTTCATCGACCGCTCGCCGGACGCGGTGGAGAAAACTCTCAGAGGGTTGATCAGAGCGAACCGATTCATTCAAGATAAGAGCAATCAGCCGGCAGTCATCCGCAGTTTGAGGAAGTGGTTGCGGCTCGCTCCGACGGACAGCGGCGAAGACCTGTACAACAGAATAAGCGTGCTTTACGATCGCAGCATTATTCCGACCAAAGAGGGGATACAAAGCGCCTTGCAACTTCTGGCCAAGACCGATGCAAAGTTCGCCAAACTCAAGGTCGAGGATCTGGTCGATGACCGCCTCGCACGGAAGCTGGAGAAGGAAGGATTTTGAAGGTTGGTTCCAGCCGTCAAGTCGTTCAAGTCGTTCAAACAATGAACGAGACAAAAAATCAGAAAAATCGCAAACGATCTCTCGCTGAAGGGTGAGCGAATCATCATTTCAGTGAATGCTAGCGCTAACGGTCGTCGAGGCTAAGAAAAAATATGAAACTCGATATCGCAGATTTTCCGGTTCGCGAGATTCGTCTCGGAAGTTCTTATCGCTATCAGGGCGGTACATTGGAATTGGCACTTGAAGATCTCGCTCGACTCGTGCTGCGGGACCCGCGCATCCGGGAGGCGAGATTCGAGGTGGTTTCACCGGGTGATCACGTGCGTATCACCGGAATTCGCGATGTCGTTGAGCCGAGAGTGAAGATTGGTAGCGAGGCTCAAGTCTTTCCGGGAACCATCGGTCCGGTGGAGGGTGTCGGCAACGGCTTGACACACCGCTTATCCGGCATGACCGTGCTTGCCACCGCGGCTTATGAAGGGACGATTCGGGCCGGTACGGGCGTGCAGCGCAGCGCCATCCTCGATATGTGGGGACCGGGGGCCGAGGCGTCGCGGTTCAGTAAATTTGTCCACCTTGTTTTGATTACCAGGCTCAAAGAAGGGTTAGGCGAGTTCGAAGCGCACAGTGCGATACAAAAGGCCGAATTCGAAGTCGCGAAAAGGTTAGCCGAAGTGACTCAAGGGCTCACGTCCGAACAAGTGCAGCACTATGAGTTGAATGAAACCGAACGGCACCCGCGTGTCGTCTTGATCCAAGGTTGCATCACTAACGGAGGCCAGCCCCATTCCGGCGTCAGTTATTACGGCCTGCCGATTCGTGAGTCACTGGCGACCCTGATCCATCCTAACGAGTTGCTTGACGGCGCGATGACGACCAACACCACGCGCGGGATCGGCTATTATCCAACGACGTGGGATTGGCAGAACCATCCGCTCGCCTTGGAACTATATCGCGAGCAGGCCGAGGGCCGATTGAGTTTTGCCGGCGTGATCCTCGAACGGATTTCTTATGACAGTTTCCACGGTAAAGAAGTCGTCGCGCTCAATACCGCTCAGCTCGCCGCGCAGGTCGGAGCCGACGCGGCGCTAGTAACGTGGCTCGGCTCGGGCAACGCCTTCGTCGAGGTTATGCTCACGATACGCGCTTGCGAGCGGCGCGGCATCAAGACCACGTTAGTGACTTACGAATACGGCGGCAGGGACGGCGTGGATTCGCCGTTGCTTTATTATGTTCCGGAAGCGGACGCGGTAGTGAGCACCGGCAGCCGCGACCGCTGGATCGAGTTGCCCGAGGCGGAGACAATCTCTGGTCCTTGCGATGAGATTTGCGTACTGAGCTATCCCGGCGCGCCTTTGGCGCCGGCCCGCGCTGCATTGACGCTCGATGCGCGAGACATGATCATCGGCGGCGTCGATAATTGGGGCGGGGATGCCTGGACTTGCGAGGCATATTGACCGTCGCTCTGATGTTCGCCGCTGATCGGGTGTTTTGCCGGTATGTCGAAAGAGCTTAACAAGCGCCAGACGTGCAAGTGCGTTCCGCAGACGCGCGCGCGAACGAATCATTCGAGTTAATCAGTCCTTAGCAAACTTCTTATAGATCTAGCCAATCAAAGATCCTAATCAGTGTAAGGAACTCCCGTGTCCAACAAGGAAAAACAAATCATTCCCATCGGCGGCGGCGGGTTTTACCGAGACTCGGAAAATCTCGAGCTTGAGAGATACATCATTCGACAAAGCGGCGCTGAAAGTCCGCGCGTTGCATTCATTCCCACGGCGAGTGGCGAGCCGGATCAGTATGTTGCGAGTTTCTACTCAGCTTTCCTGAAGCTCGGCTGCCGTCCGTCGGTTCTAACTTTTTTTAAACGAACTCCGGATCTCCGGTCATTTTTACTCAATCAGGATGTGATCTATGTCGGTGGCGGCAATACCAAGAGCTTGCTCGCAATATGGCGTGACTGGGGTGTGACGGAAATTCTCCGGGAGGCATGGGAGGTGGGCATCGTGCTTACGGGCGTGAGCGCTGGCGCGATCTGCTGGTTCGAGCAGGGGCTTACGGATTCTTTCTCCGATGGCTTGCGGCCACTGGACTGTCTCGGCTTTCTGCCGGGAAGTTGCTGCCCGCATTACGACGGCGAGGCGCAACGACGGCCATCGTATCACCGGCTTCTTACGTCCGGTGAAATCTCGGCGGGCGTTGCCATCGAAGATTGGACGGGCGTCCATTTCAAAGGCAGTGAAATTCACCGGGTCATAGCTTCCAAGCGCGGTGCGCGAGCTTACAGCATGCGCGCGGTTCACGGTTCGGTGCAGGAAGTGCCGTTGCCCGGCGACTTTCTCGAGCTCACTACGCCAAGGCAGGATGAATGAGCATTGCTTAAGCGACGAGATGATGGAAGCTTCCGTCGGTTTAGACCTGGCGCGATATGTGGCTGAAGTGAACAAATCCGTATTCGCCTCGCCCTTTGGGAGAGGCCGCCGCGCAGCGGCAGGTGAGGGTAAGCGAAGAGTAAGGTTTAAGCGGGAGTGAACGACATGATCAAGCAGAAAAAGATGCCTATTGTTGGCGCCGTGATGACATCCTTTCCATACTTCGTTGAAGTCGACGATACAGCGGCGAAAATGGAACGCATGATGGATGAACACAGCATCCGTCACCTGCCGGTACAGGAGAAGGGCAAAGTCATTGGTATCGTGTCGGAGCGCGACCTACATCACCACGTTAAACGAGAAGCACCGGAGGCGGAAAAGGATACAATTCAGGCGCGCAACATTATGATTTCCCATCCTTATATTGTGCCGTTTCGTGCACCGCTGAATGAAGTCGTCTCTGAGATGGCCAAGCGGCGCATCGGGTCGGTGATTGTTCAACGCCAGGGAAAATTAGCCGGAATTTTGTCGGCGATCGATGTTTGCCGGATACTTGGCGAATACCTGGAGTCAATGTTTCCGAGCGGGCGGAGAGGCGGCAACACGGCCGCATGAAGACTCGGGCAAGGAATGGAGGTTGAGTCGAAGCAGAGGGGCACCATGCGAAGACTCAATACTGTAGTCTTATGTCTTGCGGCCGCCTTCTCTAGCTTTTCCGCTTTGAAGCTAGCGTCGGGCGCCGAACCGAAAGACAGAAACGTAATTCTGTCGACTACAACGAGCACGCAGGACTCGGGCTTGCTTGATGTTTTGGTTCCGCTTTTCGAAAAACAAACCGGCTACACAGTCAAAACAATTTCAGTGGGCACCGGTCAGGCGCTGGCGTTGGCGGCAAAGGGAGATGCCGATGTAGCCCTAGTCCACGCGCCGAGCCTAGAGAAGCAATACGTTGCCGAGGGTAAGTTGCTTAATCGGCGGCTCGTCATGTACAACGATTTTGTCATCATCGGTCCCAGAAATGATCCGGCGAAGATCAAGTCCGCGAAGACGGCGAGTGCGGCCTTGAGGCAGATCGAGCAATCCAAATCTCGCTTCGTGTCGCGCGGGGACAATTCCGGCACACATAATCTGGAGAAAACGCTTTGGAAGGAAGCGGGCATCGAACCGAAGGGAGCCTGGTACATCGAAGCGGGTCAAGGGATGGGCGCGACGCTCGGCATCGCCAACGAGCGCAATGCCTACACGATTACCGACCGTGGTACCTACTTGGCTCTCGGAAGTCGTATAACCTTGCCGATTCTTGGGGAGGGGGACAGGGCGCTCCTAAACATCTATTCCGTTATGGAAGTCAATCCAGCGAACGGCCCGAGAATCAACACTGCAGGCGGCAAGGCATTCGCCGATTTCATGGTCGCACCGCAAACGCAATCGGTGATTAAGAACTTCGGCGTGGAAAAATTCAGCCAGCCCCTATTCGTGCCCGTCGCGGGTAAGCGCGAGGAGGAGCTGGGAGTTTAGCCGTGGAGTTGATCTGGCAAGGCATCGTCAAGGCGGTCGAGCTTGTATTCGGCGGCGATAGCGAGGTTTGGGCCATTACCTGGCTCTCGCTCAAAATCTCCGCCAGTGCAACGTTGATTTCCCTTTTGCTTGGCATACCTCTGGGCATCCTGCTGGCGTTAAGCCGTTTTCCCGGCCGCGCCATAGCGGTGGCGCTGGTCAACACCGGCATGGGCCTGCCGCCCGTTGTTGTTGGACTCTTTATCTCGATTCTACTCTGGCGCAGCGGGCCGCTCGGCTTTCTTGAGCTCATCTACACGCCGAGCGCCATGATTATCGCCCAAGTGGTCATCGCGTTTCCGATTGTGGCCGGGCTGACGATGGCGAGCTTTCAGAGTCTCGATCCGAACCTGGCGCTTCAATTGCTCGGTATCGGCGCTTCGAAGCTGCAGGCGCTCTGGCTTCTTTGCAAGGAAGCCCGGCTGCCGCTTCTGGCAGCCGTTATGGCGGGATTCGGTGGTGTCATCTCCGAGGTGGGCGCTTCGATGATGGTGGGTGGCAACATTCGGGCACAAACCCGGGTTTTGACCACGGCGACGGTGTTAGAAACCAGTAAAGGCAACTTCGATATTGCCATCGCGTTGGGTCTTATACTTCTTGCTCTGTGCTTCGCGCTTAACTTCTTATTGACTCATATCCAGCAACGAGGCCAAATGAAATGGCCGAGGCTCTCCTAGCATTACGGAACATCCGCGTTCAACACGGGGCCACTACTGCTCTCGAGGTTTCGTCCTTCGATGTTCATGCGGGTGAAGTCGTTGCGGTAATCGGACCCAACGGAGCAGGGAAGTCCACGCTTCTTCGGGTGATGGGCTTGCTTCAGCATCCCGGTTCCGGAAGCATCTACTTTCGCAGCGAGCAGGCGACGCCGAAAAACTCCCTTGAAATGCGGCGCTGCATGGCGAGTGTGTTTCAGGAACCTCTGTTACTCAATGGAACGGTGTACGCCAACGCCGCGCTTGGGTTGAAACTT
>WNFV01007802.1_pt1 | contig 12269 bp, 6 predicted proteins | sample 5400101 | NCBI WGS metagenome assembly WNFV01 (sample SAMN13153361, study PRJNA577476) | soil metagenome | isolation source: 115 cm soil or saprolite under grassland replicate 1 | place: USA:California | collected 2016-06-15
TCATGCAGGCCACGATTCCACCGATGGCCACCGCTGAGCAGCTGGCCGCAACCATCACCTGGCTGCTCAGCGACGACGCCAGCAACGTCAACGGGGCCATCCTGCCCTCCGACGGCGGCTGGTCGGCCATCTGAGGGCCCGGGGCGCAGCGCTCCGCGCTGCCAAGGGCCGCTGCCCGGACCGCCTGCGCCAGCTCGCCGCCTGTAGGCACTGGTGGTCAAGGGCCGGTGTCCACCTCGGTGCCGGGAAGGATCTCGACGGCGACGCCGAAGTCGGCGATCGGCCGACCCCGCCGGAGCAGCTCCTCGAGGGCCGCGCGCGGTGCGAGCTGCTGCTCCTTGCACAGGCGGGCGACCGCACCGGCGATCTGCGGGGCCGCGAACGACGTGCCCGTCCACACCGCCCAGGCGTCGCGCGGGAAGTTGTCGGGCCGCGGGTCGATCTCGAAGGACTCCTGGCCCTCGACGTAGGTCGACAGGACGCCTTCGGCGATGGTCGAGCAGTCGACCCAGGGCCCGCGGCTGGACCAGTCCGCAGGCGTGAGGTCGGCCCGCAGGCCTGCGACCGCTACGACAGGGAACACGGGCCAGTCGAAGGCCGCCGGCCAGCACTTGCGGTCGACGCCGAAGTTGCCCGCGGCGGCCACCACGAGGACCTCTCGGCCGTGGCGCCGCTCGTGCTCGGCGATGATCTCGAGAGCGACCTTGATGGCGACGGGAGGACCGTCGTCGAACGTCTGCGAGCCGAGCGAGAGGTTCAGGATCTGGGCGCCGTCGTTCACCGCGCGGACCATCGCGCAGGCGACGTCCACCTCGCTGCCGACGCCGTCGCTGTCCAGCGCTCGGTACACCCGCAGGTCGGCCTGGGGGAACACCTGCTGCAGGACGCCGGCGGCGAACGTGCCGTGGCCGGCGCCGAAGTCGAGGAACCCGAACGGTGGATAGGCATCCAGCCGGTCGACGTTGTCAGGATCTCTTGGGACGCCGGCCAGCCAGCGGTCGCCGCGGGGCGACTCGGCGATGCCGGTGTCGATGACCGCGACTGTGACCGCTCCCGGGGTCTGCTCCGCATAGCCAGGGAACGGCCGGGCCCCCTTCGACGGCTCTGGACCACCGAGCCCCTTGGCGACCGGGCCGAGCGGCGTGATGTGGTTGACCGACGCCCGCACCCCCTGGCCCTGCAGGAGCCGCGCGATCACCTCGAGCGTCCCCACCCCGACCTGGCGGTTGACCAGCCGCACGACGCGACCGTCCAGACAGGCCACGGGCATCTGGCTGAACCCGTAGGTCCGGGCGAACCCCTGCACCGACGGCTTGTTGGCGTCCTCGCCGCGCACCAGCAGTTCGCCGACGGCCAGCAGCGTCTCGAACCGCTCCTCGCCCTCCTCCTCGGCCCGTTCGATCGGGTAGAACTGCGCCACGTCCCGACCACTCCGCCGCTGCTGCAGCGTCTTGACCAGCTCTCGCCTGAAGCCGACGTCCCGCCGCCGTCGTGTCAGGTCCTTGACCTGGGGGGACACCTCCTCCTTGTCGGCGGCGAGCTGCTCCTCGGTTCTGGGGTCGTCGTACTCCCCCGGGAATGGCTGTCCGGGATGCTGCCAGGCCTGGTCCTGCATTGCGCTGGTCCCCCTCTCCGTGAGGAAGGATGATCACCTGGGAATGGCCGTGATCGTGAACGACGGGTACTACCATGGACAATGAGCCGAACCAGGACCTTCTGATACGCGCGGCCGCAGCATACAAGGGTGTCGTCGCCGATCCCGGCGAATTCGGACCGATCGCGGCCAGCCTGGTCGCCGAGGCTCGACGAGCCGGTGACAGCGAGGCGCTCGCGCTGGCGCTCCGCGCCGAGGCGTGGTCGGAGCGAGCCCGGCTGGAGAACACTCGCGCCAGGGAGCTGCTGGACGAGGCGGTCCACGTGGCCCGCCGGCATCGTCTGGACGGTCCCCTCGGGGAGGTCCTCGTCACCAGGGCGGCCGTCAACCAGGAGCTGGGGAATGTGGCCGCCGCTCAGCACGACCTCGACCGCGCCAAGCCGCTGCTGCGTGGCAGGGAGGCGGCCGAGCTCGGCCTGCAGCAGGCGGCCCTGCTGCAGAACATCGGCCGGCTGTCGGAGGCGGTGGCCATCTACCGGCGGGCACTGGCCGACCCCGACTGCCCCGTTGACGTCAAGGCCAAGATGGCCAACAACCTGGGCCTGATCGAGGCCCACCGCGGCCGCCATCGGGCTGCGCTGGCCCACCTCGACGAGGCGGCGAGGGCCGCCGCCGAGGTCGGCCCGGCGCTGGTGGCCATCGTGGCCCAGAGCCGGGCCTGGGTCACGGTGCAGAGTGGCAGGCTCACCGAGAGCCTCGGCCTGTTCGACGAGGCGGCGCGTCTGTACGAGGCCGCCGGGCTGCCGCTCGGCGAGCACTACATCGAGTACACCGACGCCCTGGTGGACCTCCGCCTGCTTCCCGAGGCCAGGACGATGGCGGAGCGTGCCGTGGACCTGTTCGAAGCCCATGGCATCCTCCTGATGGCCGCCGAGGCGCAGCTGCGGGCCGCGCGGTTGGCCCTGCTCACCAGGGACGAGCAGGGGGCCGCCGCGGCTGAGCGGGCGGCGCGAAGCTTCCGTCGGCAGCGCCGCACGGCATGGGCGGCCATGGCGGACATCCTCGCGGTGGAGGTCCGTGGCCGCAACGGCGAGGCGTCAGCGGCCCAGCTGCAGGTGGCGCGTCGGGCCGCCGCCACCCTGGAGCGGCTCGGGATCCGCTCCAGCGCCGTCGAGGCGTACGTCGCGGCCGGGCGGCTCGCCGTCGCGCTCGGCCGCCGGGCGCCGGCGCTCGTCAGCCTCGGCCGGGCGCAGGCGCTCGCCCGTCACGCTCCCGTCCTGGTCCGGCTCAAGGGGCACGTCGCCGGGGCGCTGGCGGCACGGCTGGACGGGCACGACCGTGGCGTTCTGCAGCGGTGCCACGCCGGCCTCACCGACCTGGCGCGACATCGCGCCGCCTTTGCCTCGTTGGAGCTGCGGGCGCTGGCCTCTGGGCACGGGGTCGAGCTCGGCCGGCTCGGCCTGGATGTACTCGTCCGCACGAGCTCGGCGGCGCGCGTCCTCAGCTGGATGGAGCGCACCCGGGCGGCGGCGCTGTTCACCGTCGAACCGGCGGCCACCGAAGGGCTGGAGGAGGAGCTGGCGGCGCTGCGGGTCGTCGACGCCGAGCTCGCCCAGGCCAGGCGGGACTCGGGCGCCGAGCCTCCCGAGCTCCTCGCCAGGCAGACCGCGATCGAGAGTCGGCTTCGTCGGGCGACCTGGATGCGGCAGGCTTCCGGGGACCTGAAGGGCGCGCTCCTGCCCCCGGCCGAGTTGCGGCGGCGGCTGGAGGGGCAGGTGCTGGTCGAGTACGGCAGCCTCGACGGCCGGCTGCTCGCAGCGGTCCTGGACGCGCGGCGAACCCGGCTCGTCCAGCTCGGCCCGCTGAAGCCCGTGCAGGACGAGGCCAACGCGCTCCTGTTCTCGCTGCGCCGGCTGACGCGGCCGGGCCCACCAGCCGCGCTCGAGGCCGCCCGCGCCAGCGCCGACTTCGGGTTGCGCCGGCTGACCGATCTGCTGCTGCGGCCGCTCGGGCTGCCGGACGATGCGCGGCTCGTGATCATCCCCGCCGCCGTATTGCAGCGCATCCCCTGGTCAGGGCTGCACCCAGCGCCGGTGTCGGTCGCACCATCGGCGTCGTTCTGGGCCCGCACCCGCCAGCGACAGGCGATCGGTGGGGACGTCGTCCTCATCGCGGGGCCCGAACTCCCCGGCGCTGCTGCCGAGGTCGAAACGCTGCGAGGACTGCACGATCGGCCGACCGTTCTCGTGCCACCCACCAGCACCGTCAGCGCTGCGGCCAAGGCGCTCGACGGCGCGGCGCTGGCCCACCTCGCGTGCCACGGCCGTCTCCGGTCCGACAATCCGACGTTCTCGTCGCTCCTCCTGAGCGACGGCTCGCTGACGGTGCAGGAGCTCGATCTCCGGGGTATCGCGCCCCATCGGATGATCCTTGCGGCCTGCGACTCGGCGGCTGGTGTCAGCTATGCGGGGGACGAGCTGCTCGGCTTCGTGAGCGCCTTGATCGCCCGCGGCACGGCCGGCCTGATCGCCAGCGCGGTCATGGTCCCCGATCTGGAGGCGGTCTCCCTCATGCGTTCGCTGCACCAGTTCCTGCTTCGGGGCGCCACGCTCACCGAGGCGCTGCACGCGGCGCGAGCAACGATCGACCGGGCCGACCAGCGCGCCTTCGTGAACTGGTGCGCGTTCACCGCCTTTGGCGCTGCCTGACGATTGACGGCTTCGGCGGATTGACAACCAGCGTGATGCTTGTAGGCTATGCGGTACATTTGCCGCGAACCCGGCATCCAGCCCAGGGAGGTTGCCATGGGCGACCAGGACCCCTCTCCGTCCCTCTCTCGACGCACCTTGCTCACGGGCGGCATCGCCGCCGCGTTGACCGCCACAGCCGCCGGGACCCTGCCGGTGGCCGAGGAGGACGCTGAGGCGCTCCGCCCGTTCAACTACCCGTCCGGGGGCACGGTGACTGGTGGCCGGGCTACGTCGCGCACGCCGGCGCGCCCGAGCATCCTGACCGGCACTACCACTACGTTCGTGACCAGCTCATCGTCACCCAGGACGATCTCTCCGGCCTGCGGAAGGGGCTGCGCCGGCGCGCCGGTGTCGAGGTCCGCAGCTCACTGGATGAGCTGGGGCTGGCGTTGGTGCGGCTGCAGCGCCCGCGTGCCTCGGTCCCGGATCTGGTCGACGAGCTGCACGAGGGCCGGGACCCTGCAGCCCTGTGGGCGGGTCCCAATTACGTGCTCGGTCCCTGCTCGCACCTCCACATCAGTGGCTCGATTCCCCAGCCCACCACCGAGCACCTGCCCCCGCCGCCTGCCGTGGGATGGCGCCTGGGCGAGGGCGTCGCGATCTCGCTGCTCGACTCGGGTGCCGTCCTGGACCATTCCTGGTTCGCCGGCCGGGTGGCCGGTGACGCAGAGCGGGCCGACCTGGACGGGTTGGGTCGGCTGCACTGCAACGTCGGCCACGGCACATTCGTGGCGGGTGTGCTGCTCACCTATGCTCCAGGGGCGCGTGTGGAGGTGCACCGGGTCTTCGACAGCAACTGGATCGTCGACGATTTCACCATGGCCCAGCGTCTCCGTGCCCTGGCGAGCAGTGACGTGCAGGTGCTCACGATGCCGTTCGGTGGGTACTCCCACGACGACCTCGGCATGCTCGCGACCTCGGCGGCGTTGCGGTACCTGTTCGACCGTCGCCCGGACCTCGTCGCGGTGGCCGGCGCCGGTAACGACGCAACCAACAAGCCGTACTTCCCGGCCGCCGACCGTGGAGTGATCGCCGTGGGTGCGGTCCAGCGCGACGGGTCGGGCGGGTGGCGACGGGCCTGCTTCAGCAACTACGGCCCCTGGGTGGACGCCAGCGCGCCCGGCGTGAACGTGCTCAGCACGTTCCTCGACTACGAGGGGCCAATGGTTCCAAGAGAGGTCCTTGCCCAGTGCATCGGCCGGCTCGGCGGCGAGGATCGCATGCCCTCGGGGAAGTTCACCGGCTGGGCTCACTGGAGTGGGACCTCGTTCGCCGCCCCGATGGCCGCCGCCGCGATCGCGGCGGCCATCGGCGAGGGACGAAGCGGTCCCGACGCCGCCCGTCACGTCCTTCAGGCACGCGGCGCGCCGCGCATCGACAACCTGGGCACGATTGTGGCCCCCGCGGTACCGACGCCGGCCTGACGATCACGCCTCCTGGGTGGCGGTGGCGCGGCGGGGAGGTATCAGGGCGGGTCGCTCGGGCTCAAGTCGGTGAGGGCCACGACCGCTGACCGCCGGCAGCTCCGGAAACGAGGCTTGGACGCCATGCAGCGTGAGGTGCGCAAGACCGTCTCGGTGGTGTTCTCCGACGTCGCCGGCTCGACGGCGCTCGCCGAGCAGCTCGACCCCGAGTCGCTACGCCGGGCGATGACCCGCTACTTCGAGGTGGCCAGGCGAGTGCACCACCGGCACGGCGGCGTGGTCGAGAAGTTCATCGGCGACGCGGTCATGGCGGTGTTCGGCATCCCGCACGTCCACGAGGACGACGCGCTGCGCGCCGTCCGTGCCGCCTGCGAGCTGCGCGAGGAGGTCGCCGCGCTCAACCGCGAGCTGGAGCGGGAGCTGGGGGTGGCCCTGCACGTCCGCACCGGCGTCAACACCGGCCTGGTGCTCGCCGGCGACGAGCAGGAGGGCCACGCGTTCGTCGGCGGCGACACCGTCAACGTAGCCGCGCGCCTGGAGCGCGCGGCCGGCGCCGGCGAGGTGCTGGTGGGGGAGGCGACCCACCGGCTGGTCGCCGACGCCGTCCGGGTCGAGCCGGTGGCCCCGTTCGTGCCCCGCGGCAAGACGGCGCCGGTCGCCGCGTTCCGCCTGCTGGAGGTCGCCTGGGGCGCGGCCGGCCTCGCCAGGCGCCTCGACGCCCCGATGGTCGGCCGGACCGGCGAGCTGAACGCCCTGGATCGCCTGCTCGACCGGGCGGCGGGCGGGCCGGCCTGCGAGCTGGTGACGATCTTCGGCGACGCCGGCGTCGGGAAGTCGCGGCTGCTGCAGGCGTTCGCGGAACGGGCCCGGGAACGGGCGCTGGTCCTGAGCGGCGGTTGCCCACCGTACGGCGAGGCCGTCGCCGCCGAGGTCGTCGGCCAGCTCGTCGCCCAGGCCGGCCGCGCCGGCGACGGCGCCCGGCCGCTGGGCCTGGCCGTGGACATGACCGACCCGCGGTCGATGTTCCGCGGCGTGCGGCTGCTGCTGGAGACGCTGGCGCGGGCCCGACCGGTGGTGGTGCTGCTCGACGACGTCCACCGGGCCGAGCAGGTCCTGCTCGACCTGGTCGAGTACCTGCACGCCTTCGCCGGCGCCAGGCTGCTGCTGGTAGTCGCCGCCCGGCGCGAGCTGCCGGGACGTTGGCCCGGCTGGAACGTCCGCGCGGCCGGGACGGTGCTGGACCTGGAGCCGCTCGTCGAGGCGGAGGCCGCCGAGCTCGCCGCCGGTCTGCTCGGGCCGGACCGGCTTCCCGCCGGCACGGCGCGGCAGGTCGCCGCATGGGCGGAGGGCAACCCTCTGTTCGTCGAGCAGCTCCTCCGCGACCTGGCCGACCGGACGGGCCAGGACCCCGGCCCGCTCGAACCGGGCGGCTCCTGGCCCGTCCCGCCGGCCGTCGAGGCGCTGGTCGCGGTCGAGCTGGACCGCCTCACCGCCGACGAGCGCACCGTCGTGGAGCTGGCCAGCGTCGTCGGGCGAGTCTTCGACTGGAAGTCGGTCGCCGCGCTGGCGCCGGCGCCGCTGGGGCCGCGGGTGGTCGGCGTGCTGCTGGCGCTGACCAGGCGGAACCTCCTCAAGGTCGCCGACCGCGAGCACGGCGAGGACGCCTTCTCGTTCCGCCACCGCCTCCTGCGCGACGCCGCCTACCAGGCCATCCCGAAACGCGAGCGGGCGATCCTGCACGTCCGCGCCGCCGACCACCTCCAGGACGAGGCGGTCGACCATCACCTCGGGCAGGCCTACCGCTACCTGGCCCAGCTCGCCGGCGACGAGCCGCGGCCGGCCCCGGTGGCGCGGCCGCTGCGGCCGGCGCCGGCGGCGGGGGTGACCGCGTGACCCGCACCGTCGCCCTCCGGGCCCGGCCCGTCCGCTGTGGTACGTTTTCGGCCCCTACCCCACTGGCGAGGAAGGCATCCATGGGTGCCAGCATCGACGTGCGCGACCTCGCCCGGGCGGCTGCCGCCGGGGATCAACATGGTTGGGACGGGCTGGTCGAGCGCTTCGGCGAGCTGGTGTGGTCCACCACCCGGGCGTACGGGCTGAACCCGGGTGAGGGCGCCGACGCCGCGCAGACGACCTGGCTGCTGCTGGCCGAGCAGCTCGGGCACCTCGAGGACCAGCACGAGCGGCTCGGGGTGTGGCTGGCGGCGACCGCCAGGCGCGAGAGCCTGCGCCTGCTGGGTGCGGCGCGCGTCGCCACGGCCGCGCCGAACAGCGCGCCGGCGACGGAGCCCGTGCCCGGCGCGGCGGGCGCGCAGGGACGGGAGGCCCTGCTGTGGCGGGTCGTCCGCGAGCTCCCCGAGCACTGCCGCCGGCTGCTGCGCGTCCTGCTCACCGCGCCGCCGCCCAGCCCCGAGGAGGTCTCCGCCGCGCTCGACCTGCCCGTCGCCGGCATCGCCGCCGCACGGGCCGCCTGCCTGCAGGATTTTCGTCACCGAATGTCCAATTTCAGTATCAGGACGGAACCAGAGGACTCTTGAGAAAAAGCGCTTGACAGGAGACGACACCCACATGAGTCCTGATACCAACAAGACGCCCGATCTCCTCGGCCCCGAGGACGAGGGCCTGCTCCAGGAGCTACGCGCCGCCGCGCGCCACTTCGACCCGCCGCCGGACTCGGTCCTGGAGGCGGCCCGCGCCAGCCTCACGTGGCGGACCATCGACGCCGAGCTCGCCGCGCTGGAGTTCGACTCCGCGGTCGACCTGGCGGCCACCGCCGTGCGCAGCAGCGAGGGGCCACGACTGCTGACGTTCGCCGCCCCCGGCCTCAACATCGAGGTCGAGGTCTCCCCGATCGGGCCCCGCCGCCAGCTCGTCGGCCAGCTCGTGCCGGCGCAGGCGGCGCGGATCGACGTCCGCCACGCCGGCGGGGTGACGACGGTCCGGGCCGACCAGCTCGGCCGCTTCGGCGCCGACGCGATCAGCGCCGGGCCCGTGAGCCTGCGATGCCACCTCGGCGACGCCCCCTCCAGCCCTCCGGTCGTCACCGAGTGGATCCCGCTCTGAGCCGCCGGCCCGGGACCGCAAGGCTTCCCAGGACCGCAAGGCTTCCCGCGGCCCGCCCCACCCGGTAGGATTTCGCGGCGAATCATCCTGAACCGGGGGATCTGCGCCGTACGTGCTGGTTGCCGGCGCACGGGCGAAGCGAGGTGGCCTCATGCAGGGACGGCGCCGGCGTGGACGCGGCAGGCTGCTGGCCGTGGTACTGGTCCTCGGGCTCGCCGTCGGCGCCCAGCTCGGGCCCGCGGCGGCCGCCCCGGCCGCCGCGCCCGACGCCGCGGCGCCGGACGGCCCGGGCGCCCTCTCCCATTTCGACCGCGCCCGCAAGGACTGCCTCGGCACCGCCCGCAACCGCACCTCGAAGGTCTGGTACACGGTCGCCAACGGCGTCCTCAGCGACGTCTACTACCCGACCGTCGACAACACCAACGTCGAGACGCTGCAGTACGTGGTGACCGACGGCGCCACCTTCACCGACCTGCAGACCCGCGACACCACCTACACGGTCCGGCCGCTCGACCCCAGCGGGATGAGCTGCCGGGTCACCACCACCGCCAACAGCGGCCGGTACCGGATCGTGACCGACTACGTCACCGACCCGGGCCGCGACGCCCTGCTGCTGCGGGTCCGGTTCGAGCCGCTGGTCCCCGGCGACCTCCAGCTCTACCTCCGCTTCGACCCCACGGTGAACGGCAACGGCGGGGGCGGGGGCGGCAACGGCGGCGCCGACACCGGCACCGTCGACACCTCGACCGGCCACCCCGTGCCGGTCGCCATCGACACCGTCACCGCCACCAACGCGGCCAACCGCGACTACGCCCAGCCGGTCTTCGCCGCCCTCGACGCCTCCACGCCGTTCGTCGAGGTCAGCAACGGCTTCGCCGGCACCTCCAGCGACGGGCTGACCCAGCTCGACCGCGACCACGCCCTGACCGCCACCTACACCGACGCGGCCCAGGGCAACCTGGTGCAGACCGCCCGGGTCGACCTGTCCGCCGGCCAGGAGCTCACCCTCGCCCTCGGGTTCGGCAACGGCCAGAGCCAGGCGGTCGGCACCGCCGGCGCGGCGCTGCGGACCGGGTTCGGCCGCGCGCGGGCACGCTACGCCCTGGGCTGGGCGGGCTACGACGCCGGGCTGGTCCCACCGCCGCTGCGCTTCCCGGGGCTCGGCGGTGCCGCCGCCCTCGAGCTGCGGCGCGTCTACCACCTCAGCGCGAACGTGCTCAAGGCCTCGGAGGACAAGACCTTCCCGGGGGCGATCGTCGCCAGCCTCGCGTCCCCGTGGGGGCAGGCGGTCTCGGCCGGCGACCCGAACAACACCTACTTCGGCTCCTACCGCGAGGTGTTCTCCCGCGACCTGTACGAGACCTTCACCGGGCTGCTGCTGGCCGGCGACCTTGCGACCGCGCGTGACACGGTGCGCTTCCTGTTCGAGCGCCAGCAGCTCCCCGACGGCTCGATGCCGCGCAACAGCCTGGTCAACGGCAGGCCGGCGCCCGACACCTTCGGCGTCCAGCTCGACGAGGTCACCTACCCGATCCTCATGGCGTTGCAGGCCGGCCTCACCGACCAGGCGTTCTACCGGGACCATGTCAAGCGGGCGGCCGACTTCGCCATCAGCCACGGGCCCAGCTTCGGGTCGGAGCGCTGGGAGGAGCAGGACGGCTTCTCGCCGTCCACCATCGCGGCCGAGATCGCCGGGCTGATCGCCGCGGGCGACATCGCCGCCAGCAACGGCGACCAGGCCTCGGCCCGGGTGTACCGCGGGGTGGCCGACGACTTCCAGCGCTCGGTGAAGGGCTGGACGGTCACCAGCAACGGCCCCAACAGCCCGGACCCCTACTTCATCCGGCTCTCCAAGACCGGCGACCCCAACGCCGCCATCGTCTACAACGTCGGCAACGGCGGGCCGACCCTCGACCAGCGCGAGGTGATCGACGCCGGCTTCCTGGAGCTGCCACGCCTGGGGATCCTCCCCGCCGACGACCCCGACGTGCTCCGCTCGCTTCCGGTCGTCGACGACGCCATCCGGCGCGACACCGCCAGCGGGCCCGGCTGGCACCGCTACAACGGCGACGGCTACGGCGACGGCGACAGCGACGGGCACCCCTGGGCGCCGACCGGCCGGGGCAACGGCCACCTGTGGCCGGTGCTGGCGGGGGAGCGGGCCGAGCACCACATCTCCCTCGGCGACGACACGACCGCCTCGTCGCTGCTGGACTCGATGCGGCGCTTCGCCTCCGGGTTCGGCCTCATCCCCGAGCAGGGCTGGGAGAACCCCAACCTGCCGCCGTCGCCGTTCGGCACCCCACCGGACGTCGCGTCGATCGGCTTCGTCAACGGCAAGCCGGTCGGCTCCGCGTCGCCACTGACCTGGTCGGCGGCCCAGTTCGTCCGCCTGGTCCGCGACATCGCCGCCGGGCGGCTGCTCGAGCAGCCCGACAGCACGGTGCGCCGCTACGTCACCAACCAGCAGCAGGAGACCACCCTGCAGGTTACCGAGCCGCAGGACCGGACCGCGGTGCCCGGCTCGCCGGTCACCGTGTCCGGCACCTCGGCGGCGGGCAACACCGTCGACGTGTCGGCGACCAACATCGACGCCAACTCCGCCAACACCATCGTGACCGCGACCGCCGCGGCGGACGGGAGCTGGAGCGTGGACGTGCCGATCGAGGGCGGGACGATCGTGCTCGACGTGGTCGCCACCAGCCCCGCGGGCGCGACCGCCCACCAGCGGCGCACGGTGGTGTTCGACTTCACCCCGGGCACGGTGCTGCTGGACACCGCCGACCCGACCGGCGACGACAACGGGCCGGGCAACTACGCCTACCCGACCTCGACGAACTTCCGGCCGGGCGCCTTCGACATCGAGCGCTTCCAGGTGCTCGACAACGGCACCGACGTCGTGTTCCGGCTGCAGACCCGCAACCTGAGCCCGACCTTCGGCAGCCCGCTCGGGGCGCAGCTCGTCGACGTCTACGTCCGCGACCCTGGCGCCGGCAGCACCTCCACGGCGGCGTCGTTCCCGCAGCGCAACTACCAGATCGCCGCGGGGTCGGCGTGGAGCCGGCTGATCGAGGTGCAGGGCTTCGGCCAGCGCTACATCGACGCCATCGGGGCGACCCTTGGCACGGTGACGATCAGGGCCAACGAGATCTCGCGCTTCATCACCTTCAGCGTGCCCAAGTCGACCCTCGGCCAGCCCGGGCCGGGCTGGGGCTTCACCGTGGTGCTCACCGGCCAGGACGGCTTCAGCCAGGACCAGGCGAGGGGCTTCGCGCCGACCCCGCAGGAGTTCCTGTTCGGCGTGTGCGCCAGCGCCTTACCCGACCCGCACTGCGCCGTCGACCCGGGCACGGTGCCCAAGGCGATCGACGTCATCACGCCGGCGGGGGTGTCCCAGGCCGACGAGCTGGACTACCTCGTCCACCAGCCGGTCGTCCT
>WNFV01007804.1_pt1 | contig 12269 bp, 8 predicted proteins | sample 5400101 | NCBI WGS metagenome assembly WNFV01 (sample SAMN13153361, study PRJNA577476) | soil metagenome | isolation source: 115 cm soil or saprolite under grassland replicate 1 | place: USA:California | collected 2016-06-15
CAAAGGTTCTGTCCGACCGCATCGTCGTGCGCATCACGGCGAGCCCCGGCGAGTCTTTTCTCGATCGCATGATCGCTCTGGTCGAAGGAGCGGAGCGGCAAAAGACGCCCAACGAAATCGCCCTCAACATATTACTCGCCGGTCTCACGTTGGTTTTTCTCTTCGCCTGCGTGACCCTCGTGCCCATGGCAATTTACTCCGGCATGGTCACAGTTTCCGTAACTGTGATCGTCGCGTTGCTTGTCTGTTTGATTCCAACGACGATCGGCGGATTACTCTCCGCCATCGGCATCGCCGGCATCGATCGTTTACTGCGCAAGAATGTTCTCGCGATGAGCGGGCGCGCCGTCGAAGCGGCAGGCGATGTCGACACGTTGCTCTTGGACAAGACCGGCACGATCACGCTCGGCAATCGAATGGCGACTGAATTTATCCCCATTGACGGCGTCGGACCGGAAGCTCTCGCGGATGCAGCCCAGCTCGCGAGTCTCGCTGATGAAACGCCGGAAGGCCGCTCGATCGTCGTGCTGGCGAAGGAAAAATACGGACTGCGCGGCCGCGACGTCCAAGGCATCGGCGCGAAGTTTATTCCCTTTAGCGCGCAAACGCGGATGAGCGGCTGCGATCTCGACGGACGCAAGATCCGCAAAGGTGCCGTTGACGCGATTGTCACCTATGTTGGCGAGTTGGGCGGCACGGTGAGCTCGCAGATTGAAGGTGTGACCCACGGGATTGCGGATTCGGGCGGCACGCCGTTGGTCGTCTCCGAGGGCAACAAGATTCTCGGCGTGATCCATCTCAAGGACGTCGTCAAAGGTGGCATCAGTGAACGCTTCGAGCGTTTCCGCGCCATGGGGATTCGCACAGTGATGATCACTGGAGACAACCCGCGCACTGCGGCGGCGATCGCGCGGGAGGCGGGGGTCGACGATTTCCTCGCAGAGGCGACGCCGGAAGCAAAGATGCGGCTCATCAAAGAAGAACAGGCCAAAGGTAAGCTGGTCGCGATGACCGGCGACGGCACCAACGATGCACCCGCCTTGGCGCAGGCGGACGTGGGCGTCGCCATGAACACCGGAACGCAGGCGGCCAAAGAAGCCGGCAACATGGTCGATCTTGATTCCAATCCCACCAAGCTTTTGGAAGTGGTTGAGATCGGCAAGCAAATGCTCATGACCCGCGGTGTCTTGACGACGTTCTCAATCGCCAACGACGTGGCCAAATATTTTGCCATCATTCCTGCCATGTTCATGGGCGTTTATCCGGAGATCGCGCCGCTCAATATCATGCATCTGGCTTCGCCGCAGAGCGCGATTCTCTCAGCGGTTGTATTTAACGCTCTTATTATCATTTTACTTATTCCCCTGGCACTACGGGGCGTCCGGTATCGCCCCATCGGCGCAGGCCCGTTGCTGGCGCGCTCGTTGTTGATTTATGGCGTCGGCGGAGTCATCGCGCCTTTTATCGGAATCAAATTGATCGATCTGGTTTTGGAAGCTGTTGGCCTTGTCTAGGAGAACTTTATGAAAACCTTCATGATCGCTTTGCGCGCTACGATCGTCACTCTAATTGTAACCGGCCTTGTCTATCCTTTCGTTATGACCGGGCTCGCCCAGCTCATTTTCCCCTGGCGAGCGAACGGCAGTCTGGTCACGGACGAAAAAGGCCAAGTCGTCGGCTCCGAATTGATCGCACAAGGATTCGCCAATCCGGCCTATTTTCAACCGAGGCCGTCGGCAGCAGGCGAGAAAGGGTATGACGCGACTTCCTCGTCCGGTTCGAATCTCGGTCCGACGTCTAAAAAGTTGCAGGACCGCATCAACGACGATCTCAAACGTCTGAAAAGCGAAAATCCCGAAGCCACCGGATCTGTTCCTGCGGAGCTTGTCACTACGTCTGCCAGCGGGCTCGATCCTCATCTCTCGCCGGAAGCAATGCTCTGGCAGGTGCCGCGAGTTGCCAAAACGCGTGGCGTGGCACCGGAACGGGTGAAGTCTGTGGTCGATGCTAACGTCGAAGGGAGAACGTTCGGCATCTTAGGCGAAGCCAGAGTCAACGTGCTGCTGGTCAACCTCGCGCTCGATCGTCAGTTTGGCAAAGCGACTCCGCTGCCACCAGCTCCAGAAAAGAAAGAGACGAAGGATGCGGCTAAAGACAGCGCCGCGCCGACTCAGCCGACAATCCAGACTGCTCCTCCTCAGACGAAATAAAGCCGCATGCGAGCAGTTGATGAAGAAGATAGAAGCGATCTTCAAACCATTCAAACTGGACGAAATCAAAGAAGCGCTGGCGAAAGACCGAATCCAGCGCTTTTCCCTGCTCGAGGTTAAAGGAGCCGGCTGTCATCAAATTAGCATCAAACAATACCGCGGCGTTGCGTATTCCAAAGATTCCAGTGAAGTCAGCGTTGCAGTGATCGTTGAAGACGACGAGGCGGATCGAATTGCTCAGATGCTCGTAACGACGCTTCGTTCCGGCGAACTCTGCGATGGTGAAGTCGCTATTATGCCAGTCGAAAGACTAGTCCGCGTTCGTGTCGGCAAGTGCTCCTAGCCGCCGGCGTATAGAATTCCCGGCGAATTACTGGAATAACCCGAGTGTAGAGCACTCGTTCAAGCAAGCCCGCTAACGCCTCCACAACTCTGGAGAATTTCCTTGACGGCACTGAGTTCTCTGGCAAAGTTTGACGCGCCGATCTATTCTTGTCGTTAACGTCGCCATCGGGACTTTGGGGAACTGCCGCTCTGCTGTTTCAAGGGGTTCTCTGGAATTAATGGATCGGCTCACGCTTTTCGGGTTGTTTGCAGTTACGGGAATGTTGATCTGCTATGCATTCGAGGATCACAGTCATTGGTTTGTCCTCGGTTTCGCTGTCGCTTGTGCATTGGGATCAGTCTATGGATTTCTCCAAGGCGCTTGGCCGTTTGGAGTGGTGGAAGCGCTCTGGTGTCTGGTTGCCATACGGCGCTGGGGAAAAAGAGCTGGAAACCGATCGGGCTGAGATGAATTGATCATTTTGCTAGAGGACCGAATCACCGAAAAGATTCCTTGATGGATGCGCCACGCAAACGCCCTGAAGACTTTCTCGAGTTGGTCGAGCGCGCAAAACGTGGCCGACTTAAAGTTTTCATTGGCTCAGCAGCGGGAGTGGGTAAGACATACCAGATGCTTGAGGAGGCCCATGCCTTACAAAAGGGTGGAGTGGATGTGGTACTCGCGTTCATCGAGCCCCATGGCCGGCTCGATACCACGGCATTGATCGAGGGGCTCGAAGTGATCCCCCGTCAACGCGTCGAGTATCGCGGAGTCGTAGTAGAAGAAATGGACCTCGACGCTGTCTTAAAGCGGCGCCCTCAGGTGGCCATCGTTGATGAGCTGGCGCATACCAACGCGCCGTTTTGCAAAAACAAGAAGCGCTACCAGGATGTTCTGGAGTTACTGGAAGCGGGTATCAACGTCATCTGCGCGTTCAACGTGCAGCATCTCGAAAGCCTGAACGAAATGGTAAAGCAAGCCACCGGTGTGATCGTCCGCGAGACCGTACCCGATTCGATCCTTAAACGTGCCGACCAAGTGGTGGATATCGACTTAGCGGTCGAAGATCTCATTGACCGTCTGCGCGCTGGAAAGGTCTATGCGCCCGACAAAGTCCAGTGGGCTTTGGAAAATTTCTTTCAACCGGAAAAGCTCGCGGTGCTGCGGGAAATCGCGCTCAGGGAGGTTGCCGAAAGCGTCGACCGCACGGTTTCATCCAAGACTGCCGCGGACGACGCCGCGCGCCGGGCAGCGGCGAGCGAGAGAGTCATGGTCTGTCTGCCGACCCGCGCGCCGCCGCACGGTGTTCTGTTGCTCCGCCAGGGCTCTCGTTTGGCGGGACGCCTGAATACAGACTGGTTTGTCGTGCACGTCGAAACCAAGAGCGAAGCGGGCCACCGCATCGATGCCACCCTGCAGCGTCACCTTCTCGACGACGAGCAAAAAGCCCGGGATCTGGGCGCCGAAGTCGTGCGGTTGCGCTCGGAAAAGCCGGTCGATGCTCTGCTCGAATTTGCCCGCGATCATGGGGTTCGCCATATCGTCGTCGGCCGCTCTCACAAACCCTGGTGGCGGCGCATGCTGGGTCAGTCTCCGGTATTTAAACTGGTTACGGAGGCCGCGGGATTCGACCTCCACATCGTCTCACTCGAAGATCGGGAGGCCAATCAATGAGTCTCTACAAAAAACTTTTACTGGCACAAACTCCGATCGCGCTCGCCCTGGCGATCGTCGGTATCTTTTCCGTAGTGGCCATCTCGTATCTTGGCTCCCATTCCCAGGGCATCATGAAAGACAACTATCGGAGCGTTCTCGCTGCGCAAAGAATGAAGGAAGCCATCGAGCGCATGGACAGCGCGGCACTGTTCATGGTCGCGGGACAACAGCAGAAGGGCGTCGAGCAAGGCGAGAAATACCGCCCCGTTTTCGAAGCGGAACTGAAGGTGCAGGAGGGAAATATTACCGAGCGGGGGGAAAAAGAATTTACCGCGGGACTGCGAACCGCCTGGACCGACTATCAACTGAAGTTTGATCGCTTGCAGAAGAGCGGCACGACGAACGATATGAGGACTCTCTATTTTGCCGAGCTCGAAGCGGCCTTCTACAAGGTCAAGTCGGCTGCCGATGAAATCCTCGCGATCAACCAGGACGCGATGCTGCACAAGAGTGACGAAGTGCGCCACACCGCGGAGCGCATGAACGCAATCACCATCACTGTGGTGTTAGGCGCTTTCGTGTTAGGCATCGTGGTCTCGACTCTTCTCACCCGCCGCATGTTGCAGCCGGTGTCCGCCCTCAGTGACGCCACTCGAAAGATCGGCGAGGGCGACTTCAACACGCGGGCCCATGTGCGCGGCAACGACGAGCTGGCGCAGCTGGCGCGCGATTTCAACTCCATGGCGGCGCGCCTGGCGGAGTACCGCAAGAGTTCTTTGGGTGAGCTCCTGCAAGCGCACCTCAGCATGCAAGCGGCCATCGACAGCCTGCCCGATCCGGTGATCATCTTCGGCACCAAGGGGGAGTTGCAAAATACCAACTTGGCCGCGCAATCGCTGCTCGGACTGAGCGCCGGAGAAGGTCAAAAAGAGCCGCTTAAAGCGCTGGCCATTGCGGTGAGCAGTGTCATTGAACGCATGCGTAGCCACGTGCTTTCGGGCAAAGGCGCTTTTCACCCGCGCGGTTTCGAAGACGCCGTGCAGCTGCCGACGTTGTTGGGAGACCGCCAGTTCCTGCCGCGCGCGACTCCGGTCTATGAAACCCAGGGCGTGATAATCGGCGCCACCGTGATCTTACAGGATGTCACCCGGCTGAGACGCCTGGAGGAGCTGAAAAACGACGTCGTCGCCACCGTCGCTCATGAATTTCGCACGCCGCTCACGTCCCTGCGCATGGCGGTGCATTTGTGCACGGAACAAGTGGTCGGCCCGCTCACCGAAAAGCAAGCCGAGCTGCTCGGTACCGCGCGTGAGGACTGTGACCGGTTGCAGACCATGGTCGATGATCTTTTGGACCTATCGCGGATCGAGTCAGGAAGAGCTGAGTTATTCCCCTTGCCGACGCCCGTCTCCGAGCTCATCGAGCACGCGCTCGACGAACACAAGGCTGAAGCCGACGCTAAGGGAGTGCGCTTGAATGCAGATTTTCATTCTGCCGACGTCACAGTGTTGGCCGATCATGAACGCATTGGCCACGTCTTCTCCAATCTGATCGGCAACGCCATTCGTTACACGCCCAACGATGGCACGATTACATTGGGAGCCGAGATGAAAAACGGGGATGTACGTTTCACTGTCTCCGATCCCGGAAAAGGAATACCCAAAGAATACCAGGCACGACTTTTCGAAAAGTTCTTTCGGGTGCCTGAGAACGAAGATCAAAAAGGAACCGGGTTGGGGCTTTATATTGCCAAAGAAATCGTCCGCGCCCACGGCGGTGAAATCGGCGTCGAGAGCGAAGCAGGGAAAGGAAGCACGTTTTGGTTCACGCTGCCGACCAAAGCAAAGACCGTGTAGAACGGAGCTACAGTATGTACGGTTAGGCAACCAGTGCTGTCGGCGTCAGAAAGCACGGCGCGAGCGATTTTTAGAAAAATCTTTCGAAGCGAAAATCATTGGAATTTTGCATTGATCCGTCGTGCCGAAGTTCTAGCCTTCGAATTTTTTTCGTTTTCGCCACAGGGTCGAGGCGTCGATGCCGAGTATATCCGCGGCGTCCTCCAAGGTCGGCGTTCTCTCTACCACGCGAGTGATATGCTCGCGCTCGATGTCATCGAGTTTGAAATTTCCGCCCAGGTGCGGCGCGGCGGGCTTCGCATGCGCTGAAATATGCGCTGGGAAAGCCTCCGGCTCGATCACCCGCGCGGGCCACAGGATGACTGCCCGCTCGATGGCGTTCCTCAATTCGCGAATGTTTCCCGGCCACGCGTAGGATAATAGCGCGGCTTCGGCGGCTTGCGAGAGCTCGGGCGTCTGGCGCCGCGTCGACTTGGCGAAAAACCCGAGAAAGCGGCGCGCCAAGCGCAGAATATCCTCCGGTCGATCGCGCAGCGGCGGCATTTCCAGATCGATCACGTTCAGACGGTACAGAAGATCTTCGCGGAAAAGGCCCTTACGAACATGATCTTCCAAATCCCGATTGGTCGCGGCGATCAGGCGCACGTCGGCGCGCCGAGTTTTACTCTCGCCGAGACGTTCGAATTCTTTGTCCTCTAAAAAGCGCAATAGCTTAGCCTGCAGCGACGGCGAGATTTCGCCGATTTCATCGAGAAACAGAGTTCCTCCCTCGGCCGCTTCGACGCGGCCGGCCTGGTCGCGGACGGCGCCGGTAAAGGCGCCTCGGGTGTGGCCGAAGAGCTCGCTCGTGAGAAGTTCCTCGGATAAGGTGGGACAGTTGACCACGATGAATGGATGCTTGTTTCTCGGGCTCAGGGAATGAATCGTGCGTGCGAGAACCGTTTTGCCGGTGCCGCTCTCGCCGCGCAACAGCATCGGAACGTCGGACGCCGAGGCCCGCTCGGCGATTTCAAGCACGGCACGAACTTTGGGTGAATTGCTTTCCAGATCGACTTCGGGCGCGGCCTCGCGCAGTCGACCCTCGAGCTCGGTCAGCTGGCCTTTAAGTTCACGACGCTTGACGCACTGGTCGATGACATGGCGGATTTGTGCCGGCTGAAAAGGCTTGGGCAGATAATCGGCGGCGCCACGCTTGATCGCTTCGACGGCACTGTCGATGGTCGCGAAGGCGGTCATCATTACGATCATTAGCTCCGCCGATTCCGCCAAGAGCTTGGGAATGATTTCCAACCCGTTCGCCTCGCCAAGGCGTAGATCGAGAAATGCCACATCGAAAGACTCGTATCTCAGAGTGGCCAAGGCGCCGTCTACAGAAGACACCGATTTGACATAGCAATCCATTTGCTCGAGGCACAGGGACAACGTCGTCCGAATATTTTTTTCGTCGTCGACGATGAGCACCCGCAGCTTGCCGGTTAAGTCAGACCGCGACTGGCTGGCGTCCATTTCCGTATAGTTTTGCGCTGGACTGGAATGAGATGCAAGAGAACACAGGAGCGCGGCGCGGTGCATTCGAGAGCCCTGCTGTGCGGTGAATCTGCGGTGGACTCTACGCTTATCTACCGACTAGCTTTTTGTGGAGACTGGGGAGAGTAATATGAAGGTACAGATGAGTGCAATAATAGTGAGCCGTAGGTAGTGGGCTACTTTGGAATACGGTCAAAATCTACGGGATGAAAGCCTTTAGAGGGTATACGACAGGTCGATATCCCCGATCTCTTTGATCGAGAAACCCACATTAGCTTTTAGCAGACGATAAAGCTCGTAGCAGAATGCGGGATCGTCAAAAGCCATGGTCCCCATATAGCAAAAGCCTTCATGCAGAATGAGTAGAAAAAGCCTGTTTGTGAACATCTCAGGCCTCAATGGTTTTTCGAGAATGCCAATTTCACCGGTCGGCTTGTCGTTTTCAACGCGGGTCATCGTCCACATCGGCGGCCAGTTGGGAAAGCCGCTCTTGCGAGTCATGAGGGGATGGTCGCGGAGCTTCATAGCCCACTAGGCGCCGGTTGTGTACCTCTGTCAATGGCCAAATTTAGGCCGCTCTTTGCGCCCCCCGTTCTTCGGCCTCTGGTTGTAGGCTCTCTTGTTCGAAGGAGTGTTCTTATTGCCATTTTAGAAGGGTCAATCATTCCAGATTCCCGAACTATCAGCGCTCCCAGCAGATACAGGACCCACTTTGGTATTTTCTCTCTTAAGTTTATACTAGATCTTCGTTAATGTAGACCTAATGTGAGCGTCTAAGAGATCGCATGGCAAGCAATTAATTGTATGTTGCCCGAACCGTTTACTGCAAATTTCTTAACCGAGCTAGAGACCCTGAGACTCCGCACGCGAAAAGAATTTTCTCTGGAGTCATATGGGCTTCGCGACTGCTGTTGCTTATTGAGCGGTTTATCAAGCCACGCTTGAACCGTTTGGATTTCGCCGTCGCGCGAGGCAGTCTGTCTAAAAAATGAAGACACTATTCTCGAATATTGAGTTTGCCAAACCGTATTTCCTCTGGCTGTTGCTCGCCTTGCCGCTAGTTTGGTTTCGCTATCGCGATCGCCGGTTAGTGATCCTGATCGCGCGCACGGTGATACTCGCCCTAGTGATTTTCACGCTCGCCGACCCGCAATCGACCAGCGAGCAGACACGCACTCAAGAACGGATTTTCGCCTACGATTTTTCGGCAAGCATCACCCCGTCCATGCGAAGTTGGATGAAAGACGCTATGGGTCAATTTCCGGCGCCGAACCGAAATGATCGGGTCTTCGTGTTTGGCGCCGCAGCGACTGAAACTCCCAACTGGCGTGGATTATTTGAGGGCGACGGAGGGAAGCTTGCCGGGATCGAGCCGGAGAAAACCAGTCTTGAGAACCTTATGAATTCGGTGTTGGCGCTACCTCCCACACCCAGAAATCTTTATTTGTTTACCGACGGCTGGGAAACGCAAGGTAGCGTCGAACGCCTGATGCCGGCGCTAGCGGCCGCCGGCATCAAAGTCTATCCGATCCTGCCGGCGGAGCGTCCCGCCATCGCCAACGTCGCTGTAACCAAACTACTCGCACCGACTCATGGCAACAGCGGTGAAAGCTTGAATCTCAAAGTCGTGCTCGACAACCAAAACGGCCGCCCAGTCGAGGGTACGCTGAGCGTCACGCGCAACGGCCAACCGGTCAAAACCGAAGCGGTAAAATTAAATCCGGGAAGTCAAACCTTTACTTACCAAACGACGCCGACGGAAGGCGTCCTGACTTCTTACCAAGCTACTTTCACCGCTCGCGCTCCCGAAAGTGATCGCTACCCGTCGGATAATCATGCCCTGGCCTGGGTTTCCGTGCGCGCCAAAGCCAAGGTGTTGCTTATCAATGGTCATAGCGGCGCGGGCCGGCACTTGGAGGAAATTCTCAAAAGACAAGGCCTCGACATTACCGTGAGAACGGCCGAAACCGCGCCGGCGCCAAAAGGTTACAAAGTCGTGATTTTCAACAACGCGGAGCGAGAGAGATTCCCCGCTGGTTACCTTGCCGCAATTGAACGTCACGTCGCCGAGGGCAATGGATTTATCATGCTCGGCGCCGACGCGAGCTTCGCGCCGGCGAGTTATCGCCAAACGCCGATCGAAAAAATTCTCCCGGTGGAACCGAAAGAGCCGCCTAAGCCCGAAGAGAAAAACCGCGCGCTGGTCCTGGTCATCGACAAGTCCGGCAGCATGCGCGATGACAATCGAATCGTATTCGCCAAAGAAGCCGCCAAGGCCGTGGCCCGGCAACTAAAAGACATTGATCTGTTGGGCGTGGTCGGTTTCGACGACAGCCCGTTCGTGATCGTTTACCTGGAAACCATGGCTCGGCTTCGCAGCGTCGTCAGCGCCCAGATCGATCGCCTTAAACCGGGCGGGCAAACTTATTTTCTGCCCGCACTGCTCGAAGCCAAGCGCCAACTGGAGCGTGTCAATGCGTCGCGCAAGCATATCATGTTATTGAGCGACGGCGTCACCCGAGGCAGCCAGGGGGAACTGGTGGATCTCGTCAGCGCGATGAGAAACGACTCGAAGATCACTGTCTCCGCCGTAGCGATCAGCAACGAGGCCGACATCCGTATCATGAAACGAATCGCCCAGTACGGTGGGGGCTTGTTCCACCACGTTGTCGATCCATCCACGCTGCCCCAAATCGTCTTGGACCAACTCCAGGACAAACCGAAAGAAGAACCGAAAGACAATCGTCCTCTGGTTCCGGTGCCAAATAGCGGCTCGGAACTACTCGCTGGCTTCGGCGCGCGGGCCTATCCGGCGATTTTGGGTTATATGGAAACTGATGTTAAACGCGGGGCTCATTCGGACCTCGTAGTCACTCGGGAGGACCGTCGCGCTCCGCTGCTCGCGTCATGGCGATATGCAAAGGGAAAATCCGTGGCCCTAACGACCGACTTTGAGGGCCGATGGACGCGAAATTGGATTCCGTGGGGAAGCTTGCAAGCATTCTGGGGACAGATTCTCGACTGGTTGAGTCCGCCCGAAGAGAATCTCGTTCCGGCCTATGAAGCCCGGGTGAGTTTCGTCGAGAACCGTTCAATCCTGGATTTGTCGATCTACGATGAATCCAGCGCTAATAGTCAATATCGATTTACGATCACGAGTAAGTCCGGAAAATCGGAAGGCGGCCTCAATAAATTGGCGCCGGGGCACTATCAAGCCGCCTTGCCTATATCCCAGCCGGGAGATTATCGGGTCGACCTCTTGGAAGATCGCAGCGGGCGCAAAATAGCGTTTCCGCCAATCGGTTACACTTTGCCATACGATATCACCAGCGAACGTCCGCGGCCCGAATTCAACACCAGGCTGCTGTCTCGCTTAGCCGAGGCGACCGGCGGCGAAGTCAATCCCAAGCCGCCACAGGCAAGCAATGCTAATAGGGACATCTTAACCAAGAGCTATGAGTCGCTAAGGCAGCCTTTCATAGTCCTGGCGTTTTGCCTCTTCCTACTTGAAATAGCTCTAAGAAAGTTCTTCTTCGCCGAACCCGACTGAGCTTCATTACTAATCCCTGCCAGGAAATTCGGGCCCATGGCCGACAAGTTAATGGAATATGTCGTACACCGCGCCGGCAGCTGCCCCCGCTCCACCACCGATTATCGCGCCTTTCTTGGCGCCATAGCCGGTGCCCGCGCCGATGGCCGCACCGGTTCCGGCCCCGACCGTACCGCCCACGATTGTACCGCAAGCGGAGGTAAACAGCGTCATCACTAATACGCCGATTGCCACAATTGCGTTCAGCCGTTTCATTATTTCTTCTCCTTGGGTTTCTGACGAAAAATTATCCCTGGTAATGGGTTAATTCCGCAACGACTGTGCCAGAGAGCGAAACTCCCTGAAATCACGGCAATCTTCGTTCATCGGCGCCGGCAGTGTCGGAATATTTCGGATCTGACAAGAAGGAATTACCCGCGTCGGGAAATTCCTCAATGGCGGCGTTCGCGTGTTATGCGTGCCTTGTGGGTCGACGATGATTTGGAAAATCGGCGGCGGCGAAATTCCGGCGTGCTGACAAACATTGTCGTTCACAGGCCAATGGGACAAAGCGATTTTCTCATGCTACGCTGATCAAACAGCCTCGGACATTCATCCATGCCGCCTCGTATCGAAGATTACGCCCTGATCGGCGACTGCCAAACCGCCGCGCTGGTCGGGCGCGACGGTTCCATCGACTGGCTGTGCTTTCCGCGATTCGATTCTCCCGCCTGTTTCGCGGCGCTGCTCGGCACGCCGGAAAATGGACGCTGGCTCGTTGCTCCCGCCGGCGGCGCCCGATCGATCCGTCGCAATTATCGCAAAGGCACGCTGGTTCTCGAAACGGAGTATGAGACCGCGACCGGAGTGGTCACCCTCGTTGATTGCATGCCGCCGCGGACCGAGTCGCCCGACATCGTACGCATCGTCGAAGGAAAACGCGGGCAGGTCGATATGCACATGGAATTGACCGTCCGCTTCGATTACGGCTCGTTGGTTCCTTGGGTCAATCGGACGGAGAACGGTTTGATTGCCATCGGTGGTCCGGACGCGGTCCGTCTGACGACGCTGGTTCAATTCCGCGGGGAAGATTTTCGCACGGTCGCTGATTTCACAGTTTCGGCCGGAGACAATATTCCATTCACGCTGACTTGGTTTCCCTCGCA
>WNFV01030060.1_pt1 | contig 12267 bp, 14 predicted proteins | sample 5400101 | NCBI WGS metagenome assembly WNFV01 (sample SAMN13153361, study PRJNA577476) | soil metagenome | isolation source: 115 cm soil or saprolite under grassland replicate 1 | place: USA:California | collected 2016-06-15
GTGCCCGGCGGCGCCACCGACGTGATCGCCCGCGTCATGGGCAACCGGCTCTCCGAGGCCTGGCGCCAACAGGTGGTGGTCGAGAACCGCAGCGGCGCCGGCGCCAATATCGGCGCGCAGGCCGCAGCCCTATCCGATCCCGACGGCTACACGCTTTACATCACCTCCGTACCGCACGCGACCAATCGGTTTCTTTATTCTTCGCTCAACTATGATCCCGTCGCCGATTTCGCGCCGGTCACGCTGATCTGCACGCAATCGAATATCATGGTGGTGCCCAATTCCTCCCCGGCAAAGTCGGTGCGCGAATTCATCGCCTATGCCAGAGCCAACCCCGGTAAAATCAGCTACGGCTCCGGCGGAATCGGCACCTCGGTGCACCTCTCCGGCGAACTGTTCAAACGTATGGCCGGGATCGACATGACGCACGTACCTTATCGCGGCGCAGCGCCCGCGTTGCAGGATGTTATTGCCGGACGTCTCGATGTCATCTTCGACAACATCACGGCGAGTTTGCCGCATGTGAAGACTGGCGCTGCGCGGGGATTGGCGGTCACCGCGGCAAAGCGCGTGCCGGCCGCGGCGGACCTGCCGACCATCGGGGAAGCCGGCGTTTCGGGCTTCGACGTCTCGACCTGGTTTGCCTTGTTCGTGCCGGCCAAGACGCCGCGCGCCATTATCAGCAGGATCAACGAGGACGCCGTCGCGACGCTTGCCCATCCCATGGTGAAGGAGCGGCTGGAGCAGTTCGGCGCCACGCTCGTAGGCTCGACCCCGGAGGAGCTTGGCGCCTTTCTCAAGGCCGAGATGGATAAATGGGGCCCCGTCATCCGCGAAGCGAAAATCAAGGTCGACGAGTGAGGGCGAAGTCCGCGATGATCGATCGGCGCCGGCTTGCCGCGCTTGCAGCCTCGTCGGTGCTCGCGCCGCTCCTCGGCGGACGCAACTCCGCGGCGCAGACCACTTCCGCGCAAGGCTGGCCCGGCCGCGTTGTCAAGCTCGTCGTGCCGTTCACGCCCGGCGGCGGCATCGACAGCATCGGCCGCATCCTCGGCGCGCGGCTCTCGGAGATGTGGGGCCAGCAGGTGGTGATCGAGAACAGGCCGGGCGCCGGCGGCAACATCGCCTCCGAATTCGTCGCCCGCTCCGCTTCCGACGGTTACACCATGTACATCAGCGCGGCCGGACTGGCCGTCAACCGCTACCTCTTTGAATCCATCAATTACGATCCGCTTGCCGATTTCGCCCCGGTGACGCTGATTTGTCTGTTCCCCAACGTGCTGGTCGTGCCGAATTCTTCGCCATTGCGTTCGGTTGGCGATCTCGTCGCGAAGGCGAGGAGCGATCCAGGAAAGCTCACCTTTGCCTCTCCGGGGCATGGCAGCTCGCCGCATATGAGCGCCGAGCTGTTCAAGTATATGGCCAAAGTCGATCTCACCCACGTGCCCTACCGCGGAGCGTCGCCCGCTTACACCGACGTGATTGCTGGACGCGTGGATTGCACCTTCGCGGTCATGGCCTCGGGTCTTCCGCTCGTTCGAGCCGGACAGTTGCGCGCGCTCGGCGTGACCACCGCCACGCGGGTGGCGTCGGCGCCTGAGATTCCAACCATCGCGGAGTCTGGCATACCGGGCTACGACACCTCGTCCTGGTTCGCGTTCTTCGTACCGGCCAAGACGCCGCCCGAAATCATCGCCAAGATGCACGCCGACACGGTCGCAGCGCTCGCGGAACCGCAGATCAGAGCCAAGCTCGATGCGCTCGGCGTCATCGTGGTGGGCTCCTCGCCTGAACAGCTGGGCGCGCATCTGAAGGCGGAGATGGAGCGGTGGGCGCCGGTCATCAAGGCGGCCAACATCAGGGTCAACGAATGATCACCCGCCGTCGTGCGATCGGAATGGCCGCGACGGCGGCATTCGCTCCATGTCTGGCCCGGCGAACGCTCGCGCAGACTTCGTCCACCCGCGATTCATCGGCACAGAATTGGCCGACCCGCTTCGTGCGCCTCATCGTGCCGTTCCCGCCGGGCGGCGGAACCGACGCCATCGCGCGCGTGGTGGCCGGCAAACTCTCGGACATGTGGGGCCAGCAGATGGTGGTCGAGAACCGCGGCGGCGCTTCCACCAATATCGGCACCGAGGCGGTCGTGCGCGCCGATCCCGACGGCTACACGATGCTGCTGCAATCGATGCCGCTCGCAGTGAACCGCTTCCTGTTTCCCTCGCTCAGCTACGATGCGATCAGCGATCTCGCGCCGGTATCGCTTCTTTGCGAGTATGCCAACATCATGGCGGTGCCGGTGACCTCGCCCGCCCATTCGGTCGCCGAATTCATCGCCTATGCGAAAGCCAATAAGGGTCCGGCGAACTGTTCAAGCGCATGGCCGGCATCGAAATGCTGCACGTGCCATATCGGGGAGCAGGCCCTGCGTTCACCGATCTCGTGCCCGGCCGCGTCGACGTGATGTTCAACAATATCGGCGCCGTGCTGCCGCTGATCCAAGGCGGCAAGCTGCGGGGCCTGGCGGTGACGACTGCCAAGCGCATGCCGGCGGTGCCGCACCTGCCGCCGATCGCGGAGGCCGGCGTCCCCGGGTTCGACGTCTCCTCATGGTATGGGTTATTTGCGCCCGCCAAGACGCCGCCGGAGATCATTCGAAAGATGCATGCCGATACGGTGGCGGCGCTAAACGATCAGGCAACCAAGGAACGGCTCGAGCAACTGGGCGTGTTGGTGGTGGGCTCGACGCCGGAGCAACTTGCGGCGTTTCTCAAGGCGGAGATGGACAAATGGGCACCGGTCATCAAGGAAGCCGGCATCAGCATCCGCGAGTGAGAGCGAAGCGGCCTGACAAAGGCCGCCGCACCCAGTTGATCGCAATCGCTGCAGCTTTGACCTTTGCCGCGGCATTCGGTCCGGCTGCATTCGCTCAGACGCCGACCGAGACTTGGCCGAATCGTTTCATCCGCCTGATCGTGCCGTTCCCGCCGGGCGGGGGAGCCGACGCGATCGCCCGCATCCTCTCTGCCCGGCTGTCTGACACCTGGGGCCAGCAAGTGGTGATAGAGAACCGAGGCGGAGCCAGCGGGAATATCGCGGCCGAGGCCGCGGCCCGCTCCGCCCCCGATGGTTACACAATTTTTCTCGCGGGAGACTTTCAGGCGGTCAACTTATTTCTTTATCCGAAACTCAGCTACGATCCGGTCGGCGACTTCGCCCCGGTCACGCTGGTCGTGCAATATCCCTGCGCCATGATCGTGCCGAACTCCTCGCCCGCGCGTTCGGTGTCGGAGTTCATCGCCTACGCGAAGGCCAGCCACGGCAAGCTGAGCTTCGCAACCCCCGGCCACGGCACCGCGCCCCATCTTGCGGGCGAGCTGTTCAAGCGTGCGGCCGGCATCGCGATGACGACGGTGCCCTACCGCGGCGCCGCGCCGGCGATCCAAGACGTGATCCCCGGACGCGTCGATGTCTTCTTCAACAATATCGCCCCGCTGCTGTCGCTGATGCAGCAAGGCCAGTTGCGGGCGCTTGCGGTGACGACCGCCAAACGCTCGCCGGCCGCGCCGGATGTGCCGACGCTCGCGGAGAGCGGCTTGCCCGGGTTCGATGTGTCGGGATGGTACGCCTTCTTCGTGCCGGCCAATACTCCGGCGGCGATCGTACGGAAAATACATGCCGACACCGCCGCCGCGCTGGCCGATCCCGCGATCAGAGGACGTTTGGAAGAGCTCGGCTTGTTCGTGGTCGGCTCGACTCCGGCGGAGCTCGGACGATTTCTCAAATCGGAGATGGACAAGTGGGGACCGCTGATCAAGGAGGCCAGCAGCCCGACCGGCGCAAGGAAAGCAGCCCGATCGCGCGCACGCAGTAGAATGGATTGAGTAAGCCGTAACGGGAGGATGAGGTGACAAGGAATCAGATTGTTGTGCTTGGCGCCGTCAGCTGGTTGATGTTCGCAGGGATGGTCCACGCGGCCGAAATCAAGGTTCTGTCCACGCAGGCAACCGAGGAAGCGTATCGCGAATTGGTGCCGCAATTCGAAAAAGCATCCGGACACAAGGTCACGACGGTGTTCACCGGAACGCTCGCCGCCAACAAGCGCTTAGCAGCTGGCGAGACCTATGACCTGTTGATCATGTCCGCGCCATCGATCGAGGAGCACATCAAGGCCGGCAAGGTCGTGCCCGGCAGCCGCGTCGATCTGGCGAAATCGGGGGTAGGTGTGGGCGTGAAAGCCGGCGCACCGAAGCCCGACATCAGCACGACCGAGGCGCTAAAGAAGACGGTGCTGGCGGCCAAGTCGATCGGCTATTCCACCGGTCCGAGCGGCAACTACATGATCGGGCTGTTCCAGCGCCTGGGGATCGCCGACGAGATCAAGGGAAAGCTCAAGCAGACGCCGACCGGCGTGTTCGTCGGCAGCATCATCGCCAGCGGGGACGCCGAGATCGGCTTCCAGCAGGTGAGCGAGCTGTCGCACTTCGCCGGCGTCGATTACGTCGGCCCATTGCCGGCGGACATCCAGCAGTTCACCACATTCTCGAGCGGCATCATGGCCGGAGCAAAGGAAGCGGACGCCGCCAACGCGCTGGTCAAGTTCATCACTGCGCCGGCGGCGGCCTCGGCCTTCACGAAGAGAGGCATGGAGCCGGGCTGACGACCGCTTGCCTGGGGAAGCGCAAACTCGATTGTGCCCTGCCGCACCTCCTGCCGAAGCCATATCGGCGTGACTACAGCGCGGCGGATTGCCCGATCAGCGGTGCTCTTCCAACAGAATTTCAGCGATGGCGTCCCACTCGGCAGCGAACGGCTTGCTCGGGACCGGGCGTTGCGCGCGCCCGTACCAGTAGCGGGCATTCTCGAGATCGCCCTCCACCCGGTGCAAATAGGCATGCACCCATGCGCAATCCTTGCCGCCCTCGTCCATGACGATGTTGTGCGCCTTCTCCCATTTGTCCTTGGCCGCCCACCACAAAGCTGTCAGCGCCGGCGCGAGGCCGGGAGGCGGCTTGGGGTTGGCGAGGGAGTTTCTGAACTGAGACAAATTCATCGCAGGCATTGCACCCCAGGCGAACTACCACCACCGCTCCGGCGAAAAGCGCCCCGCCGCTTGCTCAATGACGTGCGCGAGCGAGAATAGCGTCTCCTCGCCGAACGGACGGCCGATGAGCTGGAGCCCGAGCGGCAAACCGTCAGCAGACAAGCCGGCTGGAACGGAAATTCCGGGCAAGCCTGCCAGGTTTACCGGCACCGTGAATACGTCGTTGAGATACATCTCGACCGGATCCGACCCGCCCTTCTCGCCGATGCCAAAGGCGGGGGATGGCGTCGCGGGGGTCAGGATCGCATCTACCCCGGCGGCAAACACCACCTCGAAATCACGCTTGATCAGCGTGCGTACCCTCTGCGCGCGTAGGTAATAGGCGTCGTAGTAGCCGGCCGAGAGCACGTAGGTGCCGATCATGATACGCCGGCGCACCTCCTGGCCGAAGCCCGCGGCACGCGTATTCTGGTACAAGTCGGCGACATCGCGCCCGGCAACGCGCAGACCGTAGCGCACGCCGTCATAGCGGGCGAGATTGGACGAGGCCTCCGCCGGCGCCACGATGTAATAGGCCGGCAACGCATGTTTGGTGTGCGGCAGCGAGACCGCGACAATGTCGGCGCCGGCGGCCTTGAGCCATTGCGCGCCGCGCTCCCATAAATTCTCGATCTCGGCCGCCATCCCGTCGACGCGGTATTCCTTCGGAATCCCGATCTTCATTCCCTTGATCGATTTGCCGATAGCGCTCTCGTAGTGGGGAACGGGGAGATCAACCGAGGTCGTGTCCTTAGCATCGTGCCCCGCCATCGAGGTGAGCAGGATGGCAGCATCGCGCACCGTGCGCGCGAGCGGTCCCGCCTGGTCGAGCGACGATGCGAACGCGACGATGCCCCAACGCGAGCAGCGCCCATAGGTCGGCTTGATGCCGACAATGCCGGTGAAGGCCGCGGGCTGGCGGATGGAGCCGCCGGTATCCGTCGCCGTCGCGCCGAGGCACAAGCCCGCCGCGACGGCCGCGGCCGAGCCGCCCGAGGAGCCGCCCGGCACGAGCGGCGTATTCGCCCCCTTTCGCCGCCACGGCGAGATCGTCGGCCCGAACGACGAATTTTCGTTCGACGAGCCCATGGCAAACTCGTCGTTGTTGAGCTTGCCCAGCATCACCGCGCCGTCGCGCCAGAGATTGGCGCTGACGGTCGACTCGTAGGTCGGCAGAAAATTGTCGAGGATGCGCGAGCACGCCGTGGTGCGCACGTCCTTGGTGGCGAACATGTCCTTGACGCCGAGCGCGAGGCCCTCGAGCGGCCGCGCGTCGCCCGCTTTAAGGCGCGTATCGGCCGACTGCGCCATGGCGCGTGCCCGCTCCGGGGTCTCCAGCACATAGGCATTGAGCGCGCGCGCCGTCTCCATGGCGGCAAGATGCGCGTCGGCGAGCTCGGTGGCGGAGAACTCCCGCCGCCGAAGGCGGTCGCGTGCGTCCGCAAGCGTCAGAGACGTGAGGTCGGTCATTCGTCCGAAGAGTCGCAAGCAAACGCGGCGCCGGGCTCAGGCTTTCGGAGATCCTCCTCGGGCTTGCCATCCCCCGGCATCGGCGGCGACAGGCCGAGCGCCTGCAAATCTGCCGCCGTGACGCCCGGCGGCATCTTGCCACGTGCGAGAAATTTCGCGCACCACAGGCGGAAAAAATACTCCTGTTGTTCACAAGCGAGGCACATCGGGGCGCACTCATCGCTCCTGCTGCATGGCCGATCGCGTGTCGGTCAATTGCTCAGCCTCTCGAGATCCTCGGGTCTCGCTGCGCTTGCCCGAGGATGGTGGAATAAGCCGCCGCGGCTTATTCCACCACTTTCGGCACCACAAAGAAATGGTCCTCCGCCGCCGGCGCGTTCTTGATGATGTCCTCGGGAATGCCCCCATCGGTGACCACGTCCGGCCGCTTCTTCATCTCCATGGGGATGACGGAGGTCATCGGCTCGACACCCTCGACGTCGACCTCCGACAACTGCTCCACAAAGGCGAGGATGGCGTTGAGTTCCTCGCGCAGGTGCTCGACCTCGTCATCGGCGACGGCAATACGCGCCAAATGCGCGATGCGGCGGACCGTAGCGACGTCGACGGACATGGGGGCTCCTAGCCGAGCAGGCTCGGCGACCTATAGCAGAGACGGCAACTCGGGGTGAGGCCCGTATTGCGCCTCTCCGCTGAAGGGTCGATATAGCTGCCATGGACGCCCCTAACCCGTCGGCCATCCCGACCTTCGCCAGTCGCACCCCGCTCCATATCGGCGCGATCGGCCTCAAGGTCCGCGATCTCGACCGGCTCACCAACTTCTACCGCGATGTGCTCGGGCTCACCGTCATCGATCGCGCCAATGACAGCACTGCGCTCGGTGCGGGCGGGGTGCCGTTCGTTCATCTCGAGCATCGGCCCAACGCCAAAGCCGACGACGCGCGCGAGGCGGGCCTCTATCACACCGCTTTCCTCATGCCGACCCGCGCCGATCTCGCGCGCTGGATCTTGCGAAGGCAATGGCGTCGAGGTCTATTGCGACCGGCCGGCAGAGACCTGGGAGTGGACCGGCCCGGATTTGAAGATCACCACCGATCCGCTCGACGTCGAGAGCATCTTGCGAGAAGTTCCACCCACGGCGACTTATCCGGGTGCGCCCGACGGGATGCGCATCGGGCACGTGCATCTGCGCGTCGGTAACGTCCCGCGCGCGGAGGCGTTTTATCGCGACGCGCTCGGGCTCGACGTGACCCGCCGGCGGCATGGGGCGACGTTCCTGTCGTCGGGACGCTATCACCACCACATCGCGGGCAATGTCTGGCACAGCGCCGGCGCCGGCCGGCGCGATGAGGACCGCGCAGGGCTGTCCTGGTTCTCGCTCGAGGCCGCCGATGCCGCGGCGTTGGAGGCGGCGAACGCGGGACTCGCACAAGCCGGAGCAGAGATCGCAGTAACACCTGCAGGGATCGCGACCGCCGATCCTTGGGGCACACGCCTGCACATCACGCGCGGCTGACCTCGCTCGTCGATGCCGCCAGCGCGCGCAGGTGCTCCAGCGCCTCGGCGGCCAGCGTCTTGGTCAATTGCCCAGCGGGCATTGCGCGACCGAGCGCTGCCGCTTGCCCGGCCCACATTGGCGAGAAATCGCCCGAGCCCTGGGCCTCGGCCTTGGCGCGCAGCGGCGCAAGCGCGCCCGCGGCGAGCGGAAACTCGGGCGCCACATCGGATATCGGACCGATCTCGCGCATCACGCGGTTGATGATGCCGCGCGCCGGCCGGCCGGTCATGAGATTGGTCAATGCCGTGCCGTCGTCGCGCGCGGATTTGAGCGCGGCGCGATGCGGCGCCGAAATCTTCGCCTCCGGACACCACAGATAAGCGGTGCCGATCTGCACGCCGGCAGCCCCAAGTGCGAAGGCAGCCGCGATGCCGCGCGCGTCGGTGATGGCGCCGGCGGCGATGACCGGCACCTTGACCGCATCGACGATCTGCGGAACGAGCGCGAAGGTGCCGGCCTGGGTGCTGATATCGTCGCTCAAGAAGATGCCGCGGTGGCCGCCCGCCTCGTTCCCCTGTGCAATGATGGCGTCGACGCCGCGCGCCTCGAGCCAGCGTGCCTCGGCGGCGGTTGTGGCGGAACTGATGATCACGCAGCCGGCATCCCTGACGCGCGTCACCAAAGCCTCTTCCGGCAGGCCGAAATGGAAACTGACGACTTCCGGCTTGAGTTCTTCCACGACCTCGCAGAAGGCGGCGTCGAAGGCCGCACGGTTGCTTGACGGGATCGGCGCCGCCGGATCGATGGCAAGCTCGCGATAGTAAGGAGCGAGCGTTTCGCGCCAGCGCGCTTCTCGCTCATTGTTGAGCGCCGGAGGGGTGTGACAGAAGAACGCGAGATTGATGGGCTTGGCGGTGTGGGCGCGAATTTTCCCCGTCTGCTCACGGATCTGCGCGGCATTGCGCATCGCGCAAGGCAGCGAGCCGAGCGCGCCCGCCTCCGCCGCCGCTGCTGCGAGCTCCCAGTCCATGGCACCGGCCATCGGCGCCTGCACGATCGGAAGCTCGATCTTGAACAGCTCGATGAGACGGCGATCCGGCCACATCCGCAGAATTCTCCGTGCTGTCGCAGCTTATCTAATCACGTCCTGTTTCGAGAGTAGTCGTTGCATCGCGCTCCTGCGAACGGCAGGATAGCGTCGCGGCTCCCAGGGTGAAATAGCTGCGCTCGAGGCGATCATGGCGACGATGGTCGAGCGGCGACCAGACGAGAAGCTTTTGCCGGCGACGCGGGTCCGGATCGGAATGATCATTCCCTCGGTCAACAGCCTGACCGAGCCGCAGTTCAATCATTTTGCACCGCCCGGTCTCGGCGTGCATGTCGCGCGCGCCCGCGTTGCCGGCGAATGGAAGCGCCCGCTCGCGGCGATGGCCGAGGAGATCGCAACCTCCGCCAAGCTGCTCGCGGACGTGGCGCCCGATCTCATCGTCTTCCACTGCACCGATACCTCGATGACCCAGGGCCCGCACGGCGAAGGCCGTATTCTCGAGATCATCAAGGAGGCAACCGGCATCGAGGCGCTGGCAACGAGCCGTCTCGTGCTGGAAGCATTGCAGGCCCTAGGGCTGCGCAGGCTCCTCCTGCTTAGTCCCTACAAGAGCAATCAGGCCGTGATCGATTATCTCAGCGCGACCGGCTTTGCCGTAGTCCATGACGTGGCGCTTGGCCTCAAGTCGCTCGAATTCGCCGCGGTCACGCCGCGCGAATGGGCGGAGCTCGCGCGCAAACACGACCGCTCGGACACGGACGGCATCTTCCTGAGCTGCACCAACACCACACAGATCGAGGCGATTGCAGAGATTGAGGACGCGCTCGGCAAGCCGGTGGTCAACAGCAACCAGGCGGTGCTGTGGGGTTGCGTCAAACGGCTCAAGTCGGAACTTGCTCCGCTGCCCCCGATGTCGCGGCTTGGCCGATTGATGCGGCAGCTGGATGCATGAGCGGCAATCGGAGATCGATCCATGAAGATGCATCGTCTTGCCTCCGCCGCCGCCCTCTTTGCGCTCTTCGTTTCGGCCGCGGCCGCCCAGACCTATCCTGTGCGGCAGATCACGCTGGTCGTTCCCTTCGCGCCCGGCGGGCCCGCCGACTTTCTCGGCCGCCTCGTCGGTCAGAAAATGAGCGAAGACTTGGGGCAGCAAATCGTCGTCGACAATCGGCCCGGAGCCAACACCATTATCGGTGCCCAGGCGGTCGCCAAAGCAGCGCCGGACGGCTACACGCTGCTGATGGCGATCGACGGCACGCTGGTGATGAATCCGTTCCTCTACAGCAAGCTTGCCTATGATCCGTTCAAGGATTTCGTACCGATCTCGCTGATCGCTCTCGTCCCCTCCGCGGTGGTCGGCAATATCAACATCCCGGTCAATTCGATCAAAGAACTGGTCGAGCAGGAGAAAGCCAAACCGGGCACCTTCCAGATCGGGATCAGCACCCCGACGTCGCAGGTCAATGTAGGCCTCCTGAACATGATGGCCGGCACCAATTTCGGCATGGTCCCCTATCGTGGCGGGACGACGCAGATCACCGGCATCTTGGCCGGCGACATTCCCCTCGGCATGGAAAGCGTCAACGTGTCGCTGCCGCTGTGGCGCGACAAGAAGGTCAAGATCCTCGGCCTGGTGAGTGCGCAACGGCTTTCGCTCGCGCCAGAGATTCCAACCATCGCCGAGACTTTCCCCGGTTATGATCTCGGCATCTGGCAGAGCATTGTCGCGCCGGCGGGCACGCCGCCCAACGTCGTGACGAAGCTGCATGGCTCGATCAGGAAGGTCTTGGCACTGACCGAGATCCGGGAAAAACTGCTCAATGCCGGCATCGAGCCGGCCAGCAGCAATACGCCGGAGGAGTTTGCCGCCTTCGTCCGCTCGCAAGCCGACACCCGGTCCAAGGTCATCCAGGCAGTTGGAATGAAGCTCGACTGAAAGCCGCCGATGCAGCCTTGCATCCTCATCGCCACTGCCGCCGTCGCCATGACGCTTGGGCATGCGCAGGCGCAAGCAACGCTCGACGCGGAGCCGAAGACCTATCCCAACCGCGCGATCCGTATCATCGTGCCGTTCCCGCCGGGCGGCCCCGCGGACATGATCGCGCGGCTGGTCGGACAGCGCATGAACGAAGACTGGGGCCAGCCGGTGCTCATCGAGAACCGCGCCGGCGGCAACACCGCCATTGGCGCGCAAGTGGTGGCGCGCTCGGCACCCGACGGCTACACGCTGCTCGCGGCGATGGACACGACCATGGTGGTGAACCCATTGGTGACGCCCAATCTGCCCTACGACCCGCTCAAAGACCTCGCGCCGATCACGCTGTTGATCAAGAACATCGCGCTGGTGGTCGTGCGAAGCGACGGGCCCAAATCGATCAAGGAACTGATCGCCAAGGCAAAGGCCAATCCCGGAAAGCTCAATATGGGCGCCGGCACGATCACCTCGCGCCTCGGCGCGCTTGCCTTCGCCAAAGCCGCCGGCATCGACGTGCAGCTCGTTCCGTTCAAGGGCAGCGCCGAGATCGGCCAGGCTGTGCTCGCGGGAACGGTGGACTTCGCCCTCGACAGTACCGGCACCAGCTTGCCGCTGATCCAGGGCGGCCACTACCGCGCGCTCGCCAAATACAGCAACCGGCCGCTCTCGATCCTGCCCGACTTGCCGAGCCTCAGCGTCGCGGCCGAGCTACCCGAGCTCGACGAAAGCTCCACATGGATCGCGCTGGTGGCGCCCGCCGGGACGCCGTCCGCCATTACCGACAAAATCCATCGCGAAGTGGCGCGCATCTACGCCGACCCGGGCCTGATCGCCAGGCTGGAGAAAGTGGGCATTGAAGCGGCCAGCAGCAATTCGCCAGCCGAGTTCGACGCGTTCATTCGCAGCGAAACGGACCGCTGGTCCAAGGTGCTCAAGCATAGCGGCAATCTCAAGCTCGACTGACGCGTCGGTGCTTCATCACCGTTTCTCGCGTAGCCCCGCGCGTTGCAGGCGCGGCAGGACCTCGTCGCAGAAGAAGGGGAGTTCGTCGAGATAATTGACGAGCGAGACGGCGACCCCGGTCAGCCCGGCTTTGCTGAGATCGATGAGTTGGCTCGCCACGTGGTCGGGGTCGCCCACGATGGGCAAGCCGCCCATGCCCTGCGCGTATCCGGTGCGGATCTGCTGAAACT
>WNFV01012753.1_pt1 | contig 12263 bp, 11 predicted proteins | sample 5400101 | NCBI WGS metagenome assembly WNFV01 (sample SAMN13153361, study PRJNA577476) | soil metagenome | isolation source: 115 cm soil or saprolite under grassland replicate 1 | place: USA:California | collected 2016-06-15
ACTAGCGGTTGGAAAAGGAGCCATCCTCGACCAGGCTGCCGAGGAGCGAGTGAAAGATCAGGACCCCGTCGGTCCCGCCCAGCGCGGACTCGGCGGCGCGCTCGGGATGAGGCATCAACCCCAGCACGCTGCCCGCCTCGTTGAGCACGCCCGCGATGTTCTCGAGCGAGCCGTTGGGGTTGGCCTCCCTGGCCAGTCGCCCGCCCTCGGTGCAGTAGCGGAAGGCGATCTGACCGTTCTCCTTGAGCCGGCCGAGCGTCTGGCGGTCCGCGTAGTACTTCCCCTCGCCGTGCGAGATGGGCATCTTGAGCACCTGCCCGGGTCTCATGGCGCGGGTGAACGGCGTGTCGGTGCTCTCGACCAGGAGGTACGTGGACTGGCAGCGGTACTGGAGGCACTCGTTGCGCATCAGCGCGCCCGGCAGGAGCCCGGCCTCGCAGAGGATCTGGAAACCGTTGCAGGAGCCCAGCACGAGCCCGCCGCGGGCGACGAAATCGGGCAGGGCCCCGACGACGGGCGAGCGGCCCGCGATGGCCCCGGCCCGCAGGTAGTCACCGTAGGAGAAGCCTCCGGGCAGGATCAGGCAGTCGAAGCCGGCGAGGTTCGTATCCCGGTGCCACACGTAGCGCACCGGCTGGTGGAGCACCTCACTGACGACGTAGTGAAAGTCGCAATCACTCCACGTCCCGGGGAACACCACCACGCCGAAGTTCATGGGCTGCCGGTGTCTCCTTTCACGCCTACGGCTTCAATCTACTCTTTGGGCCAGGTTCTGGCAAGAGGCGGTCTCCTTCATCCTTCATCTCCCTCATCCCATCACCTCGACCGTGAAGTCCTCGATGACCGGGTTGACCAGGAGCCGGGCGCACATCTCCTCGATGCGCCGCCGAGCCTCCTCTCGGCTCTCCCCGTCCAGGTCCAAATCCAGCACCTTCCCCACCCGCACATCGCGCACCTCGCGAAAGCCCAGGCCGTCCAGCGCCCTCTTGACCGACGTGCCCTGGGGGTCGAGGATACTTTGCTTGAGCCGTATCAGCACTCGAGCCTTCACGGGGTCAGGTCCCGCCTCCCGGATCCGCTCGCCTCGCCTTCGGCTCCGGCTCGCCCTGGCTCGCTCACGCTCGCCCTCTTCCCGGATCCGCTCGCCTCGCCTTCGGCTCCGGCTCGCCCTGGCTCGCTCACGCTCGCCCTCTTCCCGGATCCGCTCGCCTCGCCTTCGGCTCCGGCTCGCCCCACCACGCGTCGAAATACTTCCTGGTAGGCTTCCTCGACTCCGCCCAGGTCTCGCCGGAAGCGGTCCTTGTCGAGCCGCTCCCCGGTCTTCACGTCCCAGAGGCGACATGTGTCCGGGCTGATCTCGTCCCCCAGCCAGAGCCGGCCCGCGTGCCGCCCGAACTCGAGCTTGAAGTCCACCAGCAAGAGGCCCTTGCGCCGGAAATAGGGCCGCAGCACACCGTTGATCCTGAGCGCCATCCGCCTGATCCACCGGAGCTCCTCGGGCGTCGCCAGCTTGAGCATGCGGACGTGCTCGTCGTTGATCATGGGGTCGCCGAGCGCGTCGGACTTGTAATACAGCTCGAGCACGGGCTCCCTGATGGGCGTGCCCTCCTCGAGTCCCGTGCGCTTGGCCAGGCTGCCAGCCACCACGTTGCGGGCGATGGTCTCGATCTTGATGATGTCGAGGCGGCGGCACAGCATCTCCCGGTCGGAGAGCGTCTCGAGGAAATGGGTCGGCACCCTCTTCTTCCCCAAGAGCGTGAAGAGCACGCCCGACATCCGGTTGTTGACCACGCCCTTGCCCACGATCGTGCCGCGCTTGAGGGCGTTGAACGCGGTGGCGTCGTCCTTGAAGTACTGGATGATGAGCCCGGGCTTGTCGGTAGCGTAGACGATCTTCGCCTTGCCTTCGTAGATCTTCTCGCGCTTCTGCACTTGAGTCACACCCGACGGCGGCTAGAGTAACCCGGCCCGGCGAAACACGGCGTCCACGTTTCTGAGATACCAGGACGGGTCGAAGGAGGCGTCCAGCTCGGACGGCGCGAGCTTTGCCATGACATCGGAGTCGGCCGCCAGCAGGTCGCGAAATGCGGTTCGCTCCCGCCACGCCCGCATGGCGTTCCGCTGGACCAGCTCGTACGCCGCCTGCCGCGGCAGACCCTTCTCGGCGAGCTTCAGGAGCACGCGCTGGGAGAACATGAGGCCGTAGCTCCGCTCCATGTTCTCTCTCATCCGCTCCGGATACACCTGCAGGCCCTCGATGATCCGGGTCATCTGGTGCAGCATGTAGTCCACCAGGAGGGTGGAGTCCGGCAGGATCACCCGCTCGACGGAGGAGTGGCTGATGTCCCGCTCGTGCCAAAGCGCTACGTTCTCGAGGGCGGCCAGCGAGTTGCCCCGCACGAGCCGCGCCAGCCCGCAGACCTGCTCGCAGGAGACGGGGTTGCGCTTGTGCGGCATGGCGCTCGAGCCCTTCTGGCCTTCCGAGAAGGGCTCCTCGGCCTCGAGGATCTCGGTGCGCTGGAGCGCGCGGATCTCGAGGGCGACCTTCTCGAGCGAGGCGGCGACGATGGCCAGCGCGCTGACGAACTCGGCGTGGCGGTCGCGCTGCACGATCTGGGTCGAGACCGGCGCCGCCTCGAGGCCAAGGAGCCGGCACACCTCCTCCTCCACGTCGGGATCGATGTGGGCGAAGGTGCCGACGGCGCCCGAGATCTTTCCGACCCGCGCGACCTCGCGCGCCCTCTTCAGCCGCTCGAGGTTCCGTCCGGCCTCCGTGTACCAGAGCGCGGGCTTGAGGCCGAAGGTCATCGGCTCGGCGTGGATCCCGTGGGTACGGCCGACGCACAGCGTGTCCTTGTACCTGAGCGCCAGGGTCCTCAGGGCGCCGCGGAAGCGGTCGAGCCCTGCCTGCAGCAGGTCGGAGGATTGCTGGAGCTGGAGCGCGAGCGCGGTGTCCACCACATCCGAGGAGGTCATGCCGATGTGGACGTAGCGCGAGTCGGCGCCGAGGGACTCTTCGAGGTTGGTCAAGAACGCGATGACGTCGTGGCGGGTGGTCTTCTCGATCTCGTCGATGCGCTCGGCGGTAACGCGGGCACGGGCCTTGATCCGGCCCAGCGCGTCGGCCGGGATGAGCCCGCGCCGGCCGTAGACCTCGCACACCGCCAGCTCGACCCGGAGCCACGCCTCGTATTTGGCCTCACGGCTCCAGATCCGGGCCATCTCCGGCCGGCTATAGCGCTCGATCACGTGCCTAGATTTTCAGGAGCTCCCGAGGGAGGTTGCGCCGGTCGATCGGGCCTAGGGTCAGCAGCGAGAGCTGCTCCTCGTCCAGGACCCGAGAGATCAGCGCCTCCACTTCCTGCGGCTGTACGCGGTCGATGGCGCCCAGCATCTCGTCCAGCGAGAAGAAGGAGCCGAAGCGCAGCTCCTGCCTGGCCACGCGGTTCATGCGGGACGAGGTGGACTCCAGCGAGAGCATGAGACTCCCCTTGAGGTGCTCCTTGGCGCGCCGCAGCTCCTCGGCCCTGGTGCCGTCCTTCTTGAGCGCCCGCAGCTCCTTCATCAGCGCCTTCACCAGCTTGGCGAAGTTCGCCGCGTCGGTGCCGGCGTAGATGTAGAAGAGGCCGGTGTCCCGGTAGGATTGCAGGCCCGAGTGGACCGAGTAGGCCGCTCCAGCGCCTTGTGGACCACGTGCACGCCGGCGTGCAACGTGGGCGGCACGGTCTCACGGGAGACGGCCGGCCGCCGGAAGCCGTTGAAGCGTGAGGCAAGCAGGTCCACCACCTGCGCGTGCTCCAGATGCCCCGCCGCCGCGACAACGATCCGCGCCGGCGCGTACTCCTCCTCGAAGTGCCTCAGGATGACCTCGCGCCCCAGGTCCCGCACCACGTCCCAGCGGCCCAGGATGGGGCGGCCCAGCGGGTGCCCCGCCCAGACGCGCTCGGCGAAGAGGTCGTGGACCAGGTCGTCCGCCGTGTCCTCCACCATCTTGATCTCCTGGAAGACCACGGCCTTCTCCTTCTCGATGTCGGACGCGGCGAACAGCGGGTGCATCAGGATGTCGGTCAAGAGGTCCACCCCGAGCGCCAGGTGCTCGTCGAGCACGCTCACGTAGAAGCAGGTGTGCTCCTTCGCGGTGAACGCGTCCATCTGCCCGCCCACCGAGTCGATGGCTCCGGCGATCTCCTCGGCGGACCGGTTGGCGGTCCCCTTGAACACCAGGTGCTCGATCAGGTGGGAGATCCCGCCCCGGCTCTCCGGCTCGACGCGGGAGCCGGTCTCGACCCAGATCCCCACGGCGACGGAGCGCACGTGGGGCATGGCCTCGGTGACCACGCGGATGCCGTTCGGGAGCAGATCCTTCCGGCAGGCCACTAGCACACTCGGAGGGGGGCTCCGCCCCCCTTCCGAACCCTCCCCCCAGGATGCAGTGCGAGCCGCAGGACGTCGCGGGGCTGGGGCCCTGCCGTCCGAGGCGAGCAATCCGGACATCCGAGCCGCAGGACGTCGCGGGGCTGGGGCCCTGCCGTCCGAGGCGAGCAATCCGGAAAGCTTGCGCCGGCAAAGCCGGCGCTCGAACGTCGAACACCTCGGACGAGCTTTTTCTCCGACACGCTCATTGGGCGCCGCCTCGGCTTGGGGCGATGCCCAGCTTCTCTCTCTCGGCCCAGGCCGGCTGCTCTCTGAGCGCGCTCTTGCGCGACAGCCGGATCTTGCCGTTGGGGTCGATCTCGATGACCTTGACCGCCACCGCGTCGCCCTCGGAGAGGACGTCGGCCACCGCCCGGATCCGGTTCTCGGCGATCTGGGAGATGTGGAGTAGCCCCTCGGTGCCGGGCATGATCTCGACGAAGGCGCCGAACTCCTTGATGCTCTTCACCTTGCCCAGGTAGATACGGTCCAGCTCCGCCTCGCGGCAGATGTCCTGGATGATGTCCACGGCCATCTGCGCCGCGTCGCTGCTGGAGGAGAAGATCGTGACCTTGCCGTCGTCCTCCACGTCGATCTTGGCGCCGGTCTTCTCCTGGATGCCGCGGATCACCTTGCCGCCGGGCCCGATGATCTCGCGGATCTTCTCGGGCCGGATCTTGATGGTAACGAAGCGCGGGGCATAGGGGCTCATCTCCGTCCGGGACGTCTTGATCGTCTCCGCCATCTTCCCGAGGACGTGCAGGCGCGCGTCGCGCGCCTGGGCCAAGGCCCGGCGCATGATGTCGACGGAAACGCCGGCGATCTTGATGTCCATCTGGAGGGCGGTGATGCCCTTGTCGGTGCCCGCCACCTTGAAGTCCATGTCCCCGTAGTGGTCCTCGGTGCCCATGATGTCGGTGAGGATGCCGACCTTGTCGCCTTCCTTGACGAGCCCCATGGCGATACCCGCCACCGGCGCCGCGAGGGGCACCCCGGCGTCCATCAACGCCATGGACGCGCCGCACACCGTCGCCATGGAAGACGAGCCGTTGGACTCGAGGATGTCGGAGACGACGCGAATCGTGTACGGGAAGGTTTCCTTGGCGGGCAGCACGCCCTCGATGGCGCGCTGGGCGAGCGCCCCGTGGCCGATCTCGCGGCGGCCGGGCGTCCCGAACCGCTTCACCTCGCCGGTGGAGAAGGACGGGAAGTTGTAGTGCAGCATGAAGCGCCGGTAGGTGTCCCCCTCGAAGGACTCCATCTTCTGCTCGTCGTCCTTGGTCCCGAGGGTGGCCGAAACCAGGGCCTGGGTCTCGCCCCGGGTGAAGAGCGCCGAGCCGTGGGCCCGCGGCAGATACCGGACCTCGGACGAGATCGGCCGGACTTCCGTCACGCTGCGCCCGTCCACGCGGATGCCCTTCTCCACGATGAGCCGCCGCACCTCGGCCTGTTCCACCTTGTCGAAGTACTCGCGCGCCTTGACGGTCGCGGTCTCGTCCCCACCGATGGCCGCCCAGACCTCCTCGAAGATCGCCTCCAGGGCCTGGGCGCGGGCCTGCTTCTCGTGGATCGAGAGCGCCTGCACGACCTTGGCAGTGGCCAGCTCCTTGATCCGGGCCTCGAGAGCCGGATCGGCGCCCGCCTGAGCGTCGAAGGGCCAGCGGGGCTTGCCCGCCTTGGCGATCAACTCCTTCTGGATTCGGGCGAGTTGCCTGCACTGCTGGTGGCCGAAGGCGAGGGCCTCCAGCATCTGCTCCTCGCTGATCTCGCGCCCGCCGGATTCCACCATCAGGATGGCCTCCTCGGTGCCCGCGATGACCAGCTCGATGGGGGAGGTAGCAAGCTGCTTGTAGGTCGGGTTGGCGACGAAGCGACCGTCGACGAGCCCCACGCGGACGGCCCCGATGGGCCCGGAGAACGGGATGCCCGACAGCGCCACCGCCACCGAGGAGCCGACCATGGCCAGCACATCCGGGTCATTCTCGTCGTCGGCGGAGATCACGAGGTTGATGATCTGAAGCTCGTTGCGGAAGCCCTTGGGGAACAGCGGGCGGAGAGGCCGGTCGATGAGCCGGCAGGTGAGAGTCTCCTTCTCGTCTGGACGCCCCTCGCGCTTGAAGAACCCGCCGGGGATCCGGCCGCCCGCGTAGGCGCGCTCGCGGTACTCGACGGTGAGGGGCAGGAAGTCCCGGTCCCGGCTTTCCATCGGCGACTTGGCGGCGACCACGGTCGAGAGGACCATGGTGCCGCCGCAGCGCACGACCACAGCCCCGTCGGCCTGCCGGGCGACCTTTCCGGTCTCGATCGAGAGTGATCCATTGTTGAGCTGGGCTTGCACAGAGTGGGGCATACGATCAGCTTCCTCCAACTGGGTTGAGTTCGTCTAGGTGGGTTCTCGGGAAGAGAAACGCCCGGCAACGCCGGGCGAGGTGGAGAGGGTTCCTGTCGGGCCCCTTCGTCACTTGCGGATCCCGAGCTTCTCGGTTAGCGTCCAATAGCGCTCCAGGTTCTTCTTCCTCAGGTATTCCAGGAGCCCGCGGCGCTTTCCGATGAGCATGAGCAGGCCGCGCCGGGAGTGGTGATCCTTCTGGTGGGTCTTGAAGTGGCCGGTCAGCCCGTTGATCCGCTCCGACAGGAGGGCGATCTGGACTTCGGGCGAGCCGGTGTCCCCATCGTGCGTCTTGAACTGCTCGATGAGGGTCTTCTTCTTGTCCACGGACAGCCGCATACGATGGTCCTCCCGGAGGCTCCCCCCCCCAATCGCCTCGCCCCCAGGGCCAAGCAACAGCTCCGTTGGGACGGGTTCCTGTACCGTGTAAATGGTCGAGAAAACAGAATGTACGGTAGCACGAAGCGGCTCCGGTGTAAAGCAGGGCTGCTGCCAGCGCTGCCAGCCCCTGGGGGACGATCGGCGTTGCCGCGTGACCGGCGGCACGAGGGCCAGGGGGCGCGGCTCTAGGCGCGATACCCGCTCGTCCAGGTCACCACGTCCCCGATCGAGCAAGCGAGCCGTGAGCAGGCCCGCCCAAGGCGTAAAGCTTACACGTCGCACGTGTAAGTCTTGCTGCCTTTCCTGCTTTTCGGTCCGCTCCAGGACGCACCTGGCCGAAAAGCGTGTACAACTCCGCTCGTGTCCGGCCTCCCCTCGTTCCCCTCCCCTTGGCACGCGGGTTGCGTACCAAGGCGACAGTGCCTACGATTGCCCGACCAGCGGTTGCATGCGTTCTCGCGGCTACACCGGCTGGCCTGCTCCCCCTTCCCCCGTTTTTCCCCCCCGGGGGGTGCGCGGCGCAGCAGGCTGGTGCCCCCTCGCGGGGGAGAGGGTGGCCCACGAAGCCCCCATCCCCTGCGAGGTTGGCGAGGCGCAGCCGAGCCGAACGCATCCGGAAGCCTCGGCGAGCGAGACCGGATCGACAGAGGAGAGCGAGATGACGGGCTTGCTGGCGGTGCTCGCGACGATCGCGGTTTGGGGTCTGGGCTCTGGCCCGCTTGCTCCGGCTGGATCCGCCGCCGACACGACCCTTGCGCTCGGCGGGTTCGCGGTGTTCAACCCATCAGCATTCTGTTAGCCCCCTCCGCCCACGCCACCCTCTCCTCCACGCGGGGGAGAGGAAGGCCCGGGAGCCTACTGGCGTGAGGCCGATGCTCAGCCGGCGCTACATCGTTCCGCTCGCGGCAGCCGGCCTGGGCAGCCTCCTGCTGGTCACGCTCGGCACCTACGCCACCACAGGGCTCGCCCGCTTCCAGCGGATCGAGGCGCGACGGGCAACGCTCGTCTACGCAGCCCCGCAGAAGCTGAGCCCGGGCGTCCATGTCGGGCTCGTCGGCCTGGCCCGCACTCTCGCCAGACTGGGCTATCGCGAGACGGAGGGCCGCCCGGCGGCGCCTGGCCAGTTCCGCCGTGCTGGCAACGGCTGGGAGATCTTCCTGCATGCCGTGAACGGCCCCGAGCGACAAGACGCGAGGCGCATCCGGCTGGAGATCCAGGGCGACCGGATCACGCGCATCAGCCAGGACGGAGCCGACCCGGAGCGGGCGACACTCGAGCCGGAGGCGCTGATGAGCGCGAGCGCCGGGCCGGGGGAAGCCTACCGGCCGGTCGTGCTGGCGGAAGTGCCCAAGGTTCTCCTCGCCGCCATTCTCGCGGCTGAGGACGAGCGGTTCTTCCAGCACGGCGGCGTCGATACGAGGGCGCTCGCGCGAGCGCTGTGGGCCAACGTGCGCGCAGGGCGAGTCGTCGAAGGGGGGAGCACGATCACCCAGCAGCTGGTCAAGAACCGACTGCTCAGGTCCGATCGGACGCTCTTCCGCAAGCTGCAAGAGGCGTGGCTCGCCACCGCTATCGAGTGGCGCTACTCGAAGGAGCAAATCCTCGAGGCGTATCTCAACGACGTGTATCTCGGCCAGTGGCAGGGGGCGGCGATCCGGGGCGTCGGGGCGGCGTCGCGCCTGTACCTCGGGAAGGAGGTCCACGAGGTGACGCTCGGCGAGGCCGCGCTCCTCGCCGCCATGATCCGCGCCCCCAACAGCTACTCTCCAGCGGTGAGCCCCGAGCGCGCGCGGAGCCGGCGCGCCATCGTGCTCTCGCGGATGCGCGATCTCGGCAAGGTCGGCCAGGCCGAGTACCGGCGGGCCCTGCGCGAGCCCGTCCGCGCCCCCGACTGGCGGGCGGGTGGGCCGTTCGCGCCCTATGCCGCCGACGCCATCCGCCAGGAGGTCGATGCTCTGGGGAGCCACGCGGGGGGGGCTCAGCGCGTCTTCTCGACCCTTGACCTGCCGCTGCAGCGCTTCGCCGAGACGGCAGTAGCGCGCGGCCTGGACAGGCTCGAGACCCAGCTGCCCAGGCTGCGGCGCCGGGAGCCCGCCGAGCGACTGCAGGCGGCCCTCATCGCGCTCGACCCCGCCACCGGACAGATCCGCGCGCTCGTCGGAGGCCGCGATTACCGGATCAGCCCCTTCAACCGGGCCACCCTGGCCCGACGCCAGCCCGGCTCCGCGTTCAAGCCGTTCGTCTACGTCGCGGCCCTGGCGGCGCGGGGAGAGCGTCCCGCATTCACCCCCGCCTCTCTGGTGGACGATGCCCCGATCACCGTGATGGTGAGCGGCCGGCCGTGGAGCCCCCGCAACTACAGAGACCGGTACGAGGGGCGCGTGACTGTCCGCCGCGCTCTCGAGGACTCGCTCAATGCCGCGACGGTCCGGATCGCCCAGGCGGTCGGGCTCCCCGCGATCGTCGAGACCGCCCGCGCGCTCGGCATCGAGAGCGATCTCGACGCGGTGCCGGCGGCGGCGCTCGGGGCGTTCGAGGTCACCCCGCTCGAGCTGGCCCGGGCCTATCTGCCGCTGGCCAGCGGGGGCCTGGCGCACTCCGTCCGGCTGGTCGAGAGCGTCGCCGACGGCGGTGGCCACTCGCGGATGGCGACTCGAGATGAGGCGCGACGAGTGCTGTCGCCGGCGGAGGCCTACCTGATGACCTCACTGCTCGCAGGGGTCATGAGGACGGGGACGGCGGCAGGGGCGTCCCTGCTGGGCGTGCCGGAGGCCGTCGCCGGCAAGACCGGCACCACGAACGACGGCCGCGACGCATGGTTCGTCGGCTACTCGTCGAACCTGCTGGTCCTGGTCTGGGTGGGATTCGATGACGCCACACCCCACGGCCTGAGCGGAGCGGAGGGCGCCCTGCCGATCTGGGCAGACTTCATGAAGCAGGCCGTCGACGCCTACCCCGCCGCTCCGTTTGCAGCGCCGCCGGGCATCGCGACCGTGGACGTCGACGTCACCAACGGCAAGCGGGCCGGCGCCTTCTGCCCGCTGATCGCGCCGGAGACCTTCCTCGCCGGCACCGAGCCCGAGCCGTGCCAGGAGCACGGCGGCGTGAGCGATCGCGCTCTGCACTGGTGGGACCAGCTCTGGCAGTGGTTCCGGCGCCGCTGATCCCAGGCGGCGCGCCGCCCGAGAGCCGATCACCCGCCTGATACTGGCCATATTTTCCAAGACCGTCCAACTCGCCGGACGTGCCCCGTGCTGCAAGTGGTTCTGTACCCGGTGCTCTGACGGCTGGAGAGCGCCACAGAAGCGGCACGAGGCGCTCGGATCGCCTTGACACCATGAATGACGCCAGCCTACAGTGCGTCGTGTATCCGTAGAGTCTTTCGGAGGAACATGAGGCGACGCGTTCGAGTTCTCTACTATCACTACAGCCAGCACTTCGATACTGGCTCGCCCCGGTCGCTCGCGACGCTCATCGACACGCTGAGCCAGATCCAATATGAGCCACTCTTTTGGGCCTCCGGCGAAGGCCCTCTTGTCGCCGAACTCGAAAAGCGCGGAGTCGGCATCGTTCGGGGCCCGGTCAGAAGCGTGAGCCACCGCAGACCGTACACGGCGCTCCGCACGATCGTCGAGAAGGCTGCCACACTGCGACGGCTCAAGATCGATCTCTTGCACCTCAACGACTTCGGCTGGAACTTTGATCTCGCCCTTGGCGCAGCGCTGGCACGAGTCCCCATTATTGTGCACGCGCGGACCCCGATCGGCTCTGGCCGTCGGAATCTCAACCTCCACCCGGCTCGTAAGCTCATCTTCATCTCACACAATCTCCTCGATGCGACGCCGCTTCCCGAACGGCTTCGCCGGAAAAGTGTCGTGCTGTACAACGCGGTCGACCTCGGAAAGTGCGGAGCCGGGACATCGATCCGCCCGCAGCTGGGACTCGACGATTCCCATGTGGTGATCGGCACTATTGCACAGATCTCTCAGCGCAAGGGCATCGACACCTTGCTCGACGTGGCCCGTCTGCTCGTGGGCGGCCACGGCAACCTGTACTTTCTCGTGATTGGACCTCCGGGCGTCGGCGAAGAGGCATTTGCCAAGGCCATGCTCGCCGCCAGCGAAGAGGCCGCGCTTCACGGGCGAGTGCGTTTCTTGGGAACGCGCAGTGATATTCCCGACCTCTTGGCGAGCATGGATATCTTCTTGTTCCCGACCCGTGGGGAGCCCTTTGGTCGGGTTGTCATTGAAGCGATGGCCGCCGGCGTGCCCGTCGTGGCCAGCCGAATTGGGGGGGTTCCGGAAATCATCACTTCGCCTGAACTCGGCAGTCTCGTTACGCCTGATGATGTTGCTGGGTTTGTCGACGCGCTCTCGCTGCTGATCGATCGGTCCGATTTGCGGGCCGCCCTAGCGACACGAGCACGTGAAAGCCTCACCGGTCGCTTCGACTTGGCTACGCATGGGCGCCGTGTCGACGACATCTATTGCGAGGTTCTCGGTCGGCGCGCGGCGGCCTCAGCTTGAGCGCATCAACGGTACTCTCGAATCCTCCCTGGTGGCCGCCCCGGGCGGTCCCCGCGGCCGAGTTCCGGACGCCGCCACCCACCGGCCCTGACCCGCCCGGTTCGGGACCATATCTCGGCGAGGGCCAACGGACGGGCAACCATCCCTCTCCATTTTGGGCTCCCCTGCTTCCCTTTGTTGCCCCGGATTCCCGCCGGGCTCCCGGCGGGCCGACAAATGAGGCACTTCCGGCGCACGGGGCTTGGCATCCTGGTTGCTTGCAGAGTTCTGACGAGGAGAATGGAGCCTTCATGAGGAGCGGAGCATGAGCCCCGGCGGGCATCTCGTCACCACGGCCCTCGCCTGCGCCGCAGTCTATGCCGGCACGGGGAGTCTGGGCATGACCGCCGGCCTAGCCGCGGGTGGCTTCCTGATTGACCTCGACCATATCTTCGACTACGTGGTCTTCGAGCGGCAGCGCGACCTGCGTCCCTCCGCCTTTCTTCGGTACTATCTCGAAGGACGATGCCGGCGTGTCGTGCTGCCGCTGCATTCGTACGAGCTCCTGGCGTTCC
>WNFV01009635.1_pt1 | contig 12261 bp, 9 predicted proteins | sample 5400101 | NCBI WGS metagenome assembly WNFV01 (sample SAMN13153361, study PRJNA577476) | soil metagenome | isolation source: 115 cm soil or saprolite under grassland replicate 1 | place: USA:California | collected 2016-06-15
TGTGACACATAGACGTTCCGAAGGTTGTGACACTTACCCCGTTAGGCGCTTGTAACACCTACCGTTTAAGGGAGGTGCAAAAGATGAACGAATACAACCAAGCCGCTAGGGCTGATATTCTGCAGGCCGACGCTATGCTCCAGATCATCGCGGGCACTCGGGTAGCGCGGTGTGTCTACATCGCCGCTGAGCTTGGCCTCGCCGACCTGCTGACCGACGGGCCGAAGGGGAGTGAGGAGTTGGCCAAGGCTACTGGCACCCATGCGCCGTCGCTCTACCGAGTCTTGCGGATGCTTGCTAGCGCCGGGGTGTTCGCCGAGGACGAGCAGGGACGCTTTGCGCTGACGCCCCTCGGCGCGACGCTGCAAACAGACGTCCCGGGCTCGCTACGCGCATGGGTAACCCTGCAATTAGGGGAAGAATACGACCAGGTATGGGGTGAGGCGTTGCACACGGTGCGCACCGGGGAGATTGCCTTCGACCATAGCTTCGGGATGGGAGCGTGGAAGTACCTGGCGCAGCACCCTGAATACGCGAAGATCTTCGACGAGGCGATGGCGAATCTCACCGGTGTGTTTACTGCCGCAGTGCTCGCCAGTTATCCATTCTCGGTGATCGACACGGTGGTCGATGTGGGAGGCGGGGATGGTAGCCTCGTAGTCGCTCTGCTGCGGGCGCACCCTAAGATGAAGGGGATACTCTTTGATTTGCCCCAGGTCACTGAAAAGGCGAAGAAACGGCTGGCCGAGGCTGGCGTAGCGGAGCGCTGCGCAGTGGTTGCGGGCGACGCCTTTGCCGCGGTGCCAAGCGGAGGCGATGTCTATATTCTTTCCCGAGTCATTCACGATTGGGACGCTGACCGCGCGGTCGTGATCCTCAAAAACTGCCACCGTGCCATGACAGAAAAGGGTAAGCTCCTCCTGGTCGAACCCGTTCTTCCACCCCGGATGACCCCTTCGGTCGCAGCCCAGACCGCCGCCATGTTTGACCTGACCATGCTGGTGCTGACCGGTGGGCGTGAGCGCACCGTAGCCGAGCATCGGGCATTGTTGAAGGCGGCTGGCTTCGAGCTCGTGCAGGTTATTCCGACTCAATCTGCGATAAGCGTGATCGAGTGCGCGCGAGCATAGATTTAAGATGGCTACACAGACGGTCAACGAAGTAAACGGGGTCAAGTCTTGAATTGTCAGCAAAGGAGAATAGCTAACTGTCTAACAAAGTTAGAGGGATAGCGCCTAACCATCCCGTGCTCGTGACCGCCGCCCGCTGGCGGATACTGCTGAACCTGAAAGGCCACAGTTGGGCGGCGGCCCGAGACGGCGAGCGTTAGAACTGAATTATGGAGCCGCCGAAGGTAATTGAGGCAGCCGCCGTGATCGCGACCGGCGCGGTGACTGTTAAGGCAACTGCGGACACGCGCGTCAACCTTTCGGTACCACATTTACTCTCCGCAGCGTTCTTCTCACGCCGGGTAGGAGAACTAGAAGCGGAACACTCGGGAAAAGAGTTCGGGGAATTCTGGAGCGATATTTTTGCCAGCGCCACCGCGACAGTTTTTGCCTCCATTGCGGCCTTGGAATCGTACGCGAACGAACTGTTCATTGATCACGAAAAGGTGTTTCCGGAGCTCAAGCCACAGATCATGGCGAAGCTTTGGGAGCTCTATGAGCAGAAACCGCCACTTGAAAAGTTTGAGTTTGCACTTGTCCTAAAGTCGAGGGGAAGCCTTGATCGTGGGGCTAAGCCTTACGAAGATGTAGCAGCACTTGTGAGGCTTCGAAACGCACTCATACACTTCAAACCCGAGTGGTTCAGCCAACAAGAAGAACACGCAAAGTTATCCGCCGCTCTTCGAACTGTCGCGACACTTAGCCCTTTTCTCCAAGGGACGGAACCGCTGTTTCCGCGAGGCTGGGCAAGTCACGCAACGGTCGTATGGGCTGTGAGAAGCGTTTTCGATTTCATCGTTGAGTTTGAGCGTCGCGCCGAGGTTGACGAGCGTATGGGCAAGTTTGCGGATCGATTCAATGCACTCTAACCAACGGCTTGAGACAGACCTCCGGACCCGCTCGCGAAGCTCGCGGGCCGTGGCGTCTCATCCTTGAGCGTTAGGCGTCATGATGAAAACGCTCTTTGCCGTACTGATTTACTTTGTATCAGGTATCGCGTTCTGGATTCCGAGCGTGGTCATACATGCGATCCGGGGAGCCAAGTTCGGCGGATCGATCTATGATCTTATAGCTATTTCTCTGTTGCCCGTCGTTGCTGCAGTTGTAACTCTGGAGGTAATCGATCGGCTGCGGATCGGTGGTTGTCGACGCGGGATTATTGCTGTGTGGATGTTATGCGGAATTTGGTTTGTGGGGCCATTCATGATGGCTGTGGGTGCAAGTTTCTCCGGTGGAGGCTTTGCCCGACCCGATGGCTGGCAAATATTCACCTTAGCTATTCCACTATTTGTACATTTTACGTGGATGATGAGCGCTTATGACGGTACACTCGGAGCGCTGGTGATTGTCACGATATGGTTTATTATCGGCGCCAGACGAGGCCTAACCCCTCGCTTGAGCGCATCGGTGAGCAGCGTGTAAGAATGTAGAGTCCAGCACCCTCTGAAGCTGCAGCGATGAATCGATCGACCTTGCTTTACGCTCGCCTCACGCTCAGCGGGATACGTTAGGCTGCTGATCGTACTTCTCACTTTGTGGATGTGTTCATGAAATAAGAGGTGCCGCCGGTGCATAAGGCCCGATTCAAAGCTCTCGTGCACGGTCACATGCCGAAACACGACGAGCTTATCGCTGATGAAGGAGACTGAAAGTGAACGGAGCCAAATTCCTTCTGTTAGTGGGGACGCTTCTGTGCTGCCTTCTCGTGTCGGCTAGTCCTAGCACTAGCAAAGCGCAGGGACTATCAAAAGTCGCCATCACCTATCCGGCCCGAACGATTCTCGCCATCGACCTTCACATCGCTCAAAAACGCGGTTTCTTCCGTGACGAGGGGCTGGATCCCCAACTCGTACTGATTAGAGGCGACCTCGCGATTGCGGCCGCCATGGCTGGAGAGGTCCAGGCCGTAAGCAACGTATCCACGGTTATTCGGGCGATTGAGCGGGGCAACGTCCCTTTCAAGGTTCTGGCTGTCGGTCTGAAACGACCTCTCTTCTGGCTCACGGCAAGGCCGGAATACAAATCCATCGCCGATCTCAAGGGGAAGGTCTTCGGCATGCTGGCCATTGGTGGCCCGCAGTATGTCGCCGCAGCCCGGCTTCTGCGCAATGGTGGATTAGATCCGCAAAAGGACATCACCGTTATTATTACCGGGGACCCACTTCAAAGTTTAGTGAGTGGGGCGATCCAGGCAACGGCGCTTTCTCTTCCTTCAGTTATCTTGGCCCGCGACAAATTTAAGATGAGGATTCTGGCCAGCGCCGTGGAAGAGTTCCCCAGCCTAGAAAGAGGTGTCGCAGTGCCGGAGAACCTCTTGCGAGAAAGGCGAGATCTCATTAAGCGCATTCTCAGGGCTCTGGCCAAGGCTCACCGTTACCTTTTGGAGAACGAACGAGGGTCAAGCGAAGTGTTGGCCGACTACGTAAAAGTAGAGCTTCCCATAGCTTTGGAATCTTACCGACTAGCCCGACCTAGCTTTACGACCGACGGCATCCCGACCGAAGAGGAAATCCGGGAGTACCTCAAAACGGATGCGGAGGTCATGGGACTTGCTAAGCCAGTTCCAGCAGACAGAATTTTTGACTTTTCCTTGCAACGCGAGGTCAACCGTGAGTTGGGGATCAAGTAGCGGATTTTCTTGTGCCCGTTCTGGAAAGCGAGTCATCACAAAGAATAAAAGGACGACCACGCCAGAGAACAGGGAGAATTCTAATTATTAGGACGGTTGCCTAACCAACCGGTTTGAGTCCGACGCTCGCAACGCCTCGCGCGGCTCACCCGGAATGTTAGGCTTTAAAGAGAAACGACGAATCCATGCGGAAATTGAGTTTTGTTCCGGTGCTCGCAATGGCGCTTACGGTGATGGGCTCGACAGGCGAAGCCGCAGATCCGCCGTCGTCGGTACGCGTCTCATATATAAGCTTTGCTACACTTCATCCTGACAAGCCGCTGATAACAGCAGGCCGACTCATGGTTCCGCGCGGAGGAAAAGGAAAAGTACCAGCGGTCCTGGTCGTGCACGGAGCGAACGGGCCTGACAGCCGAGGCCCACTCATGGCCGAGATCTTGACCAAGGCAGGGATTGCCACGCTTGAGATTGACATGTGGGCGCCGCGGGGCCTTGTTGTTGGATCGACCAGTCGCCCACCGCAAGTGACAGAGGCGCTCCCCGACGCGTTTGGAGCCTTGAAGTTTCTGGCGGATCATCCGGCGATTGACGCGACGCGCATTGGCATTATGGGTTTTTCCTTTGGTGGAAGAGTATCCATGCTGACGGCCAGCAAACCGCTGGCGGACCGATACGGGCCTCCCTCTCTGCGCTTCAAAGCGCACGCGTCCTTCTATCCATTGTGCTGGACCTACAACAATGAACAAAGACCCGAGGAAGTTTTCCGAGAACTCACCGGTGCCCCCGTCTTCCTTCAGGGCGGTGACCTTGACACGTATGATGCTCCGGATTCGTGTCGCAAGCTGGTCGACTCGCTGCCGGAGGCGTCACGGAAGTTGGTGCGCCTGACGATGCACCCTGGGGCGACTCATGAGTTCGACAGCACAGGCTCGGAACGAATGGTCTCAAGTCCATTGGCGAATTTAGGAAGAGGAGGGCAAGCCCGAGTGACACCGAACCCAGAGATTGCCGCAAGAGCTCGTGAGGCGACGGCAAAGTTCTTCTCCGAGGTGTTCGGGCTTAAACAAGCGAGAATGAGTGAGCCTAACCCGTCGCTTCAGACCGATCGCTAAAAGCGCCGGCTGAGTGTCGCGTTAGACACTCATCCTTCAAACAGGTGAGCCATGAATGAACAGTTCCAAGTCACAAGTCCTGATACGCCGCCCTCCGTTGCTATGCTTCGAATGATCTCGGGCTTTAGGGTGGCACGGGCTATTTACATCGCGGCCAAGCTCGGGCTTGCTGACCTGCTCAAGGATGGGTCAAAACACACTGAGGAACTGGCGGAGGCTAGCGGTACGCACGCACCATCACTGTACCGAGTCATGCGCGCGCTCGCGACCGTAGGCATCTTCGCAGAAAAGGAGTCGGGACGTTTTACGTTAACGCCTATTGCCGCGACGCTCCAGAGCGACGCGCCCGATTCGCTGCGCGCTTGGGCAATTATGGCCTTGGGGGAAGAAGATTACCAGGCATGGGGCAACTTGATGCACAGCGTGCGGACGGGCGAAAGTGCTTTTACCCACGTCTTCGGTATGGGTGTGTGGCAATATCGAGCGCAACATCCCGAGCACGCCAAAATCTTCGACGAGGCGATGGCGAATCTCGTCGGAGTGTACAATGCGGCGGTGCTGGCGAACTATCCATTCTCGACGATCAAGACGCTCGTCGACGTCGGAGGTGGGGATGGTAGTCTGCTTGTCGCCATTCTACAGGCGAACCCGGAGATAACGGGGGTACTCTTCGAGTTGCCCGACGCCGCAGAAAAAGCAAAGCAGCGGATCGCCGCGGTCGGTCTGGACAGACGCTGCGAAGTTGTTTCTGGCAATGCCTTCGATTCAGTCCCAAAAGGAGCAGATGCCTACATACTCTCACGAGTCATTAATTCCTTTGATGATAAACGAGCGACTTCTATCCTCCAGAGCTGTCGACGCGCGATTATACAACACGAGAGTAAACTCCTGCTTCTTGAGCGGGTTTTACCGGATCGCGTCGAATGTTCGATTGCAGCTCAAGGCCTAGTCATGTCTGACCTTAACTTAATGGTGATAGGCGGTGGGCGCGAGCGTACAGCGGCGGAGCATCGAGCCCTCCTTGAGGCGGCTGGCTTCGCCCTAACAAAGGTTGTTCCGACGCAATCCGAGGTGAGTGTGATCGAGGCTGTGCCTGCATAGGGTCACACGGTGGAGACACAATCATCTAACTTCACGCTGCAGACCGATCGCTAAACGCGCCGGCTGAGCTTTGCGTTAGCCGAAAGTTAGGAGGACGCGGATGATGGATCCGATCAGACGCAAAATACTGAAAACGGGTGCCGCGGCAACGCTGATGGCCGCAGCGCCGCGCGTGTTTGCTCAGCAGACTGGACAAGGAGGAGCTGCCATGTCGTTCTACGAAAAAGGCCCCGTTCGCATCCGCTATGAGGAGGCCGGTTCCGGCTTCCCGTTGTTGCTCGTCGCCGGTGGGGGATTGAACTCGACGATCGCCGGCTTGATCCGGGGCGGGCCCTTTAATGCGATCGAGGAGTTCAAGGGAGAGTACCGTTGCATCTTCTTGGACATGCGCAACGCCAGTGGCGGCCAGTCCTCCGGCCCCCTCGAGATCGAGCGGCCGTGGGATGCCTATACCGATGACCATATCGGTCTGATGGATCACCTGCGCATTGACAAATTCATGGTGATGGGCTTCTGCATTGGTGGCCCCTTGGTTTGGAACCTGCTGAAGCGGGCACCTGATCGTATTGTCGCAGCCGTGCTGGCGCAGCCGAGCGGATTCCGGCCGGAGCTGCCCAACCACTCATACGAGAACAATATGAAAGGCTGGGGTCCGGAATTGGTCAAGCGCCGGCCCGACATCACGATGGAGATGGTCGACAAATTTCTGACCAAGATGTACCGCACCAACCCCGACTTCGTTTGGACTGTGACGCGCGATTTCGTGCGCAATTGCCGGACGCCCGTACTGATCCTGCCGGATGATACCACGCCGCATCCGTACGCCGTCGCCATGGAGGCCGCGCTGCTCGCGCCGAAGGCAGAAGTGAGCATGTTCCCGTGGAAGGAGCCGAAGGAGCGGATTCCCCTGGCGGTGCGCCAGATACGTTCCTTCCTCCGGGCGCATCGGCCCGGCTCTGTTTAGACGGCGGTGTCAATACCACAAGGCCGTTGACGCCCGGTGACCGGGTGAAACCTTGCTCAAGCCGTCTAACCTTGCCGCTGCAGCCGACAGCGGCCGGTGAATCGCGCCGCCGACGGCTGAGCGCTGACATTAAACCGCAATCGCAACCTTTTTAACTTTTCTGACATTTCTCCAACGTGCCCATGTCTCTCTACGTTCCTCTCTGGTGCAAGAGTAATTTTTCGTTTCTCGAAGGCGCGAGCCATCCCGATGAGTTCGTGGATGAAGCCTATCGGCTTGGCTTGCCCGCGCTCGCGCTCACGGACCGCGACGGCGTCTACGGTGTCGTGCGCGCGCATGTGAAGGCGCGGGAGGTAGGGCTGAAGGTCATCATTGGTTCGCAGATAACAGTTGATGACGGATCGGCGATTGTTCTGCTCGCGCAGGATCGCGGCGGGTATGCGAATCTATGCCAGCTCATCACCAAAGGACGATTGCGCTCGGAAAAAGGCGAGAGCGTCGCCACGTGGGACGAGGTATGCGCCCATGCGTCAGGGCTGGTCGCGTTGTGGGGCGGCGACCAAAGTTTGGTCGTTGGTGAAGCTGCACCGGATCAAGTCGCTGGAAAAATCCGTGACGCTTTCGCTGACCGGCTCTACGGGCTGATCGCGCGGCACCGGCGCGAAGAAGAAGTCACACAGGAAGCGCGACTTCGCGAGCGGGCTACGCGTTACGGCATGCCGCTGGTAGCCGCCAATGAAGTACTTTACCACACGCCGGTGCGGCGCCGGTTGCAAGATGTGTTGACGGCAATTCGTCTCGGTATTCCCGTGGCTTCCTGCGGTCATAAGTTAAAGCCAAATACGGAATATGGGCTAAAGTCGCCCTATGCCTTTGCGCAGCTTTTTGGCGATGATCCGGCGGCGTTCAACCGGACGTTGGAGATCGCCGAGCGCTGCAACTTTTCTTTAAACGAGATTCGTTATCGTTATCCGTCGGAACAGTTGCCGGATGGGACCACATCGGCCGAGTGGCTGCGCCGGCAGACCTTCAATGGTGCGCGGCGTCGCTATGGAGAAAAGATCCCCGATAAAATTGTCATGCAAATAGAGAAAGAGCTGGAGATCATCGAAGCGCTCGATTATCCGGGCTATTTTTTGACGATGTGGGAGATCGTCGAGTTCTGCCGCGTCAACGATATTCTCTGCCAAGGACGCGGCTCGGCGGCGAACTCCGCTGTTTGCTATTGCCTGGGTGTGACTGCGGTCGATCCGGTGCACATGGGATTACTCTTCGAGCGCTTTATCTCGAAAGAACGGGCCGAGCCGCCGGACATCGATCTCGATATTGAACACGACCGGCGCGAAGAAGTCATCCAGCATGTTTATCAAAAGTACGGCCGTGACCGTGCCGCGATGGTCGCCAACGTCGTGCGTTATCGCTCACGCTCTGCGTTGCGCGATGTTGGTAAGGCTCTTGGGCTTTCTGAGACCGCTCTCGACCGCGTGGCGAAGTTTGTTTCGTCCTACGAGCATGTCCGCCCGGAAGCGCTGGAGCAAATGGGCCTCGATACTTCTGGGGGTTTACACGAGCATTTGCTTCAGCTCTCCAATGAGATTTTGGATTTTCCGCGGCACCTGTCCATTCATCCCGGCGGATTTCTACTCGGTCACGAACCGATACCTGACATGGTGCCAATCGAGAATGCGACGATGCCCGAGCGCACCGTAATCCAATGGGACAAGGAAGATGTGGAAGATCTCGGCCTGTTCAAGGTCGATCTGCTCGGTCTCGGCGGGCTGACGCAGCTCGATCTCTGTTTTAGGCTCTTACGCGAAAATCGCGGTGTTGAACTTTCCATGGCGACAATTCCACCGAAGGATGAAGCGACCTTCGATATGATCTGCAAAAGCGACACGGTGGGCGTGTTTCAGATCGAAAGCCGCGCGCAGATGGCGATGTTGCCGCGGCTCAGGCCGAGAAACTTTTATGATTTGGTGATCGAGATCAGCATTGTTCGTCCCGGACCGATCACCGGCGGCATGGTGCATCCTTATCTGCGCCGACGTCAGGATAAAGAAAAAGTCGAATTTCCACACCCAAGTTTGAAACCGGTCTTGGAAAAGACTCTCGGCGTGCCGCTTTTTCAAGAGCAGGTGATGCGCTTGGCCATGGTCGCCGCCGATTACAGTCCGGGCGAAGCCGATCAGCTGCGCCGCGACATGGCAGCCTGGCACCGTACGGGACGGATGGAACGCCACCGCGAGCGGCTCATTACGCGTATGCAGGCGAAGGGCATCGCGGTGGAATTCGCCGAGCGTGTCTTCGAGCAAATCCGCGGCTTTGGTGAATACGGTTTTCCCGAAAGTCACGCAGCCAGCTTTGCGCTGATTGCCTATGCCACCGCCTGGCTCAAGTGTCACTATCCGGCCGAGTTCGCTTGTTCTTTGCTCAATGCTCAGCCGATGGGATTTTACATGCCGGCAACCATCGTTGAGGACGCCAAGCGTCATCACGTCGTGGTACGAAGCATCGATGTGCAAGTCAGTGACTGGGACTGCACATTGGAGCCATGTCCAGAGAGCGCAGGCGGCTACGCTGTGCGTATGGGGCTTCGATACGTGAAAGGTTTAGGGGAAGGGGAGTGGGAAAGAATCGTTCGAGCGCGCGCCGTTGCAGCGTTCGCGTCGCTTCATGATTTTGTCCGCCGCACGGGACTGGACGAAGGTTCTCTCAGCGCGCTTGCAGAGGCGGGTGCCTTCGATAGTCTTCAAGTCGACCGGCGTACGGCGCTGTGGGATGTGCGGCGCTTGGCGCGCATGCAGAAAGAATCTTTGTCGCTGCCGGCGCGCGAGCGGAAGCCAGACTTCACAGCTTTGAGCGACTTTGAAGAAGTCAGCTGGGATTACCGCCGTACTTCACATAGCGCGCGCCGTCATCCGCTCGAACCGATGCGCGCCAGTTTGGTTCGCCACGGTCTTCCGGATGCGCGGACGGTAGCGTCGATGCCAAACGGCGCGAAGGTGCGCTACGCGGGTCTGGTGATTTGCCGCCAGCGGCCAGGAACGGCGGGCGGTGTGGTGTTTATGACGCTCGAAGACGAAACCGGTTTTGTAAATGTCGTGGTGTGGGAAAGTGTCTTTCAGCGCTATCCCGTCTTGGCCAAAACAGTGAGCTTTCTCGGCATCACCGGCAAGCTGCAAGCCGAAGATGGTGTGGTACATTTGGTAGCGGAAGAGCTTTGGGAACCAAGATTGGAGTTAAAACCGACGAGCACGCGTAGCCGGGATTTTCATTGAAGAGAATTCAAAAGAGTCGGAATATCTCCCGCAAAGACGCAAAGGTAATGAAGAAGGTTTCCGAACGTGGCGTCTTGGCGCGAGCAGATCCCCGTTTTTGGTGGGCGTGGGCGGTTGAAAAATTTGCGTACGACGCCAGCCGCAACGAACCGAAAGGGCGCAAAAGAAGATTCACTACGAAGGCGAGGACGTCAACGTAGGGGCGACCGGCTGGTCGCCCGCTCGAACACCGGTGCGTAAGCGCACCTAGGAACACCAGACCGCATGGGTATCGCTTCGCTCAACCCATCCTACTTACTTACCTTCGTCCCGCAAAATCGATCGAAGTCATGCAACCGCTTTCTTTTCCCCTTTCTCGACTCGTTCTCTCAGCCGTGGGTAAAAGCGCAGCGGGTTGGGTAAAAGCGCAGCGGGTTGTCCCAGAAGATTTTTCTTTTGAGCTCGTCGCTGATGTCTTTGCGGGCGATCAGGTTCGGAATGTCTTGACTGAAGTCCCGCTGGTCGCGCTCATGGGGATAATCCGACGCCCAGATGAGCGCATTCTCGTTGCCGACTTGCGCCGCGAGCGGCAGCGCCGACTCCTCGACTTCGATGGCGAAGAAAATATTGCCTTTCTTCACATACTCGCTCGGTTTAAGCTTGCAACGAGGCGAGTAATGACCTTTTCGTTCCTGCTCTTCGTCCATGCGGTCCATCATGTAGGGCACCCAGCCGACGCCGCACTCGATGCAGCCGAATCTAAAATCAGGAAAGAGCTCGAATACCCCTTCAAACATCATGGCGACGAATTGGCGGATCTGCGCGAAAGGATGCTCCAACGTGTGGCCGATAGTGAAATTGTTCACCATGTCGAGACCGAGCGCCGGCATGCTCAGACCGCCGTGAGTCGAAACAGGCACATCCAACTTCTGCGCTTCTTCCCAGAGCGGATAAAATTCAGAACCGCTATAAAGTCGTCCCGCCGGTGCGACCGCGGGCAATACCGCGCCGACCATGCCGAGTTCGTTGACGGCGCGGCGTAATTCTTTGACGGCTTCAGCGATGTCTTGGATCGGTAGCAGCGCAACCCCAACCAAGCGCGGGCTGACTTTCATGAACTTGTGATAGAGCCAGTCATTGTAGGCTTTGGCCATACAGATCGCCCAGTCTTTATCTTGGATAGCGCCGTGAGTCAGGCCCTGGGTCGGATAAAGCACTGTGAGCTCGATCTTGTTCTTGTCGAGAAATTCAAGCCAATGATTCGCCTTAGGTCCGTCGCCGCCACCGGCCCAGCCGCCTTTCTGCCGAAGAGATCGAAGATAGCCATCCATCGTCAATCCTGGCCAGAACGAATAGCTCTGATGCCACTCGAGATCTTTATAAGGCGGACCGATGAACTCGCGCAGCTCGCTATCGAGCTCCATCACGTGTCCGTCGGCGTCGATGATTCGGTAGTCGGCCATAAATCCTCCCGGTTATCGCGAATCGAAGATGGAGGATAGAGGATGGCAATTGCGATCCTCGATCCTCCATTCTCCATCCTCGGTCACGTGTTTCTAGTATTCTCCGTAAACAATTCCTCGACACTCAATTTCCGCCCGAGCATACCTTGCTGATCGGCGAACTTGATCAGGTTCTCGACGTCGTTGTAGTTTTCTTTGAAGCCCTGGTAGAAGGGATCTTTGCCGAAGAATTTTCTCTCTTCCTCCAGATAGGAACGGCCCCACGCGAAACTCAGCCGGTGCGGCTGTTCCATGAATTCATTATACGCCTTGCGACACGCCATGAGCGTTTCAAACAGGCTGGTTGCCACCCAGGGATCGCGGTCGAGAATTTCTTTCTTGATGACGATCGGGTGCATGATCGGGAAAATCTTTGTGCGTCTGTAGTATTCCCGTTCTTCCTTTTCGAACTCCGGAAATAGACGCTGGACGGTTCCCTCGCCGCGGATCCACCGTTGAGGCAAGTCCGGCTCGACCTCGGCGTCGACTTTTCCCTCGACAAGCAGATCCTCCAGTTTTCGTTTCCC
>WNFV01017152.1_pt1 | contig 12261 bp, 10 predicted proteins | sample 5400101 | NCBI WGS metagenome assembly WNFV01 (sample SAMN13153361, study PRJNA577476) | soil metagenome | isolation source: 115 cm soil or saprolite under grassland replicate 1 | place: USA:California | collected 2016-06-15
CCAATCTTCACGGCGTGCGCGAGGCGATGACGTCACGATCCACGAGGGAGAAGTTCGATTGGAGCAAAACCTGGTGGGCTGAAATGATCTATCCTGAGGAAGAGTTGGAGCGGATGCGCGGCGTCACCCCGGGAGAGAAACTGCTCAGGGAGGAAAAAAAGCGGCTCGATGAGATCAAGGGCGGCGTCATCACCAGCCTTGTCGGCGTCGGCGTGATGATCTTTCTCTACTTCTTCTTCGACGTTGTGGCGAGGCAAAAATCCGGCGCCGACGCGGATCTCCTTCGCAGCCTGTGGATGACCGGAATAATTCCATTCCTGGTCGGAGTCGGACTCCTCATCAACGGTTTTTTCGTCAGCCGCCGCCTCGTGCAACTGAAAGAACAACTGCTGCAAGCTGCGATGTCGGCGCCCCAGCCGCCGGCGGCGATTCCCGCTAAAACGACCGATCAACTCGTCGCCAACGCCGCGCCATCGAGAGGCGCCAGCGTGACTGAAGACACGACGGCGCATCTGCCGGAGCCCGTCGCCGCGCCCCTGCGCCGTGAAACCGATTGACGAAGATATTAGGAGGAGTGGTTATGTTCTGTCCGGGATGCGGCATTCAAGTCAGCGACGATCTCAAATTCTGCCGGCAATGCGGCGCCAATCTGCATGGCGCGCGCGAAGGGATGATGTCACGCCCCGTCGAGGAGAAGCCCGATTGGAGCCAGAGCTGGGCGGCGAATATTATCCTCGCTAAGAAATTACAGGAGCGGATGCGTGGCACGCCTGAAGAGAGACGACTCAATGAAATCAAAGGCGGCGTCATCACCAGCCTCACAGGCGTCGGCCTGATGATCTTTCTCTACTTCTTCCTCAACATCGTGGCGGAGAAAGCCGGGGACGAGGCAGAGATCGTTCGAGGCCTATGGATGGTCGGAATAATCCCAATACTGGTCGGAATCGGACTCATCATCAATGGTGTTTTCGTCAGCCGGCGGCTGTCATCACTCAAGGAAGAGCAGGCGCAAACAAAGGTCTCCGCATCGCCGACGCCTCCAGAGCTTCCCGCCAAAACGACCAATCATCTAGTCGTTGACATAACGCCGTCTAACGGCGCCAGCGTGACAGAAGACTCCACACTGCATCTGACCGAGCCTGTCGCCGCGCCTGAGCGCCGTGAAACCGATTGACGATGATGGCAGGAGGAATTGTTATGTTCTGTCCCGGATGTGGTTTTCAAGTCAGTGATGATCTCAAATTCTGCAAGCAATGCGGCGCCAATTTGCGTGGCGCGCGCGAAGCGATGACGTCCTCTTCTACCGAGGAGAAGCCCGAATGGAACAAGACCTGGAGGGAGCCCCTCCAAGAGGAGGCGCGGAAACGGCTCAACCCCACGCCCGAAGAGAAACGGCTCACTGAGATCAAGGAGGGCGTCCTCACCATTTTCACCGGCGTCGGCGCGATGATCTTTCTCCATTTCTTCTTCGAGGCTGTGGCGAAGAGAGCCGGGGAAGGCGCGGATATAATTCGCAGCCTGTATTGGCTCGGAATAGTCCTTGTCCTGATCGGAGCCGGTATGATCTTCAACGGCTTGTTCATCAACCAGCGACTGGTGAAACCTAAAGAACAACAGATGCAACCACCGCCGTTCGAATCGTCGGCTGAGGCGGCGTACACTATCGTGGAACCGGCCAAAACGACCGATCAACTCGTCGTTGACGCCGAGCCATCGGGCGGCGCCAGCGCGACGGCGCCGAAGGTCAGCGGGTCGGTCGCGCTCAGGTCGTAGAGCAGACTCCGGAGCAGCCGCGCCAGTCCAAAGGCGCCGGCCAGTCCCAGCGCCACGCCGCCGAGCGAGAGTCGCAAGCCCTGGCGCAAAACCATCAGCCTCAGGTCTCTGGGCTCGGCGCCGAGCGCCACGCGGACGCCGATTTCGCGCGTGCGCTCGGCGACGGCATAACTCATCACGCCGTAGAGCCCGATGGCCGCCAGCAGCAGCGCAAGCAATCCGAAGCCGCTCACCGTCGCCGCGATGGATTTCGGCCCGGAGAGAATGATGTCCAAAAACTCCGGCGCGTCGCGCACGCCGTAGACCGGCAGTTGCTCATCGAGCGCTTTCACCTCCCGCCGAATCGATGCGATGACGCTTTCGGCATCGCCCTTCGTATGCGCGATCAGCGTCATGCGCCCGTCGTAGTTCTGCCAGAAAGGCAGGAAGAAGTAATCGGTCGGCGGCTCGCCCAGCGTGATGTATTTGCCGTCCTGCGCCACGCCTGCGACCTCCAGCCACTGGCTCTGCTCGCCGCCCAGACGCAGCCGTTTGCCGATGGGATTCTGACTCGGCCAGTAGCGGCGCGCCATCGTTTCGTTGACGATCACCATACGCGGCGCATTTTCGTTGTCGCGCTCGGTAAAGGCGCGGCCCTGAACAATCGGCGTATTCATCGTCTCAAAATAATTGTGGCCGACGATGCTGTAACCGATGCCGAGGCGCTCGTTCGCGGTCTTCGGGACGCGGCCTTCGATTGTGACATTCGCAGCGTTATAGTATTAAACCGACATTCACCGAAGCCATCAGCAGATGATCCGTTCTGAAGCCCGGATTCATCGTCTGCGCATTGCGTAAGCTCTTGACCAGCAGGCCCGCGCTGACAAGCAACATCAGCGATAGCGCAACCTGCGTGACGACGAACAGGTTGCGCAGGTTGGGGCGGCGACGTCCCGCTGAAGCGGCGCTCATTTCGCCCTTCAGCGTCGGGACCAGATCAGGACGCGAGGATTGCAACGCCGGCGCCAGACCGAAGATGACGCCCGTCAATACCGACACCGCCAGCGTGAAACCGAGCACGCGATAATCGAGGCCCAGGGCGTAATCGTAATCCATCGTCGCGAAATCAACCTTCGGGACGCCGAATCTGAACAGGTCGCTGAGCCAGATCGCCAGAATCAAGCCAAGCGCGCCGCCCAGCGTCGAGAGCATTACGCTCTCCGTCAACAGTTGCCGGATAAGGCGACGGCGGCTCGCGCCGAGCGCCAGTCGCACGGCGATCTCCCTTCGCCGCACGGTCGCGCGCGCCAGCAATAGGTTCGCCACGTTCGCGCAAGCCACCAGCAACACCAGCCCGACCAGCCCCATCATCAGCCCCGTGACCATCGACGTATAACCCATCAGCGCGACCGCCGGCTGAACCTTCGTATTCGCCGCACACCATCTCGGCGGCGCCTTCACGCCCCTTTAGGCTGAGACCTTGAGTGGTGAAGTGAATAAACAGATCGCTGAAGACCTGATTGTGGTCGCGGTAATCAACGTAATCGGGATATGAGAACTGACTGGGATAGATCGAGTTCGGCTCTACGGTGTAAAGCGCGACGAGACGATCGGGCTGACGTACAGGCATTGGCTTGAGCAGCATGCCGTTGACTAACGTGAAGACCGCCGAGTTCACCGCAATGCCTAACGCGATTGAAAGAACGGCAATGAGGGTGAAGCCCGGCGCTTTGATCATCATCCGCGCGCCGAAGCGCAAATCCTGCCATAGTGTGTTCATAGACGGCTCCTGCGGGAAATCCCTGGGTACGCATCGCTTCCAGCGTGCAGTATTTATCATCTCAAACATTGACCGATGTCTGAGATGATAAATACTGCACGCTGGAAGCGATGCGTACCCAGGGGCGATCTTCATTCTTTCATGACGTCGCAACGCGACGTGAAAGCTCATTGGATAATTGAGCCATTGAAAGGCATACCAAATCGCGTGCCATCCCGGCTGAAGAGTTAAACGCAACGATTTGTTACTTTGAGACTGAGAAGGCATGTCTCGCGGCGACTCGGATGTCCGATTCCGGGATCAGGCCATCCCGGAATCGGGCGAAATATCGGTCTCGCGCCCCGTCTGAGCGCGGTAAACGAATTGAGCGCGTCCGAAGCGCACCGCGCAGCCGTCAGCCAGTTTGGTCTCTTTGACGCGTTTGCCGTTGACGAAGGTGCCGTTGCTGCTCTCCAGATCGTAAAGCGTGTATGCGTCCTCCACGGCTGTCAGTTTGGCGTGACGTTTGGAGACGGAAGGGTGTTCGATGACGAAGGAGTTGTTGAGCGTGCGCCCGATCGAGACTTCGGCTTCGTTGAGGATGTAGGCGATGCGCTCTTCTCCAAGAGTTGAGATCGAGACGAAGTGCGGGCGTGTGTCGAGGTTTTCTTTCGCGGGTAGTCTGACATTGGCTCCGCAGCGCGAACAGAACATGGCGCCCGGACGTTGGGCGATCGAGCAGACGGGACAGAGATCCAATTCTTCGGGTTCCGCTATGATGGCGCCGCATTCCGCGCAGCGCGTCCCGGCGGTCCCCATTAAGCCGCACTCCTGACAGTAGCAGCGCAGCGGCATGTACAAAGTGCCTTCGCGGTGCGGCGACGTGTCGCTGTGAAATTTGATGCGCGATTGCGCCCAGAAGAACAACGCGACCATGACCGCTATGAGGAGCGCGAAGAAAAAAACGCTGATTCGGTCCGCGGCCAGCAGTAACAGATCGAAGAGCGAATGGAACAGCGAGGCCATAAGAAAGCCGCGCGCGACGATCGGCAGTCTCTCCCCGATCATGTTCGGCGCCGCCTTCGCCTTGCTCAGACTCAACCCCCAGAGGGCCGAAAACAGGGCATGTCCTGGATTTGAGAGCGGCCCGCGCAGCAACACCAGCGCCGGATCGTTCCGCGCCAGGTAGAACACGTTCTCGACGAACGCGAAGCCCAACGCCGCCGTCGCGCTGAAGATCACCCCGTCGAGCGGCTCGTCGAATTCTTTGCGTCGATATGCGTAGAAATAGACGACCAGCAATTTGAGCAGTTCTTCAATGGGCCCGACCACGAAGAGGAGCGTGAGAATGTGCGAACGCATCGCGCGCCCGAAAAAGTCTAAGAACAGCGATTGTCCGGCGAGGTTCAAGACCAGGGCTGGGATCGTCGCCAGCGCCCCGAGCGCGAAGGTCACAGCAAGCACGCGCCGCGCCGGTCGTTTGTAAAGGCTGCGGCTGGAGAAATACCACAGCCACAGCGCGCACGGCAGCAGCGACAGCAGAGGCACGATTATGATCTGTGTTAACCCAGGCATCTCGGCCTACGAATTTCGTGAGCGCCTCATCGATGCGGTCGCGGATGCCCGCGGCGGCGCGGCCGCGGTTCTTCTGAACGATTTCGATCAGGCGCGCCTCGCCGAACTCTTCGCCCTCTTCGTCCAAGCTCTCGGTGACGCCGTCGGAATAGATGACCATGACGTCGCCCGGCTCGATTTCGACCCAGCCTTCGCGGTAATCGCCGTACGGGGTGATGCCGACCGGGAAGCCGCCGATGTCGAGCCTCGTCACCTCTCCCGAAGCCCTCGCCAGGAGCGGCGAATTGTGTCCGCCGTTGATGTAGGTCAACTGGTTGGAGCGCGGGTCGAGTTCGCTGTAAAACAGCGTGACGTAGCGGTTGGCGGGCGTGTTGTCGTAAATGTACTGGTTGATCTCGCTGACGATCTCGCTGGCCGACAGCCGCGTACGCGTGTGCGCGCGCACCGCCGCGTGGATCGATGACATCAACAGGGCTGCGCCGGTTCCCTTGCCCGAAACGTCGCCGAGCGCGACCACGTAGCGCCCGTCGGGCTTCTCGATGAAATCGTAATAGTCGCCTCCGACCTCGTAGCATGGGAAGCTGACGCCGAGCACGTCGTAGCCGGGGATCGCCGGCGGCGTTTCGGGGTGCAGCCTGAACTGAATTTCGCTGGCGAGGGCCAACTCGTTGGCCAACCGCTTCTGCTCCTGTTGAACTTCGAGCAGGCGGACGTTCTCGATGCGGATCGCGGCGACGCCGGCGATCAGGGTCAGCAGTTGCAGGTCGCGCTCGGTGAACCGGTTGGTGTGGAGCGGATTGTCCACATATATCATGCCCGAAATGCGCCCCTCGACGGCCAGCGGCACGGCCATCACCGAACGGAGCCCGCCGAGCACGATCGAATGTCGTTCCTGGAATCTGGGGTCCTGCTGCGCGTCCGAGGTCAACACCGACGCGCCCTGTTTCAACACCTGATCGGAAATAGTCCGGCTCATCTCGACGCCGGCCGAATCGCTCGTCGCGGCGGGAGTCCGCGTTCTCATCGCCTTGCAGACCAACTCCGGCGAGCCGTTCGCGTCTTCCTCAGACGCCTCGAACAACATCACGTACCCGCGATCGGCGGAGACGACCTCGAAGACGCATTCGAGGACCTGGCGCAGGGTCTCGTCCAGCGAGAGCGGCTTGAGCAGCGTCAGGCTGACGCGGCTGATGACAGCCAGGGCGTTATCCTCAAGACGTTCTGGCAGACTTTCCGGCAGACTCTCTGGCAGACTTTCTGGGGCCGACTTCGGCGCAAGCGTCGCATGCCCGACGGCGGGCGCAATCTGGGCCCTGTAAGGGACTTCCAGCGATGAGAGCAGATTGGCCGCCGAGTTGCGGGCGTCCGCGACAATCGTCGCTTCGGGCAGCGGCGCGAAACTGGAATCGGAGAAGAAGATGCTCGTGCGGCCTCGCGCCGGCGCGGTGTCGGCGCGCTCAGAATATTCGATCTCGGTCTCGCCGATTCGAATGATGTCTCGATCGCGCAATTGCACGGGGGCGGTCAGCCTCGCCGTGTTGACCACAGTCCCGTTGGCGCTGCCGAGATCGGCTATCCAGAACACGTCGCCACGTTTACGCACCTCGGCATGCAGCCGCGAAGCGAACGGGTCTTCGACGCACAGGTCATTGCGGGCCGAGCGGCCTATCGTTATTCGAGGTCGGTTCAGATCGACTACGGAATCGCCGCGCGCAGGAGTGGCTCTGACTATCAAACGTGGCATAGGGCAAATGAGAGCGGGAGAGCGAGGGAGCGAGAGAGCAGGAGAGCAGGAGAGCAGGAGAGCGGGAGACGAGAAGCAGGAAATTTCTTTCCCGTTCCTCCCGCTCTCCCGCTCCCTCGCTCTCCCGCTCTCCGGTTTCGTCACCTCAGACTGTCCAGAATTTTGTTTACAACCGATTTGTGCTTGCTCGACTTATTCTCATTGATGTCTTCAATCTCGTTTATCATCGAGGAAGATTTCCGGTCATCGCGGCGTTTGTTCGCTTCCCGGGCCGCCTTCCTGGTCTGTTTCGCGCCCGATTCGGCGGGGCCGACATAGGGGCCTGAGTCGACGCGCCTGTAATAATCATAGGCTTCGGCCTGGAGGCCCAGCCCGTGATAGGACGAGCCGATGAAATAATAGAGGTCTTTGTCTTCCGGAGTCAGGTTCAGCGCCTGCAAAAACTCGTTGATGGCCGCGCGGAATTCGCGAATATTGAGAAATCGCACGCCGAGTCTCTTATGAACTTCGGCCATGCCGCGCGGGTCAGGCTTCTCTTCAACCCCGGCGCCGCTCAAGGCCGCCGGAGGGTTGACGCCCCGGACCTCAGAAAGCCCCAGAGGCGCCAATGGAACCTGGTCGCGGAGTCCGGCGACCGGCAGCGATGGAATGGGGACGCGCGAACGGTGTCGCCGGCTCAGGGCGGCTTTGGCGCGCTCTTCCATCAGCGCGACGGCTTGTTGACTTTCGATAGCGGCGAGCGCGTCGGCGGCCTGAGGGCTGCTTTGATTAAGCTCGATAATGTTCCGGTACTCCCTGTAAGCGGCGCTCCAATTGCCCTTGGCGTTATAAATTTCGGCCAATTGCAATCTGGCGTCGAGGTGTTCCGGGGCGATCCGCAAAATCTCCCGGCAACTCCTCGCGGCGTCCTCAATTCGCCGCGCGATCACGTACGTCTGCGCGAGGAGAAACCGGATCTCCACGTTATTCGGCGCGAGATCGAGCGCGCGATGATAATGCTCGATGGCGGCGTCGTATTTACCCTGGGCTCGCTCCGAGGAGGCGTCCTTGACCAGTCGCGCGCTCTGATCTTCCGCGCTTATCAGATTGAGATCGCCGGCCGACGGGTGAGCTTGTCCGAGCAATCGATCGCGGAACACGAGATATATCGGGGCGGCGAGCAGAACCGCGAGGATGATTATGCCGAGAATGACTCTCGGGCCTATGCTGGATCTGGGCTTGAATCCGGAAGCCTGCATCAGAACTGTCGAAGGCCCGCTGTGCCCCCCGCTCGGCGCCCCATGCGAGATCGAGCGGTTCGCGTTCAAGCCTGATAACCAGCCCGTGGTCCTTCGCGCGACGGATTGCGCCATCGCGACGGCGGCTTTTCGCGGCGCCGTTTTCTGGCCCGATCGCGCGGGCGTTTTGGCGACCGCCCGCGCGCCTCCCTGCGCCGTCGACCGGACGAGCGCCTGGCTATTTTGTCCGGCGGCGGCCTGACCGGCGCTAACTGGGTGGGCCGTCTGAGGGCCGGCCTCCTCGCTCGGCGCCCTATTCGTCGGTTGGCTCGCCCCCCGCTCTTCCACTTGTTGAATCAGTGGCGGCGCCTCCGTCGCCACAGCGCCCTCAGATCCAACTGAGGACTCGACCTGGGATTCAACGGGCGCCTTATCTTCGGTCATCCCCTGAATCGACTGCGCGATGATCTCGTTGATCCGGTCGATGCTTTGCCGGTCGGTGTTTTGTTTGATGGCCGCGATGATCAGAGGCCCTGAAGCGCGGATGCGCCGCAACGATTCGCTGATTGCTTTCGGGTCCTGATCGCCGGCTTCGCCTCCGGCGCCAGCGTCGGGCGTCCGATCGCTCGACCGGCCCTCGACCGGCCCGGTTCCGTGAGGCGGTTCGGGTTCAGAGGGCGCCGGCCTGGTTTCTCTTTCCAGATTCTTCGTTACCGGCTTGCCGGAAAACTCAACGTTGAACGGAGGCGCCGAAGATGATGCGGCGGTCTGGCTACTCAAATCCGCCCCGCACTGACGGCAGAAACGCGCCGTCGCTCCGTTGGCCGATCCGCATCTCCCACAGTAATTCATCGTCATATGTTCCACCCGTCGGGGGGGTCGCTTGATAAAAGCGGGGGCAATACTCTTGCCTGCGCGATCAACGCAACTCAGACGCCCGTCCAATTGCCGCCAATCAGACAGGATCACGATTGCCGCGCCGGGGCGATCGCAGGCTGCTTTCTCCAATTGCCATATGCCATATTTCATATGGCATATGATTCAGTCTTTGACGACGACGGTCTTCGCCAGTTTGTCGTGCCACCCCTGTCGTCTACGGTCCCACAACACCCATACAATTCCCAGCCCGAAGAACAGAAAGGAGAGCATGTATCCGACAATGTTGCGCAACACGGCGGTCTGATAATCTATGGGGCGGCCGTCAATTCTCACCACACGAACGCCTATAAAGCGTTTGCCGAAACTCTGACCGCGTCGCATGTAGAAATAGACGTAATTGAAAAAGATCACAACGGCAGTCACCAGATAACCGATAACCATGACGGCGGTCGCGGCCGTTGTCGACCCCCAGCGCTTTTTGATATAAACAGCCAGCACCAGAGTCAGGGCGGGGGACAGCAGCGTTAGTATGTAATCGAGCAAGAACGCGCTGCAACGCGGTCTCCAGTCTGCCAATCCCGGTTCGATTTCCTTCATTATGAAACGACGAATTTGAGTGTGGTTTCACCGAGCTTGAGTTCGTCGCCGCTAACCAGGACGTACGGCCTGCCCTGCGCCAGGCGCACGGAGCCGTTAATGAAAGTGCCGTTGGCGCTGCCCAGATCCTCAATGAAAAACTGGTTGCCCTGCGAGATGATCTTCGCGTGGCGGCGCGAGACGCGCGCCGCAGGATCGTATTTCGACAGGTCCACTTCGGGGCGAATGCCGCGATTCGGATCCATCCGCCCGATCAGGTTTTCGCTGTCGGCGTTGAGCGAGAATTGCGCGCTCATCTCGTTAGTGCCCATCACGACCAACCTGGCCGTGGTCCGCTTGGAAGGCTGGCGCGCGCCGCAGTAGGCGCAGAAGACGTCGTCTCTGGCCAGATCCCTGCCGCAATTAACGCAGGCGAAGCCTGAACCCTGCGGCGCCTCGAAGGGGGGCGGCGCGCCGACTTCGGGTCGCTCCGGACGTTTTCCTTCCCGAAAAAGCCCCAGGTGGTCCTTCAGACTCTCGCCGAACGCGGACGCCGACGCGAACCGGTTCTCAGGTTTATGCTCAACGGCGCGACAGATCATCTCTTCCATCTCAGGCGTGATGGCCGGGTTGATCTGGCGCGGTTTCGGATTCTTCGTGAAGTCGAAGATCAGCAGCGGGTTGTCCTGCGGGTCCTGGCCCGTCAGCAGGTGAAACATGGTCGCGCCCAGACTGTAGATGTCGGAACGCTTCTCGACATTGCCGGCGAACAGCTCCGGCGGCGCGTAGCCCATGGTGCCGATGGCGGTCACGCCCTTCTGCGTCGGGGCGACGAAGCGCGCGATCCCGAAATCTACGAGCATAACGCGGTTGGTCCGCGCGTCGATCATCAGGTTCGCGGGCTTCAGGTCTCGGTAAATGATCGGGGGCTCCTGCGAATGTATGTAATCGAGCACGTCACAGGCGTCGATCGCCCATTTAGTGACGGTAAACTCATCGACTTTGCCGCCGGACAGGCGCTGCCGGGTGGCCAGATCGCCGCCGTCAATATATTTCATCACCAGATAGTAGCGTCCCCGGTCGCCGTCGAAGAAGTACTGGTAGATCGTCGGGATCGAGGGGTGATCCAGACGGGCGAGCAATTCGGCCTCACGTTTGAAGTCCTCGATGGCTTTCTCGCGCGCGCCCTCATCGGCGAACATCTCGACCATCTCTTTGACGGCCACGTTGCGGTTGGCGAGATTGAGGTCCTCGGCCAAATACACCGACCCCATGCCGCCGCCACCGATCCGTCTGGTGATCTTGTAACGAGCGCCAAGCACCGTTCCTGGGGCCAGTTGAATTCCTGTTGGCGTATTGCCGGAAGCGGTCATACTTATAACTCCGGTGCGCGCCGGGTTCCCCGACGCGACCGCATTATTGATTTGTGTGTCCTGCCAAGCGCCACATTCGCCACAATATGGATCACCAACTGTGGATCGCGCTCCGCATTCGGGACAGTAAGGCATAACTCATCGCTAAATCTTCAACTCAGGACAAATTTGAGAAAGGTTTTGCCTACGATTATCTCGTCACCGTTTTTAAGCGGTTGTTTGGCGCCGGGCGCCAGGCGCGGACCGCGGTTGACGAAAGTCCCGTTCGTGCTCCCGAGGTCCTCGATCAGATACTGGTTGTTCAAAAACTGTATCCTGGCGTGGCGGCGCGAGACTTTGGCTTCCGGATCGTCCTGATCCAGGTCGATGTCCGGGAAGATGCCGCCGTCGGCGTCCCAGCGGCCTATCATGGCCTCGGTTCCGCTGATCGGAAACTCTTTGCCGACCTTGCCGCCGCGTTGAATGATCAGTTTGGCGCCGAGCGGGGGGCGGCCCTTCTCGTCGCCCACAGCTTGATGCTTTAAGCCCTCGGCGTCCCCGCCGCCGCGCAGCGCATTGGTCTGCCCGTTGAAGGAACTGGTCTGACTCGGCGGCCCGCCGCCAGCCTGAGTTCTATGCGCGCCGGCCTCTGCGACATTGGGCGCGATATTGGGAGGCGGCTGAAAATTCGCAGCCTGAGACGCCGCCGGAGGCGGCGACGAAGAGGCTGCCGAAGGGGCATTCGGCTTCGGGGCAGGATCGGGGGCTCGATTCGGAGCCTGATCCCTGACGCGATCGGCGCCCCGATTCGGCGGACGGTCCGCCGAATCGCCGGGCAGAGAATGCCCGGCCGAGGGATGCGCAGGCGGTGGCGGCGGCGTATACGGCGTCGCGGGTTTGGGCGTGACGTTGTCTTTTGTGTTTGTAAATGACGGGGGCGGCGGCGGCGCAACCTGCGTAATGAACTGCGCCGGCGGCGCGGTCGGCTGCCGGGGCGACGGCGCCTCGGCGGGGGTCAATCTCGTCCCACATTCGTCGCAATACTCCGAGCCATCGAGGTTATTGGCGCCACAGTGATTGCATCGGATCATAGCTGCAATGGCCTCCGCTTAAGCGAAAACTCTGAGGTCGTCGAAATTTCAACAGTACCGGGAGCGGCGGCGACACACGCGTCATCGAATGCGTCTTCTCCAGCGGCGCGTGTGTCGCTGCCGCTCCCGGTACTGTAAAGGGCCAGCCTATCTCAACCGTTCGCGCTCGGCGTATCCACACTCGCGGCGCGGTGAAGATTGAATACGATATGTCGGTTGCGATTGGCCGATGCTCGCCCATAAGCAAGTCGCCATTTTACTCTACACAGGTTCAATTTTCTACGCCAGTTCGCTGCGGAGAAAAGTTTTAGATCGA
>WNFV01018053.1_pt1 | contig 12260 bp, 14 predicted proteins | sample 5400101 | NCBI WGS metagenome assembly WNFV01 (sample SAMN13153361, study PRJNA577476) | soil metagenome | isolation source: 115 cm soil or saprolite under grassland replicate 1 | place: USA:California | collected 2016-06-15
CGTCGCGGGCGCACGGGTCGTGGTCGCCTACGGAGAGCGGGGGACCGCGGAGGCGTCGTTCGCCGCCTTCGGCGAGGGGGCGCCGCCGGAAGATGCGCGAGCCCTGGCCGGCCGGCTTCGCGAGCTGGTCGGGATGCCGCCCTTGCCCGCCACAGGGCCGCAGCGCGTGGCCGGGAAGGCCTGGGGCTCCGCCGGGGCCGGCGTGGCCGGGGGGTTCCTGCTCGGGGCCGCGCTCGGCCGGTCGGGGCTCGGGCTCTCCGACCTGCTCGAGTTCCTGGGGACCGGCGGCACGCTGGTGCTGGGGTCCGCCGCCCTGGCATACCTGATGGGCCGGCAGGCCCGGGTCCCGGCGTTCCTGCGGTGGCCGATGGCCGGGGCGGCGATCGGGGCGGGGTTCCTGCTCGGCCTCGCCGCGGCTCCCGAGCTGGCCGAGGAGGGGCCGGACGACCTGCACCAGCTTCTGGGCTCGCCGCCCGCCATCGCCGGCGATGTCCTGCTGGCCTTCGTCGTGCTGTCGGCGGTGGCGCTCCCGCGCCACCGTCGCTGCGACCGTGCGCGACTTCTCGATCACGCTCGACCCGCGGAGCGCGGAGGAGGGTTCGGTGACCTTCGACGTCACGAACGAGGGCCCGTCGGCGCACGAGTTCTGGCTGTACCGGACCGATCTGCCTCCGGATGGCCTGCCCGTGGACCCTGCCCTCGGCCGTGTCAACGAGTTCGGACCCGGGTACGACGTCCTCGTCTTCACGTTCGACGACATCGCTCCGGGCGAGACGAGGACGATCGAGCAGGCCCTCGACGCCGGCCACTACGTGGTCATCTGCAACGTCCCCGGGCACTACCTGCGGGGGATGCGCGCCGCCTTCACCGTCTCCTGAGGGCCGGTTCCGTCCGTCCAGGGCCGATGGTCCCCCCGGGGGCCTCCCCCCGTACCTGGCCGCGCGGACGGCGGTCGGCGTACAAAGAGCACGTCGCGATCGCTCGGCTCGTGCCGATCGGTGTCGGCGGCGATCGCCGGGAGGAGGTGGGTCCGTTGGCCACCACGTTCGACAAGATCATGCGGGCCGGGCGGCCGGTCAAGGGGCAGCGGATGCCCGACACCGGGCAGCTGGTGGTCGACGGGGACGCGATGGAGTTCCGCGGGAAGAAGGAGACCATCCGGATGGCCGGGGTCCGCGACATCCGTGTCGACGGGGCGACCGTGGCGGTCGTCTTCGGCGAGCCGGTGGCGGTCGAGAAGTTCATGGACCTCCGCCGCGGCAGGCTGCGCACGACCCCGCAGGCGAAGGTGCTGACGCAGGACCTGCGCGCGGCCCTCGGGCTGGGCGCCCCGCCCGCCCCGAGCGGCGAGGTGGCGCGGGTGCAGGCGAACGCGGCGACGGCGGCCGGCCGCCGGACGATGCTGATCGCGGCGCTGTTCCTCGTCGGGGGCATCCTGGTGACCGTGATCACCTACTCGCGAGCATCCTCCGGCGGCGGGACCTACTTCGTCGCCTGGGGCGCGATGCTGTGGGGGCTGGTGTACTTCTTCGTCGGCCTGGCCCAGTACCTGAAGGGGTCGAAGGCGCAGCGGGAGTCGGGCGGGCCGACGCCTCCGGGGTAGGCGGTCGTGGCCTCCCCCCGGCAGCCCACCGCGCAGCCGTCGCTGGTCCACGTCCTCGAGCCGATCCTCCTGGACGACGGCCGGGGGACGCCGGACCGGGGCACGCTCGAGGCCGGGAGGGGGTTCCTGGAGTTCCGCGGTGCGCGCGGGACCCTGCGGATGGCGCCCGTCGCCGACGTCACGCGCTCCGGGGACGGCGTGGTTGTGGCCTATGGCGACACCGGGACCTCCCGGGCGGTGCTCTCGGACCTGCGCCGCGGACCCGAGCGCGCGGCCTCCCGCGCCGGGCCGTTCGCGGCGCTGCTGCGCGACTTCGTCGGCCTTCCCCCGATCGTGCCCCCGCGCCGGCGCGTCGCCGGGTACCTGTGGGGTCTTGTGCTGATCGGATGGTTCGCCGGGTACCTGGTCGGCGTGGCCTTCAGCGGCGGCGGGCTGGGGATCACCGACTTCGCGGAGACCGTTTGGACCGGCGGCGCGGGCACCGTTGCAGCGTTGGCCATCGCCTGGTCGATGGGCCGCCCGGTCCGGCTGGCCGCCGCCTTCCGGTACGGGTTCGCGGGGGCGACGGTCGCCTCAGGCTTCCTGATCGGCGTCGCCGGGGGAGAGGAGCTTGCCGACGAGGGCCCGGACGACCTGGGGGCGTGGCTCGGCTCGCGGGCGGGGATCGCCGGGCTGATCCTCCTCGGCGTCGTGCTGGCCACCGCGACCGCGACCTCGTTCCTCCGGTTCCCGACCCGGGCGGCCGGGAGCGGGCGAGCGTCTCCGGCCTGATCGCTCGCTCCGGCGAGCGTACGATCTCGGGCGACGAGCCCGGGCAGGCATCGGGAGGTTCGCTCCCGGCGAAGGGCCGCGAAGGAGGTTCCCCATGGCCGGCGACGAGCGGCCGATCACCCTGACCTACACGGGGCCGACCCTGCGCCAGGCGGCCGACGAGCTGGCGGCGCGCAAGGAACGGGCCCGCGGGATGGGCGGCGCCGAGCGGATCGAGCGGCAGCACGGGCAGGGCAAGCTGACCGTCCGCGAGCGGCTCGACCGCCTCTACGACCCCGGGTCGTTCACGGAGTTCGCGCTGCTGGCCCACCATCAGTCGGCGGCGCCGGCGATGCAGGGCAAGGAGACGCCGGCCGACGGCGTGGTCACCGGGATCGGGCTCGTCGACGGCCGCCGCGTCGCGGTGATCGCCTACGACTTCACGGTGATGGCCGGGTCGATCGGCATGGTCGGCGAGCTGAAAGCGACCCGCATGCGCGAGCTGGCGCTGCGCGAACGGATCCCGATCGTCTGGCTGATCGACTCGGCCGGCGCGCGGATCCAGGAGGCGGCCGGCTCGATGTTCGCCCGCACCGGCGACCTGTTCAAGGAACAGGTCCACATGAGCGGGGTGATCCCGCAGGTCGCGGCGATGATGGGCCCCGGCGCCGCGGGCACGGCGTACATCCCGGGCCTGGCCGACTTCGTCCCGATGGTCAAGGGGACCTCGCACATGGCACTCGCGGGCCCGCACCTGGTGAAGGCCGCGGTCGGGGAGGATGTCACCGCCGAGGAGATGGGCGGTTCCGCCGTGCACACGAAGGTCTCCGGCGTGGCCGACTTGGAGGTCGAGGGCGACGACGCCTGCCTGGCCGCCGTGCGCACCTACCTCTCGTACTTCCCGTCGTCGAACCTTGAGAAGCCGCCCGTGGTCGAGACCGGCGACCCCCTCGACCGGCGCTGCGAGGACCTGCTCGACCTGGTGCCGGCGAACCCGCGCCAGGCCTACGACATGCGCACGGTGGTCGCCTCGATCGTGGACCGGGAGTCGTTCTTCCCGATGAAGCCGGGCTGGGCTCGCAACCTGATCACCGGCTTCGCGCGGTTCGGGGGGCGTCCGGCGGGGATCGTGGCCAACCAGCCGATGATGCTCGGCGGCGCGCTCGACGTGAACGCCGCGGACAAGGCCGCGCGGTTCGTCTGGCTGTGCGACGCGTTCCACATCCCGCTGGTGTTCCTGATGGACTGCCCGGGGTTCCTGGTGGGTTCGGCGGTCGAGAAGCAGGGGATCATCCGCCACGGGGCCAAGATGCTGTTCGCGGTGGCCGAGGCGACGGTGCCGAAGGTGACGATCGTGCTGCGCAAGGGCTACGGCGCCGGGTACTACGTGATGAACGGCCGCGCGTACGAGCCCGACCTGATCGTCGCCTGGCCGACCGCGGAAATCTCGGTGATGGGGCCGGAGGGCGCGGTGAGCATCATCTTCCGCAAGCAGGTCGAGGCGGCGCCGGTGGAGCAGCGCGATGAGGTGCGCAGCACCCTGGTGAACGCCGTCCGCGAGCAGATCAACCCGTATATCGCGGCCGGCTGGTCCTTCGTCGATGACCTTATCGACCCGGCCGACACCCGCGCGGTCATCGCCCGCGGGCTGTCCAACGCCGCGACGAAGGTCGTCGAGCGTCCCTGGCGAAAGCACGGGGTGCTGCCGGTCTGAACGAGGACGTCCTGACCGACCTGTCTCCGGAGGCGCTCGTCCGGGCGGTCGAGGCCCACAACCGCGAGCTCGACGCGCGGTGGTCGCGGATTCAGGCCGGGTACGTGGACGACCGGCCCGAGCTCCTGCGCACGGTGGTCGGGCTGCCGGTGCCGTACACGAACGCGGCGACCGCCGCCCGCATCCCCGCACACGAGGCGGACCGCTGGGTCGCGGAGACCGCCGAGCTGTTCCGCGAGCACCGTGTCCCGGCCATCTGGTGGGTCGGCCCCCTGTCCGAGCCGAAGCACCTCCGCGCGGTGCTCGTCCGTCACGGGTTCGTCCACGACGAGGAGATGCCGTGGCTCGCGGCCGATCTGGAGGTCGAGGACCTCGATGCCCCCGGCCCGCGGGGCCTGGTCGTCGAGGCCGTCGACGGCCCGGCGCGGCAGGCGGCGTGGCTCGAGGTGATGACGGCCGGCTTCGGCATGAACGAGGCCGAGCGGGAGTCGATGACCCGGCTGGCCGCGGCGGTCGGCTACGGGCCCGAGGCGCGATGGCGCCGGTTCGTCGGGTTCCTCGACGGCCGCCCGGTGGGGACATCGGGGGTGATGCTCGGGGGCGGCGTCGCCGGCATCTACAACGTGGCGACGATCCCCGGGGCGCTCCGCCGAGGCATCGGGACGGCGATGACCCGGGTGGCCATGCGGGCGGCCCGCGATCTCGGATACCGCGTGGCCGTGCTCGGCTCCTCCCAGGCTGGCATGAGCATCTACGCCGCCCTCGGGTTCCGGGACGTCTGCACGCTGTCGCTGTACCGCTGGCCCGGGCCCGATGGACCCTGAGCCGCACCGGGACCACTTCGCGCGCCGGGCGTCGGTCGCGGCGGCGGCGCTGGTCGTCCTCGCGTCCGTCGGGGCGCTGGTGGCCGTTCGGCGTCCGGCGCCGGGCGCCCCGGCCGCGCGGACCCCGAGCCCGGTCTCGCCGCTCCCTCGCAGCCTGCGCCCCAACCTGCTGTTCGTGAACTCCGACGACCAGCGCTCCGACACCCTCGAGGTGATGCCGAAGACGCTGCGGTGGTTCAACCTCCGCTTCGACAACGCGTTCGTCACCACGCCGCTCTGCTGTCCGTCCCGTGCCAGCGCCCTGACCGGCCTCTACGAGCACCACACGCACGTCTCGATCAACAACCACGATGCGTTCCAGCCGCTCGAGCCGGAGTCGCTCGGACCGTGGCTGCAGTCGCTCGGCTACCGCACCGGGTTCGTCGGGAAGTACTTCAACGCACTGAACCGCGACGTCAAGGTCCCACAGGGGTGGGACGAGTTCCACGCGCTCGTGTGGGACAACGTCGGACACGACATCGGCGACCGCTACACGACGTTCGTCCTGCGCGAGGCGTGGACCGACAACGGAGGGAGCAAGCGCCAGCGCCTGGTGGCGTACCCGAACCGCCGGTTCCCGGCCGCCTACTCGACCGACGTGTTCGCCGCGCTCGCCGTGCAGTTCCTGGAGCGCGCCGCGCGTGACCGGGCCGCGGGCGACGACCGTCCGTGGGCGCTGCTCGTCTGGCCGAACGCGCCGAACGGCCGAACCCCGGCCGCGCGCCACGCCGACGCGCCGCTTCCGCCCTGGGACCCGCCGCCCTCCTTCCTGGAGACCGACATGTCCGACAAGCCGGCGGAGGTCACGGACGGCCGCTACGTGCGGGACACCCGCGCGTTCCACGAGCGCATCCGAGGCGTTCAGCTGCGGATGGTGATGGGCGTGGACGACCTCGTCGACCGGGTCTTCGAACGGATCGAGGACGATGGCGCGATCGACTCGACGTGGGCGGTGTACACCTCGGACAACGGCCGCCTGTGGGGTGAGCACCGGCTGTGGCAGAAGTTGCTGGCCTACGAGGAGGGCGTGCGGGTGCCGTTCCTGATGCGCGTCCCCGGCGAGACGCGACGCCGCTTCGATGAGATCGTGGCGAACATCGACATCGCGCCGACGCTCGTGGACCTGGCCGGCGACCCGCGCGACCACGGGTTCGACGGGCGGTCACTGGTGCCGCTCGTCACCGGGCGGAGCGGCCGGTGGCGGACGGCCCTGCTGCTGGAGCACGAGGGGCGGGCCGAGCGCTACACGGCGGTGCGCACGTCGCGCTGGAAGCTGATCCGCTGGACGGACTCGGGGCACGAGGAGCTCTACGACCTGCGCGCCGACCCGTACGAGCTGGCGAACGTGGCCGTGTCGAACCCGGCCGAGGTCGAGCGCCTAGTGCGCCTGATGGGGGAGCTCCGCCGGTCGGGGACGCCTCGCCCGGTCCCGGTCCCTACGCCGTGATCCGTTCGGTTCGCACCGTGCAGGCTTCGAGCCGATCCGGGCGCGGCTCGACCCCGATGCCCGGTCCGCGCGGCACTGCCATCGTTCCATCGGGCGCGAGGACGAACGGCTCGGTCAGGTCGTCGGCGAAGTAGCGGTCGCTGGCGCTCGTGTCGCCGGGCATGGTGAACCCCGGCAGCGCCGCGAGCGCCAGGTTCGCCGCCCGCCCGATCCCGGTCTCGAGCATCCCGCCGCACCAGACCAGCACGCCGGCCTCCACGGCAACGTCGCGCACCCGGACCGCCTCGAGCAGCCCGCCGACCCGCCCGGCCTTGACGTTGATCACGCGGCACGCTCCCAGCTCGATGGCGAGCGCCGCGTCCGCCGCCGAGCGGATGGACTCGTCCAGGCACACGGGGGTGGCCAGGCGGGCCTGCAGCCGGGCATGGTCCCAGAGGTCCTCGTGGTGGAGCGGCTGCTCGATCATCGAGAGCCCCAGCCCGTCGAGCGCCTCGAAGATCGCGGCGTCCTCCAGCCGGTACGCGGCGTTCGCATCCACGGAGAGGTGCGCATCGGGGAACGCCTCCCTGACGGCGCGGACGGGCTCGACGTCCCAGCCCGGCTCGATCTTCAGCTTCGCCCGCCGGTAGCCGGCGTCCAGGTACGCGCCGACCCGTGCCAGGAGGTCGTCCACCGAGCCGGGGATGCCGACCGAGACGCCGCACGGGACGCGGTCCCGGTCGGCCCCGAGGTGCTCGGCCAGGGGGACCCCCTGCGCGGAGAGCGCCGCGTCGAGGACGGCCATCTCGACGGCGGCCTTCGCCATGCGATGCCCGCGCGCCCACGCCAGGCGGGGGCCGACGTCCTCCGGCGCCGGCGCGAGCGGCCCGCCGGCCAGCAGGGACGGGATGAGGTGGTCGCGCAGCACGATCCACGCGCCCTCGTTCCACTCCTCGGAGTAGCGCGGGAACGGGAAGGTCGCGCTCTCCCCCCACCCGGTCCCGCGGTCCCGCGTCTCGACCCGGAGCAGGATCGCCTCCTTCTCGCGCTCCTCGCCGAACGAGGTCCGGAACGGGGCGACGAGCGGCAGCCGCACCAGGCGCAGCTCGACGGCCGCGAGCTCGATCATCGCCGGGCGACCTCGACGGGCCATGCGTGCCGGGTCAGGTAGTAGGCGCTCTCCTCCTTCAGGAAGGTCTCGGCGACCATCCCGGCGGCGAGGCAGGCCTCCAGGGCCTCGGCCGCCGCGTCGCGCCAGGCGCGCGCGAGCGCGGGGTCGCGTTCGCGCAGGGCCGGGTGGTCGCGCGGGATGCGCACGAGCGCGTGCTCGTCGTCGGGGTCGCGCAGCGCCGTCGGGCGCGGCGCGTCGTCCGGCCCCGTCCGTCCGAGCACTTCGGGCGGCCGGCGGTCGAACCGGTACTCGGCCGGTGTCTCGGCCGTCAGGTCCCACAGGACCTCCAGGCGGTCGGTGCGCTCGCCGCGGTTCAGGACGTCGGTCATGTCGCCGTAGAAGTGGCGGTGGTAGCGGTCGGCCACCGCGCCGAGCTTCGACAGGTTGAAGTAGGCGTTGCGCGCGACGAGGGGATCGAACGTCCAGCGGACCGTGCTCAGGCCCTCGTCGAGCGCCGCGGCCGCCTGGGCGAGCTTCAGCGCGAAGCCGACGCCGTGCGCGCGATGTGGGTTGCGGACCGCGAGCTGGTGCGAGTGCACGTGCAGGCCGTCGGGCCCCCCGCCGATGAACCCGAGCACGAACCCGACCATCTCGTCGCCGTCGAACGCGGCGAGCGGCGGGATCCCGGCCCCCTGCATCGCCCGGATGAACTCGCGTGGCAGGAGCTGGTGCGCCCCCCAGACCGCCGTCATCACCGCGACGACGGCCGCTGCCTCCTCGAGCCCCTCCGTCGGCCGGATCGTGACGCCGGCGGCCCGGGCCGCTTCGCGCGCGCGCCCCCAGGCGTCGTCGCTCACCCGGCTATCGTAGGCGGCGCTCCGGAGGAGGCCGGAATGGCGGACGCTGGGGAACTGCATCGGCGGGCGGGCGAGGCGTTCAAGGACGTCCTGCGCGCGGCGCGCGACGATCAGTGGCACCACCCGACGCCGTGCACCGAGTGGGACGTTCGGGCGCTGGCGCACCACGTCGCCTGGAGCAACCTGTGGGTGGCGCCGCTCGTCGAGGGGCGCTCGCTTGCCGAGGTGGCTCCGACCGTGGAGGGCGACGTGCTCGGTGCGGATCCCGTCGGCGTGGCGCTCCGGTCGGTCGACGAGGCGAGCGACGCGTTCGGCGCGCCGGGCGCGCTGCAGCGGCCGGTGCAGCTCTCGCGCGGGGAGTCCCCGGCCCTCGTCTACTGCACCGAGCGGCTGAACGATCTGCTGCTGCACGCCTGGGACCTGGCGAGGGCGCTCGGGCGCGAGGTGGCGCTCGACGAGGAGGGGATGGAGGTCGCCCTGGCCTACTACCGGCCGCTCGAGCCGCTCCTGCGTCCGATCGGTGAGCTCGGCCCGGACGTGGAGGTCGAGGGCGGCGCCGACCTGCAGACGCGGTTCCTGGCCTTCTTCGGCCGCCGCCCCGGCTGGACCCCACCGGACTGACGGCCCTCCTCTCGCCCGTACCCGTACACTTCGGACATGTCCCCGCCCCGCGTGGGCGACCGCGCGCCCGACCAGGGCGTGCTCGACATCCACGGCGACGAGGTCCGGCTGTCCTCGTTCTGGCGCGACCGGCCGGGCCTGCTGATCTTCCTGCGTCACTGGGGCTGAACGTACTGCCGCTCACACGTCGCGCAGTTGCGCGACGATGCGGAACGGTTCCGGCCCCTCGGCAACGTCGCCCTGGTCGGGCAGGGGCGGCCGCAGTGGGCGGAGCGGTTCTGCGCCGCACGGCACGTGGCCTTCCCCTGCCTGGTCAGCCCCGGCAACCAGGCCCATCACGCCTACGCGCTCGAGCGGGGCTCCTGGCGGCAGGTGTGGGGACCGAAGCAGGTGGCGAAGGGCGCGGTCAGCGCGCTGTCCCGGCCGACCGAGGCCCTGCAGGGCCCGACGCGCGGCGACGGGATGCAGCTCGGCGGCGCTTTCGTGGTCGACACCGCCGGCGTGATCCGCTACGCGCACCGCGCGCGCGAGTCGTCGGATAATCCGCCGAACGACGAGCTGCTGGCCGCGCTCGCGGCAGTCGCGACGAAGACGAAGGGAGACTGATGGCGGTCGGGGACAGCGCGACCATCACGTGCGCCGTGTCGGGCGCCGTGGCGAACAAGCAGCAGTGCCCCGGCATCCCCTACACGCCGGAGGAGTACTCCAAGGAGGTCCGCCGGGCGCGCGACGCCGGCGCGTCGATGGTGCACATCCACGCCCGCACGCCGCGTGGCGAGCCGACGGTCGCCGTCGAGCACTACCGGGCCATCACTCAGGCGATCCTGGCGGAGACCCCCGACATCATCGTTAATTACTCGACCGGCTGGGTCGGGCTGCCGATGGCCGAGCGCGTCGGCCACATCGCGCAGCTGAAGCCCGAGATCGGCGCCCTGAACATGGGCTCGATGAACTACGCGAAGTACTCGCCGAAGCGCAAGGCCTTCGTCTTCAACTTCGTCTTCGAGAACCACTTCGACGACATCGTGTTCCTGCTGCGGACAATGCAGGAGGCCGGTGTGAAGCCCGAGTGCGAGTGCTTCGACGTCGGCCACGTCGAGTCGGCGGCCCCGCTCGTGGACCTCGGCGTGCTGACGCCGCCGACGCAGTTCTCGCTGATCCACGGCGTGCTCGGCGGCATCCAGGCCACGGCGCGCAACCTGGCGCACATGGCCTCGGTGGTGCCGGAGGGCTCCACCTGGGGGGTGATCGCCATCTCGCGCGACCAGTGGACGATGATCGGCGCGGCCGCCGCGCTCGGGGGGAACGTCCGGGTCGGCTTCGAGGACAACTTCTACCTGCCGTCGGGGGAGATGGCGTCGTCGAACGGGGATCTGGTCGAGGCCGCCGCCTCGATCGTTCGCCTGCAGGGCCGCGTGGTCGCCGAGCCGGCCGAGGCCCGCCGCCTGCTGTCCCTCCCGCTCGAGCCCGATCGCAGCGTGGTGGCCTAGGTGGCCGATGTGATGGCCGAGATGGTGGCGAACGTGTGGAAGGTGATGGTCGCGGCTGGAGACGCGGTGTCCGCCGGCGATCCCCTGGTGATCCTCGAGTCGATGAAGATGGAGATCCCGGTCGAGTCACCCCTGGACGGAACCGTAAAGGAGCTGCGCGTCGAGGAGGGCGCCGTCGTCCAGGAAGGCGACGTCATCGCGGTGGTTGAGTAGCCTCCCTGACCAGAGAGATCAGGACATCCACTTGGTGCGCTTGCGCCGAGTGGAGTCCCGGCGTCCTGGCGTCACCTGATGTCAAAGGAGTTGACTCCGCGAAACCCGGGGAACATCAGAGTTCCCGAGCGGGTCGGTCACCTCGGTGCAGGACATGGTCTTCGAGAGCAGCAGGTAGGGCCCGTACTCGAAACTGTGCAGAGCCCTTCTGACGCATCACTGCTCCATACGAACCCGGATGGTCTGGAGGTGGTCAGTTGCGTCGAATACGACGACAGCCTGACGGACGAGCTGCTCAACGGACCGACCGTGGGCGAATCGGACATAGACTGCGTCCGCATCTGTGTCGGTGGATACGGCCGGCCCCCCCAATTCGTCGTGCCCAATGGTCAGACCCGGATGGCGCGCCAGTAGACCGATCACCTCGATGCCAAGCACATCGCCGCTCTCATTGACGTCCACGACGACGTCAATGAGTTCGCCAGTAGCCGTCTTCCCCAGCTTAACTACGATGTCGGAACCTTCCCAGGTCGGCCGAAGTTCGCTCATTGCTGTCCCGCCCGAGGGGGCCCATGGTGAACGCTGACGATGGACTCGCCGTCACCGGTGACAACGGTGATGTCGTTGTTTGGATCGTAGTGGACTGTCTTGCCGCCCGCGATGGCCTTGCCGGGATAGCTGTCGATAGCCTCATCGACAACGCTTCCTGGAATATTCCGCTCAGGACCGGTCTCCACTCCGTAATGGCGCGTGAAGGGCCTCCCTTCGGTAGTTGAGCCGTACTCAGCCTCACCGATATCGGCGCTGGTTTCAGACTCTATGGGCAACTCCCCCGGTTCCCCGACAAACCCGCAGGCCTGTTCGAAGCAAAGGAGGAAAAGCCCGCCAACCAAGACCATGGTGAACCCAACTGCCTTCAGCTCCGCAGGCATCTGCTGCCAACCCGACTGCCAACTGCTGAACGGGTTGCCGAAGAGCTCATCCCAGACGCTGCAACAGAAGGAGCGCTCTATGCGCGCCATCGCCAGCTCGGACAGCGCCAGCGCCTTCTCGTAGGCCTTCTGGGAAGAGACGTGGAAAGCGGTTTGAGCGGCGTCCATAGCTGTCGCGTGGAAGGGGATCTCTCCGGGCGGGTCGGTGGCGATCGGTGGCAGCGGATCGGATTCGGGTTTCGAGCTCGGCTTCGGAGGGGCCGGGTGCGTGCACACCATCTGGGAGCCCTCTCCGGCGGGGCAGAGTCCCATCGGATCGGAAAAGGTAACCGGGTTCCCCTCAGAGTAGGCGAACTGGTTCAGGGAGAACGGGCGCTCCGGCTCGCCGAAGAGCACGTCCCGAGTGGTGAAGCGCCCGAGCGCCGGGTCGTACAGGCGGGTCAGCATGTCCATCAGGCCGGTGTCGGGATCGGTCGGGTCGCCCTGGTAGCCGAGCCGGCTTCCCTCGCCGGTCCGCTGCCGAGGCTCGCCCCAGGGGCCGAAGGAGGCGGTTCCGGCCACGGTTCCGTCGAGCGCGGCCAGGCCCACCACGTCGGTATGCAGGTCCCGCAGCAGGTAGCGGACGTCGGTCCCCATCCTCTGGGCGAGCGGAAGGCCGTTCGCGAAGGCGAAGTCGGTGG
>WNFV01020155.1_pt1 | contig 12259 bp, 11 predicted proteins | sample 5400101 | NCBI WGS metagenome assembly WNFV01 (sample SAMN13153361, study PRJNA577476) | soil metagenome | isolation source: 115 cm soil or saprolite under grassland replicate 1 | place: USA:California | collected 2016-06-15
CCCTTCCCATCGAAACGTTGCATGCTTGCGACATCGGTCAAATGCATCGGGCCGTAGCCGCCGGCAAAGCTCGGCGCGCCGTTGTGAGTCTCCCAGCGCGACAGGTTGTATGAGACCGCCAGCAGGACACTTTCCGGCACGCTAAACTCGCGCGCGGCAGCAGTGAAAGCATCCTGGAGCGATGTCGACTTGGCGGCTTGGGCGGTTGGGGCGCCGGCGAGGGGTGCGGCCAAGCTGAGCGCGCCAACTACCACAAACAGTAAGAGCAGAGACAGATGGCCCAGGCTATGTCTGCGTTGCATAAGCCGGTCTCCTTCTGATTATACATCTATGGGAGAAGCTAGTCCTATAGTGCCATGAATAAGCCGTTCGTGCAAGCGCGAAAGGCGTGTGCGCTGATCGTAACAGGGCCGAAGCTGGCCGATCGAATCGGGCACATCAGGCGCTATGCTGGCGACCCGCGTCTTTTTTCGCCGGATGCGCAAAATAGCAATTTTTGTGGCATGGTTGAACGGCGCAGGGTCGATCATCGGCACAGTGCAGCGTGTTTGCGGGTAGCCGGTACTGTCCTCGGGCACAGGAATGAGCTCTTCCAGCTGTACATACCCATCCGCACACACGCTGTCCAGCATACGCATGTAATCCGCGCCGGCCAGAAAAAGGGCGTTGTTGATCGCCGCCAGCACGCCGCCATCGTTGATCAGCGGGCGAACCTTGTTGATCAGCTTGATATAGTTGCGTTCAAGATCGACCACCCCCTTGTCGCTGGCAGCAAAAAACGGCGGGTCGAGAAAGACGCAGTCGAACCGTTCACCCTTGCGATTGAGCTGGCTGATCTGCGGCCAAAAGTCGCCGGCCTGAAAATCGGCTTTGTTGATCGGGAAACCGTTGAGCGTATAGGAGGTTTTCGCAACGTTTAAAAAGTGTCGGTTGAGATCGAGATGGACAACCCGCGCGGCGCCGCCAGCCTGCGCCGCCACGCCGAGGCTGCCCGTATAGGCAAATGTATTGAGCACACTGCGGCCCTCGAGGTTGCGGATCGCCCAGTGTCGCAGGTTGCGCGTGTCGAGATAGAAGCTCGTATCGCGGTTCATGGTAAGGTCGATCGCATACCAGACCCCGTGCTCGCGCACGCGCGTTGCAAGGCGTTCGCCGGCAAGGATGCGGCCATTCCGCTCGGCAGGTAGGCTACTACGGCGGACTTTGAGCAATACAGTTTGAACCCACGGCAGCAGCCCCTGCACCACCTGCTGCGCCCTGGCGATCAATTCATTCCCGTCCTCAGGCGGGTTGGCATAATTGTGCAGCACCACCGTCATGGCATACAGATCGATCACCAGGCGCGGCTCGCCTTCGAGAAACCCGTTCAACAGCCGGCACGGCAGCTGGTGCTGCGGGTCGAACAAGGGCAGGCGAGCCCTGATCGCCTGGGCCAGAAGCGTTTCAAAGGCGGCGCTATCCATTATAGATCCTTAGCGATCCCAGTGGGGGAACAAGGAGACGCGCCTTCAGGCGGTTCCTGGCACACGGCCCGGCTAATTGAGGAAGAATACGCGCAAAGTCGTATCCATGCATCCGCCGTTCGATCGTATAGGGATGTCCATCGATAACCCCTTGATCAAGAACCAGCGGTGTCGCAAATGAAGGGTGCCGTGCGGTAAGCTGGGTGTAGAAGCTCGAGCGAGCCTGAAGATAGTCGAGTGAAGCGCCACGGCCATACACGCGTAGGACGCGCGTTTGATCAAGCGCGTAAACAGATGACTCGCCGCCCTGGCCCAACAGCGCTGCGGGGGTGATACCAAACTGTTGAAGGATGTGTGTATGCATCTGCCAATTGTAGCATGTATCGACGGCAGTTAGCCCGGCGACTCTCCTGAGCGGCTGCGCGCGATCGCGCCCGCTAATACATCAAGGGCGGCGCGCAGCGCTTGGGCCGTATCGGGGTCGGCCAGCATGCCTGCGACATCGCGGCGATCACGCGGGAGCGCGATGGTGAATGCTGGATCGGCGATCAGCTGCGCCGACATGGTGACAAGCGTTTCGGCGAGCGACGCCTGGGCATGGGTCGAGCGCGGCGAGATGTTGATCAGCGCGACCGGCTTGCCGGGAAACTCGAGGCTGCTCACCAGCCAGTCGAGCGCGTTCTTCAGCACGCCAGGCACGCCATGCGCGTATTCGGGGCTACAGATCGCGATTCCGTCGGCGCGGCCAACCTGCGCGCGTAGATCTGCCACACTGGCCGGCGGCGTGTCGCCCTCGCCATCAAGATCGGGATTGAAGTACGGCAGACCGTCCAGCTGCTCATACATTGTGATCACAAGATCATCGGGCGCGAGCACAGATAGTGCCTGCAACACAGCCGTGTTCGACGAAGCAGATCGCAGGCTGCCGGAGATCGCAAGAATATGGAGTGGTTGAGTCATACATATATCCTGATGTCCATCAGACGAAGGACGAACGACGAAGGACGAATAGCTGCGCTGCTGGCTTTCGTCCTTCGTCCTTCGTCGTTCGTCAGAAAAAGCTACACTTCACCTACGGCACCAGCACCCGCAGCCGCGCGGGCCAGATTCGGTACTCCAACGCCTGGATCGCCGGAGCGAAGACTTCGCCATCGGCGTGCGCGGGCGCAGGCGGGTCGATCCGCACGCGCAGCCAGGTAGAGTGTACCTCGTTGATGCCCTTCATCTCGACATAGCTGCCGGCAGCGGGGCGCAGCGTGCGCGGCAGCAGGCGCAGCAACTGCAGCCGGCTGGCGCGGTAGCCATACACAAAGGTCAGCCGGCCGTCGGCCATATCGGCGTGCGGTGCCATGTAGAACAGCCCGCCTGAGCGCGGCCCATTGCCGATCGCCACCAGCGTGATTGGCCCGCCGTGGGTGCCGCCGTCCCACTCCAGCCGCATATTCCAGCGCGGGCGCGCGACTATCCCGCGCAGTGCCGCCAGCAGGTAGCGCGGCGGCCCATGGATGCGCCCGATACGCTGCTGGATCTGCGTCACAAACGGCTCCAGGCCAATCGCCGAGTTGTTCACGAACAGCCGGCCATTCACCTCGCCCAGATCAATCAGGCGCGAATTGCCTCGTGCCAGCACCTGAGCCGCAGCTGGCAGATCGCGCGGGATGCCGAGCGTGTCGACGATATCGTTAGCGGTTCCTACCGGCAGAATCCCGATCGGGCCAAGTGGCCCGTCAGCCTGCCCTGCCGCGTCGGCCAGCCCATTGACCACCTCGCTGACTGTGCCGTCGCCGCCGGCCGCGATGATCGGCGAGCAGCCCGCAAGCGCGGCATCACGCGCCAGCGCGCGGGCATGGCCCGGCCGCTCGGTACGTGCCAGCTCGTAAGCGAAGCCGGCTGCCTCCAGCGCCGCCTGGGCATCCGGCCAGCGCAGCCGACCAGTGTAGCGGCCGGAATATGGGTTGAGGATGATACATGCGGTCAAGATACTCTTCTTTATTGTGAGGTGTGTTTCGCCCCGATCGGGGCGAAACACACCTCACGCAATGAAAATTCATGCCCTGGCCTGATTACGCCCCGCGCCGCGCCCGGCGCTCCTCGCGCGCGCGCTGAGCCGCGCCGGGTGCCTGCCGCTGGGCCGGCGCGCTGGCAAGCGCAACCTCGTCCAGCGTGAGTGCGGGCAGCTCGCGCAGCGCCTTAGCCATGGCGCGAATGTGGTCGGGCGTGCTGCCGCAGCAGGCGCCGATGATGTCGGCGCCGAGCGCGCGCACGCGCCGGGCGTAGCCGGCCATCACCTCGGGCGTGCCGCTATACACCGCGCGGCCATCCACTATCTCGGGCATGCCGGCGTTGCTCTTGGCGATCAGCGGGAAACCGGGGGCTGGGGGCTGGGGGCTGGGGATTGGGGAGCCAGATTCCTGCCTATCGCCTGTTCCCTGTGCCCTTTCCCCTAGCGCGACGCGCATCCCGTGGATCACGCCCTCGATCTCATCCGGCCCATTGCCGCAGTTGCCGCCGCCGGCCGCCAGGCCCAGCTCCGACAGCGCGGCCACCGCATCGGCCGGGCTGACGCCCATCATAGTGAAGCCGCGCGTATCGAAGGTCATAGTCGCGACCACCGGCAGATCCGGCGCAGCCTGCCGCGCGCCGGCGACAGCAGCGCGCACCTCGTTGAGGTCGCTCATTGTCTCGATCCACAGCAGATCGACGCCGCCGGCTGCCAGGCCGGCCGCCTGGGCCGCGAAGCCCGCCACCGCCGCGTCGTAGGTCAGCGCGCCCATCGGCTCGAACAGCTCGCCGCTCGGGCCGATATCGCCAGCCACCACGCGATCGCCGGCCTCGGCGCGCGCCAGCTCGGCGGCGGCGCGATTCAGCTCGAACACCTGGCCGTGCAGGTTGTGCAACTTCAGACGAAACGGACTACCGCCAAAGCTGTTGGTCAGAATAATCTGCGCGCCGGCGTCCAGGTAGCCGCGATGGATGGCCCGAACGTGGGCCTGCTTCTCCGGCAGCACGTTCCACTGCTCGGGCGGGTCGCCGAATAGCAGGCCGACGGCCATGAGCATAGTGCCCATCCCGCCGTCGGCGACGATCGGGCCATCGTGGCTGGCGAGCAGATCGAGAAATCGGTTTGGCATCATTTGTCTCCCGTGGTGGTCTTTGTCATTTCAATGCCTATTAGCCTGCGGCAGCATGGTACTTTCCGTTTTTATGTTTCTTGCTGTTTTGATCGCGCTCTGCGGAGCGCGATCAAAACAGCAAGAAACGAGCATACAAAGTGGTGCTCAATAGATCTAGCGCCTCGCCTCACCAGAATGGCCGAATCGCATCATCGGCAGCAGCGGCGGCGAGCGAGGCGCGCTCGCGCGGCCATTCGCCGCCGGCCGGGTTCAGCCGGCGCTGATCGCCACGCGATTGCGCGTTCGGGCGCGAGCGATCGGGCAGCGCGGCACGGCGGGACGAATGGCCGGCGCCGGATTGGCCGGTGAAGCGATCGAGCCGGAACAGATCGATGTTGTGGCGCGTCTCGCCGCGCTCGGCCAGGTCGGCCATGATCTCGCCGATCACGCTGGCGAACTTGAAGCCGTGGCCCGAGCAGGGCGATGTGAACGACACCTGCGGATAGCGCGGGTGCAGATCGATGATGAAGTGGTGATCGGGGGTGTTGGTGAACATGCACGATTTCAGCGTCATCGTCGGCCCAGCGCCATCGGGGAAGTAGCGCTCGGCCAGATCGCGCAGCACCTGCTCGTCGCGCAAATTAGGCTCGCGGTCGATGCCCTCGGGATCGATGAACTCTTCCAGGTGATGGTAGCGGCCGAACTTGAAGCCAGGGATACGATGGATCGGAAAGCCGTAATAGCGCCCTTCCGGCACCAGCAAATTGAAGACCGGGAAACGCTCGGCGGCGAAGAATTCGGGCCGCGACGGCTGAAGCCAGGCCAGCACCTGGCGCTCCGGCTCCAGCAGGCCATCCAGGCAATCGAGCAGCGTGCTGTTCCAGGCCCCGGCGGTGATCACCAGCCGGTCGGCCTCGTACACATCGCGGTCGGTGGTCACACGCACACGCTCGCCGATCGGCTGCCATTCCAGCACGCGCTCGCGGCCGTGAATCTCGGCGCCCAGCGCCTGCGCCGCCTCGGCATACGAGACAATGCAGCGCTCGGGCACCAGAAATCCGCCATCGGGCTGGAGCACCGCCAGTGTCTCGTGCGGCAGCCGGTAGCCGGGGAAGCGCTGTGTGATCTGCTTGCCGGTCAGCACCTCGTGCGGCAGGCCGTGTTCCAGGCACGATTGCAGTGAGCCCTTGAAGACCCAGCTGTCGGATGGGCCGGCGTCGAGCGAGCCGGTGATGTGCAGCAGCTGCTCACCCACATGCGCCTGGATCTCGCGCCACAGCTCGTAGGCCCGCCGCAGCAGCATCACGTAGGATGGGTGCTCGTAGTAGGCCAGCCGGATGATCCGGGTGTGCCCATGCGATGATCCCATATCGTGCGGCACATCGAAGCGCTCCAGGCCCAGCACGCGCCTGCCGCGCTTCGCCAGCTCATATACTGTCGGGCTGCCCACGCCGCCCACGCCGACGACGATCGCGTGATATTGTTTGGCGAGTCGTTGCATTGTTTTCTCACTTCACCGTTTGTGGTGCCCAAACATGCTCATTCGCAGCGGTACTTATCTTCTTTTTGTTGTTCATATTTTCACTCTGCGAGCGAAAATATGAACAACAGATGAGATGGGAAGCATCTGTTGCCGGAAAGCCCTAGCCGATCGAGTGGCGGGCAAAGCTGGCGCTGATCCTTCGTCTTTGGTCGTTCGTCCTTCGTCGTTCGTCACGCTTTGGCGCGCAGGCGAGCGCCTTGCGGGTCGAAAAATGGTGTTGGCGCGACAGTGGCCGGCAGCGTGCGATCGCCTATCTCCACCAGCAGGCGGCTGCCGGGATACGAGTGCGCGACCTGCACATACGCCATCGCCAGCAGCTTGCCGACCGTATGGCCGCGCGCGCTGTACGCTGAACGCTCGCTCCTCGGCCGTGGCGACCTGGCCGATGCTCCAGACCCGCGCGTTGCTGGCGGCCGGCACTTCGCCTTGCAGCAGCAGCCCGACCCAGCGCCGGTCGATGCCGCGCTCCTGCACGCGCAGCAGCGCCTCGCGCCCGATGAAATCGCGCTTGTCGAACCTGATCCAGCGATCCAGGCCAACATGGAACGGCGTGTAATCCTCGCTGATGTCGTTGCCATACAGCGGGAAGGCTTTCTCCAACCGCAGCGAGTGCATGGCCGTGACGCCATACGGCCGCAGCCCGAAATCGCGCCCGGCGCGTAGCAGGAACTCCCACAGCGCGCCGGCCTCCTCGGCCGGGGTGTACAGCTCGTAGCCCAGCTCGCCGGTATAGCCCGAGCGCGAGATAATCAGATCGGTCTCGTCGATCCGCGCCGGCACGAAGCGAAAGAACTTGAGCACATCCAGGTCGGCATCGCGCGCGACCGACTTGAGAAAATCACGCGAGCGCGGGCCCTGCACCACCGGCAGCGCGATTGCGGCGCTAATATCGGCCACGTAGGTGCTGGTGCCGATCGCGTGATCGGCGATCCAGCGGGCAGTCTTCTTGCGCGGGCCAGAGCTGGTGACGATCATGAAATGCTCGTCGTTGAACTTATAGACCGTGACATCGTCGACCACGCCGCCGCTCTCGTTGCAGATCGTCGAGTAGCGCGCCTGGCCAGGGTGCATGTCGCGAATCTCGTTGACCAGCAGGTGATTGATCAGCCGCTCGGCGCCCGGCCCTTTGATATCCAGCTCGCCCATTGTCGAGAGATCCTGCATACCGACATTGGTGCGCGTGTTGATATGCTCCTCGACCGGCGAGGTGTAGGAGAGCGGGAACATGTAATCGCCGCCGCCCTTGATCATCTGCGCGCCCAGGCGCAGGTGGTTTTCGTAGAGCGGGGTTCTGCGTTCGGGCATCATAGCCTCCGTTTAGCCTGCGGCAGCAAGGTACTTTTCTTCTTTTGTAGGTTATTTTCGCCCTGCGGGGCGAAAATAACCTACAAAGGAGCCAAAATCCGTGATGTGCGTACGTCCTAGTGCCTTGTTTTCCCCCGCTGGGCGAAAACGAGACACAAAAGGAGTTTTAGGCATTACCTGGAATCAAGTCGCTCGCGCAGCCCCACGATCTGCTCCAGATGCAGATTATCATGCGCCACTAGCTCCTGCACCTGATCGCGCAGCTTGGTCGGCCCGATCGTCGCATGAACCAGCGGGCGGCCCCAATCGCGCTGATCGAGGCCGGACAAAAACGCGACCGTGTCGGCCCGCCGCGCCACAAACGCTGCCAGCAGATCAGCCAGCGGGCGGGCGAGATCGTGCGCGCTTTCATCGGGAAGCAGCGCTGGCTCGAACGGATTATGCAGCTCGGCCACGCGCCGCAGTCGCGCTAGGTATGGCGCTTCGCAGTAGCTCAGGTGCGCCACCACATCAGCGATACACCATTCGTCGGGAACCGGACGCCGTTGCGCAGCCGCAGCGTCGATCGGGCGCAGCAGCCGCACCAGGTCGCGCGGGGTCGATTGGAGCGATTCGATCAGGACGCTGCGGCGGGTCATCTTCGTTTTTCCATTAACAATTCGATCATTCTATCACCTAGCGGCTGCCTGGCGTGCCAAACGCTCTTTTGCCTGCGGCAGCATGGTACTCTACGATTTATTGTGGTTCGTGCGGGCCGCGCAACCCGCGGGTTGCGCGGCCCGCACGAACCACATGTTGGAGAGATCACGAGCGATCGCATATCGCGTAGAATGCTCTCAATTTCTTTCTCGCCGCGCGCGCCGCCTGCGCGCCCGGTCATCCTCGGATGCGGCAGCACGGGCCGGCAGGATATTGAGAGCATCCAGGTGCGGAAATGGATCGGTCATATGCGGCAGGTGCATCGCGCCAACGAACTCATCCTGAAAGGCCGGGTCGATCGCCGTTTCGACATACTCGACCCGCCGGGCGGCCAGCGTGGCCTCGGCGCGGCGGGCCTTGCTCAGCAGCACGATCCGCGCGCCATCGCCGGCGGCGTTGCCGACCGCGTAGACCTGGTCGAGCGCGCAGTCGGGGAACAGCCCCAGCACCATCGCGTGCAGCGGGTCGATGTAGCTGCCGAACGCGCCCGCCAGCACGATCTTGTCGACCGTCTCGACGCCGCGACGGCGCATCAGCAGCTTACAGCCGGCGTACAGCGCACCCTTGGCCAACTGGATATTGCGCACATCATCCTGCGTGACCACAATCTCGCGGCCGGTGGCGGTCTGGTCGGCAGTAGCGAGGATGTACTCGGCTTTGGGGCCGTTCCGCCTTATGCGAGACGGAGGACGAACGACCAAGGACGAAGGTGAGCTATCGCCAACCTGCAAGCTTTCGTCTTTCGTCTTTCGTCTTTCGTCTTCTTCTGCAAACCGCCCATCCGCCCGCAGCGCCCCCGCCATAAATAGCTCGGCCACCGCCTCGATGATCCCAGAGCCACAGATGCCGGTCGCGCCGATCTCGTCAGGCGGTAGCGCATCCGACCATGCGTCCTTGCCGATCACCTTGAAACGCGGCTCGCCAGTGGCGCGGTCGATCCGCACGCGCTCGATCGCGCCGGGTGCGGCGCGCTGGCCGTGGGCGATCTGCGCGCCCTCGAAGGCCGGGCCAGTCGGGCTGCTACAGCTGAGCAGCCGCTCGCGGTTGCCCAGCAGAATCTCGGCGTTGGTGCCCACATCGATCACCAGCATGATCGCATCCTGCTGATCGGGCGCCTCGGCCACCAGCACGCCGACGTTGTCGGAGCCGACATGGCCGGCCTCCAACGGCATAAAATGGACATTCGCACCGGGATGGAGTTTCAGCCCCAGCTCGCGCGCTTTTATGTCAATTGCAGCGTGGCTCGCCAGCGTGAACGGTGCCCCACCCAGATCGGTCGGGTCGAGGCCGAGCAGGATGTGATGCATGACCGTGTTGCCGGCCACCACCAGCTCGTGGATGTCGCGCGCGCGCAGTCCGGCGGCGTGGGCGGCCAGCCCGGCCAGCTTGTTCAGCCCGGCGATAATCGCCGCGTGCATCTTCTGCAAGCCATCGTCGTGCATCATCACATAGCTGACCCGGCTCATCAGATCTTCGCCGAAGGTGACCTGTGGGTTCATCATCGCCTCGGTCGCCAGCACCGCGCCGGTGTGCAGATCGCACAGATGCGCCGCCACGGTGGTCGAGCCGACATCGACTGCCAGGCCGTACAGGCCCTCGTGGTAGCCGGCGCGCACGTCGATCACCTCGGCGTCGTTCCAGACCACCACCGTCACGCGCTGCTTGCCGGCCTTGAGCGCCGGGCCAAGCAGCCGCAGCGCCTGAAGGTCGATCCGCAGCCCGTCGAGCGCCCACTCGCGGCGTAGCGCATCCTGGAGCCGCTCCCAATCGCCCTGGCGCTCGCCCAGCCGGTGCGGCTCGACCTCCACGAACATCTGGCGCAGAACAGGGTCGATCGCGATCACGCGCTCGCTGGCGCTCTTGCGAATGATTGAGCGATGCGACTGGCTCTCTGGCGGCACCGTCACCAGCAGATCGCCGGCGACACAGGCGGCGCAAGCCAGCCGCGCACCGTTGGGCGCCCCCCAGCCGCGCTGCGCGAAATAAGCGCGCTCCTCGGCGCCGGCCGCTGTCGCGTGCCCGGCCGCCGACTCGATCGCATGCTTCGCGAACGCACCGGTTTCGAGCAGCACCTTGCACTTGCCGCAGGTCTGCCGGCCGCCGCAGATGCTATCCACATCCACGCCCAGCTGCCGCGCCGCATCGAGCAGCGTCGTGCCATCGGCGACCTGGGCCTGACGACCGGAGGGTTGGAAGATCACGAGATGGGTTGTATTCACTTCAACCATAGTTCATTCTGACAAGATGACAAGATGACATTGCAGCACAACGATTCATCTTGTCACCTTGTCACCTTGTCATCTTGTCACGCATCCGAAGGCCCCAGCTGCCACCCAATCGCCGCAGCCCAATCCTCAGCCGCCGCGATGATCAGGTCGCAGGCAGGATCCTTCACATCCGGGTAGCTGTCCAGGTCGCGCAGATTGTCGGCCAGGCGACGTTTCAGCTCGGCGTAGGCGGCGGCGCTGCGCGGGCGGGCGCGCAGGTAATCGCGAAACAGCAGCGGGTAGCGCTGGTTGGCACGGCCGGCGGCGCGCACATGCAGGTTGGTCGGGCGCTGAGCGGCCGGCGGCCGGAAGAAGCGCTTTTCCCACTGCGCATCTGGCCCGGCCCAGCCCGGTGGCTGATGATCACATGTGTTTCCCGGCGCCAGCGTGTAGCCTATTTCTTCTAAGGCGGCCTGAACCAGATCAGAGCGATCGAAATCCGCCACGGTCAGCTGCACGTCGATCCGATCCTTTGCAGCCAGGCCAGGGACCGATGTCGAGCCGATATGGTCGATCCGCAGCGCCAGATCGCCCAGCGCGCCCCGCAGATCCGCGCCGATCGCGGCGAAGTCGGCCGGCCAATGTTCGTCGTATGGAACGATCTCAACTGATGGCATACGCTCAATTTCCATAGCGCGGCGGCTCAAGGACACCCTGCACCCGCAGCCAATCGCCGAAATGATCGATCCAGTGATCGGCCGGCAGCCCCTGCTTGTGCATCCCAAAGCCATGCCCGCCCTTGGAATAGATGTGCAGCTCGGCCGATCGGCCCGCGGCGCTCCACGCGGAATAGAGCGGCACGCTGGAGGTTGCGGCAAACGGATCGTCGTGCGCGACGGCGATGAACAGCGGCGGGGCATTGGCTGGCACGCTGATAGCGTCGCGCGGGGCGCTATAGATCGGCGCCGCGAAATCCGGACGGCTGTCCGCGTCGTACTCTAGCGCCACGCCGGTGGTGACGCTGCCGCCGGCCGAGAAGCCCATGATCCCGATTCGGTTCGGCGCGAGCCCCCACTCGGCCGCGTGCCGCCGAACCAGCTTCACGGCTTGCAGGCCATCGGCGACCACCAGCGGCTGCAGCGCTTGCCTGCGCTGCCTGAACCTGTCGCGGTCCGCGCGATTCTGCTGCATCTGCTGTATGAAAGCTTCTTCGTCTACCGCAGTCTCGATCAGGCGATACCTGAGCACAAAGGCCGCCACGCCGCGCGCGTTGAGCCAGCGCGCGACCTCGGTGCCCTCGTGCTCGATTGCCAGGAAGTGGAACGCGCCGCCGGGGCAGACGATCACCGCGGCGCCAGTGGCCGCGGCACGATCCGGCGGAAACGCCGTCAGCGTCGGCTGCGTGACGTTGCGCACCACCCTGATGCCGATCGGCGGAGGCGCGAGCGTCTCCTGCTCCTGCTGGGTCCAGCCCTCCGACCCAGGCGCTCCAGCGGGCCACAATCGAATGATCTGTGGCTGGTCAGCGACATTCATAGTAACTTTTCCTGTTTGGCCGAAGCAGTCATCTTCCGCAACGCGCGAATGATCGCCTCGTCGTGATACGGTATTTGACCAAGAAGCCAGCTGGCATCCTGCCGGGCTTCCAGATCGTCGCCACAAAGTTCGCCCAGCACGAACTCCTTGAATACGCTCATGAAATAATTTTCGAACTCCAGGGTGCGCGCGCACATGGCGCGCAGCTCGCGCTGGTCGGCCGGCGCGTCGGGAATGCGATAGCCCCACTCGTGCTTGCAGCGCTCATAGATCACCCGCATTATGCCGGCAGCGCCACACCTTCGCCGCGCCGCCGCGTCATATACGCCTTGGCCAGGTCGACGGCGATCGCCGCATCGCGACCATAGGCATCGGCGCCAACCTGCCGCGCGA
>WNFV01008247.1_pt1 | contig 12258 bp, 11 predicted proteins | sample 5400101 | NCBI WGS metagenome assembly WNFV01 (sample SAMN13153361, study PRJNA577476) | soil metagenome | isolation source: 115 cm soil or saprolite under grassland replicate 1 | place: USA:California | collected 2016-06-15
AATACTCGGACTATTGGATCTGTCACCGCTGCGGAGAATTAAACCTGCGTGTTCCAAACTTGTCTTTAAGGGAGGTATCTCATGGATTGGGAAAAAATTAAGCTAGGTTCGTGGAGTGCCGTCGGAGGCGCGATCGTATTAGCCGTCGTCGGCTTCAACTGGGGTGGATGGGTCACCGGCGGTGCTGCGGCGGCAATGGCTAAGGACATCGCCGCAGATGCGGTCGCCGACCGCTTGGGATCGATCTGTGTCGCACAGTTTAGCCACGACTCGGATAAGGGCTCGAAGGTTAAAGAAATGAAGGAAAAAGATTCTTGGGACAAAGCCCGCTATATTGAAAAGCAGAGTTGGGCGATCATGCCGGGTGACGATAAAGCCGATAGTAAAGTTGCCGATTCGTGCGCCAAGCTGCTTGCGGCGAAAGCGTAATCAACCGCGGGTAGCGATTGCCGGTCGGTCGCTTAACGACAACGAGATTAGCAAGGATGGGGCGGGTCGAGGCTGACCTGGCGGTGGATAAATTTGTTCAGAAAAATAAGGAGTGGATATCATGAGTAAAGGCAAGGACAGTAAGAAACAAGAGAAAAAGAAACCACTGAAGACCTTGATGGAAAAAAGGGCTGCGAAAAGGGCTAAGAAAGAGAACAAATCTTTTTCGCTTATGATCAAATGATCCGACCTCATCGAGAGAGCACAGAATAAGGTCAAATTATTTTTCAGTTTTTATCGATCCATTCCATTGCTCTTTGCAGGGCAAAATCGTCGGCTTCATCTTCGGTCGAGAAAGCTTCATTCAACTGATATTGTTGCGATGGAAAATGATTTCCATTACTTCCTGTATTTGGACGCGTTAGGGTATATTGGGGTATCCACTTCCCGTGTTTTTCGCGCTGAAATGATTCGCCGCGAATGAGACAATTTTTGTAGGAAATGCTGCTTTTCATCGTGTCCCCGTTCCAAGTTAAAAACATTCGAGATGTCAACCGAGCAACTTGCGTGTTACCGCAGTCTATCCATTACCCTACACGCACAGTCGTAGTCGGAGTTGCCTTGAGCGCCCAGTGAATCCCTCTAGCCTTTGGTTTCGAACATTTTCCCTCTCTCAATATTAAATCGCGGCCGCTTTATTTCCCGAGTCACGAGCCGTCAATGAGCGGAAACTAATCATTTGTTTCTTTTTTACGTCGTACAGTCCGAGCCGTAGCGACCTAAAACTTGTCCGCAGTGTGATGGCTTTGACTGCCTGAAAGCCCGGGATTTCATCGTAGCACTGTTGCAGATTGTAATTAGGTATACTCGGTCGAACGTGGTGAATGTGATGCAAGCCAATGTTGCCTGAGAACCACTGTAGGATTTTCGGGAGCTTGAAATACGAGCTACCTTCCAACGCCACTTTCATCGGATCCCAAGATTCGTGACGCGCCCAGTACGCGTTCTCAAATTGATGCTGGATGTAGAACAGCCACAGTCCAAGGCTGCCGCCAATCACAATGATGGGCAACTGAATTAATAGGTACGTCTGCAACCCTATGGTCCAAGTCGCCGCTCCGGCAACGAGCAAGAGCGCCAGGTTGGTGAAAACCACGCTGTTGCGCTCTCTCTTTCCCGCCCCCTTGCTAGAAAATCGCTGGAAGAACAAAAACAAAAGTGCCGCACCCGGACCAAACAAGACGAAGGGGTTCCGATAGATCCGGTACGCAAGTCGTTTTCGTGTGGGCGCTGTCAAATACTCCTCTTTTGTCATCGTCCGAATAGCGCCGACGCCTCGACGATCGAGGTCCCCAGCCGTGGCATGATGCAAATTGTGGGCATACCTCCAGTCTTCAAATGGTGTGAATGTCACAATACCTGAGACATAGCCCAGGATGGTGTTTGCCCGGCGCGAGGTAAAGAAAGAACCATGACAGCAGTCATGGAAAAGGATGAAAATGCGTACCATGAAACCTGCCGCCACCACTGCCAACGCTAGAGTGATCCAATAGGGATACCCCCGTTGAACTGTATGGAGCATCAGCGCCCACATCACGCAATAAGGAATAAACGTGTCGAGGAGTTGCCAGAGCGATTTGCGAAGATTCGAACGCCCGTATTTGGCGGCACTCCGATACCAAGCAGTCTTGACCGTTTCAACTGTAGTAGAACCCGCATCAGCGAACATTTTCTGCCTCCTGGTGCTCGGCACAGATGGTAGCGATTATGATATTTCTAATCTTCAATGAAGGTGATTCTCCTAAAAATCTTGCCAAATTTGCGCCGAGGTGTCTATCGATTTCTCGCATCGCACCTTGACGCTTAAACATTAAAACGTGGATTTTCGCACACCGAAGTTTGAAGTCTATCTTAGGCCGCGCTAGCAGCGATCTCGTGGAAGGTCGAGTCCACAAGTTCAAAAGTTTCCACTATCGGCATGCTTTCAATCACCTTTGATAAAGCTCTCAAGACGTCGAGATAAGCCACGTGATTGTAAGCGTCCGCATTAACCTGGTTATCCCAGAAACTAATAGCTATCGCCTCATTCCGCTTGGCGGCCACCAGGGTGATTTCATCCTGAAAGCCTACTTGTTTGCGGAGTAAGGGTATAATTTTCTCTGCAAGAATGCGGCTAAACTCCGGCGCGCTGTTAGCCCTGAGTTTGATCCTGACGTTTCGAGTATACAATTCAACCTCCTTGTGAAACCGGTTGGAGAGTCAATAACGGAAGTCGTTAGGGTCAACTTATCTTAACAGGCCGCGAGCGTTCATAAACTTTTAACGTTGTACAAAGTGATCGCGGATTTTCTTTTGACATCTCCGGGCGTTGCTGTGCGACTAAAATAGAGCGGCTTACCCTTTGGTTCGAGTTGAAACGTACGTTCCTCTGGGTTTGGCTTTTCTTCCTGAGGGTTATCACCGGTTTTTTCTGTTTTATTTCTTCGCTCCGCGAGACGCGCCGCCTTCTTCTGCTTCTTCTCGCGCCGCGCTAATTCCTTCTGCCGTTTCTTATATGTTTCACTTGCCATAACTCCTCCTTTTGTTTTCGCGCCAGGCACGGTGGCGCTTCGCGAACGCCGGTTTTTGGCTCACTGCATTTTTCCTTCCTAGGCGCGTGGTTGCCTGTTTTCACGTTCGAGAGCACTGTCTACCTGTTCCTCCGCCGCACCTTTTGTCTCTCCAGTCACTTCCTGAACGCGCGGGGACAACAAAGCGCAGGATTTTAACCTGGCCCGACGATTCGTCCTGATGATTCGTGCGGAAAGGCTATTCAGTCACGCAAGGTAGTTAACGGCGCCATGGCGTGCATAGCCGCGCTCTGGGAGAACGTCTGCCACCTTTTCATGCTAGTTGATTGTGCGCCAACTCGGAAGCGGCTGTTGTCTAATATTGGACCAATTTGTAAAAAAATTGGCTACCGGGCTCTCCGACAGCCACGTTACACGACCTGTGCAAGAAAATACTGAATTCTGTTTCTTTAATGAAAGTGCTTCGTGCATTTTATCCGCCCGAGGTTGCGGAAATCGTTGTATAAGCATGCTTATCCGCGGCCGCGTCGTGCTCACCATCTCGGACGATTGTCACTTTGTTGAAGCCACTCCAGCATCCCGCGAACACTGCCGGTGGCCAGGCCTATGCTCGTATCCGCCGCGCCGTAATAGAGGTGGATGGTATCGCCGTCCGCCGCAATCGTGTATCCGCAAGGAAAGACGACGTTGTCCACGTCTCCACGTTGCTCGTAGACTTCTTGCGGGCCGAAGACCCACTCGTCGCTTCGTTTTAGGCAGTGCTCCGGCGCCTGCAAATCAAACAGCGCCAGCCCTAGTCGGTAAATCGCGCCGGACGCGGTGTGGCGCACACCGTGGTAAATCACCAACCAACCCTGAGGAGTTTCGAGCGGCGGCGGCGACAGGCCGATTTTGTTCGCGTCCCACCACCCACCGCGCCGTGCTTCCAGCATCAGCTTATGATTGCCCCAGTGGTGCAAGTCCGGCGAATAAGATAACCACATGTGCGCGCGCGGCGCGCTGACGGGCCGATGGATCAACGCCCACTGCCCGCCGATACGACATGGCAGTAAGGCCGCATCTTTATCTTCCGGCGACATAATGACGCCGTAGCGCTCGAAGGTGTGAAAATCGTCAGTGAGCGCCAGAGATACGCCCGGACCATCGCGTGAGAAGGCGGTATAGACCACGGCATACTTGCTCAATTCGGAGAGATAAGTGATGCGCGGATCTTCGATGCCCCACACCTCTTCCGGGAAGTGTTCAGGGTCGGCCAGCAGCGTCGGCCGGGGTTCAATTCGCCAGTTGTCCACGCCGTTGTCGGAACGAGCGACCGTAAGATGAGAATGACCCCTGCGATCTTCGACGCGACACAACAGCAGGGTGGTTCCATCAGGCAGCAGTGTGGCACCGGGGTTGAAAATACTATTGACCGGATAGGGCCAATCGGCGGCGCTCAAGATCGGATTGAGTTTGTGACGGCGAAATAGTTCTGCGTGTTGATTGTTCATCAAGCTCCTATTGCTACGGATGCAAACGTAGTCTCAGCCAAGCGTAGTTCCAGCACCGCCTGAAGATAAGCGAGGGAAGATTCTGCGCCCTGATTTTCGTTCGGGCGGTCGGGATGCAAACCGTCTCGACATCCACCGGTTGTCGGATCATAAATCGGCAGGTCCAGGTCGTTGCGGCCAAGGAACCAGTCGAAAGCGCAGCGGGCTTCTTTGTACCACCTTTTGTCTCCGGTGATCCGGTGCGCTTCGAGGCAAGCCGATACCATGGCCTGAGCCTCAACCGGTTGCTGATCGAACCGGGCACGCTCACCACCACGTTGATAAAAACCGTTGGAGCCAATCGGCACAAAATAGCCTCCAGCCTCTTCAGCGTGCTGTAAGTCGGCCAGCCAACTGAGCGACTCCAGTCCAGCTTCGCTCATCTCGTTATTGGGTATGCCTTGGCCACACATGAGCAAAGCGTGGGGTAGCGCGGCGTTGCAGTAGGTCAGCGATTTTTCGTACCAGCGCCATTCATCGGCACGATTCGTTTGATACAGCTTCAGCAGCCGTTCAGCCAGTTGCTCACGCACCTGGCCGACTCTACGGTCACCGGCGAAGCGATGAAGATATTCGTGGATACCGATGAGCGCAAAGGCCCAAGCCCGTGGGCTGCTCGTCTGCAGAATGGCCGGCAACGCCTTTTCGAATACCCAGCCGGCCATACTCTGGAGGGCCGGGGTATTGGAACGACCCAATACGGTACCTAGGGCCCACAAGGTGCGGCCGTGACTGTCGTCAGATCCGTTCTCCTCCAGCCAGTTGCGCTGATAGTTCATGAAATTTCGGAAGCGTCCGGTCTCGCTGTTGAAGGCATACCAGACAAATGCGAAATAACGTGACGTTAGCTCCGAGGTTTCTTCACTGCCGAGCTCTTCCAGAAGAGCGCTCACCGTTAGCGCGCGCGCGTTGTCGTCGATGGTGTAGCCCTCGCGATAGTTGGGCACGGTGAAAATAGCGTGTTGAAACATGCCGGTATCATCCGTCATGCGGCGTAAGTGATCGAGATTGAGAGCGGGCAGTTCGGCCGGACGTTTGTCGAGTGCTTTGACGACAAAGCCGGGAGCGCTGAAGTGCCGCCGTTCGGCTCGGGCGCGCTGAAAACTCTCCATGTAGCGGCGCGCAACCTGCGGCCAGATCATCTCCCGCCCATATAGATAGGCGCGTTTCCGCATGCCGTGGCGCTTGGCTTCGTTATCCAACAAATCGATCACTTGCTCGGCCAACGCCGCCGGGTTACGGAACGGTACCAGCACGCCACGTTCGTCCGCCAGCACCTCATCGGCGTACCAATAGGGCGTCGAAATGACCGCCTTGCCCGCCCCCACGGTGTAGGCCAGCGTGCCCGAGACGATCTGCGCCGGGTTGAGATAGGGCGTGATGTAAATATCGGCGGCGCCGATGAACTCAACGAGCTCCTCAAAACTGACGAATCGGTTATAGAAGATCACCTGGCCCGCGACGCCTTTCTCTTGTGCCAACCATTGCAGTGAGAACCGGTAGGCTTCGCCATCGTGGCGCATAACATGCGGATGAGTCGCACCGACGATGAAGTACACGACGTTGGGATGCTTGGCCAAAATGGCGGGGAGCGCGGAGATGACGTTTTCGATCCCCTTGTTCGCCGACAGCAAGCCAAAACTGAGCAAGACGATTTTGCCTTCGACGCCAAACAGGTCTTTGTGAAAACTCGGATCGACAAAAGGCAGATCGGGGATGCCATGCGGGATCAAGTCGATCTTCTCCGGCGAAACATGATAGACCTCTTGCAGGAATTCCGCGCCGCGCTTGCTCATGACAACCAGGCGATCCGACAAGCCCGCGACCTCGATTAAAACCCTTCGCTGGTGCGCGTCGGGTTCACGCAGAATCGTGTGCAGGGTCGTGACGATGGGCACGCGCAGATCACGCAGGAGAGTCAGGATGTGACTGCCGGCCCGCCCGCCGAAGATGCCATATTCGAATTGCAGGCAGACCAGGTCCACACTGTTGATATTCAAGAAGTCGGCGGCGCGCCGATAAGACTCAAGGTCTTTCTCCGTCAGTTCAAAGCGAACGCGCGGCGGATACGCGTAGCCGTCTTCGATGTCGTTCACCGGCACGGCAATGCAAGTCGTGTCACTGTGTTCGGCGGCAATGGCCTCGCACAGATCGGTGGTAAACGTCGCTATGCCGCACTGGCGCGGCAAGTAATTTCCAATAAACGCAATCCGGCTGATCGGTGATCGGTTAGGGTTGTCTGGCATGAGGAAAGTCTCCTCCTTTCTGGCGGTCGCTATCTATATGGCGTTTTCCGGTGTTTCCCGGCCCATAAACGCAAAGAGGCGGTTACCCTAGGGACCGCCTCTGCGATACTCGGAAATATTGGACCGAGTGTGTTCTATTTGGACGTTAGGATGGTAATCGTTACGTGAGTATATCAGACGGAAGCCATAAAGATAGCCCTCTCGCAACGGCATCGGGACATTCCTAACGACCGAGCCGAGCTGACATGCGATCTGGAACAAGCAATGTCGCAAGTGCTGATTATTTCACGCGCTACTTTTTACTGAGCTTCAAACGCTCGATGGCTTTCTGCACGAAGGACGGATCGAGAAATGGCTTGGCGTCGCGGTTTTTAATTCCCAGGGGATTGAAGCGCTCGTGAAAGCCGGTGATCATGCTCTCGATGCCGGCTTCCCAGGGTATCGGCACGCCGCCGATGGCATCGTATTGTTTCATATAGGAATCGTAGGTGCGCTCGAGCAGCGCCGGATCTTTTTGACGGGTCAACTCGAAGATCGCTTTATAAGCCTTTTCCCGGTTCGTGCGAAAGATCTGCATGCCCTCGATCACGGCCGTCATGTAGTCCTCGACCACTTTCCGGTTTTTATCGCGAAAAACTCTGCTCACGGTATGCGGCACGCCCGCGTAAGGCATCTTGAAATCGAGAAAGTTTGCCAGCTCGCGATAACCCGCCTTCTCAAGCTCATATTCATTCGGCGGATTCACGGCGACCCCGTCGATGAGTCCTTGCTTCATCGCCGCCGCCCGGCTGGGAACGCCGCCGGCAAGATAAACGATCTGAACATCTTTGCCTGGCATAAAACCGAGCTTCTCCAAATATAAAATCGTCGCGTATTCATCGAGCCCGGCCTGTCCCGCGCCAATCTTTTTTCCTTTCAACTGCGCCGGCGTTTGAATCGACGTGTTGACCATCATGCGCAACGGCACATAGCGCGTCTCGGTAGCAATCACGACCAAGTCGAATCCTCCCGTGGCGATCGCCCGAGAGACCGCGGTGCCGCCGCCGTAGAGAACTTGAATATTGCCGCTCGCCAGCGCCGGCATGTATACCGACGCGCCTTGCATCAATACCATCTCGACGTCGAGCCCGTATCTGGCAAAGATGCCTTCGCGCTTGGCGATCCATCCCGGACAAAACGTCGCCGCTGGAGAAGCATAAGCGACAATGAGCTTCGTCGCCTGGGCGTTTGCGCGCTCGACATTAGTGATCCAAAGAAGCCAGACGAGAGCGGGTAGCGTTTTCTTGATCATTGCCAACCCCAATTTTCGAACGACGCCGGCGCATTGCCGGTTGAGTTATCGGCGCATCCGTACAGTTGATCTGATTGATGATGAGACAGCACGGTGGATCCGGCGCGCCGAGCTGACAACTTAGTCCAACGGTTGAGACAATGTCCAGCATCGATATTTCTTGACTCTTGCTTCGACGATTGACTAATCTCCAATGACTTAAGAAACGACGGAGGCGAACCATGGGTACAGGAAACAGGATAAACCGGCGAAGCTTTCTTCAAGCAGCGGCAGCGGTAGGTTCGGTTGGCCTGGCCGCATGCGCGACCACCTCACAACAAGCATCGCGACTATGGTCAGCGGATCGTACTTCCGGAAAGCTTCCGCCGCGCGGCGAGTTCGTCGTGCGCAATGCCTACGTCGTGACCCTGGACCCAAAGCTGGGCGATTTGCCCAACGCCGACGTTCATGTGCGCAACGGCGTCCTGGTCGCTGTCGGTCCCAAGCTTGCCGCGCCGGGAGCTGAGGAAATCGACGGGCGCAACCGAATTGCTTGCCCTGGATTCGTCGATACGCATTTCCACCTATGGGGAAGTTTCGCCCGCGGCATCGTTGCCGACGGTGACTTCGACTATTTTCCGGTGATGAGTCGCCTCGGACCCGTGATGACGCCCGATGACGCGTACAACAGCGCTAAACTCGGCATCGCCGAAGCGATCAATTCCGGACTGACGACGATTCACGACTGGTCGCACAATATCATTTCGGGGGCTTACGCCGACGCCGATTTGCGCGCGCTGCGTGACGTCGGCATACGCGCGCGCTTCTCTTACGGCTACAGCCGCAACTTGCAGCTTAAACCGAAAGAGACCGCCGATTTTAACGACATCGCGCGGGTGAAGCGCGAATGGTTCGGTCCATCGAATGATGGACTTCTCACCATGGGCTTTGCATCGCGGGGGGCCGGCGACACGCCGCCGGAGACATATCGCAAGGAATGGGAGTTCGCCCGCAGCTTGGGCTTGCCGATCACCCAGCACGCCGGGCGCTCTCTCGCCGAGATTAAGCGATTTCGGCGTATCGAAATCCTCTACAAGGACAAGTTGCTCGGCCCGGATGTGCAGCTCATCCACACTTACAGTGCCTCTGCGGAAGAGCGCGGCATGATCGCCGAAACTAAAAGTCACGTCAGTATCGCGCCGTTTACCGCGTCGCGCCTAGCCTCGGGGCTGCCGTATCTCGGCGACCTGCTTAAACGAGGAGTCCAGTGCAGTTTGTCCGTGGACACGACGACAGTAGGTGGTAATGCCGATATGTTCAGCATCATGCGCCTCATGCTTCAGCTCAATCACCTGCGCTCGATGGACGTGATGGAAGTGCAACCCCGGAGAATTTTAGAACTGGCGACCCTCGATGGCGCCAAAGATCTGGGCATCGCCGACCGGGTCGGTTCGCTCACGCCCGGCAAGCGCGCCGACCTGATCTTGGTACGAACCAATGATCTAAACGTCGCGCCGTTTCTCAATCCCGTGCTTTTGCTGGTACAACAGGCCAATCCGTATAATGTCGACACCGTCGTCGTCGACGGGCGAATTCTCAAACATAAGGGCGAGCTTGTCGCGCTCGATGCCGAGGAGGTGATTCGCAAAGCGGCGGAATCCTTCCACGCTGCGCGCAAGCGCGCCGGCGGTCCGTACTAGGAGTTTCTCCCGGAAAAAATCATTTCACAGGAGCTTTATTATGAATGTTCTCGGCCAGTATTGGCATCCGATTTTATGGTCGAAAGAAGTCACGGATAAACCCGTGTCGGTCAAACTGCTCGACCAACCCCTCGTCATCTGGCGCTCGAACGACAAAGTGTCGGCGTTTTACGACCTGTGCATCCATCGCGGCACGCCACTTTCTCTCGGTTGGGTAGACTGCGATAAGCTGGTTTGTGCCTATCATGGTTGGAACTACGCGGCCGATGGAAGTTGCACCCGGATTCCGTCACTGCCGCCCGATCGAGAAATTCCAGCAAAAGCTCGCGCCAGGACTTTTCGCGTCCAAGAGCGCTACGGCTTGATCTGGGTTTGTCTCGACGAGCCGCGGCAGGATATTCCGGCCTTTCCGGCGGAATTCGGCGACCCCGAACGATCTCAAGCGCCCGAAATTACGATCACCGAGACCGCGGGCGGATTTCAATACGAGATCGATACACCGGTCAACCGCTTTCGTCCCAACAGCGCCGCCAAGCAATTGTACTCGGTGATTCTGCCGTTCATGGTCACGATCCAGCGGCGCCAGCCCGGCAGCATCGAGCGTCACACCAATATTTATCTGTGCACGCCGGTTTCGAATCACGAGACAAAATTCTACCGGCTGGCGGGACGCAACTACCGCGACGTCAAGAGCGATGAACAGTTGAACGCCCAGCACCGCAGGATCTTCGAGCAGGATAAAAGGATCGTGGAATCCCAACGACCGGAAGAATTGCCACTCGATCTCGCCGAAGAGCTGCATCTACGCGGTCCGGACACCCCCGCCGTGGAATATCGCCGCCGGCTCCGGCAACTCGGCATTGACTGGCATTGATTTTTCTAGAGCGAGGAACACTGATGTCTCAACATTATGATGTCATCGTCGTTGGTGGCGGCTCCGCCGGTTGCGTGATCGCGTCGCGGCTCTCCGAAGATCCGCGCTGTAACGTCCTGTTGCTTGAAGCGGGCCCCGACCCTCAGCCGATTCCGCAAACCGTCGCCGATGCCGAGGAGGCGACCAACGTGCTGCTCGAAAGTCCGTACATCATGATGTATCCGACCAAACGCAATTACGATTCGAGCGAGTTTTACTCGCTGGCCGGACGGATCATGGGCGGCGGTTCATCGGTGAACATGATGTCGATCCCGCGGCCGATCAAAGCCGATCTCGATAGCTGGGCGGCCCAAGGTAATTCCGACTGGTCGTGGCAGAAAGTCTTGCCGATTTTGAAACGCATCGAATCGGACCAGGACTTTCCGAACGATCCCGTGCATGGAAACTCGGGTCCGATCTATGTGAAACGCAAGCATGTTTTCGATCAGCCGCTTGGCGATCAAGAACAGGCGCTGTTAGACGCCGTCAGCAAAATGGGATTGCCGCGCTTCGACGATCAAAACGATCCCAATCCCTACGGCATCGCGCCCACGGCGCGCAACATCAAGGACGGCAAGCGCCAGTCCTCCGCTGTCGCCTACCTCGGGCCGGCGCGGCAGCGAGGCAATCTTACAATCATCGACGCCGCGCCAGTCATCGCTCTGATCCTCAACGGGAAGAGAGCCGAAGGCGTTCGTTATCGCAGAGATGGTCATGACCATACAGCTACCGCAGACAAGATCGGAAAGGTCATAGGGTCAGGTCTTTATCTTTGCTCTTTAAAACTCTTGATCAATCGGCTGACCGTCGAGTAGTGCAATTTTAGATGGCGTGCGACTTCCATCTGACTGTACCCGTGCTGGTTTACCGCCTGCGAAATCAGTCGATCCCGTTTCGCCTTTCCTTTCCCAACCTCATCAAATAGCTTCTTTAAACTGGCTCGCCCGATAAGTCTTTGTCCCTTCGGAATCTCTCGTATCGTTGCCTTGCCCGTAACATGCCCCCGCAACGCCTCGGCGAATCCTTCTAATCCCAGAAGACTCTGTGCCTCCAAATTCTCCCAAATGCTGGCGCTCCCAATGCCTTCTCCCACATACTCTCGGTACTTCTCCTGGGCCGGACCTCGCCTCTGGCCAAAATAGCTGAGTACCTCTTCCACCGTGAGACAGCGGGGAACCCGAGCCAGTCCGCCAGTTGCCCGGTAGCTACTCCAGGACCATTCTCTGGGTTGCTTAACGGCTTTGGCCCTTACCGGGTTGAGCACCACGTACCGGCAAACTTCCAGATAATGGCTCTCTTTCTGGACCAAGATCCCCTTAAACCGCCCTTGAAACAGATGCCCCACTCGATGATGGCGTCGGTTGTACGCTTGGGTATACACCCCGTTTAGCTGGCGCATCCCCTGAGATAAATTCCCATCCGGAGTTTCGATCACCAGATGGTAGTGGTTATCCATTAAACTGTAGGCGTGGCAGATCCAGTGGAATCGCTCGTTGACCCGGGAAAGGGTATTCAAAAACAACTCCCGGTCGTCGTCGTCCTGAAAGATCCGCTTCCCTTCATTGCCTCGAGAGGTAACGTGATAAAGCGCTCCATCGTAT
>WNFV01016414.1_pt1 | contig 12253 bp, 10 predicted proteins | sample 5400101 | NCBI WGS metagenome assembly WNFV01 (sample SAMN13153361, study PRJNA577476) | soil metagenome | isolation source: 115 cm soil or saprolite under grassland replicate 1 | place: USA:California | collected 2016-06-15
CGCCGTCAGTTCGGTGGCCGGGCGGCGAGCCGCGCCCGCCGCCCGATCAGGAGAACCGACATGACCCGGACCCCAGCAGGCGACGCCCCGGCCGGCGCCGCAGCCGGTGCCGCGCCGCCGGCCGACGTCGCGACCCCGCAGGCGAACGCGATGCTCGCCATGGCGTTCCTCGGGTTCTTCATCAACTTCTGGGCCTGGGCGCTGCTCAGCCCGCTCGGCCCCTCCCTGCAGGAGACGCTGCACCTGTCGTCCTTCCAGCAGTCGCTGATCGTCGCGATCCCGGTGCTGGTCGGGTCGCTCGGCCGGATCCCGGTGGGTGCGCTGACCGACCGGCTGGGTGCCCGGGTGATGTTCCCGGCGGTCAGCTTCGGGACCGTCGTGCCGGTGCTGCTGCTGGCGAAGTTCCACAGCTACCCGGCGCTGCTGGCCTTCGGGTTCGTGCTCGGCGTTGGCGGCAGCGCGTTCGCGGTCGGCGTGCCGTTCGTCAATGCCTGGTTCCCGCCGGGGCGGCGCGGCGCGGCGCTGGGGTTGTTCGGGATGGGCATGGGCGGCACCGCTGTCCGCGCTGACCACCGTGCGGCTGGCCAGGCACTTCGGGTTCGCGGCGCCGTTCCTGCTGGTTGCCGCCCTGCTGGCCGGCTACGCCCTGCTGTCGGCGGTCGTGCTGCGCGACAACCCCGCCCGGGTGATACCGGCAACCTCGGCCTGGCAGCGGTTCTCCGTTGTAGTCCGGCTTCCGGTCACGATGGAGCTGTCCTGGCTGTACGCCATCGCCTTCGGAGGCTACGTGGCGTTCAGCGTCTACCTGGTCACCTACCTGAAGACGGCGTACGGGCTGACACCGACCGATGCGTCGAACAAGATGGCCGGCTTCGTGATCCTCGCCGTGCTGATGCGTCCGGTGGGCGGCTGGCTGTCCGATCGCCTGCACCCGGTGCCGGTGCTGGTCGCCGGTGCACCGTGGTGGCCGTCATGGCGGCCGTCCAGGCCGGCCAGCCCGCCCTCGCGCCACTCGGCACGGTGACGTTCCTGTCCATGGCCGCGGCCCTCGGCGCCGCATCCGGGGCCGTGTTCGCGCTGGTGGCCCGCGTCACCAGATCCGACCAGGTCGGGGCGGTGACCGGCGTGGTCGGTGCGGCAGGCGGGCTCGGTGGGTTCATCCCGCCGCTGGTGATGGGCGCGATCTACGGCCACACCGGGTCCTACCGCTGGGGCCTGCTGCTGCTCGCCGGTGTCGCGGCACTCACCGCCGCATACACCGCGATCAGGATGCGTCCCCGGGCGGCCGAGTCCGCCGGCCGGCCGTAGCCGCAAAGCCGTGTAGTCGGCGGGGTGGCGGCGCGCGCACCAGCGGTTACCGAGCGGCACCCGCCGGCCATCCTGCGCATCCAGCAGCCTGCCTGACGCGATCCACGCGACCCGCTGCGCCCCGCGACCCGCTGCGCCCCGCGACCCGCCGACCACCCGCCCGCACGGCGCGCCCCGACGGCGGCGCCCTGCCTGCGGCCGCCGATCGGCGGCCGCTGCTGCCCGGGCACGTTTCCACGGTGGCACTGAATTGAACCCATTGCCCGGCGCAGCCGTGACCCGTCCGTCTGCCGTCCGACGGAGGGGAACTCATGCATATCGCCGACGCCGCACCCAGCGGGCCGCACCGTTCCGGACCGCCGGTGCCGCCTGCGGAGGTCTCCGGCGGGTTGCCGCTGATCGGCCACGGTCTGGCCGCGGCGCGGGATCTGACGGCGGTGCTGGAGCGGGGATACCGCGAGCACGGTGAGGTGTTCTCGCTGCGGCTGGCCGGCCAGCGGGCCGTCGTGCTGCTCGGCTCGGCGCGCAGCCGGTACTTCCTCGCCCAGACCGGCCGCGCGCTGTCGATACGCGCGGCGTACCCGTTCTTCGTCCGGATGTTCGACCCGGAGTTCTACCTGTTCGCAGGGCCCGAGGAGTACCAGCGGCAGCGCGACCTGGTGCTGCCCAGGCTGCGGGGCCGGCAGTTGCAGGGGTACGTGGCGCTGATGGAGGCCGAGACGAGGGCGCTGACCGACCGGCTCGGCGAGCGCGGCGAGTTCGACCTGGTGGAGACCCTGGGGCCGCTGGTCATGCGCATCGCCGCGCACGCGTTCCTCGGCCAGGACTTCCGGAACCGGCTGGAGGACGGGCTCTTCGCGCAGTTCCGCCGCTTCTCGCAGGGGATGGACCCGGTCTGGCCGGGCTGGCTGCCGCTGCCGCACCTGGTGCGCAGCCGGCTGGCCCGCAACCGACTGCGCTCGGTGATGCTCCGCCTCGTGCAGGAGCGCCGGAGCCAGCCGGCGGCCGACCCCGACGACTTCCTGCAACTGCTCTGCCAGGCCCGGTACGCCGACGGCGCGCCGGTGCCGGACATGGTCCTGGTCAACCTCATCCTGCTGCTGACCTGGGCCGGCCACGAGACGACCACGGGACACCTCGCCTGGGCGCTGATCGACCTGCTCCGCCACCCCGCCGAGCTGCAGCGGGTGCTCCGCGAGCAAGGCGGCGTGCTGGCCGGCGACGAGCCGCTGACCCTGGACCGCGTGCACAGGCTGCGGCACCTGAACCGTGCGCTGCATGAGACCGAGCGGCTGCACCCGGTCGCGTTCGTGCTGGCCCGGCGCGCGGTGGAGGACCTCACCGTGGACGGGTACCGCATCCCCGCCGGCACGACGGTGCTGATCTCGCCGGCCCTCACCCACCGGCTGCCGGCCGAGCACGCCGAGCCCGACAGCTACCGGCCGGACCGCTACGCCGAGGACCCGCACGCCGTGCACCGGCTCACCGGGTTCGGCGGCGGCGCGCACCGCTGCCTCGGCACCCACTTCGCCTACCTGGAGATGGCCGTGGTGCTTACCCGGCTGCTGCAGCGCTACGACCTGCGCCTGCTCGACCCGAACCCCCGCCCGGTGCCGGGCAACCAGACGAAGTGGCCGCAGGGCCCGTGCCGGATCCGGTATGAATTGCGCCGCGGCAGCGAACTGGCTGCCGCATGACGGACATGCCGACAGGAAGGGCAGATCTGATGAGCGGAGTGGACGGCAAGGTCGTCCTGGTCACCGGCGGCGCCCGCGGGATGGGCGCCAGCCATGCCGGACACCTCACCGCGCTCGGCGCCAGGGTGGTGATCGGCGACGTGCGCGACGCCGCCGGCGAGGCGGTCGCGGCGGGCCTCGGCCCGGCCTGCCGCTACGTCCACCACGACGTCACCAGCGAGGCCGACTGGACGGCGGCGGTCGAGGCGACCCTGGCCGCGTTCGGGCAGCTGGACGTGCTGATCAACAACGCCGGGATCCTCCGCTTCAGCCCCGTCACCGAGATGGCGCCGGCGGCGTTCCGGGAGGTGCTCGAGGTCAACCTGGTCGGCGCCTGGCTGGGCATCAGGGCCGTCGCCGGGCCGATGAAGGCCGCCGGCCGCGGGTCGATCGTGAACATCTCCTCGGTGGAGGGGTTCGCCGGCGCGGCCGGGCTGGCGGCCTACAGCTCCAGCAAGTTCGGGCTGCGCGGCCTGACCAGGGTGGCCGCGCGCGAGCTGGGCCCTTACGGGATCCGGGTCAACTCGGTGCATCCCGGCGGCATCGCCACCCCCATGACCGCCGAGGCGGCCGAACTGCTCCCCGACTCCGACCCGGACGCCATGGCCAGGACGCTCCCGCTGCGCCGGTGGGGCGAGGCCGTGGAGATCTCCCGCCTGGTCGCCTTCCTGGCCGGCGACGAGTCCTCCTACTGCACCGGCAGCGAGTTCCTCGCCGACGGCGGCATGCTCAGCGGCCCCGGCTACTAGACGTGTTCCTATGCCACATCCGCGGCAGTTGAGCAGGGCCGCGCGGTGCGCGGCAGGATGCTGACGTGTTGTGCGCTCGTGGGCGGCCGGGTCCAGTTGGTCAGGGTCGATCGCGGCGGATCGGTGGCGTGCCGGATGATGCGTGCCGTGGATTCTGATGAGGAGAAGGCGACCTTGCACGGCTACCTGCGTACCGGCCGCGCCGATCTGCTGTCCAAGCTGGACGGGTTGGGCGAGTACGACGTGCGCCGACCGTTGACGCCCACCGGGACGAGCCTGCTTGGCCTGGTCAAGCATGTGGCCACCGTCGAACTGGGTTACTTCGGCCCGGTCTTCGGTCGCCCGGCCGATCGGGTCCTCCCATGGTTGGCCGAGGACGCCGAGCCGGACGCGGACATGTGGGCGACAGCGGACGAAACTCGGGCACGGATCGTCGACTTGCACCGGTACGTTGCCGCGCATGCTGATGCCACCATCGAGGCGTTGCCGCTGGACACCCGCGGTGAGGTGTCGTGGTGGCCGCCGGAGCGCCGGCAGGTGAGCTTGCACCAGATCCTGGTGCACATGTGTGTGGAGACCGCCAGGCACGCCGGACATGCGGACATCCTGCGCGAAGTCCTCGACGGCACCGCCGGCCGGCGGCCCGGCGATCCGAGCATGCCGGAGCGTACCGCCGAACAGTGGGCCGCCTACCGGGCCCGGATCGAGGACGCCGCCCGGCACGCGGCACAACGAGAAGCCGACGGGCCGGCCACCGGCAGCTAACTACTTCCTCCCGAAAAAGTCTGGCGGGTTTCCCTTGTGGCGCAAGGGAAACTCGCGGCGCGCCTCCCCCAGATGCGGCCCGAATGACGAGATCATGGTCGAGAACCCTTACGGATAAGGGGGAATCGGCCCTGATGCTGGTGACCAGGAACCTGCAGCCCACGCTGTGGGAGACGATCCTGCCGCCCGGCTACGAGCGGCTGCCGCGCGAGCTGGCGGCGGTGGATGCGCTGCTGGACGACCCGGTGTTCTTCGAGCCGTACCGGGCGCACTTCTCGGCGCTGGCTGGTCGGCCGTCGATCCCGATCGAGACCTACCTGCGGCTGATGCACTTGAAGTACCGGTACCGGCTGGGTTAGGAGACGCGGCTGGGTTAGGAGACGCTGTGCCGGGAGGTGGCCGACTCGATCTCCTGGATGAGGTTCTGCCGGATCCCGCTGGGGACCCGCGTGCCGCACCCGTCCACCCTGGAGAAGATCACCACCCGGTGCGGCCCGGACGTCATCGAGCAGCTGAACCGGGCGCTGCTGGTCAAGGCCGACCGGGCGAAGGTGCTCAAGACCGACAACCCCCGTGTCCCCGCAGTACTCGCGGATTCGGGTCAGAGCGTCGCCGCCGACAGATTGCCGCCAGACTTCGGACAGCAGGCTGACAACTGTGCCCTCGACCGCGCGGGGTCAACCAGAATGGGCAGATGGCCTGGCAGATGGCCAGGCAGCCGGTCCGAAACCCTCGACGGTCGGCAGATGACCGCACCGCTCGTGACTTCCGCTTCCGCCCATGGGGGTGTTTATGGCGTCGGGGTGTTTATGGCGTCCGCGGGCGGGAAGGCGCGCGTATCGTCGCGTTCCCGGGTGGTGACCGGAAGTCGACCCAATGGTGTGGGCGGTTGTGCGGCCAGTGACAGGTGCCGGGTCTGAGGTCGCGGAGGGAGCTGGTATGGCAGGGCGGGAGATGGCCCCGCGTCGGTCGGCGCGGGATCTGTTCGGGGCCGAGCTTCGGTCCTGGCGGCGCCGCAACGGCGTGTCGCATGCGTCGCTGGCACAGTCGGTGCACTGCAGCGCGTCGCAGATCGGCAGGATCGAACAGTCCGACCGGTGGCCATCCAAGGACCTGGCGGTGGCGTGCGACACCGCGCTGGGCACCGGCGGTGCGTTGGCCCGGCTGTGGCCGGCTGTGGAGGAACAGCGTCGCCAGGAAGCGGCCGACCAGCCGGCACGCCACACCGCCGACAAGTCGGCGGGTGATCGTGATCGTCCGGACCAGCACCCGGCCGGCGACCCAACCAGTGACGTGGGTGTGGTGGGCGTGCCTGCCGGCGACGCGCCTGCCTGGACCGGGGCGTGGCCTCAGCACCCGGGCCTCGCGGCGGCGATGGGGATCGCCTACCGTCGAGAAGGCGGCGCGTGGCCCTACCCGGACAACGCATACAGCGCCGAGGACCAGGCCGGGGTACACGCTGGCGTAAAACACGAGGTGATCATGACCGCGCACGGCAGCAGCGAGCACGCCGAACACGCAGAACGGCGTGACATCGGCGAGGCGACCCTGGAACAGCTCCGCGCCGAGATCACCCGCCTGTCGCGCGAGTTCGTCACCGGGCAGCCGTTCGTGATGTTCCGCGAGTTGCGGCGGGTTCGGGACCGCATCCACGCCGCGTTGGACCGGCGGCTGTGGCCTCCGGATGAGAGTGAGCTGTACTTCCTGCTCGGTTGCCTCAGCGACCTGATGGCCTGCGCCGCCAAGGGTCTGGGATGTCCGCAGGCTGCCCAGGAGTTGCTACGCGCGGGCTGGGCCTACGCGGTGATCATCGATCACCGTCCGCTGATGGCGCACCTGCGACTTGAGCAAGCCCACCATGCCTACTGGAACCGGCAACCCCGTCAGTCCCGCAGTCTGGCTGTCAACGGCCTGGAGTACGTCGCCGACGGCCAGGACGGCGCGGCCCTGTACCTCGTCCAAGCCCGGGCGACAGCAAGCCTGGGAGACGCCGAAACCGCACGCCGGGCGATCGCCGCCGCGCACGAGGCCCGCGAACGCGAACACCACGATGACCTACTGGAGATCGGCGGCGAGTTCGGTCTGTCCCGGGCCAGCCAGCACTACCTGGCTGGCTCCACCCTCGCCGAGATCCCCGACGCCGGGGGTGAGGCAATCACCGAACTTGAACACGCCACCGAGATGTACGCCGCCGGACCCGAACCCGGCGAGGACCATCACTACGCCTTCAAGGCGCTCGCCCACATCGACCTAGCTGCCACGCAACTACGCAACGGCGCCCTCGACGCCGCGGCTATCGCCTTGGAGCCGGTTCTGGCCCTTCCAACGGCCCAGCGTATCGATGAGGTCACACAGCGGCTTGGCTACGTGCGCCGCGAACTGGCCGCCCCCGCCTATCGCGGTCAGATGTCGGTCGCTGATCTGGATGAACGCATCGAGGACTTCGCCCGCCAGACTGTGACCGCCGACCTCGCCGACCTGACCGGAGGCAACCGCTAGGGACTCGGTCGGGCACACGGCGGCCAGCCTACGGGTCGCGCGCCACAACGGACCGACCCGCGGACAAGCCGTCGGGCGCCGTTCGTCGTACCGGGACGGTCATCGGGCGGGTCAACCGGCATTCGATGTTCGGCGGCTCGGTGTGCATCTGTGGCGTGCGTTGAGATTTGGCCGCGCCGGGTGCCGCGCCGGCTGCGGCCGATTCAGCGCGGGGTGCCCGGGCGTAGACCGCTGCCCTCTTGGTCGATTGCGGCCCCGTGGTGGTGTTGTCGGGGTTTTGGCGGTGGATTGTCGGTGGCGTTCTCTCGTTTCTTGTCCCGTTATGGGGGTGAATACGTTCTGAGGTTCGCTCCCGGTGAGCGTCTGCTTGCGCTGGGTGGTGGAGGGAGGCGGTTGTGAGGGTGGTCGGTGTTGCTGCTCGGCGGAGTCGGCGCCGCCGGCGGGCCGGGGGTTGGCAGTGGTGAGGGCGCCGGCGGCATACACATGCCTGGCCGAGGACTACGACCGGCTGCTCGGGCCGTTGGCGGAGAAGACCTGGCGCCTGGGTGTGCTGGCGGAGGTTGCGGGCCTGGATCTGGCGGCCGGGGCGACGGTGGTGGATCTGGGTGCGGGCACCGGCATCGGTGGCCGGCTGATGCCCACGGCGGTCGCCGACGCGTACCGCATCGGTGTGGACGGCGCGGCCGCGATGCTGGAGCGGGCCTCCGTCTGGTACGAGCGGACCGTCCTGGCCGACGTGCGGGAGCTGCCGGTGGAGACGGCGTCGGCGGCACTGGTGGTGTCGGGTTTTGACACCCTGAACTACCTCGACGCCGTTGGGCTGGCCCGTTGTCTGCACGGGGTCAGCCGCTGCCTTGCCCCGGGCGGGTGGCTCGTTTTCGACTACTCCTCGCCTGAGTTGCTACGCGGCGTGTGGCGGGACCGCGGCGAGGTGGAGGACGTACCCGGCGGGAGCATGTCCTGGCGGCACCGGTTCGAGCCCGTCGGGCAACGGTGCGTGAGCACGGTGGAGCGACGCGACGGGGCGGGGGAGCTGCTGTGGCGGGAGCGCCACGTGCAGTACGCGTTGGACGTCTACGACCTGCACGTGGCCGCGGTGGTCGCGGGGTTGCGGGTGGAGCGGGTCCGGGACCTGCATCGTGAGCAGTTCAGCCCGGCCGCCCACACGCACGTGTGGACGCTGCACAAGCAGGTGAGGTAGGTGCATGCCGCGTTGGCCGAGGCGCTGCGCCGCCGCGGTGGGGTGAGGGTGTTGGACCTGTCCGTCGCCGAGTTCAACCGCGCCGACGTGCTGCCCACGTTCTTGCAGTCCGAAGTGGACGTGCACGGCAGCCATGGCCTGTTCTACTGGCTGCGCGCCAGGGGCCGCGGCACGTTCGTCACGAGCAACGACGCGGGCATGATGCTGACCTGGCGGCCGGATGTGAGGCGGCTGGCGGCGGTACGTCCGGTCGGCGACCTCGACGCCGTCGTGGCGTTGCTGGAGGCGGCGGCGGCCCACGCACCGGCCGATGTGGCGTTCGTGGTGCGCTACTGCGCCGGGGATGTCGCCGCCCGGCTGCGTGAGCGCGGCTGGACCGGCATGCGAGGCCGCTGGCGGCCGGACGCGCCCGCTGACGATGAGACCTTTCCGGAGGTGATCCTCACTGCGCCGGTCGTGGATCTGCCGGGTGGGCAGGGGTACCGGCCGGTACGGGAGGCGGCCTCCCGCCACCACGGCCGCTACGCCTACCGGGCCTCGGCGAGACCGCTGGGTATCGGCGAGGCCCGGTTCATCCGGCGCGAGGCCGCCCGGGCCGGCGGCTACGACGAGCACGAAGCCGGTTTCACCGCCGCGGTCCTGACCAGCCTCGACGTGGCCCGCCACGACTGGCTCACCTACCACTACCTGAGCCGGGGCCAACGCCTGGCCGGGTTCGCGATCACGGCGAACATCACCGGGATCGCCCACGGCTACTACCTGGCCACCCTCGGCGTGCCGCGGCTGACCACCTTCTTCTTGTGGCACATCTACCTGCAGCAGCGCCGCAGCGGCGCGTTCGCCCTCAACCTCGGCGGCTCGGAGACCGCGTCCCTGCACGAGTTCAAAACCCGCACCTTTCCCGAGCACGTCCTGCAACAGACCACCGTGCTGCAACCCCCCGACCTCCCCTCCGACGACGGCAGGTGAACGAGCGTGAACGTCACCTACACCATCCACAACGACGACATCGCCCAACCGCGGCGGGTCTGCCAGAGCATGCTCACCCCCGATGAGGAGGCCACGTTCCTTGCCGACGGCGTGGTCGTCCCGCACCAGCGCCTCGACGCTGACGCGGTTGACGCGCTGCGGGACGCCGTCGACGGGCTCCGCGCCGACCGGCCCCCGCGCCAGCAGGCGGCCGGCGATGCTGACTTCGCGGGTGAGTACATCCGTGACCCGCACAGGCAGGACCCGCGGATCCTCACCGTGCCGCTGCTGGACTTCCCGCTGGCGGACACCGCCCGGTGTCTGCTCGGACCGCGAGTGCTGCTCCGTAACTCCAACATCCGCCGCACACGGCCCGGCACCGGCCACGCCACGATCTGGCACACCGACTACCGGCCGCACACCACGCCGACGCCGCGGCTGCCCGCTGCGCCCCCGGTGATCACGATCCTGGTCTACCTCGACCCGGCCGACGCCGAGTCCGGCCCGCTGTTCCTCGTGCCGGGCAGCCACGCCCGCGCGCAGCAACCGCCGCGCAGCCACGACGAGGTTCCCGGCCAGGCCGCCGTCCACCTCGACCCGGGCCAGGTCGTGTTGATCAACGCCGCGCTGTGGCACAGGGGCGGCCCCAACCACAGCCCGGACCGGGTCCGCCGCCTGGTGAGTCTGCAACTGTCCAGCGTCTACATGAGCCCGTTCAACTTCGAGGTTGACCTGCCCTCCCCGGCCTACCAGCGACTGCTGGAACAGGCACGAGCCCGCGGCGACGAACCGCTGCTGGAACTACTCGGCCTCGGCGGGGTAAACCCCTCCAGCGCCCACTACTGACCTGACGGCCCGCCACCAACCCCGCGCCCGCCGGTGAGACCTGGAGGACTCCACAGATGATCGTCTTTCGGGTGGTCGTGCAGGTCCACCAGGCCAGGATCGGCCATGCCCGCGCCCTGTTCGGCACGTTGACGCAGGCCAGTCGCGTGGTACGACGCCGGGACGGTTCGTCTCGATCGAGGTCTACCAGGACCAGGCCGCGGTGGACCGGCAGGGGTGCTGCCCGAACTGGCGACGGTCACGGCCGCCTTCGATGACCTCCTGACCGACGGCCCGCAGGGAACGATCTTCCATGTAGGCAGCGCCGAACCATGGCCTGCCACCTGACCGGCAACGGACCATGCGGTCTTTCTTGTCAACACACCTCACCGGGCGCTGTTACGATCCGGGTCGGGCCGTGACTGGCGCGCTGGGATGGAACAACCATCGGGAAGCGGCCCTCTCGCCTGTGACAAGTGTGCCGTGCGCCTGGGCCTCCCCATCTCCTCGAGGAGGACCCATCATGCCCACAGCATCCGCGGAGTCGGTGGCCTTCAGCGCCGGTCTGGACGTGGTGCGGGCGGTCGAGCCGCGTATCGCCGATGCCATCGCCGGTGAACTGGCCGCGCAGCGCGGGTCTTTGAAGCTGATCGCGAGTGAGAACTACGCCTCCCCGGCCACGTTGCTGGCGATGGGGAACTGGCTCAGCGACAAGTACGCCGAGGGCACCATCGGGCGTCGGTTCTACGCCGGCTGCCAGCACGTGGACACCGTCGAGGCCATCGCGGCCGAACATGCCCGCGAGCTGTTCGGCGTCCCGCACGCCTACGTTCAGCCGCACTCCGGCATCGACGCCAACCTGGTCGCGTTCTGGGCGATCCTCGCTCACCGGGTCGAGGCCCCGGCGTTGCGCCGCGCGCAGGTCCGGCACGTCAACGACCTCACCGAGGGCGACTGGGCCGCGCTGCGGCACGAACTGGGCGACCAGCGGATGCTCGGCATGGCCCTGGACGCCGGCGGCCACCTCACCCACGGGTTCCGACCCAACATCTCCGGCAAGATGTTCCAGCAACAAAGCTACGGTACCGACCCGGGCACCGGCCTGCTCGACTACGACGCCCTACGCCGCACCGCGAAGGAGTTCCGCCCACTCATCCTGGTTGGCGGGTACTCCGCCTACCCCCGGCGGGTCAACTTCGCGCTCATGCGCGAGATCGCCGAGGAGGTCGGCGCGACCCTGCTGGTTGACATGGCGCACTTCGCCGGCCTGGTCGGCGGGAAGGTCCTCACCGGCGACTACGACCCCGTGCCGCACGCCCACATCCTGACCACCACCACCCACAAGACACTGCGAGGTCCCCGGGGTGGGATGGTGCTGTGCCACGGCGAACTCGCCGAACACGTCGACCGCGGCTGCCCCATGGTGCTGGGCGGTCCGCTGCCGCACGTGATGGCAGCCAAGGCCGTCGCCCTGGCCGAGGCCCGCACCGCCGCGTTCCGCGACTACGCCCGACGGGTCGTCGACAACGCCGCCGCGCTGGCCGAGGGACTCCTGCGCCGCGGCGCCCGCCTGGTCACCGGCGGCACCGACAACCACCTGATCCTCCTCGACGTCTCCACCCGAGGCATCTCCGGCCGGCAAGCCGAAGCCGCCCTCCTCCAAGCCGGGATCGTCACCAACCGCAACGCCATCCCCCAAGACCCCCACGGCGCCTGGTACACCTCCGGCATCCGCATCGGCACACCAGCACTGACCACCCGCGGACTCGGCCCCACCGAAATGGACCACATCGCCGAACTCATCACCACCGTGCTGGCCAGCACCCAACCTGGCACCGACAGCGCCGGCAAGCCGTCGAAAGCCAGGTACGTCCTCGACGCCGCCGTCGCCGCCAAGGTCGCAGAACAGGCGGCCGACATGCTCGCCGCCTACCCCCTCTACCCGACCATCACCCTGACATAAAGGTTGCCCATGCCGGCAGCACCCGAACCGGCGAACCAACACCGATAACCGGCGCGACCCGGGCCGACCGCACCCAACCGCAATAGGAGCCCGGGTCCGACCCGTGACGCGGGTAATCGGGTGGGCCCGTGATTGGCCAACCAGCCGGGCCAAACCTGTATCGCTCGGCGGGCGGTGTGGCCGGCGGACACGGGACCCGCGCTGCTGCCATGCCGGGCCGGCGCGGGTCCCGCTTTCA
>WNFV01012977.1_pt1 | contig 12250 bp, 8 predicted proteins | sample 5400101 | NCBI WGS metagenome assembly WNFV01 (sample SAMN13153361, study PRJNA577476) | soil metagenome | isolation source: 115 cm soil or saprolite under grassland replicate 1 | place: USA:California | collected 2016-06-15
ACGAGAAGCTGAAGCGCTGGAAGCTCGACGACCTCCCGATCCTCCCAGAGCAGTTCACCCTGAAGCCTCGCGACGCGAAGTCGAAGAAGCAGCTGAACCTAATCAAGAAGCTGCTCCAGCGCGACGACGTCGACCGCGTGATCAACGCGTGCGACGCCGGGCGCGAGGGCGAGCTGATCTTCGCGTACGTCTACGAATCCACGTTCGGCGTCTCACCGACTGACCCAGAGGCGCCGGAACCTGTCGAGCGGCTCTGGATCAGCTCGATGACCAAGACCGCGATCCAAGAGGGCTTCGAGAAGCTCCGCCCGGGCGAGCAGATGCAGCCGCTCGAGCGCGCTGCTCGTTCGCGGTCAGAGGCCGACTGGCTCGTCGGCATGAACGCGACGCGCGCCGCGACGATTCGCGGCCGCGCGTACGTCGGCGGCGTGGTCTCGCTCGGGCGCGTGCAGACGCCGACGCTCGCGATGATGGTCAAGCGCGAGCGCGAGATCCAGGCGTTCACGCCCGAGCCGTACTGGCTCGTGCACGCGACGTTCGACCCGCGCTACCAGGGGCTCTGGTTCGAGGGCGACGTGACGCGCATCAAGGAGCAGGAGCGCGCGAACGAGATCGCCGGCAAGGTCTCCGGCAAGGAAGGGATCGTCGAGAAGGTCGAGCGCAAGGAGCAGTCCGAGCGCGCGCCGCTGCTCTACGACCTCACCTCGCTGCAGCGCGACGCGAACCGGCGCTTCGGGTTCAGCGCGCGCCGCACGCTGCAGGCTGCGCAGTCGCTGTACGAAGGCAAGAAGGCGATCACCTATCCGCGCACGAACTCGCGCTACCTCTCGGGCGATCTCGTCCCGCAGTTGAAGCCGACGGCAGAGACGCTCGCGCCGATCGACGACTACCGCGCCGCGGCGCAGTACGTGCTCGCCCTCGAGCAGCTGCCACTCGGTCGCGTCGTCAACGACACGAAGGTCGACGACCACCACGCGATCATCCCGACCGACATCGACCACGACGTGACGAACTTCACGCCGGACGAACGCCGCGTCTTCGACCTGATCGCGCGCCGCTTCCTCGCCGTCTTCCACCCGCCCGCCCGCTACGCGCGCACGACGGTGATCACGCTCGTCGAGGAGGAGCGCTTTCGCACGCGCGGCAAGATCACGCTCGAGGCCGGGTGGCGCGGCGTCTACGGCCTCGAGGCCGACGAGCCGGCCAAGCAGGGCGAGGACGAAGGCGAGGGCGAAGGCACCGAGATCCCGCAGCTGACGCAGGGCCAGACGGTCAAGTGCGTCGCGGCCGAGATCGAGGACAAGATCACGAGGCCGCCGCCCCGTTACACGGAGGCGACGCTGCTCTCCGCGATGGAAACCGCGGGCAAGTTCGTCGACGACGAAGAGCTGCGCGAGGCGATGAAGGAGCGCGGCCTCGGCACCCCGGCGACACGCGCCGAGACGATCGAGACACTGATCCGCCGCGAGTACATCGAGCGCGTCGGGCGCGACCTTCAGCCGACGCCGAAGGGACTGCAGGTGATCACGATGCTCGAGGAGCACAAGATCACGTCGCCCGACCTCACCGGCGACTGGGAGAAGAAGCTCTCCGACATCGAGCACGGCAAGTTCGATCGCGAGGCGTTCATCAAGGAGATCGAGCGCTTCACCGGCGAGATCGTCGGGCAGATCGCCGAGCTCGACCGGGAGAAGCTGAAGCCCGAGCGCGCCGAGCTCGGCCTCTGCCCGCGCTGCGGCGCCGAGACGGGCGAGATCATCCGCGAGAACTCGAAGGCGTACGGGTGCACGAGCTGGAAGAGCCGCGAGGAGACCGGTTGCGGCTACGTGATCTGGAAACGCGTCGCGGGCCGGACGCTGACCCCTGAGATCGCGCGCCAGCTGATGGAGGAAGGGAAGACGCGCGAGGTCCTTTCGGGCTTCCGCTCGCGTAACGGCAAACCTTTCCGGGCACGACTCGTCTTGAACGATGAAGGGAAGGTTGAGTTCGAGTTTCCCGCGCGGACGAAAACCGCCGAGCCGGCCGCGGCGGAATAGTCCTTACGGGACACTCGTTTCTTGGCTTCAGAGCAGGGTTTGTTGGGATTCCGTTGCGAATGACGGACGCCCCCTAGCACGCACAGGAGTTCTTTCCTAAAGTGCGAAGGGGTCGGTGCGCCGCGCACGCCCATGGGCTACACCGGAAAGGAAGAAATCCCTAACTTGACGCAGAATCAACTGCAGGAACTTCTGGAGTCGGACCCGGTCCGCGCGCTCGTCGAGGCCTCGGAGGAGCAGGGCTTCATCGAGGTGACGGCGCTCGAGGGCTTCGCCGCGGAGCAGGAACTGAACGAGGACGACTTCGACCAGCTCAAGCACGAGCTCGAGTCGATCGGCTTCGAGATCAAGGCTGCCGAGCAGAAGGAGCCCGAGGCCGAGAAGCCCGGGACCCGTCTCAACCTGGACCACCAGCCGCTCTCCGGCTCCGCCGACAGCCTCCAGCTCTTCCTGGCCGACGTCGGCAAGCACAAGCTGCTGACCGCCGCCGACGAGGTCGCGCTGGCCAAGCGCATCGAGCGCGGCGACCCGGTCGCCAAGCGACGCATGATCGAGTCGAACCTCCGGCTCGTCGTGTCGATCGCGAAGGGCTACCGCGGTCTCGGCGTGCCGTTCCTCGACCTGATCCAGGAGGGAACGCTCGGCCTGAACCGTGCCGTCGAGAAGTTCGACTGGCGCCGCGGCTACAAGTTCTCCACGTACGCGACTTGGTGGATCCGCCAGTCGGTGCAGCGTGCGGTCGCGAACCACGCGCGCACGATTCGCGTGCCCGTCCACGTCGTCGAGCGCCAGCAGAAGCTGTCGCGCGCCGCGCGCCGGCTCGAGGTCGAGCTCGGCCGCGAGGCGACAAAGCAGGAGCTCGCGGAGGCGACCGGTCTGCCCATACAGCACGTCGACGAGGCGCTCGGCGCCGCGTCAGCGTCCGTCTCGCTGAACCAGACGGTCGGCGCGGACGACGAGGGCGAGCTCGGCGATCTCTTCGCCGACCGCGAGGCTCCGGACCCGTTCGACGAGGCCGAGGAGTCGCTCCGCCGGCAGGGCGTGCGCAAGGCGCTCGACGCGCTGCCTGAGCGCGAGCGGCGGATCCTCGAGCTGCGCTTCGGTTTCGAGGGCGAGCCCTGGACGCTCGAGGCGATCGGCCACGAGCTCGATCTGACGCGCGAGCGCGTGCGCCAGCTCGAGGGCCAGGCCCTCGCGCGCCTGGGCGCGCTGCGCGACCTGATCTCGGTCGCTTCGGCGGCGTAGAGCCGAAAACCACGCTTTCCACCTGTAAGGGGCGGCGAAAGCCGCCCCTCAACCTTTCGTTTGCAGGAGCGTCGTAGCTCCTGAATACTGCTCTGTTGCAAGCAGCGACAGGAGGGTTACGTGAGGGGGAGCAAATTGAAGTTTGGGAGTATGGCCGCGGCGTTCGCCGTGTGCTTGCTCGTGGCCGGGGCGGCCACAGCCGGCTATCAGGGGGCGCGTGCAAACGACACGCTGCTCTACGCGGGCGCATCCGACCCGACCTATCTCGACCCGGCGCTCGTCTCGGACGGCGAGTCGTTCCGGGTCACGAAGCAGATCTACGACAGCCTGGTCGATTTCAAGCCGGGCACCACGAAGCTCGTCCCGAGCCTGGCTAGGAAATGGGCCGTTGCGAAGGACGGCAAGACGTGGACGTTCTGGCTCCGCGGCGGTGTGAAGTTCCATGACGGTACGGCGTTCAACGCGACCGCCGTGTGCGCGAACTTCAACCGTTGGTACAACTTCAGCGGTCCATTCCAGGACGCCTCGGCGACGTTCTACTACCAGGCGATCTTCTCCGGGTTCAAGAAGAACGAGAGCCCGGATCTCGGAGCGCCGCTGTACAAGAGCTGCAGTGCGGCGGGGCCGCTCCGCGCAGTGGTCAAGCTGAACCGGCGCAACGGCCCGTTCCTCGCCTCGCTCGTGCTCTCGGCATTCGCAATGGGGAGCCCGACGGCGATGAACAAGTACGGCGCCAACCAGGGCACAATCCGGAATGGCGTCTTCTACCCGACGGGAACCTACGCATTCAGTCATCCCACCGGAACGGGGCCGTACATCCTCGAGAAGTGGACGGTCGGCGAGTCCGTGATCCTGAAGCGGAATCCGAAGTACTGGGGGCCGAAGGCGAAGCTCGCCCGGGTCGTCATCCGGCCGATCGGCGACAACACCGCGCGCGTGCAGGCGCTCCAGTCCGGCGAGGTGTTCGCCATGGACCTCCTGCCGCCCCAGCTGGTGGCAACCGTGAAGGGCAACTCGCGGCTGAAGGTGCTGAACCGTCCGTCGTTCAACATCGCGTACGTGACACTGAACTCGGCGAAGAAGCCGACCGACGACGTCCGCGTTCGGCGTGCGGTCGCGTATGGCCTCAACCGCCAGCTCGTCGTGCGCTCGTTCTACGCCGGGCGCGCGCAGGTGGCGCACGAGTTCATGCCGCCGACGCTGTTCGGCTACGCCCCGAACGTGACGAGGTACTCGTTCAACCCGACCAAGGCGAAGCAGCTGCTTCGCGAGGCGGGCTGTGGGCCGCCGTGCAAGGTCGAGTTCTGGTATCCGACGGGCGTCTCACGGCCCTACATGCCGGACCCGAAGGCGAACTTCGAGGCGTTCAAGGCGAGCCTCGAGCAGTCGGGCTTCGAGGTGGAGTCCAAGAGCGCGCCTTGGCGGCCGGACTACGTCAAGCACGTAAACGAAGGCACGGCCGGAAACATGAACCTGATCGGTTGGACCGGTGACTACGCCGATCCGGACAACTTCATCGGGACGTTCTTCCAGGGTTACAACCCGGCGTTCGGCGAGCGAAATGCCAAGCTCGACAACTTGCTGAACCGGGCGGAGCAGGAGGTCAACCTGAAGAAGCGCATCGCGCTCTACCAGGCGGCCAACCGGCTCATCGCCCAGTTCGTGCCGGGCGTCCCGTATGCGCATTCTCTTCCCGCGCTCGGCATGCAGAAGCGCGTGAAGGGGTACTTCACCAGCCCGATCGGGACCGACGACTTCGTCACGGTCTCGCTGGGCGGTCAGTAACCAACGTGAGTTAGCAGCCGACAGGCGATGCTTCGTTACATCGTCCGTCGGCTGCTGCTTCTCGTCCCGATCCTGCTCGGCCTTTCGATCCTGCTCTTCTTCTGGGTGCGCGCGCTGCCGGGCAGCCCGGCCGAGTCGCTGCTCGGTGAACGGGCCACACCCGCGCTCGTCAGGCAGTACAAGGAGCGCTACGGCCTCGACAAGCCGATCTGGCGGCAATACCTCACATACCTGAAGACGACCGCGATCGATCGCGACCTCAGCGTCAGCGTCGCGACGCATCGCCCGGTCACGGACGAGATCCGCCGACGTTTCCCCGCGACCGTCGAGCTCACGCTCGCAGCGATGCTCTTCTCGGTGTTGTTCGGGATCCCGCTTGGATTCCTCGCAGCAAAACGCTATGGCGGTGTGTTCGACCAGGGAAGCCTGATCTTCTCGCTGCTCGGCATCTCGATCCCGATCTTCGTGCTCGCGATCATCCTCAAATACATCTTCGCCGTGCGCCTCGGCTGGCTGCCGAGCGTGGGGAGGATCAACTTGCTGATCTTCGACGCGAAGCACCCGACGGGCTTCTACGTCCTCGACGCGATCATCACGCGGGATTGGTCGACGCTCTGGGATGTGCTCAAGCACCTGATCCTGCCCGCGATCGCGCTTGGCTCGATCCCGCTCGCGATCATCGCGCGCATCACTCGCGCCTCCGTCCTGGACGTGCAGAACGAGGACTACGTGCGCACCGCCCGCGCCAAGGGGATGGCGCCGAGCATCGTCGACCGCCGGCACGTGCTCCGCAACGCGCTCCTGCCGGTGACGACGGTGATCGGCCTGCAGACAGGTCTCCTGCTCTCGGGTGCGATCCTGACCGAGACCGTCTTCGCGTACCCGGGCATGGGATCGTGGCTCCGCGACGCGATCTTCAATCGCGACTACCCGGTCCTGCAGGGCGGGATCCTCTTCCTCGCGACCGTCTTCGTGCTCGTGAACCTCGTCGTCGACGTGCTCTACGCGGTCATCAACCCACGGATCCGGTACTGAGATGAGCGTCGCGGAACTCGAGTCGTTTGAAATTCAGCTCGAGCAGCCGAGCGGCCTCTGGAACGAGGCCTGGTACCGGCTCACGCACAACGTCGGCGCGATCATCGGTGCGGTGCTCGTCGCGATCTTCGTCATCGCCGCCTTGTTCGCGAACTGGATCGCGCCGGCCCATCCGTCGAACGACACCTTCCTGATCGGCGGAATCCTCAAGCCGCAGCCGCCGAGCATGGATCACTGGCTCGGACTCGACATCCAGGGCCGCGACGTCTTCAGCCGGATCGTCTACGGCGCGCGCTTCTCGCTGCTGATCGGGGTGGTCTCGGTCTCGATCGGACTTTCGATCGGGCTCGTGCTCGGCTCGATCGCCGGCTACCTCGGCGGCTACGTCGACTCGGGGATCATGCGCCTGATGGACATCATGCTTGCCGTGCCGGGACTGCTGTTCGCGATCGCGATCGTCGCCATGCTCGGGCCCGGCCTCTGGCAGGTGATGGTCGCCGTCGGCGTCGTCAACATTCCGATCTTCGCGCGGCTACTGCGCGGCTCGGTGCTCGCGCAGCGGGAGAACGACTACGTCCTCGCCGCACGCTCGGTAGGTGTCCCACGCCGAACGATTCTCTTCTCGCACATCCTCCCGAACGCGATGTCGCCCGTCATCGTCGCGGCCACGCTCGCCATGGCGACCGCGATCATCGACGTCGCGGGGCTCGGGTTCCTCGGTCTCGGCCCGCAGGACCCGTCGACGCCGGAATGGGGGACGATGCTCACGGACGTGAACGAGTACCTCGCTGCGGCGCCCTACCTGGCGATCATCCCCGGCCTGGCGATCGTGATCTCCGTGCTGGGCTTCAACCTGATCGGCGACGGACTCCGCGAAGCGCTCGACCCCAAGCTCCGCGGTCGTGGCTGAGCCGCTCCTCAGCGTCGAGGATCTCCGCGTCGAGTTCTGGACGCGTCGAGGCACCGTCCACGCGGTCAACGGGATCTCGTTCGACGTCGCGCCGGGTGAAACGCTCGGGATCGTCGGCGAGTCGGGCTGCGGCAAGAGCGTGACCTCGCTGGCGCTGCTGGGGATCCTGGCGCGCGCGGGCCGCGTGCCATCCGGCACCGCGATCTTCGAGGGTCGCGACCTGCTGAAGCTCTCCGACCGGGAGCTCCGCAGGATCCGCGGCCGTGAGATCGCGATGATCTTCCAGGATCCGATGACGTCGCTGAATCCGGTGCTGACGATCGGACGGCAGATTCGCGAGGCGCTCGAGACCCACTTCGGAATGAGGAAGCGCGAGGCGGAGAAGCGCGCCGCCGAGCTGCTCGACCGGGTCGGGATCCCGAGCGCGGACAAACGGCTTCGCGACTACCCGCACCAGTTCTCGGGCGGCATGCGCCAGCGCGCGATGATCGCGATGGCACTCGCGTGCCAGCCGAAGCTCCTGATCGCAGACGAGCCGACGACTGCGCTCGACGTCACGATCCAGGCGCAGATCCTGAACATCCTGCGCGAGCTCGTGCGCGAGGAGGGCACGGCGCTGATCCTGATCACGCACGACCTCGGGGTCGTCGCGGGCATGTGTGAGCGCGTGAACGTCATGTACGCCGGGTTGTTCATGGAGACCGCGGGAGCGGAGCAGCTCTTCGACTCACCGCGCCATCCGTACACGCTCGGCCTGCTCGAGTCGATCCCACGGCTCGACGCGCCGCGCCGCGAGAAGCTGAAGCCCATCCCCGGCGCGCCGCGCGACATGCTCTCGCCGCCGAGCGCGTGCCCGTTCCAGCCGCGCTGCCGCTTCGAGGTCGAGGCTTCACGCGAGGAGGTGCCGCCGCTCGTCGAGATCGAGCCGGGGCACTTCGTCGCCTGCTTCAATCCGGTGCCGGCCGACGAGTGGGCGCGCGAGCGCGTTGTGAGCGCGTGAGCGCCAACGGTGCGCCGCTCGTCGAGCTCGAAGGGCTGAAGGTCTACTTCGCGATCAAGAGCGGGCTCGTGCTCGACCGGCACGTCGGCGACATCCGTGCGGTCGACGACGTGTCGTTCCAGATCTTTCGCGGCGAGACGCTCGGGCTCGTCGGCGAGTCGGGCTGCGGGAAGTCCACAGTCGGCCGGACGATCCTGCGTCTCTACGAGCCCGTTGACGGCCGGATCGTCTTCGACGGCCAGGACATCACGCACACCGGCGAACGCCAGCTGCGCCCGCTGCGCAGGCGGATGCAGATGGTGTTCCAGGATCCGTACGCCTCGCTCAACCCGCGCCACTCGATCTCGCGCATCGTCGGCGAGCCGATGCGCGCGCACGGCATCGCGCGCGGCCGCGGCGCTGAGCAGCGCGTTCGCGAGCTACTGCAGATCGTCGGCCTGCCGCCCGACGCGGCGTCGCGCTACCCGCACGAGTTTTCCGGCGGCCAGCGCCAGCGCATCGGGGTCGCACGCGCGCTCTCGCTGAATCCCGACTTCATCGTCGCGGACGAGCCCGTGTCGGCGCTCGACGTCTCCATTCAGGCGCAGATCCTCAACCTGCTCGAGTCGCTGCAGAGCGAGTTCGACCTGACATATCTCTTCATCGCGCACGACCTCGCCGTCGTCCGGCACATCTCGGACCGGATCGCCGTCATGTATCTCGGCGTGATCGTCGAGGTCTCCCCCGCGGACGAGCTCTACGTGAACCCGCTCCATCCCCGCGAGGAGATCCCGCCGCTCCGCGAGCTCTTCCCCGGCCACACCGTTGCCTGTCACTGGGCCGAGCAGATCAAGGCGGGGACGCTCAAGCCGCACGAGCGCGAACCGGTCTTCGACCCGGGCCTGCTGCCGCGGCCGGAAGAGCCACCGCCCGTTTAGCCGCGAGACGTTTAACGCATTCGCAACAACCGGACTGCGATCTTTTCGTCTATTAGGATCGAGCCGCCATGCGCCCGCTAGGCGGCGCCTTGTCGAACGAAATGGGGGGAAGAATGAGGTTGACGGAGAGGTGGAGGCGGCTTGCGGGCTTTTGCGCCCTGATCGCCGCCCTGACGTTCGCGGTGGCCGCCTGCGGCGGCGGTGACGACGAAGGAAAGGGTGGGGGCACGACGACGGCGGCCTCGGGTGGCGGAGCGGAGCGCACGTTCCCCGAGTTCAAGATCGCGTTCGACAACGGCATCGACTACCTCGACCCGGGCCTGTCGTACACGGTGCAGGGCTGGTCGGTGCTCTGGATCTCGCAACTCCCGCTGCTCACCTACAAGCACGTCAACGGACCCGACGGCGCGACGATCATCCCGGCCCTGGCTGAAGATCTGCCCGAGATCTCCGAGGACGGCCTGACCTACAAGTTCAAGCTGCGGAAAGGCTGGAAGTACTCGGACGGGACGCCGATCAAGGCGAGCGACTTCAAGTACACGGTCAAGCGCCTGTTCCAGGTCGACTCCCCTGGCGTCGGCTTCTTCACGAACATCAAGGGCGCCGAGACGTTCGCGAAGACCAAGAAGGGCGACATCTCCGGGATCACGACCAACGACCAGACCGGCGACATCACGATCAAGCTGTCCCAGCCGCAGGGCGACTTCCTCAATGTGATCGCGACCGAATTCGGCGCGCTCGTTCCGCCCAGCGTGCCCGCCAAGGACCAGTCGACCAAGGGCATCCCAGCGTCCGGCCCGTACACCATCCAGAAGTACGTTCCGAACCGCACGGTCACCATGGTCCGCAACCCGAACTACCAGGAGCTCGACGGGATTCCGAAGGGGAACCCCGACAAGATCACGCTGAACGTGATCGAGGAGGACTCGGCGGCGCTGCAGTCCGTGATCGACGGGCGGAACGACTACAACTTCCACCCGATCCCGGTCGACCGGCTCGGGGAAGTGCAGAGCAAGTACGCCGACCAGCTGAAGCTCTACACGCCGGCGAACACGTACTACTACTTCATGAACACGCGGCTGAAGCCGTTCGACAAGCTCGAGGTCCGCAAGGCCGTGAACATGGCCGTCGACCGCAACGCGGTGGTGCGCCTTTACGGCGGCCTCGCGGCGCCGACGGAGAACGTGCTCCCGCCGACTTACCCGCAGTACCAGAAGATCACGCTGTACAAGCACGACCTCGCACAGGCCAAGCAGTTGGTGCAGCAGTCTGGCTATGCGGGCATGGAGGTCACGGTTTGGGGCAACTCGCGCGAGACGCTCCAGAAGCCGGCGGAGTACCTGACCGACGTCCTGAAGAAGCTCGGCTTCAACGCGAAGCTGAAGATCATCGACCCGTCGGTGTACTTCACGACGATCGGGAACCAGAGGACGAAGGCGCAGACGGGGATCGCCAACTGGTTCCAGGATTACCCGCATCCGCTCGACTGGTTCGACGTGCTCCTGAACGGCAAGCGCATCACCGAGGAGCACAACAACAACTACTCGAACGCGGACGTAAAGGCGATCAACGCCAAGATCGAGGCGCTGAAGAAGGAGCCCGAGCTTACGGACGACGTCAACTCCCAGTGGGCCCAGGTCGACAAGATGGTGATGCAGAACGCGCTCTGGGCGCCGGTCGTGAACCGCCAGTTCACGGACTTCTTCACGCCGCAGATGGACTTGGCCGACTGCTACGTGAACCACGTCCTCTATCAGTTCGACTACTCGCAGATCTGCAAGAAGAGTTAGCTCGGGGCGCGGAGTGGAAATGAGTTCGAGGGCGCCCGGCCGGGCGCCCTCGAACCCTCGGAATGACGCAGCAAGCCACTGATTTCACTCTCGACACCGCCGCGGAGCTCGCCGAGCTCGAGACCGGGGCGGCGATCCAGGGCCGGAGCCCGTGGTACCTCGCCTGGCGCCGCCTCCGCCGCAACTTCGTCGCACTCGCGGCGCTCGTGCTCTTCGTCCTGATCGTCTTCGCGTGCGCGATGGCCCCGTGGTACGCCGACCATGTCGCCGGCACAGGCCCGAACGAGACGCACCTCACAGACAGGATCAAGAGCGGCGGCAAGACGGTCGACGTGATCTCGCCGGGCGGCACCGAGGCGGACCCGGACCACCCCGGGCAGCTGCGGATCAAGCCGGTCGAAGTGCTCGGCCCACAGCTCTGGCATGCGGGCGGGAAGTACGTGCTCGGCGCGGACCCGACGGGCCGAGACATCGCCGTCCGCGTGCTCTATGGCGGCCGCAACTCGCTCAAGATCGGTCTCGGCTCGGCGCTGATCTGCACCTTCCTCGCGACCGTGCTCGCGCTGCTCGCCGGCTACTACGGCGGCTGGTCGGACTGGCTGATCACGCGCATCTTCGATCTGATCGCGGCTCTGCCGGTAATCCTGCTCGGGATCGCGCTCGGCGCTGCGCTCTCGATCAACGGCTTCCACCACTTCGGGATCAACCTCGAATCCGGGAGCCTCTGGATCCCCACGCTCGTGATCTCGGTGATTCTCGTCGCCTACATCGGGCGGCCGCTGCGCGGGCAGATCCTGTCGCTCCGCGAGAAGGAGTTCATCGAGGCGTCCGTGTCGCAGGGCGCCGGCCCGTTCCGCGTGATGTTCTCGGAGCTGCTACCGAACATCGCCTCCTCGATCCTCGTCTTCTTCACGCTGATCATCGCGAACAACATCCTCGTGGAGGCCGCGCTCTCGTTCCTCGGCGCTGGCGTGCAGCCGCCGAACCCGTCATGGGGGACGCTGATCTCGGAAGGGCAGGAGCGCATCCGGACGGCGCCATGGCTGACGATCGTGCCCGGAACCGCGATCGTCCTGACCGTCGTCGCGCTGAACATCTTCGGCGACGGCCTCCGTGACGCGCTCGACCCACGCGCGAAGGTCAAGATCGGCTGATGGCGGCGTTCATCGTCCGTCGCGCAATCGGCGCCGTGATCGTGCTCTTCTTCGTCAGCGTGATCACGTTCTTGATCTTCATCGTCGTTCCCGGCGGCGATCCGGCCGAGCGGATGGCCGGCAAGAACGCAACGGACGAAAACATCGCGAACATCCGCAAGACGTGGGGCTTCGACCAGCCCGTGTACATGCAGTACGCAAAGATGATGCAGAAGGTCTTCACCGGCGACCTGATCTCCTACTCGACGCAGCAGAACGTGACTCAGGAGATCAAGCGCGGCCTGCCGGCGACGTTCTCGCTCGCGATCGGCGCCGCCATCATCTGGCTCAGCTTCGGCGTCCTCGTGGGGGTGATCTCCGCGGTCACCGCGGGGAGGT
>WNFV01028166.1_pt1 | contig 12249 bp, 12 predicted proteins | sample 5400101 | NCBI WGS metagenome assembly WNFV01 (sample SAMN13153361, study PRJNA577476) | soil metagenome | isolation source: 115 cm soil or saprolite under grassland replicate 1 | place: USA:California | collected 2016-06-15
CGGTGAGCCCCCAACAGACTTCGCTGTAGCCTTTCCACTCTTTCGGGTTGCGCCGGGCGTACTCTCGCTGCACGTACGTGGCGCGGCGGCTATTCTCGAAGTAATCGAGATCGTGTTTGCGCATGAATTCATCCTGAATCTCGCGCAGGTCAAGCCAGATATGAGAGAACTGATGGGTAAAGAGCGGGCCGGCGAACAAATACTCGTAGCCGTAAATTTTCTTCCACTGATACCACGATGCGCGCGCGCGATAACTCTCCGGTGGAATCGGGAAGGTCGGCGAGCCCAGGCCAAGGACATAGAGCAAGAGCGCTTCGTCGGATTGTTTCCAGCGATAACGCAGAAATCCCGTCTTCGGCTTCCAACCGTGCGTCAGAGTCTTAGCTCTGTTCGTCGCCCAATGCCAATCGACGCGGCGGTACAGTTCATCAGCAAGTTTACGAATCTCATCTTCTTCTGCCGTATCACGGTCAAAATAAACAGCCGCTGCCAGCATGCCGGCGATGAGAAATGCCGAGTCAACAGTTGACAGTTCGCTGTCCCACGTCCGTCGTCCAGTCTTCATATCGAGGAAGTGATAATAGAAACCTTTGTAGCCGGTGGCCTCTGGACTCGTGCTCTGTTCGCTGTTGGCAAAGAAGCGCAGTGTCGTTAAGGTCCGCTCGACCGCTGCACGGCGGGAAAGAAAACCACGCTCGACGCCGAGCGGATAAGCCGAAAGCGCCAAACCAGTTGCCGCGATACTGGAGGGAAAATTTTCTTTAGTGCAATCAACAACCAGACCGTTGGCGGGATTGACTTCGTGCAGGAAATATTTGAAGGCATCCGCTTGCAGTCCGTCAAGAAGTTTCCTTCTTCTATTCGACAGTCCGTTCATTGTCGGCATCATGCCAAGCGGAGAGTTCTTTATGCAAGAAGCGCCAGGCCTCGAGTGTCAGAACGGCGAGCGGTAGCCGCCGGCCTGGGTACGCAGTCGTCCCCGACTGCTCTTAGCTTTAGCATGGCGACACATAAGCAGTCGGGACGACTGCGTACCCAGGCCGGTCGCTACCGCTCGCGGTTCTGTAGCTAAAATTGATGTCCGACGATGTCGAAAGTGAACTTCACTTTGTCACGCACGCGAATCAGCCCATGTACCGCCGAAGTCGCTTTCACTTTGAAGTCACTGCGGTCGATGTCGAATTCGCCCTGCGCCCGCAAGTCGTTTCCCGTGACGGTCACCTTGGTCGGAATCGTGATCGGCCGCGTCACTCCGTGCAGCGTCAATTCGCCACCGATTCTAAGATCGTACTGGCCATTACCGATGCTTTTACCGCTCACATTCGTGCTCTTGAAAGTGATGTCGGGATATTGGTCAGGCAGCAGAACGATCTCGCGCAGCTCTTTGTTAATGATTTGCTTTTGCTGATCCGTAAAGACGCTGCTCGTTTCAACCATCGAAGCGGATTTCGCGTCGAGCGCCAGCGATGCGGGCGTAATCGATTCCGGAGTCAATTGCGCTTCCCCGGTAAATTCTCGCACGGCAACCAGATGATCGTGACCTTTGAACCACAGCAAGCCGCCGCTTGACGCGTGCGCAATAAACTTACTCTGCGTGGCATCAAGTCGAAAACGCTCTGTGGCGGGTTCGACATTATCCGCGGTGGCGGCTTCGACACTATCAATGTCAGCAGGCGGTGAAAGCCGTTCGCTGACCGATTGGCTCGCCAGCCGCGGGTTATCGCGACTGACGCTATGACTTATGCCGATAGTCACCAGCACCAGGAGCATCGCGGGCGCCAACAGATTCAGTGCCCAAACGAGTTCCGTTCCCCGAAGGAATCGCTTTCTTAAATTCATGATCTTCATTTGGTAAATCCTGCCGTTTGCTTCCGGTGAATCAAAGAATCAACCGAGTAGCGATTAAGATCGGACAGCCACAGCAGCACGAAATTCACCAAAGCGTACTGCAGATTGTGCGCGACCGTCGGCGCATCGCCGAGTATCACGGTGCCGAAGGTCAGTCCGATTATCAATAACCCGAAGAGAACCAACCCCACGCGGGTGAACAAACCCAACAAGATGAGGAGACCCGCCGTCACCTCGCACAACGGGATCGCGTAAGCAAAGGGCATTACCATTAGCGCCGGCAGCTTTCCGGCAAAATGTTGATTCATTCCGCCCACGAAATTATTGAGGCCGGTCATGAATTTTCCAATGCCGAAAAATAGGAGTACGATTCCTAAACTCACGCGCAAAAGCGCGTAAGCTGTTTCACGATGAAGCATTCAGCACCTGCTTTCTTAGGGCGTGCGAATGTCCTTTAATGCTTTCTCCACTTGTCATGACTTCGCTTCTCAACTTGAAAATTAAACGCCCAGCCTTTAGGCCGTTTGGAATTGGTTGGCGGATCCAAAGGCGATCGTGCCGACTCTTCCTCTTGTGGTATTGATTACGCCGCTTTGCGCTTCCCGGCCAGGCTCTTCTTCAATACCTCGACCAGGTCAATAACCTCCGCACCTTTGCTTTCCGGCTCTTCAACTTCGACCACGTCCTTATGCTCCGAGCGCTTCTTCTCAATCAGCTTGAGAAGTTTCGCGGTTTTTTCATCCTTCAATTCGCTGATTGGCAGTTGCTTCTGCGAATGTTTGGAAATGACGCGCTCGAACTTCTTCACACTGGCAGCCGATGTCTTTTTCCTTTCGGGGAGACCAATCTCTTTCGGAGATCGCAGCTCGTCGGGAAAGCGCATCGTCTCGGCGCGGAGAATGCCATTCTCCGGAAAGATCGTCACCAAATATTCCTTGCCGCGCATGACAAACGTCGCGATGCCGGCGAGGCCGCTTTTGGCCATCGTCTCAGACAACAAGCGATAAGCTTTTTCCGATCCTTTCGATGGCGCCAGAAAATACGACCGATCGAAATAGAGCGGTGGAATCGATTCCAGATCGACGAAACGGCGCAAATCGATGTCGCGGCTTTGTTCCGGCGCCAGTCGTTCGAGTTCTTCATCCGTGATGACCACGTATTTGTCCTTTTCGATTTCATAACCGCGAACAATTTCGTCGTCGTCAAGATCGTGTCCGGTCTTTTGTGAGTAATAGCGGCGCGCGAGCGGTTGGCCGGCAGGTCCAAGCATGCGCAAGGGCACGCGACTACTGCGATTGCCGGGATAGAGATCGACCGGAACGCTGACCAAGCCAAACGTCAACGTGCCGGACCAGAATGGGCGCGCGCCCTTGCCGGTTTCGTCGGATTGCTTGTTCTTTCTCTTTGCCATTTAGTTAGCGTCTTCCCGGAGTTGATGAATTTCTCAATGTACCTCTGTGAAGTCTCCGTGTCTCTGTGGTAAAAGAAGTCGATGAGCATTCACCACAGAGACACAAAGATCGCACAGAGGCTCACAGAGAAAGACCTCGCGCATCACTTGTGAACTCTTTAATCACGCCGCCCTCTTCTCCTTCTTCAAAGACTCAATACTCTTCGACAAGACCTTTTCGAGATCCGCGGGCTTCCGTTTCGTTTTTACCAGCCGCAATTTTGGCCGATGGCCCTTCGCTTTCTTCTCGATGAATTCGATTACCCGCTCGCGATATTCATCTTTGTAATCCTTCGGATCGAATTCGTCCTTGAGCATCTCGACCAGTTGCTCGGCCATTTTCAGTTCCTTCTTGTCGGGAACTCGGCCGCTTGGGTGCGGCAAATCCTTGGCGGACAGAACTTCTTCCGCGTTACGCAGCGTAAACAACACGAGATGACCGTCTTCCGCCCGCAACGCTCCGACGTAAGGCTGTTTGCGCATCACCCAACGCGCAATCCCTTCCTTCTCTTGCTTCTGCAACCCTTCGGCCAACGCAAAATACTGAGACTCGTCGGCGTCGGGACCAAGGTAATACGGCCGATCGTAGTATTCGGGAGCGATCTCGTCGGGTGATACGAAACGCGTAATCTCAATTTCGCGTGATGCCTTCGGCTCCAGCGTTTCCAACTCTTCGTCATCGAGAATCACGAAAGTTCCCGGCTCGACTTCAAAGCCTTTTTGAATCTCTTCGCTGGGCACTTCCTCGCCCGTCTCGGCGTCAACCATGTGTTGCTTTACGGGAGTCTTGGATTTCTCTTCAAGAAGGTGAAAACGTACGGTCTTGTCCTGCATGCCCGAATATAACTTCACCCGGATCTTGGACGAGTCCACCTTCAGTTCAGCTTTCCAAATCGCGCGCGCCGCCATCTTCACTGCTCGCTTTCACCCACTGACAAAATACAATCGGGACAAGAAACCCCCGCTTCTGTTCGCGTAACGCAACTTGAGCAAACCGGTCCGTCGCACGCCCCACAACGATATTCCGTCTGATAAAGGTACGTGTGACTGCATGCCGGACAGATTTCCGTCCCCGCCTCCAGCCACCACGGCAGTTCCGGTTTCGAACCGCGCATAGTCTTTGACAATGCCATTTCGGGCTCTCTCTCAAAGACGAAGCATAAAGCGCTCAATCACGAGGAGCCCTTAGCAACTTCATGCTGGCAACCGCAATGCCAACAGCGGCCGTCGACGTGTAGCAACGATGAAAGTGGAGGGAAGGCGGGTGTTTAGAGTACCGACTTCAGTCGGGTTTTTCGCCGCGGAAAAAGCCCAAGTAAAGCCCAACTAAAGTTGGTACTCTAAACGCCTGCAAGTGGAGTTTCTCTGTGGTTCTTTGGTTACTCTAGCGGAATTAATCCAAAGAGGATTCGGGACGATCGATGGAGTGAGCGGAAAGAAGTTCAACATCTCATCCTAAAATCTCACCGTGTAATTCAGACGCAGGTTGCGACCAATCTCCGGCGCGATTCCTTTGATGAAGGACAAGTGGTTGCGATACAACTTGTCGCCCAGATTATAAGCGTTGATGGAGATTATGTGCGCCGCTCGCTTGGTCACGAAGGCGTATGAAGCATTGAGACTGAAGACGCCGTATCCGGCCGTCGGAGTTTCATGATCGAAGACGCGAACCTGACGATTCGCCATAACCAATTCGGGCCGAAGACTGAACGCCTTGTAACGCCAGTCTAGTCCGACGTTTCCGTGAAGCGGTGGCATGCGCGGCAGTGGTTTGTTCTGTGCAGTAAGTTCCGCGCGTACATAATCCACTTTGCCATTGAGCCAAAGATTGCGCAGCACAAAGTTGCGGATGTGGTAATAGTAAACGCTCGTTTCGAACCTCATGCGCGCGGTGTTGTGTCGCAGTGACAGGTCGACGCCATCGCCCTGCTCGGCATTCAAATTCGGATTACCAATATCGAAAACCAGAATGCCTGGATGTGGTCCATTGTTGTAAAGCTCTTCAAGTGCGGGCGCCCGAAACGAATGCTGATAGTTAGCGACAAACGATCCTCCGGTCCACAACCTGACGCGCGCGCCGGCGCTGCCTGAGAATCCGACAAAGTTGCGCCGGCGGAAATTGCCTTCGGGATCGTAAGCGTCCTGCTCGACGCGGCCGCCGAATTGAAAGCCAACCCGTTCCAGATCGACTCGCTCTAGCGCGTATGCTGCAAACGAATGCTGTTTTGTATGTGGCGCCGGCGCTTCCTCGCCGACTGATTTATAGTTCCGAGTAAATCCTGAAAAGCCAAACGTGCCGTAAAATTTTCCTTGCCGGCGATGGTTTAGGTTCGCCCGATAATTGAAATTCTTATTCGTTGCGATTGAATCAATCTCCGTGACGTTTTCGTCCGATTCGAATTCAAACTCGCGATTTCGATAATCGTTGTAACTCAGTGCGAACTCGCCACTCTCGATAAAGCCGCCCAGTTCGCGCAGGCCGCCCTTAACTTCAAAGCTGTGACGACGTGCTCTTAAGAACTCGAAATCAATTTCATCCGGCGCGGCCGGAATGCCATATCGCCGGCGATCGTATCCATAAGTAAACGACAGCCAGCCTTTGCGCGGAAACCAGCCTGCGCCGCCACTGAAGTTTTCATTCCGCGCGTAAGAGTTCAGAACCTTGCCGAGCGGCGTTCGATATTCGTTTGCTTTTTGCGCTCCCACGGTGGCGAAGAACATGAAGTCGCTCACGCCGTATTTCACACCGCCACTGCCACCTGCTTGCCAGTTGTTTGTGCTGCCGAAGGTGGTTAAGTAACCCGATAACCCTCTTTGAAACACGTCATTCGTCGAGATGCCGTTCACCACGCCGCCGATGGCATTGCTGCCGTACAGCAGAGTCGCGGGACCTTTCACGATCTCCACGCGGTCGAGCGAAAGCACATCAATTGGTTCAACCTCGTCTCCGGACTGCGAGGCGATTCCGCCTAGACGTAAACCGTCTTGCAGCACCAGCACGCGGTCGCCATCGAACCCGCGAATGATCGGACGACCCGAACCAGGTCCGAAACTCCGTTTGGCAATGCCAAGCTGGCCTTCAAGGGCTTCACCGATAGACACCGGATTCTTTTGCGCGACTTCCAACGCACCGACGGAATTGACCGATTGATAAGCAGCGTTAACCGATTCAGCAGAGCCACTCGCCGTTACGATCACTTCTTCGCGCACCGGCGCCAGAGACAATTGAAAATTGATAATCTGATCCCCGCCCTTTGATTCGATTCGCTTAACTACATCCGGCACGCGATCGAGATGAGCAACGATTTGATATTTACCAGCAGGCACATTCCCAAACTCAAACGCACCGTTTTCATCCGTCAAGACTGACCTCTGTAACTCAGCGATCGTCACCACAGCATTCCGCACTGCCGTTCCGGAAGGCTCAAGACTCACCGCGCCCCGAAGCGTTCCGTCCTGGAAAACGCCAGGAGTGGCGCCCCCGGGTTCACGCGGCGCGCTGTCCGCTAGCGCGTTTGGGGCATCGGATGCCCCGCTTGAGGCGGTTGTAAGTCGCGGACGTGGGGCTTGCGCTCCATCGGAAGCTGGTAAAACGAAAAAGCAAAGACAACAGACCGTCAGATTGAATCGTGTTCTTCTCGACATTGTTCACGCCCCCCTGCGAAGTTCAGACATCATCGTAGGATCTAGTTTTCGGAATCGATTAGAGCGCCCCAAGGAAACGAGCCTTCTAATATTACAGTCTGGAAATCGCACCGCTTCTCTTGCGCAGAAATTGAAAACCGTTTTCATTTTCAGCATAAGAGATTCTTCTGTCAATGGTCTGAAGCCGGATTCTTGGGTTGGATTGTGATCTGCGTCACAACTTTTGCTGTTTGTTAATAATTCTGCGGAGGTTGCCCGCAGAAATCCCCTTTGCGTCTTCGCGAATCTTGTCGGGTGCTTTGCGTGAAGGGTTCCGTGGTCAGCTCCGCGAAGCCGTCAAGCCGCTAGTAAGAGTCGCCGACCTCCGCCTCGTTTTGAGGACGATAGCTTCTAGGCCGGAGGTGGTAGAATCAACCTCAACAGATATGCCTGTAAAATCAAAGAAAGCGGCGCTCAAGCACACGCCCGAGCGGGCAAGCCCGAGCCTTTCTCAGGAGGAGTTTCTTGCGCTGAAGAAACCCAAGGGCAATGTCATTCTGGAAATAGACCGCGAGCAGGTGTCGCTCACCAACATTGATCGAATCTATTGGCCTGACGAGAAGATCGCCAAATTCGATCTGCTCTGTTATTACATCAGGATCGCTTCGCATATTCTTCCGTTCCTCAAAGAGCGGCCGGCGATTCTGCAACGTTATCCGCGCGGCATTAAAGCTCCGATGTTCTTTCAGCAAGATTTGGAGAGCGCGCCCGCCTTCATCAAAACCGTGCAGCTAACGAATCAGGAGGGTCGCGAGTTGAACTATGCGGTTTATACAACTGTCGGTTCGCTCCTGCATTTTGTGAATCTGGGAACTATCGAACAACATCCCTGGCACTCGACCATCAAGCATCTCGACAGTCCGGATTACCTGATGCTCGATCTCGATCCCAAAGAAGCTCCATGGAAAAATGTTCTCGAGGTAGCGTTGGTCTGCAAGGAAGTTCTCGATGAGATTGGCTTGCCGGCATTTCCCAAGACCTCAGGTTCGTCTGGCATTCACATCCATCTGCCTCTGAAACCGAAAACCGATTACGGAACAGTTGCGGCTGTGGCCGAAGCCCTCGCGAGCGAAGTCGCCCAGCGCGCTCCGAAAATCGCTACCACACAACGCTCGCTCGCCAAGCGTCAAAAGCAGCAGGTCTACGTGGACGCAATGCAGAATGCGCGGGGCAAGAGCATCGCCGCCGTCTTCAGCGCGCGCGCCAAGCCGGGCGCAACTGTTTCGATGCCGCTGACCTGGAAGCAAATCGAGAAGGGCGTAAAGATTTCGGATTTCACGATTAAGAATGTGCCCGCATTGATGAAGAAAAGCGGGCAGGCATGGGCGAAATTCTTTGAGAGCCGGCAGGAACTAAAGTTAAAGGTTTAGAAGTATCGATAATGTCCAGTAATCTTCCACGCAAACAAAACGTCGTCCATGCGCGTTCCGGCGCCGATGTTATGCACGATCAAGTAACGCTGCGAAGGCTTGTACCAGACATTGACGACCATCCCAATGTGTTCACTGCCAACCCCGAGGTCCCACGTGACAATGTCTCCCGACAGAAATGTTTTACTGTCACCTCCAGTCGAAAGAGATTTCCCCTGACGAGAAAAATAGGTCATGAGGTTGGGCACGCGTCGATGATCGATATTCGCGTCGGGCCCGTTCAATCCCCAACGCGTGGGATACGCTGAAAAATTCTTCTTCATGTCCTCGTGCACGTCTTTCTGCAAATCGATTCCGGCTTTGCGAAACGAGCGCACGATGACGTCGGAACAAACGCCGGTTTCAATCGGCACATCGCCGTTGGGATAATCGATCTTCTGATATGAAGCATCGTAACTGGCGGTCTTGCCAACTTGATCGATTGCGGCGTCGATGATGACCTTGAGATTCGGCGAGCTGTCAGCCGGCAGCGAAATAGTCTCAGTCAGTTGCTCGGGAGGCTTTAACGGCTTGAGAGTTTTGGCGGCCGGGCGCTGACATGCGGCGCCGATCAAGAGAGTTGAGGCCAGCAAAATCGCAACCAATGGATATCGTTTCATATGGAATATTCGGTTCAGGAGCCACCACAGATCTCGTTTATTAGCCAGCATGTAATTTTGTTTAGACGCCAGACTCGTGCGGCCAGTTCCCGTGACTCCCCATGTGCGGTCTCGAAACTAGGATACGCTTTCTGAATTGGTCGGACCCACCGAAAGTCATCTTTCCGTAAGCCATTGTCGTATATCGTCTCGCATTGCCTGAATGATTTCGTGGCCGGCATCGTAGCAGTAAACTTCGTTCGTCTCCCAATCTCCTGGCAAGCCGCCGCAAATGCCTATCACGCCTCGCAAGATGTCCGGATGGGTGAAGGCGAAGCGATAGTTCAAAGCACACGATTGCGAAAAGCCGAGCAAAAAAACTCGCTTCGGATTGGCGACGCCTTCGTCTTTCAACGAATCGATCACTTCCAGCAAGGCGCGTTGATGAATCGCGATCGATTCTTCAGGCCGAAAGTTTGTCAGCCAGCCAAAACCAAATCGCAGCGGCCCGCCCGCTTCCTTCGCTTCTTTCAAATGTTGATAAGGGCCTTGCAGCGATACGATGGCAAAATCCTTCGGGGCGATGTTCTGAGCTTCACGCATCATCTGACGTTTGCTCGCGCCGTAGCCATGGAGCGCAATTAAGAGCGGAGCCGGCGTCGGTTGCGGACGATGAACATCGTAATAGAGTTTGATTTCAGCCGTGAGCGTATGTTCAACCGTGGGCGTTTGTGGCGTGACGTGATCTTCCATCATTGACAGGCTTATAACACGCGGAGTTACAGAACCGCGAGCGGTAGCGACCGGCCTGGGTACGCAGTCGTCCCGACTGCTTAGCCTCAGCACGGCGCACGCATCAGCAGTCGGGACGACTGCGTACCCAGGCCGGTTGCTTTGCATTCAGATTCAATGGCAGTTACGATGCTGCATCGCGCAATTGCGGACTCTGATCACCTAAAGCGAGGTTAACAGGATGAAATTTCCGGGCGGGCTCAACATTCAAGCAATGATGAAACAGGCGCAGCAGATGCAGGAGAAAATGGCGCGCGAAATGGAAGAGCTGCGCGTTGACGCTTCGGCCGGCGGTGGCGTGGTGAATGTCACCATGAAAGGAAATCATGAAATAATCGCCCTCAAAATAGATCCCGAAATCGTCAAAGAAAACGACGTCGAGATGCTTCAGGATATGATCGTTGCCGCAGTCAACGAAGCTAACCGCAAGTGCGACGAAGCAATGAAGGGTAAGCTGGGCTCGATGCTGCCTCCCGGTCTCGGAAACCTTTTCTAAAACGCCGCCTTCATCTGTTCTTTGTACTTGGTGCTTTGTACTTTGATCAGTCACCGAAGATGCCGCTCGAGCCAGACACGCAACTCTTGTCACACGTCAAAGCACTAAGTACAAAGCTCAAAGCACAAAAAGAATCATGCTCGACTACGCAGAGCCAGTCACCAAACTGATCGATGAATTCAAACGCCTGCCGAGCATTGGGCAAAAGTCTGCGCAGCGACTGGCGTTTCACATTCTGCGCGCGCCGGCAGCGGATGTCGAAAGGCTGGTCGAAGCGCTGCATGAAGTGAAGCAGCGTATTACGGAATGCACGATCTGCAACAATCTAACCGACGTCAACCCCTGTCGATACTGCTCGATCGCTTCGCGCGATCGTTCGTTGATTTGCGTGGTCGAACAACCTTACGATCTGGTCGCCGTTGAAAAGACGCGCAGCTACAAAGGTCTCTATCACGTGTTGCACGGCGCCTTGTCGCCTATTCGCGGCATTCGTCCCAGCGATTTGCGTTTGGATAATTTGCTCGTGCGTTTGAAACCCGAGAACAACGACGGCGTCGAGGTGCGTGAAATCATTCTCGCGACCAATCCCAACACCGAAGGCGAAGCGACCGCCAACTACATCAGTCGTTTATTGAAACCTCTGGGCCCGCGCGTGACGCGTCTGGCGATGGGCATGCCGGTAGGAAGCGATCTGGAGTACGTTGATGAAGTAACTATGGATAAAGCATTAGCCAATCGTCATGAAATGTGAAAGGACAGGAAGTGTAGATGACGATCCCCTTCGTCGCACTGAAAAAGCTCTTCGCGCTCTCAGGAAACACTTGCGCGTTTCCCCGTTGTCGCCTCCCAATCTATGACACCGACGAGGACGTCATCACGGGTCAGATCTGCCACATCAAAGGAAGAAGTCCGAACGGTCCGCGGCACGACGCCGCGCAGACGCAGAGCGAGCGGGATGGCTACCCGAACCTCATACTCATGTGCTCGACGCATAACACAATCGTAGATAGCAATGAGGTTAAGTACACTGTCGAAGTTCTCACTGATTACAAGCGCAAGCATGAGGCCCGTTATCAGAACGCAGTTGTACCACCAGCACTGCTGGAGCGGTTTCTTAATCGGTTCCGCTCACTCCTGCCTTCCGCACCACCGTGGGTTGTCAGGCTCGGCGTTGTGTTCATTAGGCCCGATGAAACGGGTGCGGACGAGTACGGTCTGCATGTGTCGCTTACAAACGAAAGCACCTCCGCGGTCGACAACGCTCGTCTTTACGTTATGTTTTCCCGCGGGTACAGGGTCGCGCCGTTCAAGAGTTCCCTAAGCTCGGTCGGATCAGTGAACGGTCAAGTCGGCGTGCTTTTACAACCACCCTCATTTCTTCCGGGCGAGAGCGTTGGGCTTCGCCTACTCTTCTATCCTCCGACGAGAAGACCACGAGATCTTCACCGGCATAAACTACAGGTCGAGTTGCGCTCAGGAAGAACGCTGATACACAGAGCCCGATATTCACTTGAAGTTCTTCTTGAGGGCCTTAGCGCTGCGGCTGAAGTCTAACTTCGTGAGGCCAAATGTACGCAAATCAAATCCGCTTTGACATTCTCAACAAACTCTCATAATTTTGATATCTGAAAGGAACGACAATGCCTCTGATAAAACCGATCTCAGATTTAAGGAACAAGGCCAACAGGATCTCTCAGCTTGCCCACGAATCAAACGAGCCGATTTTCATTACCAAGAATGGAGAGGGCGACCTGGTGGTGATGTCGTTAAGCCACTATAGCCAGATTCAGTTGAAGTTGGACTTGTTCAGTAAGCTTGCCGTAGCTCAGAGTCAACGTGCTGCCGGATCGAGAGGCCGCACCTTGAATGATGTGGTGAAGGACATTCGGAAGAAAATTCGTGAGTCGGCCTAGATACTCCGTCCGGCTTCTTCCAGCGGCCGAAGACGATCTAACGGAGATCATTCTCTTC
>WNFV01014881.1_pt1 | contig 12248 bp, 9 predicted proteins | sample 5400101 | NCBI WGS metagenome assembly WNFV01 (sample SAMN13153361, study PRJNA577476) | soil metagenome | isolation source: 115 cm soil or saprolite under grassland replicate 1 | place: USA:California | collected 2016-06-15
TTCACGAACGGCGGCGCGTCCGGCCAGCGCAGCGGATATACCTGCCGGCTGTTCAGCACTGATGTGCGATCCTATACCGATTCATTCAGCCATAGACCGAACCGCAAAGCTTGCCCTGAGCGAAGCGAATTGGAACACAAAGGGCGCGGCGATGGTGGATGCCGTCGCGCTCACCGCCACGCCCGATTCCGGTTTGACCTATGTAGGCCAGACTTCGAGCGTCAGTCCGAGTGTGAGCGGCAACACGATCACATGGCACATACCGCGGCTCGGCTACCTCGACGACGACCTGTTCGCGCTCCAGGTGCGCGCGCTATCCAGTCACGCTGACGGTCGCGGCGGCGGGAGCGCCGGCAACCATGCTGCGAATCGAGGTGATGATCGCTCACCAGCGCTACCTGCCGGTCGTGTTACGATACCGCATCGTTGTCAGCGGATTAGCGGAGCAGATTGAGCAGATTCAACCGTCCCAAATCCACTCAATCTATTTCTATAATCTGTTGCGGCTCTTGACATTGAGGCGTGCTGTGCTAGAGTCTATATCATCACGTTACTGACGAATGTCGATCCGAACCCGAACATATCATGGACGGGCGTTATCTAGTCTACACATTGCTGCTGTTCGCCGCGACCATGATCGCCGTGACGTTGGCGGCCTATGCCTGGCGGCGCCGCGCCGTATCGGGCGCGCTGGCATTCGTCTGGCTCACGCTCGCGATCGCCGAGTGGGTGCTGACCTACGCGCTTGAGCTGGAATCCGGCGATCTCTCGTCCAAATTGTTGTGGGCCAAGCTCCAGTACCTCGGCATCGTCAACGCGCCGGTGGCCTGGTTCGCCTTCACCGCACAGTACACCGGCCGGGAGACCTGGCTGACGCCCCGTCGCCTGGCGCTGCTGCTGGTTATTCCCACGGTCACGCTGCTGCTCGTGCTGACGAATGAAGCGCACGGGCTGATCTGGAGCGCGGTGCGCCTGACCGAGGCGCGCGCGCTCGACCTCATGCACGGCCCCTGGTTCTGGGCGCATACCGCCTTCTCCTACATGCTGATGTTCCTGGGCACCTTCATGCTCGTGCGCGCCGGCTTGCGCGCGGGCAGCTTCTATCGTTGGCAGGCCGGCGCGCTGCTGCTGAGCGCGCTGACACCCTGGATCGGCAACGCGCTGTATGTGTTTCGCCTCGATCCGTTCTACCCGATCGATCTGACCCCTTTCGCCTTCGCCCTGAGCACGCTGATCCTCGGCTGGTGCCTGTTCCGCTTCCGCCTGCTCGACATCCTGCCGGTCGCGCATAATACGATCATCGAAGGGATGCGCGACGGCATGATCGTCCTGGACGCGCGCAACCGCGTGGTCGACCTGAACCCGGCCGCCGCGCGGCTGACTGCGCTGCCCGCCCGGTCGGCGCTTGGGCGCCCGATCGCGCAGGTGCTGGCCGACCAGCCCGCCCTGGTCGCGTTGTGCGCGGGCGATACCGAAGCGCGCCTGGAACTCCGGTTCGGTGAGCGCGATGCGCAGCGCGACTACGAGACGCATGTCTCGCCCCTGAGCGACCGCCGCGGTCGGCTCACCGGCCGGCTGCTCACACTGCGCGATATCACCGAGCGCAGAAAGGCCGAGGAGACCCATCGTTTCCTCGCCGATGCCAGTACATTGCTGGCCTCATCGCTGGATTACGAGATCACGCTCGCGACCGTCGCCCGCCTCGCGGTGCCACACTTCGCCGACTGGTGCATGGCGCATATGATCGAGGCCGATCAGTCGATCCGCCGCGTCGCGATGACCTTCGCCGATCGGTCGAAGCAGGAGCTGGCGAACGAGCTACGCCGGAACTACCTGCTCGGCCCGGATGCGCCGCATAGCTACCCAAAAGTACTCCGCACCGGCCAGTCCGAACTCGTTCCTGAAATTTCCGACGAAGGGCTGGTCGCGATCGCAAGCGACGCACGGCACCTGGAACTATTGCGCGCGCTCGGCTTGCGGTCGAGTATGAGTGTGCCGCTGATCGCCCGCGGCCGGACGCTCGGCACGCTCACGTTTGGGACGACCGAGTCCGGCCGGCGCTTCGATGAGGATGACCTGGCGCTGGCCGAGGAGCTGGCGCGCCGCGCCGCGCTGGCAGTCGACAACGCGCGGCTCTACCGCGAGGCCAGCCGCCGTCTCTCCGAGCTGACGGCGGTGCAGCAGATCGCGCGGGCGATCAACTCGACGTTGCAGCTCGACATGCTCTTCCGCACCGTCGTCACCGAGATCAGCGCGACGTTCGGCTACCAGCTGGTCAGCATCTACCTGCGCGAGGCCGATGGGCTGGCGCTCCAGGCGCACATCGGCCTCGACCGGGCACTGCAATTCATCCGGCTCGATCAGGGCATAAGCGGTCGCGTCGCGTGCAGCGGGCAGGCCGAGTTCGTACGCGATGTCGCCGCCGACCCAGATTACGTCGTCGTGACGCCCGGCGTCCGCCAGATGATCGTCATTCCGCTCAAGACCGGCGACGAGCAGATCCTCGGCACGCTGCTGGTCGAGTCGACCGGCGCGCCGGAGCTGACCGACGACGACTTCGCACTCTTGAAGCTGCTGGCCGACCAGATCAGCGTCGCGGTGGCGAACGCGCGTCTGTTCACCGAGCGCGAGCTGGCCGATGAGCAGTTGCGCCGCCAGAACGAGGAGCTGACCGCCCTGCACGAGACGACGCTGGGGCTGATCGACCGGCTCGATGTCAACAGCCTGCTCGAAGCGATCGTCGCGCGGGCCGGCGCGCTGCTGGGCACGGCGCACGGCTATCTTTGCCTGGTCGAGCCGAACGGGATCGAGTTGGCGGTGCGGGTCGCGGTGGGCATCTTCGGGCCCAATATCGGCTACCGAATGAAGCGCGGCGAGGGCCTGGCCGGGCGCGTCTGGAAGACTGGCGAAGCGCTGGCGGTGAATAACTATAGCACCTGGGAGCATCGCCGGCGGGACCTCGACGGGCTGGCGCTGCGGGCGATCGCCAGCGTCCCGATCCGCGCAGGCGCCGAGCTCATCGGCGTGCTTGGCCTGGCGTACCTCGAACAGAATCGTACGTTCGGCGAAACCGAGTTCGCCCTGCTCAACCGCTTCGGCCAGCTCGCCTCGCTGACGCTCGAAAACGCCCGCCTGTACAGCGCTGCGCAACAGGAGATCGACGAAAGGCGGCGAACGGAAGCGGCGCTGCGCGAGGTCGAAGCCGATCTGCGCCGGGCCAAGGAGACCGCCGAGGAGGCGACCCAGGCCAAATCCCAGTTTCTGGCGCATATGAGTCACGAGATCCGCACGCCGCTGAGCGGCGTGATCGGCATGACCGGCCTCCTGCTGCAGACCGATCTGGACGCCGAGCAGCGCGAGTTCGCCGAAACGATCGGCGCCAGCGGGAACGCCTTGCTCGCGGTCATCAACGATATTCTGGATTTTTCGAAGATCGAGTCGGGCAAGCTGGAGCTGGCGCATGAACCGTTCGATCTGTGGGCCTGCCTTGAGAGCGCGCTCGATCTCGTAGCACTCCAGGCGGCTCACAAGCAGCTCGATCTCGTCTACGGCATCGATCCGCGAACGCCGAACGTGCTGCTGGGCGACCGCGACCGGCTGCGCCAGATCCTGGTCAATCTGCTCGGCAACGCGATCAAGTTCACCGATGCCGGCGATATTTTTGTATCAGTCAGCAGTCAGGAGTTAGCGGACGAGGGTCAACTGTCACCAACTGATAATCAGCAGTCCGCGTTCTACAATCTGCAATTCTCTGTTCGCGATACCGGGATCGGCATTCCACAGGATAGTCGCGACCGGATGTTCCAGTCGTTTAGCCAGCTCGACAGCGGCACGACCCGCGCCTACGGCGGCACCGGCCTTGGTCTGGCGATCAGCAAGCGCCTCAGCGAGCTGATGGGCGGAACGATGTGGTTCGAGAGCGAGGTCGGCTACGGCTCGACCTTCTACTTCACAATTATGGCTGAGGCCGACCCACGCCCCGCCGATCTGGACTGGCGCAGCCGCGCGCCGCAGCTGGCCGGCAAGCGCATCCTGATCGTCGACGCGAACATGAACAGCCGCCGAACCCTGTGTATGCACGCCCGCTCCTGGGGGATGCTGCCGCGTGAGGCCCCCTCCGGTCATAAGGCGATCGAGTGGATCAGGCGCGGCGAGCCCTTCGAAGTCGCCGTTTTCGACCTGCGCATCCCCGATATCGATGGCCTGACGCTGGCTGCCGAGGCGCGCATCTATGCGCCGGAACTCGCGCTGATCTTGCTCGTGCCGCTTGGCCAGCGCAATGAAGGAATCAAGGCGGCCGAGCGCAACTTCCAGGCCGTTCTCAACAAACCACTCAAGCTATCCCAGTTTTATGCTGCGCTGGCGAATATCTTTGCTGTGCAGCCCGATGCGGCCGGTCGGGCGGCCACCGAGGCGCGATATGCCCCCGAGTCGGCGAGCGCTCAGCTGCGGATTCTGCTGGCCGAAGATGACGCCGTGAGCCAGAGGCTCGCCCTGCATCTGCTCGAACTGCTCGGCCACCAAGTTGACCTGGTGGGCAATGGCCGCGCGGCGCTGGAGGCTGTCGAACGACAGGTATATGATGTCGCGCTGCTGGACGTGCAGATGCCCGAAGTCGATGGGCTCGAGGTAGCTCGCGCGATTCGCAGCGGGATGAAGGATGGCCGGCGCCCCTATCTGATCGCCGTCACGGCCAATGCCGCGCAGGGCGACCGCGAGCAGTGCCTCGAAGCCGGCATGGACGACTACATCAGCAAGCCATTGTCGCACGATGTGCTGCGCGAGGCGTTGGCGCGAAGCCGCGCGCACTCGCGCCAGGGGGCCGAGCCGCTCGCCCGCTACGAGGATGCCACACCACTACTGAGTAGGGCCCTCGGGCTTCGCGCTCCAGCGGATGATACCGATTCGTTCGTTCCGGCACCAGTTGATGCTGAAGCGCTCGAACAGTTCTGCGCGACGGTCGGCGATAGTGGACCGTATATCCTGGGTGAAATCATCGCCACCTACCTGGATGATACGCCTCGGCTGCTACAGACCATGCATAGCGCCGCCGCGAACGGCGATACCGACACACTCAGGCAGGCCGCCCACCGGCTGAAATCGAGCAGCGCGGTCGTCGCGGCGACGGCGCTCTCGGATATGTGCGCCACGCTGGAGCGGCGCATTTCCGACGGCGAGCAGGCTGACTGGCGGGATGCGACGCGGCTGATCGAGGCCGAGTATACACGCGTCAAACCCGCGCTCGAAGCAATAAACGTGAGCTGAGTGCTGAGTGCCAGCCTGCGACTTGTGATCGGCCCCCTATCCCCCGTCACGACCCGGTCGAAGTGTACTTCGATACGCCAAGCCGCCAGAACGCCAGCGCGGCGCTGAAGAACAGCCCGGCCGCCAGCGGTGCGAGCCAGGCCAGCCATGCCGGCAGGCCGTACGGGTCGGAGCGCCCCAGCAGCAGCAGCGCAGCCGGGTAGTTCGCGAACCCGAGCGGGATCAGGTAGAGAAATACGCCACGCATCCAGCGATTGTAGATGCTCAGGGGATAGCTCGTTAGCTCCTCGCCCCCAAAAGTGAAGGCGTTGATCACTTCGGGGGTCTTGATCGTCCAGAAGCAGATTGTTGCGCCGATTACCAGCAGCCCGACGTAGATCGTCGCCCCGGACAGGATCGTGAGCGGCATCAGCAGCAGCTTCGCCGGCGTCCAGGCGATCGGCAGCCGCACGCAGGCGTAGGCCAACGCGGCGCCGCCCTGGAGCGTGCGCCCCATCCGCATGAGCTGGAATTCCGAGGCCAGCACCTGGAAGAAGCTGCCCAGCGGCCGCGTCAGGAGGCTGTCGAAAGTGCCCTGCTGCATCATCCGCTCGAAGGGCGCGTCGAAGCCACGCGCGACCATCTCGGCTAGCCCGAAGGCGACCGCCGTCAGCCCATAGAGCAGCGCGACCTCGGCGATCGTCCAGCCGGCGATCGTCTGGAAGCGCGCGAGCATGATCGCGATCAGCACGAACTCCAGCGTCGTAACGATCGCGAACCCCAGCAGGTCAAGCCAGAACGAGATTTTGTACTGCATCTGTGCCCGGATTCGCGCGCCGATCAGGCGGAAGTAGAGCGATAACATAGCTCCCCCGTTGAAGTATCGAGGTAGAAGATAGAAGATAGAGGATCGAGAATAGAAATTGAGCAAGTTGCTATCCTCTATCCTCTATCCTCTATTCTCTATCCGCCTTGAATAACCACTTTCCGCATCGCGGCGCGCAGCATCAGGGCCGCCAGGCCGCTGAGCACGAGCGCCCAGAATAGTTGCAGCAGCAGCGTCCATCCAAGCGCAGCCCCGCTGATCTGCCCCAGGAAGACCTGCGCCGGTAGCCCGGTGATCGCCTGGAACGGCAGCAGGCGGGCCAGCGCGGCCAGCGGCGGCGGGAAGAACGCCAGTGGCAGCAGGAAGCCCGAGAAGAAGCCGAGCAGCACATTAGCTATCAGCATGACCCCGCTATTCTCGATCAGCCAGAAAGCTGTCAGGTTGACCATGAAGCTGAAAGCGAAAGACACCAGCAACGCCAAGCTGATCGCCGCCGCGAATCCGAGCGCCTCGGCGGGCGAGGGGATGTGCGCGCGGAAGTAGAGTACGCCGATCAGGTAGGTCAGCGAGCCGCGCACCAGCAGGTTGAAGATCCGCTCGCCCAGTGAGCGACTGAGCCAGTAGCCGTAGAAGTTCCACGGCCGCGACAGGTCGGCCACGACGTCGCCGCTGCGGATCGTCAGCATCAGATCGCGCGATTCGACCCAGCCGCCGCCGATCGAGATCAGCGATTGCGTGAGCCAAGTGTAGCTGAGCGCGTCCTGCAGCGTAAAGCCCGCCGGGCTTAGAGGACTGCCCCCGCCGGCGCCATAGAGTGCGATGTAGACGGAGCAGCGCAGCGCCGCGAAGAAGGCGTTGGTCAGCAGCCCGGCGATGTAGGCGCTGCGATACGCCGTCGCGCGGCGGAACGAACTCCGCGCGATCTCGTAGTACAACCGCATCGAGTTCTCCAAATGCTGAACGCGGAAGCTAATCCGTTTTCGGTCATCGTTTTGAGTGAACGCCGAAAAGCGCCAGGGCGACCCATGGGGGGTGTCCTGGCGCGCCGGTATGTGTCGCGCGACTGGGTTAGAGGATACCGCAGTTCGCGATCCTCGGCATCAGCCTTGAGGCTGGTTAATTCTTTTGGCATTTCGCCGGCTGCTGTCGCCGCCGATCGGTCATCATTTCGTCATGTGCGGAGGTTGGTCGTAAGACAGCAGTGGTGCTAGACTCGCTCCCCCATAGAAGGAGCGGCTGATGAATGAGTTTCCAAGCTACCTGCGCCAGCTTCGCATCGCGCGCGGGATGACACAACTTGACCTCGCCGACGCGCTCGGTTTGCCGCCGGGCATGATCAGCGCATGGGAATCAGGGCGCGCGCTGCCCACGCCGGCACAGCTCAACGCGGCGATGCGCGTGCTTAGCGGGGATGTCCAGCGGGCATTGAACCTGATCGAGGGGGTCAGCGCCAGCGATGTCGTCCTGCCGCCGACGCCGACCGCCGAGGCGCTGGTGGCCGTCGTCCTCGACAGCGTCGCCGCGGATCGCTGGCAGGCCGAGCACCTGCTGTACGAGGCGCTGCGCACGGTGATCAGCGATATAGCGGCGCAGCCGCAGCATACCGAACGGCGGCGCGACGCGACTCGCCGCAAACGTAGTCTGTGAGGGTATTTACTGCTTATGCTCTTGGCCTGACTCTTGCATATCAGATTTAATGTGAATGCAAGGCAGGAGGCTTACCATGGGGTTGTTGAGCAAGGCCAGTGGGATGCTACTCGTCGCGGGCTCGGCGCTGGCCGGCAATTGGGTGGGTGACAACCTGCGCGCTGTGACGAGCGGCGAGCCGGGCCATCGCCTGAGCCTGACGCATATGACCACCGATGGGCAACTGGCGTTTGGGCTGAATGTGGCGATGACGAATTTCGTGCCGGCGCTATTGTAAGCGGCGCCGTCATCAGCGCCCTCGTCGGCGATAGCTACGAGCGCGCGCTGGCGGACTGGCTGCGCAGCCACGGGCACGAATATTCGAACGAGCGCTTGAGTCTTTAAGACCAGCTTCGTGGAGCGCGAACGCTGCTTGACAAACGTAGTAACGACTTTAGTCGTTTGACGCCTCTGGGACGACTAAAGTTGTTATCCCTTGCTGTGCGAACTAGAAAGTACTCTCGAACCTTGTCTCATGCATAGAAAAGATCGCCTCGAACGATAGTCTTTATGTTTTAATTTTAACAGTTTTGGTGAATACTGCCGTAACCTTGCGCCCTACCCTTCGGTAGAATAGACGGTGTAGCCGGACGCGAGGCCAGGATGTGCGCGGGCCACGAGCAGCTCGCAGACTATGCCGCCGGTTACATGGCCTGTGCGCCCGCCGCAGGCTCCTAGGCGCCCCGACTCAATGGCGAGTCGGGGCGTCGCGATTCATCATCTGTCCGAATAGATCATCGATTGAACCACGGTTATCTCCGCTCCAAGCCAGGAAGGAGTTCGCTATGATAGGCACGATCGGTTCGAGAGAGACGGTCTGGGCACTCGCAGAACAACTTGGTTCCCGGCCTGAGGCCGGCCACGACGCGGGCCGTCAACAGATGGCCGATGCGCTCTACATAGGGCTCGACATCGGCGGCACGAAGCTCATGGTCGCGGCGGCCGATGGCGCCGGGCAGCTGCTGCGGCGAACGCGCGAACCCACACCGCTCGACCTCGATGATGGGCTGGATGCGCTGAATCGGATGATCGCGCAGGTCGCGGATGGCGAGCGGATCGCGGCGATCGGCGCGGCGATCGGCGGGCCGCTGGACGCGCGGCGTGGCGTGGTATCGCCGCTGCACCAGCCACGATGGCGGGATGTGCCGCTCAAGGCCATGCTCGAAGCGCGCTGGGGCTGTCCCTTTTTCGTCGATGTGGATACGAACGTCGCCGCGATTGGCGAATACACGCTGGGCGGCGGAGGCGCCGCACGTTTCCTCTACATCACGATCAGCACCGGAATGGGCGGCGGTTTCCTGGTCGATGGAGCGATCTACCGAGGCGCGCAGGAGAGGCACCCGGAGGTCGGGCATCAGTCGATCAACTACCGCTGCGCCCATCCTGAACAGGTGATCTGTGAGTGCGGCGCGCCCGACTGCCTGGAGGCGCTGGTATCTGGGAACGGTATCCGGCGCATCTATGGCGTACCCGCCGAAGGCCTGACGGCGGCGGAGTGGGACGAGGTCGCCTACAACCTCGGGCAGGGGTTGCGAAACCTGGCGGCGATCTATCTGCCTGATCTGATCGTCATTGGGGGCGGGGTGGCGCTTGGCGGCGGCGAACAGCTGCTCGACGGCGCGCGCGACATCATGACCGACCACCTGCGCCTCGTGGCGGCGCCGGAAGTTCGCCTCAGCCGGCTCGGCTACGATACGGCACTGCTGGGCGCGATCGTCCTCGCCCGCCAGGGCCTAGAGACACATTTGTGAGCCACGAAGAGCCACGAAGGCCCTTTCGTGGCTTCGCGGCCCTTGTTACTATGTGCGCCGGGCGTCGATCGACCGGCGCACCTCTTCGCCAACGGCCCACTCGGCGCGCGACTCGTCGTCATCCAGCAGCAGGCGCGGCACCGGAACCGGCTGCCCGGCCTGGTTGAGCGCAACCATGCTGAAATAGCCGGTCGTGCAGATGCGGCGGTCGCCGATCAGCGGATGTTCGGCGTAGATGTGGATGCGCACGATCATCGATGTTCGCCCGACATAGACGACTTTGGCGATCGCCTCGATGATCTCGCCGCGCTGAATCGGGGTGCGGAAGTCGATCCGCTCGGTCGAGGCGGTGACGACAGGCTGGCGACAGAAGCGCAATGCAGCGATGCCGGCGGCGCGATCCATCAGCGCCAGCACATCGCCGCCGAACATCGTGCCGTGGTTGTTGGTCTGGTTCGGCAAGACAATGTCGGCGATCCGCACTTCGGGGGCCGGGCGCGGCGCTTCTGCCGTCTGGTCGGTCATAGCGGGTTCCTTTCGATGCGGCGCGCGTATTGTACCATACGGAATCCCCTTCAGCGCATCCGGTATGATATAATCCCATGAGGATCGTCCACTGGGGTGGCCACGGTTTCGCCGCCCCGCCGGTACGTGGCCCGTGTGCCGCGTAGGAGCTGCCTATGGACGCCCTGGCGCGCAACGAACGGATCAGATTGATCTTCACATTGGTCGCGTCTGTGCTTGCCGGCGTCCTGACCTACCTCCAGGCCGCCCCCGTGTTAGTCTTCGTCATCGCGGCGATGGCGCTGGCGACTCTCGCATCGGTCGTGGGTATGGCGACCGAACACCTGGGCGATCGGCTGGGGCCGGGCGCGACCGGCGTGTTGCAATCGGCGATCGGCAACCTGCCTGAGCTGTTTGTGGGCATCTTCGCGCTGCGCGCTGGCCTCGTGGAAGTCGTGCAGGCCGCGCTGATCGGCTCGATACTCGCCAACAGCCTGCTGGTACTGGGGCTGGCATTGTTCGTCGGCGGGGTGCGGCACGGGACGCAGCGCTTCGGAACAGAGACGCCGCGTATGATCGCGACGCTGACCCTGCTGGCGGTGGCGGCGCTGGCCGTCCCAACGCTGGCGCATGGTCTGCACACCCCGGCGGATGCGCACGAAGGCGCCCTGAGCGTGGCGTGCGCGCTGGTGCTCCTGATCGTCTTCGCGGCGAGCATCCCGGCTTCGCTGAAGGGCGGCCCGTCGGTCGTGCCCAGCCACGGCGCGGCGGGGATCGCAAAGGCATGGTCGCTCTGGCTGGCGGTGGTGGTGCTGGTCGGGGCGGGCGTCGGCGCGGCGTTCGTGTCGGACTGGTTCGTCGCGGCGCTCGAGCCGGCGATCAAGGTGCTGAATCTATCGCAGGCGTTCACCGGGCTGGTGGTTGTCGCGATCGCCGGCAACGCGGTCGAGAACGTCGTCGGAATCCAACTCGCGGCGGCGAATAAGGCCGACTACGCGATCAGCGTGATCTTGAACAGCTCGCTGCAGGTGGCACTGGCACTGACGCCCGCGCTGGTGCTGCTGAGTTTTTTCATCGGCGGCGCGCAACTGACGTTGGTGCTGCCGCCGCTGCTGGTTGTGGCGCTGGGGCTAGCCACCGCGCTTGGTGCGATCATCGTCTACGATGGCGAATCGATCTGGCTTGAAGGAGTCGCGCTGATCGGCCTGTATGGGATGATCGCCGCCTCATTCTGGTGGGGGTAGCTGCCTGCGACAAGCCGCCTGGGGACGCCATGCTCGATCTCATAACACGTTATAGTTTCGTCGCCATCTGCCTCGCCGTCTTTCTCGAAGAGCTGGGCGTTCCTATGCCGATCCCGACCGATATTCTGATTATCTTCGCCGGGGCGGCCGCCGGCAAGTCGACGCCGACGCTGGTCCTGTGGTTCGTCCTGCTGTCGATCTCGTCGGTGCTTGGCTCCAGCGGGCTCTATGCTATCGTGCGGCGCGGTGGTCGCCCGCTGGTCGAGCGGTTCGGGCGCTACGTCCACCTGGGGCCGAAGCAGCTCGCCAGAGCCGAGGCGCTGCTGGCGCGCTTCGGCTGGTTCAGCATCGCGATCGGGCGCGCCATCCCCGGCCTGCGCTATGTGACGGTGATCGCGTGCGGCCTGCTCCGGGTCTCCTATCGACGCTACCTGACGGCGCATCTCGTCGGCTCGTCGATCTATGTCATCGTCTTTCTGGTGCTGGGGTCGAGGTTTGGGCCGGTGATCGCCGAGTGGATCCACGTGCCGGAGCTGTTCCTGCGGATGCTCTGGTTGCTTGTGTTGGCGGTCGGGCTGCCGCTGCTGTTGGGCTGGCTCTGCTTCCGCGGCCATGCGCGCCAGGTCAAGGAGCCATCGCGGCGGCGGCAGTTGGGCGCGCTGATCCTGGCGAGCTTCGTCGGGACGACGTCGATGGCGGCCGCCTGGGCCGGCGCCGCGACGCTCACCGAGGCGCTTGGGGCGCCGCGCTCGCTCGATATGACGCACATGCTGGCGAACTGGCTGCTGGGTCGGGGGCTGCGCGCGACGAGCGCCTACATGCTGGTCTACAGCGGCCTGCTGCTGCTGTGCGTCGGCGTCGGTGTGATCTATTATGAGTTCATCCTACTGCGCCGGATCCCTCGGGTAACCACGCTACCGCGGCAGGCGCTGGGGCTGGCGCTGGTCGGCGGCAGCGTGATCGCCGGCTGTTTTACGATCGCGCTCTTCTTTG
>WNFV01022436.1_pt1 | contig 12248 bp, 11 predicted proteins | sample 5400101 | NCBI WGS metagenome assembly WNFV01 (sample SAMN13153361, study PRJNA577476) | soil metagenome | isolation source: 115 cm soil or saprolite under grassland replicate 1 | place: USA:California | collected 2016-06-15
GCCGCCACGGCGACCGCGCTCCCTGCGCTCGAGCCGCCAGCCGAGCGCTCGGGGTGCCACGGGTTTCTGGTCATGCCATACAGTGGGCTCCAGCTGTGGCCCTGCCAGCCGAACTCCGGCATCGTCGTCATGCCGAGGACGATGGCCCCGGCGGCTCGAAGTCGGACCACCATCGGCGCGTCCTCCGTCGCGACCGTGTCGGCTAACAAATGTGACCCAAACGCCACCCGAACCCCCGCCACGTTGACCTGGTCCTTGATCGCGACCGGCACCCCGTCAAGCGGGCCGAGCGGCTCCCCGCGCCTTGCCGCCGCCTCGGCCTTGCGCGCCGCGGCGCGCACCTCATCGCCCAGGACCGTGCAGAACGCATTGAGGCGCGGATTGAGCCGCTCGATCCGTTCGAGCAGTCCGTCGACCACCTCGACAGGCGAGACCTCTTTTGACCTGATGAGCTGGGCGAGGGCTAGCGCTGAAGTGAAACCTAGTTCGGTTGGGTCCATGTGTTTGGGCCGCGCCCGCGAAGTGCGCGATGGGCGCATGCGAAGTCGGCGCTGCTAACGGATAATAGACCGGATCTTCTCCTCCATTTGCGTGCATTTGCGTGGGTTGCCGCCGCACCGGGCGTGCCGTTACGCTGGACCGCGTGAGGTAGGAGGCGCCATGTCGTCGGACGCTGTCCCCAGACCAACGGATGCTCTCAAGATGCGAGTCGCGCGCCGGAGGCTGCTCAAAGCCGGCGCGGTCGCCGGGGCGGCCACCGCGCTCGGCGTCGGCTCGCCCGCGCTGGCGCGAGAGGTCGCGCCAGTGCCGTCGAGGGTCGCGCCCAACGCCGCGAGCCCGCCGGCTGAGCAGGAGCCTGAGCGGATCATCGTCAGCGCGAACCCGCTGAACGCCGAGACACCCCTCTGGGCTCTCGAGGGCCTGATGACTCCGACGCGGATCTTCTTCATCCGAGACCACTTCGCGCCCGGCCCGCTCGCGCCCACCGACTGGCAGGTCCGGGTCGAAGGCGTCGTCGAGGAGCCGTTCACCCTGACCTACGACATGCTCCGCCGCTATCCCCCGCGCCGCCTGGTGGCGCTGCTCGAATGCGCCGGCAACAGCCGCTCGCGCTTCCAGCCGCCCGCAGAGGGCGGCCAGTGGGGCAACGGCGGGGTCAGCGTGGCCGAGTGGATCGGCGTCCCACTTGGCTTCGTGCTAGACCTGGCAGGGGTCAAACCCGAGGCCCAGAACGTGGTGGTCTACGGCGGCGAGCGGGGCAACTTCGCGCGTGGGCTGCCGATGGGCAAGGCGTACGACCCCGATACGGTCCTGGCGTACGCGATGAACGGCGAGCCGCTGCCAGCGGCTCACGGCGCCCCCGTCAGGCTGGTCGTGCCGGGCTGGATCGGGGTCGCCTCGGTGAAATGGATCGGCCGCATCGAGATTATCGACAGGCCGTACGAGGGCTTCTACAACACTCAGCGCTATGTTTTCGAGAGGCCCGGCGTCGAGGAGAAGACGCCCGTCGTGCTCCAGGGAGTCAAGTCGGCCATCGCTCGCCCTCGACCTGGCGAGACGCTCAAACTGGGACTTCAAATGATCTCGGGCTACGCCTGGTCCGGCTCAGGCCCGATCACGGAGGTCGAGGTGACCGTCGACAACTGGCAGACCAGCATGCCCGCCCGCTTGATCCAGAGCGAGCATCGCTGGGCCTGGACCCGCTTCGAGGCCAACTGGGACGGGCCCTCAGGTCGCTACACGCTGGCCAGTCAAGCGACTGACTCGGCTGGCAACGTCCAGCCGGAGCAGGTCGAGTGGAACCGCTTCGGCTACGGCATGAACGCGATCTACTCCTTCGGCATCCTAGTCGCTTGAGACCGGCATGACTACGTATCGCATCGAGGGCGGCACGCCGCTCAGCGGGACCATTCGAGCCGGTGGCGCCAAGAACGCCGCCACCAAGCAGATTCTCGCCAGTCTTCTCGCTGACGAGGAGGTGGTCCTCCACAACGTCCCGAACATCGGCGACGTGGCCATCACCATCGAGATCTGTCGTGCCCTTGGCGCCGAGATCGAGTGGTCCAGCCAGGACACCCTCCACGTGCGCGCGGCCAACCTCCGCGATGTGGATGTGCCGGTCGCATTTTCCGGACTGAACCGAATCCCGATACTGCTTTTCGGCCCACTGCTGCACCGCCACGGGCGGGCCGCGGTGCCCCTGCTCGGTGGGGACGATATCGGTGCCCGCCCGATCGACTTCCACCTGGACGCGCTTCGCCGACTGGGCGCCACCGTAGAGCTGGATGGCCAGACCTGGCGAGCCCAGGCGCCGCGCCTCAAGGGAGCCCTGATTGACCTGCCTTACCCGAGCGTAGGGGCCACCGAGAGCGCTCTGTTGTCGTCCTGCCTGGCCGAGGGCACGACGGTCATTCGCAACGCGGCCGTCGAGCCCGAGATCATGGACTCGATCCTCCTGCTGCAGAAGATGGGCGCTCTGATCGCGGTGGAGGTCGACCGCACGATTGTGGTGGAGGGTGTGCCGCGTCTGCATGGGGCCGAGCATGGCATGCTCGCAGATCGGATCGAAGTCGCCAGCTTCGCCGCCGCCGCCGTCGCGACCGACGGCGATGTCTTCATCGAGGGCGCCGAGCAGGCCACGATCATGGCGTTCCTGAACGCGCTGAGACGCGTCGGCGGCGAGTTCGAGGTTAGGCCGGGACTTGACGTCGATCGCCCTCGAGACCGACGTGCACCCCGGCTTCGCCACCGACTGGCAGCAGCCGTTCGTGGTGCTGCTGACCCAGGCCAACGGATTGTCGGTAATCCACGAGACGGTCTACGAACGGCGCTTTGGCTATACCGCCGAGCTGCGCGCGATGGGCGCCACTCTCGAGATCTACGAAGCCTGCCTGGGCGCCAAGCCCTGCCGCTTCCACTACGGTGACCATCCGCACAGCTGCCTGGTCCAGGGCCCGACCCCACTGCGCGGCACAACGATGCGGATCCCGGACTTGCGGGCCGGTTTCTCGTACCTGATCGCCGCGCTCGTCGCGGAAGGCCCATCCGCGATCGACGGCGCTCAGTACGTCGAGCGCGGCTACTCGGCGATCCCGGAGAAAATAAATCGCCTGGGCGGACGGTGCGTGATGTTGGAGGCCGCCGCGGGCCGCGTGTAACGCGTTGTCGCCACCTCTCGGGTTTGGATATACTTCTGGCCGGCGGGATGACCGCCACGGCCGAGTCCTCAGACCGACATAGCCGTCGGAGCGTGAGGAACGGGGGACCCACTAAGGGCGAACGTCCCGTCCAAGACGGGGCCAGGGCAGCCTCTTCCGCCCGAGCCCAGAGCTCACCTCGTAGGCCTGCGAAGGGGGCTCGCTTGGCGTAGAGCCAAGCAGGCCCTTTTTCTGTTAGGGCCGCGACTAACTTACGAGGTGAGTCCTCTCTCATGGTTCAGATCCTCTCTTCGTTCTCGGCCGCCCCCAGCGCGCTGAGCGCCGAAGCGGCCAGTCGGCGAAACAACCTCGCCATCACCCTCGCCGCTTTCCTCGCGTCCGTCGGCTTCATGGTGGTCATGCCGTCGCTGCCCGGCCTGATTCGAGAGGTTGCCGGAGCCGACCTTGGCCGCTCGGGCCTCTGGCTTGGGCTGGCGATCGGCGTCTCGCCGCTGCTGACCGCAATCACCGGTCCGATGTGGGCCATCGTCGGCGCGCGCTACGGCCACAAGCCGATGATCGAGCGCTCGCTGGTCTTCATCGGGATCGGCATCGGGCTGATGGCCCTTGCGAGCTCGCCTCTGCAGGTGGTTGGGCTGAGAGCGGTTATTGGGGGCCTTGGTGGCGTCTCGATCACAGCCCTGGCCGCGCTCACCGCGAGCACGCCCCGCCGCGAGCTCGGCCGCGCCGTGGGAGCGCTTCAGGCGGCCCAGACAGCCGGCTCGATGGTCGGGCCGCTAATCGGCGGTGCGCTGGGCGTGCTGCTGGGCATGCGCCAGTCGTTCGTCGTCTCGGGCGCCATCTTTGGCATGGCCTTACTCCTGGTCCACTGGCTGTACCGTGAGGAGGCTGCCCGCCCAGCCGATTCGAGCCCGCGTCCCGCGCGCGGGGCCGCCCCGAGCGGCGGAGGCTCGGGCGCGGGCATGGCCGTGGCGTTGCTGGCCGCTTTTGTCGTGCAGTTCGTCGAGGGTGGCTTCATCGTCCTGCTGCCGCTTCAGGTTGAGCGACTCGGCGCGACGGGCGATTCGCTGCCCTGGGTGATCGGGGCGGGGCTGTCGGCGACCTACCTTGCGGCATCCATCGCCGCGGCCGTGGGTGGCCGACTGGTCGGCCGGCGCTCGGCCACCTCACTGCTCGGCTGGGTGCTCCTGCTGGGGCTCCTGGCGCTGCCGCCCCTCGCCCTGGCGGCGACCTGGTGGCAGTTCGTTGCCCTTCGAGTACTCCTGGCGCTGCTGGTCGGCGCCGGGCCTACGTTTGCCTACAGCCTGGCGGCCACGCTGGCCCCGCCTGAGCGGCGTGGCGCGATGGTCAGTTTGATCTCCAGCGCCGGCATCTTTGGGTGGGCCGCCAGCCCCCTCGCGGCCGGTGCCCTGATTCAGGTCAGCCCTTCCTTGCTGCTGGGCCTGGACGCTGGCCTCTATGCTCTGCTGGGGGTGACGCTGTGGGCGGCCGAGCGCGGCCTGGTGGACCGTCTGCCAGGTGCGCTACAGGGCCTTGTGCGCCTGCCCAACCGGTGACGGGCCCGCTGTAGCGCGCGGAACCTCGCTAGATGATGCTCGACGTCAGCTTGCGCTCGTCATGGCGGCAAAAGAAAGACCGGTCCGGCGTTTGACACGCGATATGCGGAGAGCGATAGTAGCGGCGGGAAGGTGCGGAACCGCCGCTCACGACATGAGGCAGGCGGCGGAGGAGAGGTCGTGACGGCGGCCTGACACGGCCCGAAGGAGGCTCGCCGGCGGCCTGATGATGGTGCTCGGTGTGTTGGTTCCGCTCTCCGCACTGGTGCTTGCGGTCGACATGGTCGTCGCCATCCTCTTTCGCGCGATCAACCTCGGCTTCATCTCCGGCGGCGGAGTGGAGCTGAACCCGCTGATCCTAGCCATCATCCTCGCGTTGGTCCTCCTGGGTCCTGGTCGCTACAGTCTCGAAGCCCTCATTCGGCGGGGGCGGCGAGGCTCATCCAGCTGAGCGGATCGCCCGGCGGCGGCAAATCTCGCCACAGGGTGCAGCCGATGGGCCTGGTAATTGACAACGTCGTTATCACATTCCTACAATGTCGTTAGTAAGCTCAGAGGTGATTGTGAGTGGCCAGGCGCGACTACTACGAGGTTCTTGGCGTCTCTAGATCAGCCTCTGAAAAGGAGATTCGGCAGGCTTACCGGAAGCTCGCCCGCAAGTACCACCCGGACCTGAATCCCAACGACAAACAGGCCGAGTCCCGGTTCAAGGAGATCGGCGTGGCCTACGGGGTGTTGTCCGATCCAGACAAGCGCAAAACGCTGGGGCCGGCTTCCGGCGCGGGCCGACCGGCTTTCGCTGGTCCAGCACGGGTGGCCCAGCCGGCGGCATCCCGGTTGACGACGATGTCCTGGGCGGGCTCTTCGATTCGCTGTTCGGGGGCGCGCGTGGGTCCGGGTTCGGTCGCCGCTCAAGCGCCGTCGTAGCCGGCGAGGACTACGAGCATCCGATCGAGATCACGCTCGAGGAGGCCTTTGCTGGCACCTCCCGCACGATCCAGATCCAGGATCCTGGCGGCAAGCTGCAGACGATCGAGGTCAAGATCCCGCCGGGCGTAACCGACGGCTCGCGGGTCCGCGTCGCGGGTAAGGGTGGCGTTGGCCGAGGCGGTGGGCCACCAGGCGATCTCTTCCTGGTCATCTCGGTTCGGTCTCATCCCCGCTTCACGCTCGAGGGCGACGATCTGATCGTCAGGGTAGAGGTTCCGCTGTACACGGCCGTGCTTGGCGGCGAGATCCCCGTGCCGACTCCCCAAGGGACCAACCTGGCGCTCAAGCTTCCGCCGGAGACGCAGAACGGGCAGCGCTTCCGGCTGTCCGGACAGGGCATGCCCCGTCTGGGCGGCTCCGGGCGCGGCAACCTGTACGCCGAGGTCCAGGTAATGGTCCCGACCAAGCTCTCCGACCGCGAGCGGGAGCTGTATCGAGAGCTGGCCGGGCTTCGCGGGAGGTAAGGGTGAGGCATGCATCGGACCACTGAAGTTCATGATTAGCTGGCCTGCTTCGTCATCAGCGTCGCCGCNNNNCGTCCATCCTCAGACGCTTCGCTATTACGAGCGGGCCGGGCTGATCAACCCCTCCCGCTCCAAAGGCAACATCCGCTTGTACTCGGCGCGCGACATCGAGCGAGCCCAGCACATCAAACGCCTGATCGAGGACCTGGGGGTCAACCTGGCAGGCGTCGAGGTGATCATGCGCTTGACCGAGCGCATGCGGGAGATGGAGCGCGAGCTCGAGGAGCTTCGAGCGCTGGCCAAGGGGGTGAGGGGCCGGGGGCCACGGTCTTCTATCACGAGCCTCTGATCCCTGACCCCGCGAAGCGCACTTGTTTCTGGCCCCGTTCCCATGACGGTCGGTCTGATCGCGGCTAACCTCATCGTCTTCTGGTACGAGCTGTCGCTCGGCCGACAGCTGGGATCTTTCGTCGAGCGCTGGGGCCTGGTGCCTACCGCCGTTAGAGTCGTCTTTGGCGGTGACTTGTCGCAAGTTGGCGCGCTCATCACACCTCTCAGCGCCATGTTCTTGCACGCTGGCTGGCTTCACCTGGTCCGAAACCTCGTCTACCTGTGGTTCTTCGGTCGGTCAATCGAGCCGCAGCTCGGACCCGTTCCGCTCCTGACCCTGTACATTCTGGCCGGATTGGCGGCCGCGCTCGCCCAGGTCGTCGCGACGCCCACGTCCGGCGTGCCCGCGATCGGAGCAAGCGGAGCGGTGGCCGGCTTGCTGGGCGCGTACCTACCGCTTCGGTTGGGACGTGGCCGCGGCGGACCGGGCCCAGCCGTTCGCGGCACAGACCTGCTGGCGGCCTGCCTGCTCGTTCTGTGGCTGGCCACGCTCGCTCTGGGGGGCGTACTCGAGATCGCCCAGCTCGCGCCGAGCTCGAGTCAGTTTTCCTGGTGGGGACACCTGGTCGGCCTGCTCGTCGGCGTGTTCCTGGTATTCTTGTATCGTCACCTCCGCCACCCGTCTCTGGGAGGACTGCCGTGACGGCTGAGCAGGTCATCGGTTCTCCGCGCAGCCTTTCCGGGGCCGATCGGGCGCTCTTCCTGGCGATCAGGAAGACCCTCTGGAATTACGAGCCGCTTCGCGCCACCCGGCCCGCGCTTGGCGTCGAAGTCGAGGATGGTCGGGTCCGACTGAGCGGGCGGATGCGGACCCTGGCGATGAAGGAGATCGCCGAGTACTTGCTGCGGCGGGTCGACGGGGTTCGCGCGGTGCGCAATGACGTCGTGGCTGACCCTGAGGTAGTGCGCGCTGTCGCGGACGCGCTCGCGGCTGACGATAAACTGGCTCCCGTGTGTATCCGGGTGGACGTGCGAAACGGCGACGTGCTCCTGATGGGCACGGTGGCCGACGAGGGGCTCGTCCAGCGTGCCCAGGACGTCGCTGGGAGCGTGCCCCAGGTTTCGAGTGTGCAGAGCCGCCTGGTTGTCAGCCCAGATGCCTCGCCCGCTGCTGGCTCAACCGACGGGGTTTCGCCAGGCCCGGTACCCGCGACGCCCACCCCTCCCGAGGACCATCGAGAATGACCTCTGAGACGCAAATCACTGCCCAGACCAAGCGCGAGAAGCGCCTAGCCGCGCGCGAGGACCGGAAGCACCGCGCCACCCTGGCGCGGCGGCGGGCCAAGATCCGCCGTACGGTTCTCATGGTGATTGGCGCGCTGCTCCTGGCCGGCGTCGTCGTGGTCGCAATCAACACATCACTGTTCGGCCTGGCCGCGCCGCAAATCGGTCGCGCGATGCCCGTCGAAAAAGCGGAACACGTCCCCGACGGAACCGTGATCAGTTATCGAACGCGTCCGCCCACGTCGGGCGCCCACTACGACGCGCCGGTTCCCACCTATGGTGTTCTTGAGCAAGACATCCCTGCGGGCAACTGGGTGCACAACCTCGAGCACGGCGCGATCGTCCTGCTCTACAACTGCCCGAGCGGCTGTCCCGACCTGGTGGCTCAGATCAAGGACCTGTACGCGTCGCTCCCCAGGGGCCGCAACGGCCGTCTGGGTGGGCGGCTGCTGGCGGTCAAGTACGCCGACATGGACCACAAGCTCGCCGTCGCCGCCTGGGGCCGCCTCCTCGAGCTGGACGACTTCGACCCAGACCAGATCCGGAAGTTCTATGACGCGTACATCGACCGCGGTCCCGAGTGTCAGAACCTCGTCTGTCCTCCCTGAAGCCGGCAGGAAGAATGCCGCCAGCACGTCTCCTCTCGGTCGGCATCGTCGTCCTGACGCTCATCACCGCGGTGTCCACATCGCCATCGCCATTCCCGACCTGATCATGTTCTACCTGAATGGCCTGGGGTATCTATGCCTGCTGGCCGCGCAACCTCGGGACCCCCCTCTCCCACGCGTGGGAGAGGGGGCAGGGGGTGAGGGCTCCTCGTGAGATAATCCGGCCCAGCAGGCCATGGAGTACGTCGGCGCCAGCATCCGTCGCAACGAGGACCCGCGTCTGCTCAATGGCCGCGGGCGCTACGTGGCCGACATCCGGCTGGCGGGTGCTGCACAGATGGTCGTGTTGCGAAGCCCGCATGCGCATGCCCGGATCCTGGGCACGGACGTCACCGCCGCCAGGCGGGCTCCGGGTGTACTCGACGTGATCACCTTCGCCGCCCTGCCAGCGACTGTGCAGCCGATCCCGGTTCGTCTTACGCCGCTGCCTTCAATGGTCGCCTGTCTGCAGTTCCCACTCGCGAACGACATCGTTCGCTACGTGGGCGAGCCTGTGGCCGCGGTCGTGGCCGAGGACCGCTATCGGGCGGAGGATGCACGCGAGCTGGTCCAGGTCGAGTACGAGCCGCTGCGGGTGGTGACGGACGCCGAGTCTGGGGCGGCGCGTGACGCCCCCCGCCTGCATGCCAGCTTGGAGGACAACGTCGTGGCGAGCTGGACAGTGGAGATCGGGGAGGTCGACGCGGCCTTCGCCCAGGCCGACCTGATCGTCCGCGAGCAGCTTCGAGTCCAGCGCCACACGGGTGTCCCGCTCGAGACGCGCGGGCTCGTCGCCGAGTATGACGACGGCCGAGGCGTGCTCACGATGTGGGGGCCGACCAAGGTCCCCCACTTCAACCGCGGCGTCCTCGCGACCATGCTCGGATTGCCCGAGCACGGGATTCACTTCATCGAGCCAGAAGTGGGCGGCGGCTTCGGCGTGCGGGGCGAGTTCTACCCGGAAGACTTCCTGGTGCCGTGGCTCGCGATGCGGATCGGGCGGCCGGTCGCGTGGGTCGAGGACCGGCTCGAGCACATGCTGGCCACCAACCATTCCAGACAGCAGGTCCACCAGGTCGAGCTGGCGGTTCGAAGTGATGGAACGATCCTGGGACTCCGGGACCGATTCACCAACGACCACGGCGCCTACGTCAGGACCCACGGCGCGACCGTCCCCAAATTGACCTCAGCCTTTTTGCCCGGACCGTACCGGGTCCCAGCCTACTGGTGTGAGGCCGCTTGCGTGCTGACGAACAAGACTCCGACCGGGACCTACCGAGGCCCGGGTCGCTTCGAGGCCGCCTTTGTCCGAGAGCGGGCGCTGGACCTGGCGGCCGAACGACTCGAGATCGATCCGGCTGAGATCCGTCGGCGAAACTTCATCGCTCCAGCCGAGATGCCGTACGACCTCCAGATCGGCGTCCTGGACACGCCGGTCATCTTCGATAGCGGGAACTACGGCCGACTCTTGGACCAGGCGCTGGAGCGGTTCGACTACGCCGCCTGGCGCGAGCGCCGGCGCGCCGCTCGAGCTGAGGGCCGCCTGGTTGGAATCGGGATCGGCTGCTTCGTCGAGAAGAGCGGGCTGGGGCCGTACGAAACGGCCCGAGTCGAGATCGACCTGAGCGGCCGAGTCGTCCTGTACACGGGCATCACCAGTCTGGGCCAGGGAATGGAAACGATCCTTGCCCAGATCTGCGCCGAGCGTCTCGGAGTCGAGCCAAAGGAGGTCACGGTGGTCCATGGCGATACCGCTGTCGTGCCACCCGGTGGCGGCTCTTTCGCGAGCCGAGGGACGGTCATGGCTGGTAACGCCGCGGACCAGGCCGCCCTGTGGCTGAGAGAGAAGCTGCTGGCCCTCGCATCGCATCGATTGGAGGTAGCCGCTGGCGACCTCGAGATCGCCGCCGGCCGGGTCCGGGTGGCCGGCGCGCCCGAGCGAGGCCTGACGTTCGCCGAAGCGGCCCGCGCGGCGCTGCCTGGCCAGCCGCTGCCGGCAGGGTCCTCGCCTCTGCTGGCCGAGAGCGCCTATTTCGTGAGCGAGCAGATGACCTACCCGTACGGTGTCCATATCGCAGCCGTCGAGGTGGATGGTGAGACTGGCCAGATCGAAGTCCTGCGCTTCTTGATCGCTTACGACGTCGGCCGGGCGATCAACCCGATGCTGGTCCACGGCCAGCTGGTGGGCGGCGCGGCGCAGGGGTTTGGCGGCGCCGTGCTCGAAGAGCTGGTCTACGACCAGGACGGCCAATTGGCCAGCTCTACCTTCATGGACTACCTGCTCCCGACCAGCGCCGAAACCCCGCCCTTCGACGTGCTGCTCGTCGAGGAGTGCCCGTCGCCACTCAATCCGCTCGGCGTCAAAGGGGCTGGCGAGGGTGGCACGGTCGGCGTCTCGGCCGCCCTGGCCAACGCCGTGTCCGACGCCGTCGGCGCGCCGGTCCGCCAGCTGCCGCTGAGTCCCGAACGGGTCCTGGGCCTGGTGCGCTCCCGATACAAACAGCCGAAGTGATATAACTCGCGCCGCGCGCCTGCGGCTCGTAGTCCGGCCGACAGGTCGGAGGGATACCGCGACGCGCGCACATCGATCACTGACGATTGGCGCCTGAGCTGTCGATCACCTCGACAGTTAAGGGATGTCCGACGATGGAGGCTGCTGAGTGGCGTACGACGTGACCTGTCGCCCGACCCCGCTCCCGGTCCGGGCGCCGATCCCGCCCGGCTGGCGACTCTGGTCGCACGGCAATGAGGCGCAGGTGTTTCGCTCGATCCTGGGCGTCGAGCGGCCACCGGGCATGGTGCTAGTGGAGCGCTGCTGCCTTGCGCGCGGGGAGTGCGGCCACTGCCGCCCGACCACAGTTCGAGGCTCCAGGTCCCAGGTTCCAAGTCGATAGTCGTCGTTCGGAACCTGGCGCTCGGAGCTAGACCCGGTCCCTGAAGCGAAGGGTTGTCGTCAGGTGATCGCGGCCGACGATCGTGTTGGCAAAGACTGTCCTGGCGTGGCCGATGTGCGCCTCCGGGTCGGTGAGCTTGGTGCTGAAGTGGGTCAGCCAGAGCTGCTGGGCGCTCGCCTCGCAGGCGATCTGGGCCGCCTCTGAGAACAGCATGTGCTTGTTTTCCACAGCATTCTCGGCGTCGGCCGGGTCGGCGTAGGTCGCTTCGCAGACCAGTAAGTCGGCGTTCTGGACGAATGCGGGCAGCCGGGCCGTGGGCCGCGTGTCGGTGACGTAGGCCAGTCGGAGACCGGGACGCTCTGGGCCAAGCACGTCGTTGGGCTGGGCGCGCTCGCCGTTCCACTCAACCGACTCGCCCTGCTGAAGGCGTTTCCAGAGCTCCAGCGGCACGCCGAGTGCGCGCGCTCGGTCTGGCTCGAACTGTCGGCCACGGGCGACGTCCAGACGGTAGGCGAGACACGGTACGCGGTGGTCGAGGGGCAAGCAGGCCAGCCGGGCGGAGGCCTGGGCGATCTCCTCGCCGCCGCTCAGCTCCAGGATCACCACCTCATAAGGCAGGTTGGCCGCCACCGTGCGCAGCCCCTCGACCGCTCGCGTGGTGCCTGTCGGCCCAAGGATGGTAACCGCCTCGGTCCGCCCTGAGTTGCCGACCGTCAGCAGCAGGCCCGGCAGGCCGGCGACGTGGTCGGCGTGCAGATGACTCAGGCAGATCGTCTTGAGCGCCTTGAAGCCCCATCCAAGCTCGCGCATGCTGATCTGAGTCCCCTCACCGCAGTCAAACAAGATCAGCTCCGGGCCGAGGCGCACGAGGAGCGCCGAGAGCCAACGACCGGGCAGGGGAACCGTGCCACCACATCCGAGCAGG
>WNFV01007820.1_pt1 | contig 12244 bp, 10 predicted proteins | sample 5400101 | NCBI WGS metagenome assembly WNFV01 (sample SAMN13153361, study PRJNA577476) | soil metagenome | isolation source: 115 cm soil or saprolite under grassland replicate 1 | place: USA:California | collected 2016-06-15
CTATTTCTTCATCGTGGACCGGACCAAGGAGCTCATCAAGTACAAGGGCCTCCAGGTCGCCCCCGCCGAGCTCGAAGCGCTCCTCGTGACGCATCCGGCGGTGCTCGACGCCGCCGTCGTCCGCCGGGCCGACGAGGAGGCGGGCGAGGTGCCGAAGGCCTATGTGGTGCTGAAGCCCGACGAGGCTTCACGCGCGACCAAGGCCGAGGCCATCATGGGCTGGGTGGCGGAGCGCGTCGCCCCCCACAAGCGCATCCGCCAGATGGAGTTCATCGACCAGATCCCGAAGTCGGCCTCGGGCAAGATCCTCCGCCGCGTGCTCATGGACAGGGACAAGACCCGGTAGGTGAGGAGCAGGCTCAGGCCCGACCGTGTCATGGTGAAGGTGCCTCGCCAGGTCACCATGGAGTGAGCGGCGCCCCGGGAGGACGACGGCATGGCCGCTTCTGAGAAGAAGGACGGGTCCGGCTCTGGTCTTTCCGTCGCCATCGTGGCCACCGTGCTCGTGGCCTTCGCGGGAATCCTCGATCCCCTCGTGGTGCCCACGCGCGGGCTCTCCGTGAAGTGGATCGATCACGTGCTCCTGTGGCTCTCCGCGCCGCTCCTCGTGTGGCTGATCCTCGTGGTGAGCGACACCATCCGGCTCGGCGACAAGTACGCCAAGCTTCTCGGGGCCGCCGAGCCCACGAAGTGGCCCGGCCACATGCTGGACGAGGCGGGCAAGCGACTCGGTATCTCGCTGGGCGGAGAAACGCCGGACGCCGCGATCAAGGAAGCGTGCATCAGCCACTGGCTCGACATCAAGGTGATCGAGATGTGGACGGACATCGTCAGTCCCATCATCTACTACCCGTTCATCGTCCTGTGCCTCATGATCCTCTCCCGGAGCCCGCTCTTCGACAACCTGGGCACGCCGTATCAGCTCATGGTCGTCTTCGGGGTGAGCGGGCTCTACGCGGCGGCCTGCGCGTTCAAGCTCCGCGGCGTCGCCGAGCGCGCCCGCGGCATGGCCCTCGAGCGGTTCACCCATCTCCTGGTGAGAGCGAGAGGGCAGGCGGGGGCGCCCGCCATCGCGTCCCAGATCGAGATCATGACGCGGGAGATCGAGTCGCTGCGGCGGGGCGCCTTTGCCCCCTTGACCGAGCAGCCCGTCGTGCGCGCCCTTCTCCTTCCCATCAGCAGCGCGGGGGGACTGACCCTCTTCCGCTACCTCGGCTGGGGCGGATAGCGCGCCCGTCACTTCGCCGGAGCGGGCTCGGCCGTCGGGTCGGGACGCTTGCCCGCGCCGCGAAGATCGACGAGGCGATTGAGCAGGTCGAACCAGAAGGGTGCGCCGAGGCTCACGGCGAGGCCGGTGACGAGCCACCCGAGGACCTTGACGAGCCAGTCACCGGCCGCCATGGCCCGCGTGTTGAGCCAGCACCTGCCGATGACGGCCTTGAGCCGGCTGTCCGTGCCGACCTCCGCGGGGCTGAGGCAGGAGTGGCCGATGGGCAGGCCCTGCTTCTCGTAGGCGATGATGCCGGAGGCGAACTTCTTGAGATCGTCCTGGGCGATCTTGACATCGCCCTCGTTGACCTGCATCTCCACCCCGTTGAACCGCTTGGTCTCCACCACCTGGGTGGCCGCGTCGGCCAGCGATTTGCGGAGGTCGGCGGAGCGGGAGAGCTGGGTCACGATGCTCAAGGTGTCCACGTTGAAGATCACGGCCACGAGCAGACCGATCACGAGGAGCACGCGGCGGGTGTGGAGCTTGTACCAGCCCGACACGCGGTCCATCCCACCCGTGTACCACGCCTCGAGATTCTTCCTCGCCACGTCGAGGTTGCCCTGGGCCGCATCGAGCAGGGGCAGGATGGCGTCGGCAACCTGGAAGCCACCCTGCTTGCACGTGAGGGCGGCCGCCCGCACCTCGTCGAACGTCAGCATCTGGCCGGCGGTGGCGGCGCGCGCGGGATCGATCTGCCGGGCTTTGAGGACGATGATGTCGAGCAGCGCGTTCACCAGGCTGCCCGGAGGGATGTAGGAAGGCGTCCGGGGCTTGCCGGGCACGTCACGGTACATGCTGGACACCAGGGGGTGGTTGATGAGGCGCAGGAACAGCCACCGGTCTCTCACGATATTGATGAGGCCTTCCCGGAGGAAGCGTCCGCGCCGGCCCGTCTCCTGCGCGATGGCCTCGTTCAGGCCCGAGCAGAGAACGCTGACGAGGAAGTAGATGAACACGAGGCCGATGATGGCCTCGAGCACGCCGGACAGTCCCATGGCGGCCCTCCTCGAGTGTGGCTAGGTGTCGCTGGACGGCTCGGGAGCGGGAGTGATGCCCCGGCCCAGGCTCACATCGCGTCGGCCGGCAAAGGCGAAATTCTTCGGCCGGTAGCGGGGATCGGAGGCCCATTTCATGTGGGCGGTCTCGTCGATCGTCTCGCCCACCCCGCTGACCAGCATGGGCCGGTAGTAGCGGCCGCGGAAGGCGAGGGCGCGGGCGAAGCGATAGATCCCGCGCAGGAACTCCCGGTAGGAGTCGCGCACGGGCGAGAGATACTCGTCGCCGCGCAGCTTGAAATCTTCGGGCAGGGCGTTCTTGCAGCGCGCCGCCCCCAGGTTCGCCTCGAACTGGGTGGAGAACTCGAGCCCGTGCCCGATCCCCTTCTCCGCGATCCACTTGAGGGGCGGGTCGGGAAGCAGGTCGTCCTGATAGCCGCCCCCCACGTTGGCATGGGCCCCCGGGAACCAGCGCTGCTCGACTTCACGGGTGCCCACCGGATGCACGGCCTCCCAGAGGGTGACCTGATAGTCCTCGCGCTGCTCGTCGATGGCCACCGCGTGGTAGGCATGCTCGATGACGCGTCCGAGGCTGGTGTCGTAGAAGCCATACTTGGCGCGGGCGAGCGGCGTGTTCGAGAATGCGGGCACGCCGAGGGCGCCCACGGTGTCCCATACCCCGAGCATTTTTACTTTGACGTTCCAGCAGTTCTCCGTCCGGTACGCCACGCACGGCGCCTGGGCGCGCCCGTCCACCCCCTTGGGGAAGCGCGTGCGATAGAGAGCCCAGGCGCGCTGGACGATCCTGGACTTCGTGTTCGCGCGATCGTCCACCTTGCCGGTGATCCGGTTCTTCTCCCCCACGAACAGCGCCTTCTTGGGCAGGCCGCAGCGGTTGATGAGCCCGGCGAGGCTCCGCGCGGTATAGGCGCCGCGGCTGAAGCCCACGATGAAGATGTCGGGACCGATGTCGAAGACCTCGCCGTCGGCCTCCGGCGTGGCGCGCGGCACTCCCGCGAAGGGCAGGAACTCGTTGATGAGCCAGCAGTACCCCTGAAGAATGTTCTCGTCGAGCCCCCAGCCCAGGGTGCCCCCGGTGATCCGGGATCCGGTCATGGTGCCGACTCCCGTGTCGTAGAACTTGAGCTGGCCCTTGCACCCTCCGTACATGTCGGCGATGGCCGCGTAGAGGCGGGAGACGTTCGTCTGGTCTTCCGGCGTATTCCAGGTGCCGTCGAAGCAGAGGATGAGGCGCTTGATTCCGCCAGCGGCCGGAAGCTCTTCCGCCATGGGCTCGGTCTCCTTCCGCCGGGACGTTGATGCCCGCGCGTGGCGACAACGCCGACGCCCGCTGAGAGTAGTCTCTGGGGGGAGGCGCGGTCAAGGACAAGACGTTCGTCATTTTGCGTAGCGGCGGTGGACCGCCGATTCTCTTTGACAGCGTGGGCCCGGCGCCCTCTAATTATGCTGCTCGTCGGTTGACGTTCACCGCGGATGCGTTCGGGGAAAGGAGAATTTCATGGCCTCGAGGAAGAAGACGCGGGCGAAGGCGGCGAAGGCACCGAAGACCGTGAAGATCGTCAAGGTGGTGGTCAAGAAGGAGACGAGGGCGGAGGGGGTCAAGCGCATCTGCAACCTCGTGCCCTCGAAGGGCGTGGAGAAGGACTGGAAATTCGAGGACGCCCTCGCCTCCGGCGCCCTCGGCGCGGTGGCGGCGCCCCCCGCCTCCGTGGATCTCCGGCAGTCGTGGTGGGCGGTGGGCGACCAGGGCCAGACCGGATCGTGCGTGGGATGGGCCACCGCGGAAGGCGTCGTCCGCTTTCACATGGTGAAGGAAAAGAAGCTCAAGAAGACGGAGCAGCTCTCGCCGCGCTATGTGTGGATGTCCTCCAAGGAGACCGACGAATACGTGCAGCGGCCCGAGAGCTTCGTGGAGGAGGCGGGCACGTCGCTCAAAGCGGCCATGGACGTGTGCCGCAAGTTCGGCGTGGCCACCATGACCATGCTGCCCTTCCACATCACGACCCTGATGTACACGGGCACCGAGAATGCGCTCTACGCCGCGGCCGCCCAGCGCAAGATCAGCGCGTACTTCAATCTGGCCAAGAATCTCAACCAGTGGAAAGCCTGGCTGGCCGCGCACGGGCCCATCCTCGCCGGTCTCTCCGTGGACCAGACCTGGGACAATGCCACGGCCACCCACGGCAATCTCGACACGTACTACCCGAACACGGTGCGGGGCGGGCATGCTATCGCCATCGTGGGCTATACGGCCACCGGGCGGTTCATCGTTCGCAACAGCTGGGGGACGTCGTGGGGAGACAACGGCTTCGCCTATGCTTCGCCCGCCTACATCAACAGCGGTTTCTTCGGCGAGTCGTACGGGGTGACGGTCTGACCCAGCGCGCTTCCGTGATCGCGGACTGACGCGATGGCCGAGGTGGCGGTCAGCCGGGAGGACAACGGTCGCGTGGTGGTGGTGAGGGTCGGCGACACGATCTCCGTGCATCTTCCCGAGAATCCCACCACGGGCTACTCGTGGGCCATCGATTCCATCGATGCCAAGCGGCTCGAGGCCGACGCCCCGACCTATCACGGTGAGGGCGCCGGCCTCGGCGCGGGTGGGGCGAGACGATGGAATCTCAGAGCGCGCACTCCGGGGCGGGCCCGGGTCGAACTGAAACGGTGGCGCCACTGGGAAGGTGACACCTCCGTGGTGGAGCGCTTCGCCGTCACGCTCGACATCAAGCCCGATTGAAGGGACGAGCCGTCTATGCACGCCCGGGTTGACCCTCTCATGCGGTAATCTAGAGCCGCGGTTCGCCGGGTACAGCACGTCGGTCAGGCCAGCCTCACAGGTGCTGGACGAGCTGCTCATGCTGACGAGGCGGCGGTCACCCCCGCCGCTCGAGGTGCGTGGATGAGGCGTGGCCCCACCGCTTTGGCTTTCGGCATTTCGCTGGCGTGTTGTGTCGCGGCGGAGACCGGCTTCGCCCAGAAGCAGAGCGCGGAGCGCCCCAGCTACGAAGTGGGCATGCGCTGGCTCCTCAACGACGGCGCCTACGATCTGATTCGCTCCACGAGCGACGTGTACTTCTTCGCCGCCGGCCCCACCCGCAAGATCCAGCTCACCCGCGACCTCGGCTTGTATCAGGTGCTCAAGGACGGCAACGTGGATTGGCAGATGGATCCGCCGCCTCCCATCAAGTGGCCGCTCGAGGTGGGAAAGTTCGGCACGCTCTTCAATGCCGTCATGCACAGCCGCGAGTTTCCAAGCGGGCTGCCCGTGCGCTTCACGTGGGAGGTCAAGGCGTACGAGAGCGTGCGGGTACCGGCCGGCGTCTACCAGGCCTTCCGGATCGTCTACCTGGCCGAGTACATCGGGGATCCACTCAGGCGCAGCGGTGGCGTCCCCGGCCGCCAGTACTGGAACATCGTCATGTGGTACGCCCCGGAGGCCCGGCAGATCGTGAAGGCCGAAGGAGCCGGGCTCCGTGGACTCGACTTCCAGCTGGTAGCAGCGGAGGGAGGGACGCCGGCGCCCCTGCAGGTGCTCCTGAACGATCCGAAGGATCAGGCGCACGTGAGCGACGCCCAGACCCAGGTGGGAGGCAAGATCACGGCCGGCGCGGGGGTGGCACGCGTGTCCGCCACGATCAACGGCTCAGAGATTCACGCTCGCGCGGAGCGCTCTCCGCCTCCCGAGCTCGCCCTGAGCTTCTCGGTGCCCCTTCGCGAGGGCAAGAATGTCCTGCTCGTCACCGTTACCGATACCAATGGCCAGACCAAACAGGAAGCGCGCGTGATTTTCCGCGATCGCCCAGGCTCGCTCCCGTCCGCCGTGCCGCCGGCCACGCCCGCCGCGCCGCCGGCCGCCCCGGCACCGCCCTCGGTCACCCGGATACCGCCGCCGGTCACCCCGGCACCGTCGTCGAGTATCCCGGCGCCGCCGTCTGCCGCCCCGGCCACCGTGCCCCCGCCCGCGGCCGCCGCACTCCAGGTCGCGATCTCCTCGCCCAAGGACCAAGCTCGCGTCGATCAGGAGAGCATCGCGCTGGCCGGGCTCGCGTCGAGCGGCAAGGGCGTACGGCGGGTCCTCGTGATGGTCAACGGCGTCGAGGTCTCGCGCATGGAAGAGCGCGCGCCGCAGCGGACGTTCCCCGTGAATTTCCCCCTCAAGCTGCGAGATGGGCAAAACACGATCGTGGTCACCGCCACCGACGCCGACGGAGCGACCCAGCAGGACGTTCGTGCCGTTTTCTTTGACCGGGTGGTGCCCTTGACTGTGCAGTTCCGTCATCCGGAAAATGGCGCGCGAGTGAGCGACCAGTCGAGCCTGGTGGCGGCGGAGATCAGCTCGGGCAAGGGCATCGCGTCGGTCAACGTGCTCCTGAACGGCACCGAGGTCTTGAAGCAGGCGGAGCGCCCGCCCAAGAAGTCGATCGCGGTGGCGGCCCCCGTCAAGCTCCGCGAAGGAAGCAACACCATCATCATCCGCGCCAGCGAGCCCGACGGCACCGTCCGCCAGGAGGTGCGCACCGTGGTGTACGAGCGCGCGGCCCCCGTGCAGCCGGCAGAGCCGGTGCTGGCCGCCAAGCCTAACCGCGAGCAGTGGGCGGTGGTGATCGGGGTGGGTGCGTACAAGAGCACGGCCATTCCCCAGCTCCGCTACTCGGTGGCGGATGCCGAGCTGGTCCACCAGGTGCTGGTGGGCCAGGGCGGGTTCAAGAAGGAGAACGTTCTCCTTCTCACCGACAGGACCGAGCGGAAGCCCACTCTCCGCGATCTCAAGTGGGCGCTCGGAACGTTTCTCGCGCGATCCGCCAAGAAGGACGATCTCATCCTGATCTTCTTCGCGGGCCACGGGGCGCCGGAAATCGACCCGCGCGGCGCGGAGTCCGACGGCCTCGCCAAGTATCTCGTGCCCAGCGACGCCGATCCCAACGACCTCTACTCGACGGCCCTGCCCATGGACGAGTTCCAGACCATCTTCGATCGCATCGAAGCCGACCGGGTCGTGGTCTTCCTCGACGCCTGCTACAGCGGGGCGGCGGGGGGCCGTACCTTCGCCTCCCAGCGTACGCGGGCGGGACGCGTGGACGAGGTGTTCCTGGACCGGCTCACGCGCTCCAAGGGGCGCGCCATCGTCACCGCCTCGCGGGCATCCGAGGTGTCCCTCGAGGTGCCGGAGCTGGGCCACGGTCTGTTCACCCACTTTCTCGTCCAGGGTCTCCGGGGCGCCGCCGATCTCGACCGGGACGGGATTGTGTCGCTCCAGGAGGTGTACCAGTACCTCGAGCAGCAGGTGACGCAGAAGTCCCGTTCCATCGGCGGCAATCAGCATCCGGTGATGAAGGGGGAGCTCGAAGGCCAGCTGCCTCTGGTCAAGGTGAGTGGGCGATGAAGGCCTCCATCGGCACGGTGGTGGCCATCGGTGCCTTGTCGCTCGTGGTGTGGACCGTGGTCTACATCTACAATCCTTCCACGCCGCTGACCCAGGCGGAGACCGTGATCGTGGTGGGAGTGTCTGCCGCGCTGGTCTTGGGTCTCCAGTGGATACTGTCCCGGGTCACCGGCAAGCGAAGCGGCGATGACCCGCATGGCTAAGGCTGCCCTCCTCGCCTCCGTGCTCCTCGCCGGCCTGCTGACGAGCGGGCCATGGGCTCTTCGGGAGACCTGGGCTGCCGAGCCTCTCGGCCTCACCTGTAGCGCACAGACACCCACCGTGCCGCTCGGAGGGACGGTCACCGTGAAGGCCTGGGCAAGTCCTCCCGGCGGGCGTGCGGTGCGCTATACATGGACGGCCACGGCGGGGCGCATCGAGGGGCGGGGCGCGGAGGCGCGCTGGAATCTGGCCGAGCTCAGACCCGGGACCTTTGCCGCGATGGTGACCGCCGCCGACGGCCAGAGCGTGTCCCCCGAGTGCGTGGTGCGCGTGACGGTCAGACGAGACGCGCAGGGCCGCGGCATGACACGGGAAACCGGCCGCTTCTTCCTGGTGGCGGGTCAGACCGAGACGGCCGGCTACGGGCTCTACAGCTACTTGTTACTGGGCGCGCCGCCGAGCGAGGCGAGCCGCGAGCGCTACCTCAAGGCGCTCGACGCCTATCTGAGTCTCATTCCCGATGTGATCAGCCTCGAGGAGTACGTGCCGCGCGTCGAGCTCAACATCTTCTATCTGCCGGTGCGGAGCGGGCCTCCGCCGCCCGTCACGGCCCAGGCCGTCCTCGAGAGCTACGACTATGCGCGCGCGCGCAGCGTGCTGCGGGCGTTGCCCGGCCAGAACCGCGACGGGCCGTATATCGTGGCCGCCTTCAGGCCCATGGGCGGGGCGACAGCGACCGCGCCCGGCCCCTATCTTTTCCAGGATCTCTCGAGCGTGCCCCCGCATCTGGCCGCCTCATGGGTGAAAGAGTTCCTCAACCAGGCCGCGCAGGAACGTTTCTGGGAGGCGAAGAAGGGAGCCCAGTTCGCCCAGCGGTTGCGGGCCACCGTGGGTGTCATGGGGGCCGGCCTCCCCGAGGTCAAGAAGTCGCTGGATAGCTGGATCGCCTGGGTCAACTGACCAGGCGCCGCGAAGCGACTCGATGCGGATGGAGGCGACACCGTCATGACTGCCAACGATGTGGACAGGCCGCCCACGATCGCGCCCTCGTGGCTGGAGCGCGTGGCCCGGAGGCGCTGGGCGAGGTGGCTGGTGGTGCTGCTCGTCCTCCCCACGCTCGCGTTCGTCGCCCTCGCCCTCTACCTCGGGTCTGTCTTCATGGAAGACGAGCCCGTGGTGTACGCGAAGATCGAGGAGCACTTCAAGTACGGGTCGACGGGCGGCGAGCGCGAGTCCGGCTTCCCGTACTGGATCTTCCAGGCCCTGCCGCGCGTGTGTGCGCTGCATCTGCCCGGACCCGGGTATGCGTCGCTCGGCTTCACCTACGAGGAAGGCAAGGACTTGCCCGTGGGCATGTCGAGGCGCCGCTATCAGGGCATCGACCGCACCTTCCTGAACTGCGCGGTGTGCCACGCGAGCACGGTGCGCGACCACCCGGAGGCCACGCCGCGCGTCTATCTGGGCATGCCCGCGAACACGTTCAACGTCTGGCGCTTCCAGAAGTTCCTCTTCGACTGCGCCAAGGATCCGCGGTCCTCCGCGGAGTATGTAGTGCCCGAGATCGATCGGCTCATGCGCGCGAAGGGCGAGCGCCTGGGTCCGGTCGACCGCTACCTGGTCTATCCGGTGGCCATCGCCATCGTGCGGGAGCGGCTCCTCATGCTCCGCGCGCGCTTCGAGCCCCTCCTGCCCTATCCGGAATGGGGCCCCGGCCGCGTGGACACGTTCAACGCGGCGAAGATCCTCTTCAACTTTCCTCTGGACCAGCTTCCCGAGCACGAGAAGAACGGCCCCTCGGATTTTCCGTCGATCTGGCTGCAGCAGCCGCGCAAGGGCAAGCAGCTGCACTGGGACGGCAACAACACGGTGGTGGAGGAGCGCAACAAGAGCGCGGCGTTCGGCACGGGCACCACGCCGCCCACCATCGACCTGGCCGCCATCGGGCGCGTCGAGCATTGGCTTCTCACCGCCGAGCCGCCGACATATCCTTATCCCGTCGATGCGGCCAAGGCCGCCCGAGGCCGTCCGGTCTACCAGCGCTACTGCGCCTCGTGCCACGGAGCGAACGGGCGCGATTTTTCCGGCGAGTACGTGGGCAAGGTGACGCCGATCGACGTCATCGGCACCGATCGGCGCCGGCTCGACACCTACACCTACGACCTCGCGGTGAACCAGTCGACCCTCTATGCCGGCTACCCGTGGCGCTTCCAGCATTTCCGCAAGACCTTCGGCTACGCCAACATGCCGCTCGATGGCATCTGGCTGCGCGCACCTTATCTGCACAACGGTTCGGTACCGACGCTGCGTGCGCTCCTGGAGCCGGCCGAGAAGCGACCCAAGATTTTCTATCGCGGCAACGATGTGTACGACCCGGCGAACGGCGGCTTCCGGTCCGATCTCGCCGAGCAGGGAGGACGACGGTTCTTCCGGTTCGACACCGCGGTGCCGGGCAACGGCAACGTCGGGCACGCGGGACGGGCCTACGGCACTGAGCTTCCCGAACCGGCCAAGGCGGCGCTCCTGGAGTTCCTGAAGACATTCTGAGGAGGCGGCGTTGACTGCCATAAACGAAATCATCGCGGCTCGCCGCAGGAAGCGTGGGATCGCAATCGCGGCGCTGATCATCGTGCTGCTGCTGGCAGGCGGCATCTACGTCGGGTGGTACAAGTTCTTTCGGGAAGAACCGCAGCCCGCCTGGGTGACTCAGGATCCCGATACGCGCTTCAAGTACGGTTCCATCGGCGCGGAGAACGACGCCGGCATCCCTTACTGGATCTTCTATGTCCTGCCGCGGATGTTTCCGGAGAAGCTGCCCGGGCCGGGCGGTTACGCCTCACTCGGCGTGCCGTGGGAACAGGGGCAGGAGCTGCCGGTCGGCTTCACCAAGAAAGTGATCGGCTTTCCGCGCGTCGCGAACAACTGCGCGGTGTGCCACAGCGCGCGCTTTCGCACCCGGGAGAGCGAGACGCCGACCATTGTTCCGGCGGGCCCGGGCAATACCACTAACGTCGAAGGCTTCTTCCGCTTCTTCGTCGACTGCGCGAAAGACCCGCGCTTCACCGGCGACAACGTGCTGTGGGAGATCGCCAATGTGGCCGAGCTCTCGTGGGTCGACAAGGTGCTCTACCGGTTTCTGATCATCCCGATCACCAAGAAAAGACTGCTCGAGCGCGAGCAGCAGTTCGCCTGGGTGTATCACCCCCAGTTTCCGGAGTGGGGACGCGGCCGCGACGACGCCATGAACCTCACGAAGTATTTCATGCTCAAGCTGCCCATGGACGATACCTTCGGCCCGACCGACATGCCGTCGATCTGGAACCTGAAGAAGTACGACCGCGAATCGAGCCGGCTCAACTGGGCGGGCGACAGCCACGACGCCTACTCGGTCATCATCGACTCGGCGCTGGGCCTGATCGGCAGCGACGCTGGGCCGAAGGACAAGGAAGCCTTCCTGGCGCAGGTCGACTGGCTGCGCGACTATCTGCGCAACAAGGCGCCGCCGAGATACCCGTTCCCGATCGATCTGGCCAAAGCGGCGGCAGGCAAGGCTGTATTCGAGCAACGTTGCGCCGCGTGCCACGCGAGCGAGAGAACAGGCACGCCCATACCATTGGCGGAAGTGGGCACGAATCGCGATCGCATCGACACGTGGGGCAAGGACTTCGCGGTGGCATCCAACAAGGTCGTGGGCGGAATGGGCATCCAGCGCAAGGGCCTCGTGGAGGCACCGCTGATCGGCTACACCGCGCAATATCTGGACGGCATCTGGTTGCGTGCGCCGTATCTGCACAACGGGTCCGTGCCGAGCCTGCGCGACCTGCTGGAGCCCGTCGAGAAGCGGCCAAAAGTTTTCTACCGGGGCTACGACGTCTACGATCCGCTGCGGGTAGGCTTTGTCTCCACGGGGGCTGAGGCGGAGAAGGTGGGCACGAAGTTCGATGTCAGCCAGAGAGCCAGCGGCAACGGCGGGCATGCTTTCGGAACGGAGCTCCCGGAGACGGACAAGGGTGCCCTGGTCGAATACCTGAAGACACTATGAATGCGTAAACGCGGCGGCGCAGGCTCCGCGAGCGAGACTGGCGTGGCAGCTGCGCCTCATGCGTGCGCTGCAGGTTGCGTCCGCGCGCTCCTGGGCTGCGCGCCCGAGCTCGCGGAGGGCTGGGGGCCGATGCGCAGACTGATCGCTTGTTCCGTGCTCGGCGCAGCGTTGCCCCTGGTCCTGGGAGGCTGCGCCGCCACGATGGGAGCCGCGCAGGACCAGGTCGCTTGCGCGCGGATGATGGCGCGCGGCTTCCGGGTGGTCGCCGCCGAGCGCACGAGCAGGTTCCTCGGCAAGGTCTCAGCGAATACCGCGCGCTGCCGCGGCGGCGAGCG